>Ga0316198_10001324_pt1 | contig 14438 bp, 12 predicted proteins | sample OudBieAanoxic_MG_FD_204935 | JGI IMG/M metagenome (GOLD analysis project Ga0316198, IMG submission 204935) | Coastal sediment microbial communities from Oude Bieten Haven, Netherlands - site A anoxic | ecosystem: Environmental > Aquatic > Marine > Coastal > Sediment | place: Netherlands...
GTGGCAGTGTCAGTGGCAGCGGCAGCGTCAGTGTCAGTGGCAGCGTCAGTGGCAGTGTCAGTGGCAGCGCCCGTGTCAGTGGCAGCGTCAGTGGCAGCGTCAGTGGCAGCGTCAGCGTTTACGACTGGGCTCTTGTGAGTCGACTTGGTCATCGTGATCCCCTTTTTTGCGAGTGCGTTGGGTCCTTGGGTGAACCCAACGCACTCGCAAAAAAGGAGATCACTCATGGGACTCATCGTTCAGCAAAGGGCGCTTCAGGCGGCGGGGGGGCTGCGGCAGGTGCTTCTGGAGGTTCGGAAGCGGGATAGGTCGCTCTTCGAGCAAATCCATCGGGCGATGAACAGCGTCGTTCTCAACATCGCTGAGGCCGACGGAAACGATGCCGGAACGGCGAAAGCGCGATTCGCAACGGCATGCGGATCGGCAAAGGAGGTGCGCGCGGGGCTTCAGCTCGCAGTCGCGTACGGATACATTCCGAACAGCAGAGCCAGCAAGGTCGACATCGCCCTCGATGAAGTCTGCGCAATGTCCTGGAAACTCTCCGGTCGCTAGCACCCGCGGCAGCGCGAGCCCGCAGGGCGAAGCCCGGCGCCAAAGGCGCCGCCAAGGCGAAGCCGCGGCAGGGAGGATTACGGGTGGGGGTGGGCGGGCGGTGTAACCAAACCATACCAGGCGACCTACCCAACACCCGCCCCCCAAGCACCCGCGGCAGCACAAGCCGCACGGTGACACCCGAACCGAACAGCGACGCTCGCTCGGGCCGCCCTTCTAACATCCGCGTCAGTGCCAGTGGCAGCGTCAGCAGCTCAGGCCTGGCCCGCAAGGGTCACCGCGCGGCAGCCCGTCCCCTCAGTGCGTTCCGAGCTCCTTAAGGTCCGGCCCCGCCCAGAGTGTCGTCGACAGCCTCGCTTGAAGGTCCGTTGCGGTGAGGCCGTGGCGAACCTCGCGGACGCGAACGCCTTGGCTGCTGAAGTCGAAGACTGCGAAGGGGCAAATCAGTCGCGTGAGTTGAATACCTGTTTCGCCTCGGGCGCAAACCAGCGAACCGAGTTGCTCGACGCCGCTCTGGCTCAAGCCGACGACCGGGCAAGTCAATGCGGACGGATCCGAATCGCTCAGCGCGCGCCCCTGTGGCGACACCGCGCTCACTTCGATGAACGCAATATCGGGGGGGTTCTGGGCAAGGCCTTCGCCGCGGAGATCGATCACGGTTCTTAGCGCTTGCGGCAGGCCGTCACCGAACCAGATCGCCTGCGTGGACTCGCACTCCTCCGCCGCGCGCGAGAGCAGGCGTTCGAGCCTAGCTGCGTGCTCTGGCGATGGCATCGGTGAACCGCCTGAACAAGTACCGCGAGTCGTGCGGCCCCGCAGCGGCCTCGGGGTGATACTGAACGCTGAACGCGCCGGTCTCGACGTGCTCGATCCCTTCGCAGGTGCCGTCGTTGAGGTGCAGGTGCGTGACCTCGCACTTGTTTTTGAGCGAGTCGACGTCGACGCAAAAGCCGTGGTTCTGGGTGGTCACCTCGATGCGGCCTGTCTGAAGGTCCTTGACGGGCTGGTTCAGACCGCGATGGCCGAACTTGAGCTTGTAGCTTTCACCGCCGAGCGCGAGGCTCATCAATTGATGGCCGAGGCAGATGCCGAAGATCGGACGCTGGCCTAGGAGCTCACGCACGGTGGCGATGCCGCCAGAGACAGCCGCCGGGTCGCCCGGGCCGTTCGACAGAAAGATGCCGTCCGGATTGAGCGCCAGCACCTCTTCAGCGCTGGCGGTCGCCGGAACGACCGAGACCTTGCAGCCCTCGTCGACGAGGCAGCGCAAGATGTTGAGCTTGACCCCGAAGTCCATCGCCACGACGTGCCAGGGACGGGCGCCTTCACGCTGCGCAGCCCAGGCGCCGCTGCCCTGGGTCCACTGGTAGATCTCCGCGGTCGTCACTTCGCCGGTGAGGTCCTGACCGGTCATGGGAGGCGCGGCTTTGGCACGGTCGTGCAGCGTTGCAGGGTCTTCGGTGCCGATGGCCCCCATCTGCGCGCCCTGGTCCCGGATGTGCCGTGTGAGTGTCCTCGTGTCGACACCCGTGATTCCGACGACACCCTGCGTCTTCAAATACTCGTCGAGCGACTCTTTGGTGCGCCAGTTGCTCTCGACGGCCGACAGCTCCCGCACGACGAAGCCACGCAGGGCAGGGCGCTTGGCCTCGCCGTCCTCGATCGTGATGCCCGTGTTGCCGATTTGCGGCGCCGTCATGGTGACAATCTGTCCGCAGTACGAAGGGTCGGTGAGCACTTCTTCGTAGCCGGTCATGCCGGTGGTAAACACCGCTTCACCGGTGGCCGCGCCTTCGGCGCCAAAGCTGAACCCTGAAAAGCGGGTTCCGTCTGCGAGTACCAGGTGTGCTTCTTTGGTCATGTTCCGAGCTCGTACACGATCTTGCCTCCGACGATGGTCATGACGGGCCTTCCCGTCAGCTCACGACCGAGCAGTGGCGTGTTGTGCGATTTGGAGCGTAGCGCTTCTTTGTCGAGAATCCATTGGGCAGCCGGGTCGAGGATGGTGACGTCTGCGCGCCGCCCGACTTTGAGCGAGCCGCCTTCGTAATCCGGGAGCAGCCGCGCGGGGGCGGTCGACAGGGTCTCGACCAGGCGCATGGGCTTGACGACTCCATCCCGAACGAGCTGAAACATCGAAGCGATCGCGGATTCGAGCCCGTTGATCCCCACCGAAGCAGCCTCGAACTCGCAGTCTTTCTCCAGGTCCGTGTGCGGGGCGTGGTCGGTCGCGATGCAATCGATGGTGCCATCGGCGAGCGCCTCTCGAAGCGCGTCCAGGTCTTCCGCTTCGCGGAGGGGAGGATTGACCTTGCAATAGGTGTCGTAGCTCAGGAGGTACTCGTCGGTGAAGAGCAGATGGTGTGGCGTGACCTCGGCCGACACCCGCAGGCCGCGCGACTTCGCCTCCCGAATCAGCCGAACCGCGCCGAGGCTCGAGATGTGAGCAACGTGGTAGCGGGCGCCCGTTGTCTCGGCGAGAATCAAGTCCCGGGCGACGATGATGTCTTCGGCTGCCCGCGGCCAGCCCCGAAGCCCGAGCTGAGTCGAACGAGCGCCTTCGTGCATCTGCGCACCTTCGGTGAGGTCGTGGTCTTCGCAGTGCTGACTCACCAGGAGGTCGAACGTCCGCGCGTACTCCATCGCGTGCCGCATCACCGAAGCGTTCATCACGCAAACGCCATCGTCGCTGACGCCCACGGCGCCTGCATCACGAAGGTCTGCCATCTCGGTGAGCTCGGCGCCTTTTTGGCCTTTGGTCACTGCACCGAAGGGCAACAGCCGCGTCCCGCCGTGCTCCTGTGCGCGGGCCATCATCATTTCGGTGATCGCGCGCGTGTCGTTCGTCGGCTTGGTGTTGGGCATCGGGCACACGGCCGTGAACCCGCCTGCTGCGGCGGCGTCCAGGCCGGAGGCGATGTCCTCTTTGTACTCCTGCCCGGGCTCGCGCAGATGAACGTGGAGGTCGATGAAGCCCGGACACACCCAGTGTTCCGATGCGTCCACGATGCGCACACCGTCGCTGGCCTCATAGCCGGCACCCGCGTCGCGACCGAGCTCCTTGATGCGCCCTGCTTCGATCACGAGATCGGCGGCTTCGTCGAGCCCCTGCGATGGATCGAGAACACGCCCGCCCCGCAGTACGATCAGCTGGGTCAGCATAGCGGTCCGCGCTTACGTGACGGACCCAGAGCAGTCAACCCGCTCAGCCGGCCCTGCGCTGAAGATCATCGTCGTCAGCCGCCGCCACCGTACCCACGGAGGAAGACATCTTGGACTCCGTCTTCTTTTCTTCGACGCGCTTCTTCATCGTCATGACCTTGCGGTACACCGAAGCGAAGTCTTTGTTGCGCGTGGCCATCGAGGGGGTGCCGCCGCGCAGGAGGGTTTGCAGGATGAACTCGAGAACTTGAATCTCGCCTTCGGAGAAACTGTTGCTGATGCGCATGCGCCCGATCTACCACCGGTCCAAGTGCATGACAATCAATGACGTGCGATGTAGGGCCACAACAAGTCATGTAGCTTCGAGATTTGGTGCCCAGTCCCCTAAGATTCTAGACTTTCCCGACTTGGCTATATGCCTATCAACGATCGCAGCTTTCCGTTCGAATCACGCTGCACGGTTGACAAATGTGCTTGGCGCGAGTCAGCCGGCTAGCGGTCTGCGGCAGTCACGCGGACGATCTCATCGATCGTCGTGACCCCGTGGAGCACCTTGTTCAGGCCCGCACGACGCAGGGTGGCGACGCCGTCACGAATCATCTCGTCCTTCACTTCGGCGGTGGACCCGCCCTGAAGCACGATTTCGCGGAGCCGATCCTTGAACGGCATGACCTCATAGAGGGCGATTCGGCCCTTGTAGCCGGTGTCGTTGCAGACCCTGCAGCCCGTCCCTCGGAAGGCGACGGCCTCGGGGATTTCGTTTTCGTGGAAGCCCACGTCGATGAGCGCCTGCTCGTCGGTCGGCACCTGGACTTTGCACTCCTCGCAGATCTTGCGTGCGAGACGCTGAGCCACCACCAGGTTCACCGAAGCGGTGACCAGGAACGGCTCGACGCCCATGTTGAGCAAGCGTGTGACCGTGCTCGGCGCATCGTTGGTGTGGAGCGTCGACAAGACCAAGTGACCCGTCAAGGCTGCCTTGACCGCGATCTCGGCAGTTTCGAAGTCTCGAATCTCACCGACCATGATGATGTCGGGATCCTGACGAAGGAAAGACCTCAGTGCCGCGGCGAAATTCAGGCCGATGTCCTCGTGCATCTGCACCTGGTTGATACCCATGAGATTGAACTCGATGGGATCTTCGGCGGTGCTGAGGTTGGTTCCGACTTCGTTCAAATCCGACAAAGCCGAGTACAAAGTCGTCGTCTTGCCCGAACCGGTCGGCCCGGTGACCAAGACCATTCCGAAGGGCTGGTGAATCGCATCGCGAAAATCCGAGAGCGGCTTCTGCTCGAAACCCAGCTTGGTCATGTCGAGCTGCAGGTTCGACTTGTCGAGAAGACGAAGCACGATCTTCTCGCCCCATAGCGTCGGGACGGATGAGACTCGATAGTCCATCTCGCGGCCCTTGCCGAGCTTGAGCTTGATTCGCCCATCCTGGGGCAATCGGCGCTCTGCAATGTCCAGCGAGGACATGATCTTGAGACGGGATGCAATGGCGTTCTTGAGCTTGATCGGCGGCGTCATCTCCTCGTGGAGCACGCCGTCGACGCGGTACCGGACGCGAAGAACGCGCTCGTACGGCTCGACGTGAATATCAGAAGCGCCCTGCTTGATCGCGTTGAGGAGAATCGCGTTGCAGAGCCGAACGACCGGCGCGTCCTCGCTCGCTCGTTCGAGGTCGAGCAGATTGTCGTCATCGTCGGTCGTGGCGACTTCAATCTCGGACTCGTCGAAGCCCTCCATGATGTCGTCGTAGGAAATCTCCGGCTGCGCGTACGCTCTCTCGAGCGCTGCCAAGATGGCGCTTTCCGACGACACCACCGGCTCCACGTTGTAGCCGGTGAGGAACTTCACATCGTCGATCGCGTTCAGGTTGGAGGGGTCGGCCATCGCGACGATGAGAGAGCTGCCCGCGCGTGACACCGGGATGATCTTGTGGCGTTCGCAAACCTGCGGGCTGATCAGTTTCAAGATCTCGCGATCGATCTCGTACTCGGACAGGTCGATGGCCTGAACGCGATACTGCTCGCTAAGGAAGTCGGTGATCTCCTGATCGGAAATCGCGCCGAGGCGGGCCAGGGCGTAGCCCAGACTGACGTTCTCGTCTTTCTGCTGCTTCTGCGCTTCACGCAGTTGCTCGAGGCTGATTCTCTTCTCGCGTACGAGGAGCTCGCCAAGTCTGTTTCTGCTCATACCTGCTGTTTCCCCAACCCAGATCCAGTCTTAGTATATTTATTCACAAAAGTCCCGCAAACTCAAATGTAGGTCTGCGAACGGCCGCAAACGAGCCAGCTAAGTCGGGCGCTAGGAATATGAGAGCTAGCTTACCTTCGGAAAAGGCCCTTGGCGAAAAGACCGCTTTCCCGAGCATTTATCGGCTCTTTGTGGGAGCGCCCAGCAGGTCTTGGCTTGCCGTCGCTCGGCCTCCGCGGTACCGAGCGGAAGTGGCGAAGCCAAAAAAGCAAATCACCGCAGCCCCGAAGGACACGACCGAGGCGCTCGAGCAGATCGAGCAGCCCAAGCTGAACTGGAGGGTGCTGGGCCTGATCGGCCTGGCGCTCGCTGTGGTCTGGGTCATTGCGGGTATCCTGCAGCCCAGCATCGGCTATGTCGGCTTGATCGTAGCCGCAGTCCTCACGCTGATCGCGCTCGGCTTTCTGATTTGGATCTGGCGCCTCACCCGCAAGTCGGCCGACATCGCCGCCATTTTGAAGGGCGCGACCGACAAGGAGGGGCGCATCGCCGCGCTCGAGCAACTGCGAGCCCGGCAGGCTCCAGGCGGCAAAGACGCGCTCAACGCCATCGCCCAAGCCCAGCTCGTGGCACAGGAAGATCCTGCCGAAGCGATTCGCATTCTCGAGGGGATCGACATCGACAAGGCGCCGGCGATGGTTCAGGACGATGTCCGGGCCAACCTCGCGATGTTCTACTTGATGACCGGGCGCGCGCGCGACGCTCGCGAGCTCGCCAACGACATTCGGCTCGACCGCCAACCACAGGCCAAGGCCAAAGCGATGTATGCCGCGGTGGTCGCAGAGTCGTTCGCGCGAACGGGGAACGCCGATGAAGCGCGCAAGCTGCTCGAAACCTACGACGCAAAGGACAAAGAGTTCGGCCAGATTTCCGGAATGCTCTTTCGCGCCCAGGTCTATACCTACACCGCGACGAAGAAGGCCGGACGCGCTCGCGAGGCGATGGAGCAGCTTCTCGAAGTGGATCCGAACATGGTCGCCGCCTTCATTCAGAAGGGGACACGCCCCGAGCTCAGCCGCCTCGCCAAGCAGGTCCTCTCGGGCTCCGGCGCGCTACCCAAGCCGAAGATGCGTGTGCGTACGCGCTAGGGGCTCGTGAACTCTCGAACCTGGACCATCCGAGAAATCCTCGACTGGGCAACGAAGGACTTCGCCGGACGCGGGATCGAAAGCCCCCGGCTCGATGCAGAGCTCCTGGTCGCCAAGGCGCTCGGGACCGACCGTGTGGGGCTCTATCTCGATCTGAACCGACCCCTCATCGACGCAGAACGAAGCTCGATTCGTCCTCTGGTGGCCCGCCGCAGGGAACGGGAGCCCGTTGCATACATTCTGGGGCACCGGGATTTCTATGGCCGGCGCTTCAAGGTGACCCCGGATGTGCTGATCCCGCGCCCGGATACGGAAACGCTGGTAGACCATGCGCTCGAATGCATCCCCAAAGACGCGGCCTGCCGGGTGCTCGATGTGGGAACCGGCAGCGGAGCAATCGCGGTGAGCATTGCGGCGGAGCGGCCCTTGGCCACGGTCTCGGCGACCGATATCTCCGAGGCGGCGCTGAAGGTCGCGGCGGACAACGCGGAACGACTCGGGGTCGGAGACCGAATCCGGTTCGAGCGGGCGGACTTGCTGATCGGCGCTGCGCAATACGAGGTCATCGTTTCGAACCCGCCTTACATCGCGAAGTCAAACATGAGCTCTCTGCAAGCGGAGGTGCGAGACCATGAGCCGCGGAGCGCGCTCGAAGCCGGCGACGATGGGCTCGACGTCATTCGCGCCTTGCTGAGTGCCGCAGGGCCCTTCACCGAGAGCGGCGCACAGATGCTCATCGAAGTCGGCGCGGGGCAAGCGGCCTCCGTGGTCGATCTGGCTTCGACGAACGAGGTCTGGCAACGGGTCGCCGTGTACTCTGACCTGAACCGCATCGAGCGGGTCGTTCACCTGCGGCGAATCTGACGCAGCCAGAGCTCGAAAAACAGCAACACGATCACCAGCAGCAGCAGCAAGGGTGCGAGCGGTTGCTCGACACCGCTCGAAGCACCGGGCGTGACTGGCTCGAAGTCGCTCTGCACATCGGGGGCGCCTTTGGAAACCAGGTCGCTTTCAGCCGAGGGAGCGTCGACGACGAAGGCAAAGCGGGCGCCAACGACGCCGTTTACCAGCACGCGATAGGCGCCAATCTCGCCGGTCTCCCGAAACGCCACCCGGTCGGCTTCCGAGAGATCGATCGTGCGGCCGCTAGGCGTCACGACCTGGATGCGCTGACTTTGGGTCGACCCTGGGAGAGACACGGCCGCATAAGGTTCCACCGAATGCTCGGTCCGGCCCGCGAGCCGAAGCAGTGTGTCGAGCACGAAGGGCACGAAGACGGGCTGATAGGGCAGGTCCGTCCATGCATCGTCGATCGTCGTCGCCAGCATGGCCACGCGCCCGCTGCGATACCGGTGCTCCAACATCGCCGCTGCGCCATCGCTGAAGCGCGCCGTCACGACCGCGTCGAGAGACGCCTCCGCGATCGGAGTACGGCCACGCACCTTGGCCTGGCCGAGCTCGGGAAGGGTTTTGGAATCGAGCGACAGGGGACGCGCCTCCATGCGCGTCGCCGTGTACCGGCCGGGCAGAAGCTCGCTGAGCACGCTGCCGTATGCCCGCGGATTGACGCGATCGCCCGCCGTAATCCAAAGACTACCGCCACCGCCCACGTAGCGCTGGATCAGCGGAAGCCATTTTTCGTCGAGGGTGGCGTTTGCGAGCACGACCACGTCCGAGCGAATGATCGCACTTTCGGATAGGTCCTGGGCATCGAGAGTCTCTACGGCAAATGATCGGCCGATGCGCGGCGCAACGCCGAGCACATGACTCACAAACGCGGTCTCCCTCTTTCGCGGATCGGGGTGAGGATCCCCGTCGACGAGCAGGACGTGCACCGTGTCGGACCCAAGGAGAACGCCGCGCACATTGTCCGCGGGAAGCACGTCATCGGGGTCGAGTTGGAGCTCGACGACCGCGTCGGTCGCGCCCGGCGAGATCTCGAGCGAGGCCTCGCCGCCATCGCCGGTCGGCCGAACGGATGCCTTCTGCGTCTCCTGCCCTTTTTGACGCATCCGGAGCGTCTGCTGCGACCGCGTGGACGTGCCGCGAATCTGCACGTCGAGCCGCATGCCGTCGGCGGCGTTGCGCTCGCCGACCACTTCCACCGATGCGATGCGCCGATTGTCGGGATTGGGTGCCGAAACGGTTTCGAAGGCAACCCGAATTCCACGACTCGGCCAGTCACAGGTTTCGGCGCGTGTTCCTTCCGTGAAATCGGAAACGACTAGCAAGCGTCGGTCTCCGAGCTCGCTTTGCAACAAGAGCTCCACCGCCGCTTGAACCGCGTCACACATGGCGTCTCCGCGCGTCGAGCGCCCGTCAAACTCCCCGAACACCGTTTCGAGCATTTCGAGATCAGAGCGCCGGCGGACCCAAACGCGCGGGGACTTGCCCGACAGGACGACCGAGACCTCGGAACCCTCCGGGAGCTTGCGGATCTGTTCGGCCGCCAGTGCTGCCGCCCGTTCGATCAGGGTCTTGCCCTCGTAGACCGCAGACATCGATAGGGAGTCGTCGAACACGATCGCCAGCGCGTGCTGCCTGTCCAAGAGGCTCGATTGGACAACCCGATAAGGCGAGGCCGCGACGAGAACGAGCGCCGCGATCAGCAGGGCGCGGGTGATGAGCAGCAACATGTCTACGACGCGGAGCCGCGCAGCTCGCGTCGCATGGATTCGGTGCAGGAACGCGATGGTCGGCAGGGTTTGCTTTGGTAGCTTCTGTCGCCTCAGCAGGTGAGCAAGAATCGGAATCGAAACAGCGACGAGACCGGCGAGCGCCCACGGAAGACCAAAGCCCACGACTCAGCCCTCCCGCAAGAGCTGGAGCAGGGTGTGCTCGGGCGGAGTGTCGGTTCGCACGAGGAGATACCGTGCGCCCGCCGCGACCACACGACGCTGGCAGGACTCGACGAACGCGTCGATCGCTTCGATGTAGCGCCGCCGCAGGCCCTTCGGGTCGACTTCGACAGGCGACTCGCCTTCCAGCCCTTCGAAGTGCATCGGCTGCTCATAGGGAAGCTCCAGCTCGGCCGGGTCCATGACGTGAAGAACGATGGTTTGATGCCCTCGCGCCTGAATTCGAGCGACCGGATCGAGCGCCTCGTTCTCGAGATCTAGTAAATCGCTCGCGATGACCACGAGCCCCATGCGACCGGCATGCTCGATCAGCTTGTCGAGCGAGACGTGAAGCCTGGTCTGCCCCGTGGACCGTGACGGCTCCGCCAGGGTGCGCATCAGGTATTCGAGGTGCGCCGGCCCGGAACGCGCCGGCAATTGATCGCGGATCTCTTCGTCGAAAGTGACCAGCGAAACGGCGTCGCCCTGCCGTGTCAGCAAATAGGCGATCGCGGCGAGAAGCGTCGCGGCGTGGTCGATCTTGCTGACCTCGCCGCTCCCCCAGTGCATCGATGGAGAGATGTCGAGCGCGAGGGTTCCGCGAAGTTGGGTTTCGTGCTCGAAGTGCTTGATCGTGTACCGGTCCGAGCGGGCATAGGCGCGCCAGTCGATCAAGCGCGGGTCATCTCCGGGCCGGTACGCCCGGTGCTCCTTGAAGATCGCACTGGCGCCGCGATGCGGGCTTCGGTGCATGCCGGCGAGCAGACCGTCGACCGTGCGCTTCGCCCGAAGCGTGAGCCCGGCCAAGCGTACCGCGAGCTCGGGTTCGAGCACGTGGGTCACGGCTCGATACTCTGCCTGATGCCTTCGATGACGTCGGCCGGCGTCACGCCTTCGGCTTCCGCGCGGAAGTTCATGACGAGACGGTGCTTGAGGATCGGTTCGAGCAGGGCGCGCACGTCTTCGAGCTCGGCCGCGTATCGGCCGTGGAGGACTGCGCGTGCCTTAGCCCCCAAAATCAGGCCCTGACTGGCCCGGGGACCGGCACCGAAGGCCACGTTCTTTCGGACTAGCTCCGATGCATGGCCCTCGTCGGGCCTCGAAGCCCTCACCAGGTTCACCGCGTGCTCGACGACGTGGTCAGCCGCAGGGACGCGGGGAACGAGGTCCTGAAAGCCAACGATGTCTTCGGCCGAAAGCACCGGCGTGAAGCTCGTCGGCATCGGCGCCGTCGTGCGCTTCACGATGTCGACCTCTTCGTTCGGGCTCGGGTAGCGAACGTCGATTTGGAAGAGGAATCGGTCGAGCTGAGCTTCGGGCAAGGGGTAGGTCCCCTCCTGCTCGATCGGATTCTGAGTGGCAAACACCAAGTACGGCTGCTCGAGCGCGTAGGTATTGCCGCTTGCGGTAACTTGCCCTTCGGCCATCGATTGAAGGAGCGCGGCCTGGGTCTTGGGGGGGGCGCGGTTGATCTCGTCGGCGAGCAGAATGTTGGTGAAGACAGGGCCCGGAATGAATCGGAAGTGACGCTTGCCAGTCGTAGCGTCTTCTTCGAGAACGTCGGTGCCGGTGACGTCGCTAGGCATCAGGTCCGGCGTGAACTGGATGCGGTTCGAGTGAAGGGAGAGCGCATCGGCGAGCGTGGTGATGAGCAGCGTCTTGGCCAGCCCGGGCACGCCTACGAACAATCCGTGACCCCGCGCAAAGAGGGCGATCAGCAGCAGCTCGATCACGTCTTGTTGACCGACGATGCGCTGCTTGAGTCGAGAGACGATTTCGTCCCGCGCGCTCGCAAGTTCTTGCACACGCAGCACGTCGGAGGCGGCGCCGCTGGGCGGTGGTGGCGGAGTGCTACGTACGGGTTCAGTCACGGACACCTCTTAGCGCTTGGCGGCGAGAATTGCCACATCACTCCCGGATGCCTCCGAGCCTGGAGCAGACCGTGGCTTCGTGATCGGCCTGGGGGACGCCGAGCTTGGACAGGATGCAATGAGGCTGTGGATCGAAGGGGTTGTGGGCGATCGCCGCTTCGGCGACTTCCTGTGCGCGCTCGCGCATCGAGACTCGATACATCGCGGTCGCAAGACTCGATAGCGCCGGCGCATGCGTCGGGTACCGGTCGAGGGTGAGCATCAAAGGTGCGATCGCATCCTTGGGGCGACCACCCGCAATCGCTGAACGCGCGTAACGTGATGCGACCACCGGGTCGGCAGGCGCGGCCTCGTGCGCCTTGGCGTACTCGACCGATGCGGCGGCGGGGCGAGAATGAGTCCACAGGAGATCTCCGAGGCGAAGGTAGTTGCGCGCGCGGTCGAGCTCGACATCGGCTAACTCGTCTTGCTCCGTGGCCTCACCGCTGAGTCGACGGTGCAGCAAACGCGCCGGCACCGGTTTGGGCATCTTCGCAAGAGCCTTCTTCCAGTGCGACTCGAGACCCTTCCAGGATTGCCCGGCAACGCTGGCCAAGGCTCTCTTCGCGTCCTCTCCCTGGCTGATGAGGTAAATCGCTTGTTGAACCCCATCACGCCCGTACTCGCGGTAGTAGCTCTCCATGAACGAGGAGACCTGAGCGAAGGCGAGCGAGGCGGCCTCTTGGGACGGGAGAAGCGCAATGGACGGATGGAGCTGGTCAAAGCTGAGTAGCTGATTGGCCGCCGTGGCCTCGAAGAGCAGCTGGGCGGAAGCCGGGTCCTGCCGCAAGGCCGGTTCATCTCGTCGCCAACGCGTCTCGAGGAACTTCGCCAGGCCCTCCTGCAGCCAGACCGGCGCCTGATCGAGCGAAGCCTTGGTCAGCAGCAGATGAACGTACTCGTGCGAAATCGTGTCGAGCCAGGGATAGCCGTGCATCAATGCGGACGGCGACGCGATCATCAGCCGCCCCCACTTGCACAAGGCGATCGTGCCAGTGTTGCGAATGGCCTCGACCGGCAAGGTCGACACGCGCGACAAGGACTCCGCGTCCGGATAGATCTCGAGTCGAATCGGGCTGACCATCTTGACGCCGAGCTCGGCTTGCAGCGCCTCGCCGACCGCCTCGAGCGCATCGACCGCGTAGGGCACCAAAATCTCGTCGTCCCCGGGCGAGTACCGCACTTCGACGTTCCCGTGCTTGAACGTTTCGAAGTTCTTCGTCGTTTCGTAGGTATCGATGATCACGTCCGCCAGGCTGCCCAAGTCTGCGGCGGCACCCGGCTTCTTTCGCAGCTCCACGATACCGTTGGCTGCCGCCTCGTAGTTGCCGGAGTAGAAGTCTGCGAGCACTTCGAGCTCGACCACGCGCGAAGTGCGGGGGTACTCCGTGAGATACTGGCGAAGCAAGACCTGAGCGGGAACGCCTTCGCCCGCGGTGAGCGACGCCTCGAGCAGCTCGAGGATGTCGGAGCTCTTCGGCGTCTCGGCGGGAACCTGGGTCGACACGGAAGCGAGCAGGGCGAAGGCCACGAACAGTGCAACACGCTTCATCGCAGCAGCCTCTCGTAGTAGTCGTCCACGGCCTGTCGATAGCCATCGGGAGGCGTGCCATTCATCGCGTCGAGAACGCGGCGCCGCCAGGCGAGCTCGTCGGCTTTGGAACGGACAGCCGGAATTTCGACGCGCTCGGTCGCTCGCCCGCCTTGGCTCTGCTCCGTTCCGCCACCACCCACGGAGGGTTTGCTCTGGGACTCCATGTGCTGCCGTAGTCGCCGGAGTTGATCGGCGGCTGCCTCTTGTTGCTTGTTGGCGTCGAGCGGGTCCGCGTCCTGCAAGGACTGCGCAGCCCGTTGCATCGGTTGCTGGATCGCTTCGAGCTGCTCGGCGGCTTCTTCGGAAACCGGAACGCCCCCGACCTCCTCTCGAAGCCGGCGAGCGAGCTGACGCGTGGCTTCCTGGGCCTTGCTTTGCCGCTCCGCTTGTTTCTGCAGCTGCTCACGCTCTTGCTCGGTGAGCGCAGCGGTGACATCGGGGACCGCTCCCCGTGCGGCGTCCCGTAAGTCCTGAGAACGCGCGGACACCTCTCGAGCCTTGGCCGCGGCGTCAGAGGTTTGGCCGTTCTTGCCGCGGAACATCGTGGCCGAGAGCTCGAGGTCTTTCGCGAGGGCGCTGGCGGCCTGCGCTAGCCGATTGGCCATCGACAATGCCTCGCCGATGTCGCCTCCTTCGAGTGCCTTTTCGAAATCGCTCAAGCGCTCTTCGGCGCGTCCCTTTAGGCCCGACTCGTAAGGGCCGAGCGCCTCGTCGTTTACGCCGCCGAGGAGCTCCGAGACTTCCTCGGCGATCTCCTCGAGCTTGCCGCGGAGCTCGCTCGCCAGCGATGTCTCGTCCCTGGCCGCGCGATCGACCGCCTTCTCGCCCAGGCGGCGTGCCTTGTCGGCCAAGCGCTGCTGCTCGACCTCGAGGTCGCGAATCGTATCCATCGCTTTCATCAGTGCGCGCTCACGCGGGCCGAACCGCGCTTCGACGAGCGAATCTTCGCTCTGCGCAAGAGCCTGAGTCATCGCTTCGATCGTTTGATCCAGCTTTGTCAGAGCGGCTTCGGCTGCATCGAGGTCACCGCTGGCGAGCG
>Ga0316198_10001325_pt1 | contig 14430 bp, 10 predicted proteins | sample OudBieAanoxic_MG_FD_204935 | JGI IMG/M metagenome (GOLD analysis project Ga0316198, IMG submission 204935) | Coastal sediment microbial communities from Oude Bieten Haven, Netherlands - site A anoxic | ecosystem: Environmental > Aquatic > Marine > Coastal > Sediment | place: Netherlands...
AATCTCTTATAATAATCATATTACGGGAGGTCATAATGACCGTACATAAACTTTTTGAGCCATTGCGAATGGGGGATTTTGAACTTAAAAACAGAATCGTTCTGGCACCAATGACCAGAGGACGGTCTGGTGTGGAGCGCATTCCTAATCGTCTAATGGCCGAATACTATTTTCAACGTGCTTCAGCCGGTCTGCTCATCACAGAAGCAACAGTTGTTTCCGCACAAGGCAATGGTTGGATCGACTCACCTGGCATCTACACCGACAAGATGGTGGCGGGATGGCGAATCGTCACACAAAAAATGAAGCCCACCGGTACTCCCATCTTTCTGCAATTATGGCATTGTGGCAGGGCGTCACACAGTGATTTTCACGGTGGAGCACTACCGGTTTCCGCCTCTGCGGTTAAACTTAATGATGATCAGATTCATACGCCACGTGGCAAAAAAGACTACGAAACGCCGCGGGCCCTAAACGTTGATGAAATCAAGGTCACTGTGAACGATTATCGTACGGCGGCAGCGAATGCCAAAGAAGCCGGCTTCAGTGGTGTTGAGGTTCATAGTGCTAACGGCTATTTGATCAATCAATTTTTAGACTCAAAAACAAATCTTAGGACTGATGACTATGGAGGCAGCCTGGAGAATAAATATCGTTTTCTAAAAGAAGTGATGGCGGCAGTCCTGGAGATTTGGCCGTCAAAACGGGTGGGTATCCGACTATCACCCAATGGAGTGTTCAATGATATGGGCAGCCCTGATTTTCGAGAAACATTTCTTTATACGTTTAAAGAACTCAACAAGCTCAATCTTGCCTATGTCCACATCATGGATGGGCTTGCCTTCGGCTTTCATGAACAAGGTGAACCGATGACGCTGGCTGAATTTCGGGCCGAATATGACGGAATTATTATGGGCAATTGTGGCTACACCATGGAAACAGCGGAAGAGCGACTTGCAGCAGGTCATGCTGATCTTGCCGCCTTTGGCCGTCCTTTTATCACAAATCCGGACCTGCCGGAGCGTTTGAAGAATAATTGGCCCCTTACGCCGGCTGAAGATATGTCATTATGGTATACCTCGGGATCCGAAGGGTATACTGATTACGAACCATATCGATAATTACGTTCAATCTTTTTTGGGTCTAATTCCCCTGAACTCGAGGGGTCTCGGGTGACATTTCACGCTGGATTGGAAAATCGCTCAGGGCAAGATCGTCGCAAGCACTAGCATTCAATGATCAAAAGGTTGTACTTCAAAGGGGTGCGTGAATCCATGCGGCGTGCCGAGGACCGAAACTGTGTTATTGCTTTTGATCGATACAACTCATCCTTGTTTATTGGCATATTAGCGAAATATGAACATCGCGATAAACCAGGTTATAATCGCAACACCTATAAAAAGTGCTCCGACCCAATAAACCTTTTGATATTTGCGTGACTTGCCTACCATCCCGCGTTCCAGAACCGCAATTTTCGGACGAGTGGGGTTTACCCATACTGTAATGTTGGAATTGACTGGATACCGCGCTATCACGTCTTCTGCTTCCTTTTTCGGCCAATTGATATCAGCAACAATGATGCGCCTTGATTGATAGTTTTTTCCTTGATATTCGTAATTATAGGTCACGGATGGCCGATAAAAGGTAAACGTAGTGCGGTGTGATCCTCCATGGCTGGTTCGTGTCTCTTTTTTGACTTCAGAGCTCTGGATAGTACCTCTGGCGGGGGTCCATGAGAGGCTTTGCTGCTGGAGTCGGTGCGTCCAGGCCCCGTAAAGCAGGGTGCCGATACCGCAGACAGTAAATAGAATTCCAAAAAGACGAAAGAGTAGACCGGGATCTTTGGCGCCAAGATAGAAAATGCCAACCGCTAAAGCGATAAAAAAAAGCCACCAAACCTTGGACCAAATTACCCAAAACCACTCCTTGAAAGATCTATAGTCATTTGGCGTCATCCTAATTATCCTCATTTGATAGCCGTGAAAATCAAAGTGTCGTCTCAGTCATATCCCTCCGAGGAGTTCCCCATGATTGCCAATCGCAACTCTTGCCCTTTCCTCGTGTTCTTTCGGTTTACTCAACATGGCGTTACTCCGCCGCTGCATAGGCCTTGAATTCACCCAATTCAATGTAACTGCCACCATAGTTGTACCCTGCAATCAATTGTATTCATAGCAAATACGGTTCGCGTATCACAACAATTCAGGATATTTCTTGACCTGTTTTAGATAGCAGATACCCACCGCCGCTATGAAAGCCGGGATTGATGATATCACAAGGTTTTTTTGACCCTTGATTATTTCAGCTTTGTTGGAGTCACAACTAAAGTTAGAAGGGCTAATGTTATGATACATACATATCACAAGTGGGTATGAATAGAGGTTTAATAATGGTTTAGTCTAACCTCAATTAAATGTGCCGAGTTTGCCGTCGGCTTGATTTTAATTTTTTGGCGGAAACCATCTAAAGTGTGCTGGAAGCCCATCAGTACAGCACTGCCGAACTCCCCACCTGCTTATGAAAAGTAGACTATTGCCCCTCCGTTGCTCTACCAGGACTTGGGGACGACACCGAGTTGGTGCATCAGGTCTAGCCAATCCCCAAGATTCCAATCTTCAACGGCTTTGCCACCCTCCCAACGGCCTATATCACATCCCCTAATTTTAATACGCTTATTGGAGGGTGGAGCACCCGTGGTTGGCGACACTCCACTTTGGGTGCCCTCATAGGTCCAAATCGATGCAATCCAGTCTCCCTCGATGATCACTTTGTCAATCGTGAGGTGAACGTCCGGATAACTGGTACGGCAATCAGCAATGAACTTTTTTAAGGCGTCAAGCCCCACAATATCCGGAAAGGGAGGTTTGTGTCGCAGCCAATTAGGAGCGACAAGATCATCCAATCCTTCCATTTTGCCCTGGTTAAAGGCTTCTTACCAGACTCGCTTTATTTTGGCTTTCAGATCTTCTGACATGGTTTCCTCCTCTCACAATATGTTGTTGATTTTAGCTCGGTCCAAAAATGAATAAAAACAAGAAAAACTTAACAGGCAGGATAAGCTCAGATCAATTTTCAAGTGATCAGCTGGAAACCAGGGTAGGCTCTATCGATTGATATCAATATATTGAGGTGGGGCAGAGATGTCAAACATATTCATCTGTCATTTTTCAATTAACCTTAGAATCCGTGAATAGCCAGCATCACAGTTTAGAGTCAATTTGGCATAGATTGAGATCTATATTGAACTTGTAGGATGGGTCAATACTTGGACTTGCATGATAATCATCTAAAAGGCACCACCCAATCGCATACCGGCACATGGAAGAGAGTAAAAGTTGATCAAGCTTTTTTCTCCCAGTCCCTTTTTCTCAATTATCCCTCATGGTCTGATGCACTTTGTCATGTTGTTTATGCAACTATGGGGTGAATGTGAACATTGACCTGGGCTATCACACCTGCAAAGTCGATGAAGTTGATGGCAAAACGAGCCAGCATGATCGCGGGTAGTCACAATCAAAAATGTCACTGTGAACGAAAACACTGATTGAGATCTCAGGCCGCTTCAGATGTCCAATTTATGTTGCGTATGTCGGGATTTGATTCGAGGACTTTTTTCAAAGCCTCTGAGACACGACTGACCTTAGCAGTTGTATCTATTTTCTTGAACAACTTTCTGACGAATGGTTTTGATGGTTCGATAATGCATAAGAACTCATCATTATCACCCTTGTGGTCCACACGTTCAAAATTCCCTTCAATTTGTAGCATATCTGCATGAAAAATCGATTAATCCGCCGGGTTGGGGATCGCGTTTTCCGACGGTATTCGCTTTATGGAGTGTGGGCGGCAGGGCCCTGCGCCTTGTAGTCGCTGTAGAGGATTCGCACAACGCCGTCAGCCAGTCCCATGACCGGAACGAAGATGTTTTTGATGCCGGCCCACTGGACCACTTTCAGGTAAATGTCGGCGCCCGGGATGATCACGTCGGCCCGATCGGGCCGCAGGTTCAGCTTGGTGATGCGCTCCTCATAGCTGTATTTTTTTAGGAGCCTGCGAACCTTGATCATCTTTGATTTGGAAAGTGGCTTGTTTTTCAGGCACTCGGCCAGCCGGAAGATCTTGTTGATGTTGCCACCGCTACCGATAGCTGCCAGGGATTGGTAGGGGGCGCAATGGGTTTGAAGCCAGATCTTCATGGCATCCCAGTCGGTTTTGGCCACCTGCCCCTGAAGTATCCGGATGGTACCGATTTTAAACGATCCTGAAACCGCAACCTGTCCTTGGGAGGAAAGCGTAATTTCTGTGCTCCCGCCACCCACGTCCACGTACAGGTAAGCGTTGTATCCGAGGTACTGGTCTGCGCTTTGATTCTCGAGAATCAGCTGGGCTTCTCGCGCACCATCGATGATGTCCACCTCGATACCGCTGGCTTTTTGGATGCGCTTGCAAACCTGAGCCCGGTTTTCGGCCTCCCGCATGGCCGATGTGGCACATGCCCTGAAGGCAATGGGTTGATAGGCATCGATGAGGTGCCGGAAGCCGGTCATGGCTTTGACCAACTCGTCCGTTCTTTCTTTCGATATGAGCTTCAGTGAAAAGGTGTCGGCCCCGAGACGAATCGGCATGCGTGTCAGGGACATCTTTTTAAAGGTAGGTTTGCCGTTGTTTTCGAAAACGCTGGCCAGCAAAAGCCGGACGGCATTGGAGCCGATGTCGATCGCTGCGAATTTGAGTTGGGTAAGCATCTTTTACCTTCGTTTCTCCATTACACTACCAAATTCGTTTGTTAAGATTAAGGAGATATAAGATTATTTGCAAGTTTTCGTGCTCGCCTTGATTGATGTGAACCTATCCACCCTTTTTATCCCCAGTGACCATAGCCAGATCAAAGTTTCCTTAGCCCGGTTAGAGTGGTCAGCACCAGAACGACCAACAGGAGACACGCCATGGCGCCACCGGCTGGATTATGCCCGCAGATAAACAGCTGCAGTCTGCATATTTTAGCATGCTTTGTGTTAGAAATTAATGAGTATGTATCAGAATTAATAACCCGGAGAATTGAGGGGGTGAAACTTTTTGATCGGCCAATCGCCAAGAACTTCACCCCCTCAACGGTCGGCATGATGAGCGACCAATTTCAAGCCTGAAACCCGATTCCTTCCGCCTTTCTTTCGACCTTATTCAACTCCCTTATTACCTCACCTTCCCGGCTGCTTGACAAATCGAAAGCCTAGCTGAAAACAACAAATCCGGATTGTCGATGCGGGGTTTGGATTTCATCCGATATCGATTCTCTCACGGAGGAAACGGTAAAGCGGCAGCCGTATTTCATCGATTCGAACGGCATAGATGGCAACGCAGCAGTCGTTTTTTGGGTCATAATTTTTTATTATTATACATTCAATTACTTGCACACAAAAGGATAATTTTAAGCAAACGCTATGGAATCTGCAAGGCAACTCTCGTATCGGTACCACCGTCAAAGGCGACATGCTCGAAGGCCGCTTCGAGTTCTGCGTTTCCTCAGATGGGTCTGGTGGCAATGTCAGCGCCCGCCGGCAATGAGCAAAAAGGAAAAAAGGGTGGTCAAAATAACGTTACGTTTCTTCATGACTGCCTCCTTACGAGATGTGGGGTTAGCGGCAGCGATGTGAGTGCCGCGATTGGTTAAACCCACTATATGGCGGTCTTGCGATAAATGCTTTTCAAGGACGTATCAATTTGTAACAAGATGTAAGGGCCGCGGCGAGACCCTAACAGACGTGAACGGCAACGCATGTATTAGTAGTTAATTTAACCAGGGGTCAATAGGGCCAAGCGAAGGCAAGGAGTAGAATGTCTATACAGGAAAAATTGATTCTTGAAGTTTAGGCGAAGGGATTTTTGGCGGATGCTATAATCAATGTTTGACCCCTTTTCTTTATCAACCCAGAAATCGACTGCTCTCATGAAGCAAAAAGGTCTTGAATCCGCCGCTGATGTTCTTCACGTCAAAACCGTATTGAACTAAAGCACGCGTTGCGTAATAGGAGCGTTGCCCAACGTAACAGTAGGTCCAGATTTCCCGTTTCTTAGGCAATTCGTTCATTCGGGTGCGAATTTCATCCAATTGTATGTTCAATGCGCCTTCTACATGGTCGCGTTTGAATTCATCAGGGGTGCGGACATCTAGAATCAGCGCGTCGGTGTCATGGATATCTTCCCAATGCGCTAAGGTAATATCTCCCCGCATGACATTTGCGGCGATCATCCCGGCTATGTTGACAGGATCTTTAGCCGATCCGAACTGAGGGGCATAGCACAGTTCGGCTTCCTCCAGATCGAAGATCGTGGCCTCGCTCTGAATTGCCATGGAAATAACGTCGATGCGTTTTTCTACCCCGCTTTTCCCCAAGGCCTGGGCACTGACGACGCTCCCGTCGCGCTTATTGAAAATCAGCTTCATATTGATCGGATTGGCACCCGGGTAATATCCAGCGGTATGCCCAGGATAAAGGTACACTTTTTCCAGATCATCCCATTGGCCTAAACGCTTCAACAGCTTTTCACTGGGACCGGTAAAGGCCACTACGAGATCGAGGATACCCACCACCGAGGTGCCCTGTACGCCGCGGAACGAACGCTGGCGCCCCAGAATGACATCGGCGGCAATACGTCCCTGACGGTTGGCCGGACCTGCCAAGGGGATGACACCCTTGGTCTGGGTAACCACATCGTGTACTTCCACAGCATCGCCTACTGCCCATATATGTGGATCGCTGGTGCGCATTTGTGGGTCCACCCTGATGCCGCCGTAATCTCCGACGGCGAGGCCCGCATCGATGGCCAGCTTGACTTCCGGACGCACGCCAATGCAAAGGATCACCATATCTGTTTCAATTTGCTGGCCGGACGCCAAAGTAACGCCAAGCGTGTGTCCGACGCTTTTTTCAAAACTGACCACACTGTCATTTAAAAATAGGGAGACACCGGCTTTGATTAACGCAGCATGGACATCGGCAATCATTTCAGGATCAACGATGGGCATTACCTGGGACTGCTTTTCCACCACCGTCACCTTCAATCCCCGCTTGAGTAAGTTGTCGGTCATCTCCATGCCGATGTATCCACCGCCGACCACCAAGGCGCGACAGGCCTGATATTGGTCGATCCATTGTCTTATCTGACGACTGTCCGGTATGGTACGCAAAGAGAAAATTCCTGGTAAATCGATTCCCGTTAGATCCGGTCGAATGGGACGCGCCCCCGGTGAGAGGACAAGCGCATCATAGGGCTCGATACGGGTCTCACTAGATTCCAACTCCTTTATGGTTATGCAGCGTTTGATTCGATCGATTACTACCACCTCCGAGCGAAGGCGCACGTCAATATTGAAACGCTTTCGAAACAGCTCAGGCGTTGCAATGAGCAGATTTTCTTCTTTTTTAATGACGTTACCGACGTAGTACGGCAGACCGCAATTGGCAAACGACACATACGGGCCGCGATCGAACATGCTGATTTCGGCCGATTCGGAGAGCCGACGGGCACGGGCCGCACAAGATGCGCCACCCGCGACGCCACCGACAATGAGGATACGAAGATTTTGCGCCATGATCTACCTTCTCTGACGTAAATTCTCAAAAAAAACTTGAGTCATATCGGGCTTTCAGGCGGCTAGCGACTGTTCGGTTGCAGCTGACGTAAACTTGCCTGAATCGGGTTTGTACTTTCGAACCTCTGCGCTTAGTTGGTTAAGGGCGTCACCATCGATAACCTCTTTTTCAAGGAGGGTCTCGGCCGTTTCCTCAAGAATTTTTAGATTCTGTTTTAGAATGCGCAGCGCAACCGCGTACTGCTCGTCAATAATACACTTGACCTCTTCGTCGATCATGTTGGCCGTCGTTTCACTATACTCACCACCGGGCTCCCGATTCGGCTGGAGGAACCGGCCCTGGTCCTTATGGGCAAAGTAGACTTTGCCCAGACGATTACTCATTCCGTACTCCTTGATCATGCTGCGGGCGATGTCAGTAGCCCGAGAAAGGTCGTTGTGGGCCCCGGTGGAAATGTCGTTGAAAATAATTTCCTCGGCAGCACGCCCTCCCAGCAGGGTGGCAATCCGGTTCTCCAACTCGGTTTTTCGCATCAGGAATCGGTCTTCGGTTGGCACCTGCATCGTATAGCCCAAGGCCGCAATGCCCCTGGGTATGATCGATATCTTCTGTACCGGATCTGCGCCCGGAAGGGCCATGGCCACAATGGCATGCCCCAATTCGTGATGGGCAACAGTCTTTTTTTCTTCAGGATTGATGAGCCGATTCTTTTTCTCGAGGCCGGCGACGACACGCTCGACAGCCTCTTCGATCTCTGCCATTCCAACGCCGCCTTTTTTCCGCCGCACAGCGAGCAAGGCCGCTTCATTGACCAGATTTGCCAGGTCGGCCCCTACCATGCCGGGCGTCATGGCAGCAACCTTCTCGAGGTCGATATTTTCAGACGTCTTTACCTTGTCCACATAAATCTTAAGAATGGCTGTACGGCCCACCTTATCGGGTCGATCCACGAGGACCTGGCGGTCGAACCGTCCCGGTCTTAGCAAGGCCGGATCCAAAATCTCTGGACGATTGGTCGCGGCCATCAGAATGACACCGATATTGGCATCGAAACCGTCCAATTCCACCAGCAGTTGGTTCAGGGTCTGCTCTCTTTCATCATGACCCCCCACCGCCGAAAATCCGCGGGCTTTGCCGAGTGCATCGAGTTCGTCGATGAAAATGATGCAGGGTGCTTTTTCTTTGGCCTGTTTGAAAAGGTCCCGAACGCGCGCGGCGCCAAGCCCCACAAACATTTCCACAAATTCCGACCCGCTTAAGCTGAAAAACGGTACGTTGCTTTCACCGGCAACGGCTTTGGCCAAAAGCGTCTTTCCCGTGCCCGGCGGTCCGAGAAGCAATATCCCTCGTGGTATCTGCCCCCCCAATCCGGTAAATCGTTCCGGTTCTCTCAGGAATTCGATTACCTCCTCCAATTCCTGCTTGGCTTCGTCTACACCGGCAGCATCGTTAAAGCGAATTTTTACGTCATCTTCCACGAATATTTTGGCCTTGCTCTTTCCTATGCTCATAAATCCGCTCTGCTGCTGAAGACGCTTCATCATAAAGAGCCAGATACCGAGGAAAAGAAATACCGGCACGACCCACGACAGCAAAGTGCCCAGAAAATTCGAATCGATCCGTCCGGAATAGGAAATATTGTTGTCCTCCAAAAACCCAGATATATCCGGGTCGACACGAACCGTCCGGAACAACTCACCCTTTTCAGAATCGCCATCCGACGTAAACATACGGCCCTGGATCTGATCGGCGGATATGGATATATCCGATACTCGACCCTCATTCACCAACTTGTTGAATTCGCTGTACGGTATCGTTTTAACAACCAGGGCCGATGCAATCATATTGTGAAGTATCAGAACCCCCCAAATTCCGAGTATGACGTACCAGATAGAGAATTTGTGCTGTTTTTTCATTTTTAACTCCATGTGGACGTTTATGAATATCGCCCCGTGTTGATTGCCTTTGCCAGGCAAAAATAATTACAGATATACGTCATGAACAAGAATCACTCCGAAGTTATGATTAACGAGGCCCGTCGCTTATTTGCGCGAGCAGTTCGCAATTACCGGCAGCGCATCAACATGATGGGGATCTGCACCCCCAAAGGGTATATTGAGATGTTCCACTAGTTCCGGTTCAAAAGCCGCCTTCAAGGCCTCTTCAGCGCGTTCGACCGAAATAAACGCCATGGATTTGAGAACTTCGTCGGGAAGGTCGTCCAGATCGCGCTCGTTTTTCTTCGGCAAGATAATGGTCGTCAGTCCGGCCCGATGGGCAGCCAACACTTTCGACTTTATTCCACCCACAGGAAGAATGCGACCACGCAAGGTGACCTCTCCGGTTATCCCCACGTCACTCTTAATTGCGCGGTTGCTAAACAGACTGGTAAAAGCCGACATCATGGCTATACCGGCCGAAGGGCCGTCTTTTGGCAGTGCCCCGGCTGGTACGTGAAGATGAATATCGGCGTTTTCGAAAACATTTGGATCGATCTGAAGTTCCGTGGCCTGCGACCGCACATAGCTAAGAGCTATGCGGGCGCTTTCCTTCATAACGTCACCCAACTGCCCCGTCAATGTCAGCCTACCCTTGCCCGACATGCGGGTGGCTTCGATGGTCAGAATCTCCCCGCCGACGGGAGTCACGGCCAGACCGTTGGCAACTCCCGGAACATCTATTATTTCAGCGCGCTCTGATTCGAAACGCTCATTTTTAAGGTATTCACGAACCAATTCGGGTGTGATAACCACGTGAGACCATCCATTATCGGTTAGATTTACGATTCCCTTGCGGCAAATAGCAGCAATCTGGCGCTCCAGATTTCGAACGCCGGCCTCGCGCGTGTAACCCCTCACGATCTTGCGGACGGCGTCATCCATGAAAGTGACCTCGTCTTCTCTGAGGCCATGTGCTTTAAGTTGCCGCTGAATCAGATGTCGTTTGGCGATCTGTATTTTCTCGAACTCGGTGTATCCGTCCAGTTGAATGATTTCCATCCGGTCGCGCAGTGGTGGTGGAATGGTGCCGAGCTGATTAGCCGTAGCGATGAATATGACCTGGCTTAGATCGAAGTCGACATCCAGATAATGGTCGCGAAATGTACCGTTTTGAGCCGGGTCTAACACCTCCAGCAGAGCACTGCTCGGATCACCGCGCCAGTCCTGGCCAATTTTATCGATTTCATCCAGCATGAAGACCGGGTTTTTAGTCCCGGCACGCTTGATGGCCTGTATTATACGACCGGGCATCGCCCCGACATAGGTTCGTCGATGGCCCCGAATTTCAGCTTCGTCGCGCATGCCCCCCAAACTCATGCGTGTGAATTTTCGGTCCAATGCACGGGCCACGCTCCGACCCAAGCTGGTCTTTCCAACACCCGGTGGTCCAGCAAGGCAAAGGATAACGCCCATGGCAGAATCGAGGGTGCCCTGTTCATCAGAGTAGCCACGCTTTTTCACCAGGCTGCGCACCGCCAGGTACTCGATCAGGCGCTCTTTTACCTCATCGAGGCCATAATGGTCTGCGTCCAATATACCACGAGCCGAAGAGATGTCGTTGGAGTCCTCGCTCGCCAATTTCCATGGCAAATCCAGGAGCCAGTCCAGATAAGTTTTGATCAATGGATGCTCGGCTGATTGGGGAGACATCTGCGAAAAACGTTCTAACTCTCGCTCAGCCTGTTGGCGCGCCTCGTCCGTAAGGTTCGAATCTTCGATTCGGGCAGCATAAGTATCATATTCCGATGAGTCCCCGTCGGATTCGCCGAGCTCATTTTTTATGGCTTTCATCTGCTGGCGCAGGTAATATTCGCGTTGGGTCTTGTCGATGTTCTCTTTCACTTCTGTCTGGATACGGTTGCCGATAGTCAACACCTCTTTTTCCCTCGCCAGGTGCATTGCCAAAATTTTCAATTTTTCTTTGGAGCTGTCGAGTTCAAGGATTTCTTGACGTGTCTGAACGTCAAGGTCTGAGTTGAAGGCAATCGCATAAGCCAATTGCAGCGGGTCTTTCAATTGGGTCAGCACCTCTGCGATTTCATCCGGAATTTGAGGTGACATCGTGATGACGTCACGAGCCATCGTGCGAACGTGACGCTGGAGTGCCTCCATTTCCATGTCTGACTCAATAACCTCAGGTGCTTTTAAGACTTTAGCTCTGAGAAAAGGCGATTCCGATAGCCAGGCAGTGACTCTGAATCTGTTTAGGCCATTCAAAATCACCATCATTGTGCCGTCTTTTAATTTTTTAGCGTGCACAACAGTAGCGACCGTTCCAGTTTCGAAGACCTGATCCTTTTTGGGATCTTCGACACCGTCATATTTTATTGATATTAAACCTATCGTTTTGTTCCCGCTTAGGGCTTCATTAATAATATGAACTGATTGAGCCGTGATAGCCAAAGGAACCCTAAGATGCGGATAAATTACCAGATCACGCAACGGCAAAATCGGCAGCTCATCGAATGACGGCACATCGTCTAACGAAACAACATCGATTTTATTATTTAGTTCACCACTATCATTAATGTTTTTCATGAGTTTTTCCTTAATCATATATTTTGGCAATTTGAGACTTCGAAATTCATTATGTGACCCTGTGCGATGTACATGTTATGTTTAATTTTGGTTTAAGGTATGAGATAAATTTTCATTTCAAATTTAAGAAATAATAAACACACCATTGACAATGTCAAACCTGTAGCTTAGTTTTACGCCATGAAAAATGACGAATGTTTTACAATTCGATATGTTTCAAATCAAACCGGTTTAAAATCTCACACTCTTCGCACGTGGGAGAAGCGCTATTCGGCTGTTGTGCCCAGGCGTACCGAAACAAATCGTCGCATGTACAGTTCCGTTGACATTTATCGACTGCAATTGCTCAAGAAAGCTGTCGAATCCGGACACGCGATTTCTCACATTGCGTCACTTGAAAGCGATGACTTGGCGGATCTGAACCTCCAGACAACAGCACAGCCCTCTAAAATAGCGAATGAAGCAAGCCACAGCGATGCGATTGACTGCGGCGATATCGTGGCAAAAGCACTCGAGCATGTGATCCGCCTGGACCCGATCGCCCTTGAGAAAGTCTTAGAGCGTGCCGCTGTAAATTTATCACGCCCACGATTGTTGAATGGTGTGATTCAGCCCCTCTTCGTAGAGATCGGTGAACGATGGGCATCCGGCCAATTGAAAATCATCAACGAACACATGGCATCCATCGTTATACGATCATTTTTGCTGGATATGCTGCGGGCAGTCGTGGTCGCAGAAACGTCACCCAAAATAGTGGTGGCTTCACCGGTGGGACAGTGGCATGAAACAGGCGCACTAGTTGTAGCCCTAACAGCCGCAGAGTCGGGATGGCGGCCATTGTATTTTGGCCCAAACCTGCCGGCCGAGGAAATTGCGGCAGCCGTAAAAATGACAGTGGCAAAGGCAATCGCGCTAAGCATCAGTCATCGAATCGAAATCGCATTGATCGTTCGCGAGCTGCGTAAGCTGAGGAACTACTGTGCCCATCGGGTGCAGATTTACGTCGGTGGGTACGGCATTGCCGAAATCATGCCGCGCGTCGATCTAATCGGCGTCAGGTGCATTGAGAACGTCGAGAAATTCAGGGCCGAGCTCGAGGCACTTTGACCTTCGGTTCCCAGAAATCGATTTTGAACGACGCCACTCCAGTGAATAAATAGAATTTGGATTTTTTTGGATGCGAAAAATAAGAATAATTTTTTTTGAACCGCAAAATGTGAAATAAATACAGTAGTAAACCCGTTAAAGCTTGCAATTGTTTAATCGTTCGCTGTGAAAGGAAAACGTTTGATGAGTGTCTCGTTAAATACCAGCACGCTAATGACAGAGTGCTTTTCAAAGTTACCGCCAAAATGTTTGTTACTGTCGTCAAACAAAGTGGCAGTATTACTCTAACCATAACAATCAAGGAGAATAGTATGAAATCTACTTACTTTTTAATGACATTACTCAGTGCGATTCTGATTGCATCAATATCCTTTGCAGGTTATCACTATGACGGTCATGGCTGCATGATGTCGACATGGGATATGACTGAGATGGATAGTAATCAGGATAACATGTTGTCGCTTGAGGAGTACAGTGACAGCCATCAGGAGAGTTTGAGCAAAAGCTTCAACATGATCGATACCAATCAGGATGGAATGGTTGATGAAGATGAATGGACTAAAATACGAGAAGTCCATGGTGTAATGACCAATTAACCTGAATTAATAAACCTTTAGCCAGCTAGCGGCAGTCGCAATTACTGCCGCTAGCCACAAGTAAACAATTTATCTTGGTGTTCTATACATGAAAAAAACGTGGTTATAAACTCTGATGATTGTATCGGCTGCGGCAGCTGTGTAGATATCTGTTCAGATGTTTTTAGTTTTGACGAAACCGCGACAGTCGCCATCGTCAAGAAATTGGGTGTGGAGAGCGAAGGGTGCATCGAAGAGGCCATGGAATCCTGACCCACTCAGTGTATTTAATGGTCGTCTGATGAATGTACGAGTTGCGAGACATGCTTAATTTTATGATCTGAGGTATTTTCTTTAAATGAAAATGAGAACATGACTGAGGTTATGCTTCCAGAAGGAGGCATTGAAGGCTGCCTTGAAGAAGCATTCGAATCTTGTCCTGAAGAGTGCCTAATTCGGGTGGATAGCTTATAGTGATGGGTAACGGACTTATTGAAGCCACTTTTAAAAAGCAGTTAATAAATAAAGGGGTCGAGAGAAGAAAACGAATTTAAGTTTTTGATAGATATGTTGGAAATAATTGCCAATCAACCAGGTAAGATACAACGTATAAGG
>Ga0316198_10001326_pt1 | contig 14430 bp, 11 predicted proteins | sample OudBieAanoxic_MG_FD_204935 | JGI IMG/M metagenome (GOLD analysis project Ga0316198, IMG submission 204935) | Coastal sediment microbial communities from Oude Bieten Haven, Netherlands - site A anoxic | ecosystem: Environmental > Aquatic > Marine > Coastal > Sediment | place: Netherlands...
CTGACAGGAAAAATGGTAGTGGTCGTCGTTGTCATGCCAGAACAGGTCGGAGTAGAGATACTTGGTCTTTTCCAGGGCGTGGGCAATATTGCACTGGGTGATGCCGAGTCGCTGGGAGATCAGCGAGGCAACCAGGTTGCCGTCGGAGTAATTGCCGATAATCAGGTCGGGTCGGCCGCTCAATTCAGCGATCAATTCCCGTTCCGCTTCGGCCGCGTATCGTTCCAGGTACGGCCAGATCTCGAAGCGCGATATCCAGTGCGGGATCACTTCACCGTTTGCATTACGGAAGGGCACACGCAGGATGCGTGCGTTATTGGTGCCGGAGATGTCCTCGATGCGCTGGTCGCAGGTCGTCCCCTCAGCGTCCGGGATCAACCGGGTCAGGACCACGATCTGCGGTTCGATGTTGATGCCCTGTTGGTGCAGGCGCCGTCGCATTTCGCGTTCCAGTGCACGCACCTGATCGAGGATGTAGACGACCTGGCCACCGGTATCGGGACGCCCGAGGACATTGGCCTGGCCGAAATACCCGTGCGGTGACAGGATCGCCAGGGAAAAGATCATCGGTACCCGTCCGAGGAACAGTTCCAGTGCCGCCGGCGAGGGTGCTTCCAGGATATCCAGCAACAGGCGCATGGATTCGCGGATACGTGCAACGCGGTCGCCCCAGCCGGGTTCGAAACCGATGGCGCGTAGATCATGAGCCACGTTATCCCAGGGAGTTTCCTGGTCCAGCCTGCGCAGCTGGGTCTCGGCCTGGCGCAGGGCCTTGCGCAGGTCGGGGACGCTTTCCACGTCGTCGTTGAGCATCAACTGCTGACTACGGTACTTGTGCACGCGGAGAAAATCCAGCAGTTGCTGGTCGCCTTTGCCGAGATCCTGGAACAGCTGGCTCGACAGGCGGCGGTTGAGGAATTCCACGCCACGACCGATCGATTCGGATTCATGCAGTTTATAGAACTCGCGCGAGAAGGGTTCCAGGTCCACTTCCAGCATCCACTGATTATCGGGACCACCAGTGGCAAGCCTTTCCTTGAATGCCAGAAATTCGGACACGCCAATGGTCTCCATGTCCATGGTTTCCGGATGAATGCGGACATACATCCAGCGCGCCACCCGCAGACGCAGGGCAAAACAGATCCAGGCGTCATCCATCGCCGCTTCCTGGCACCAGTCGACGATAGTGGCCAGGGGGCTGGTCTGCAGCGTAGCGGATTCATCCTCGGCGCAGACCTGTGTAAAGGTGTCCTGGATACTGCTGCGTAACAGGAAAGGCTGGTTCAGGGCCCTCAAGCGATGCAGAAAGTTAAGCAGTTCCTGGCGATGGCTGTCGGCATAGGCCTCGGCGGCCCGCAGTGGATGAATCCGTCCGGTCATAAGGCTGTCCGTTCCACTAATGCTGTGGCGATCATGGATGAGCGAGTGATGACATCACTCTGCATTATCGACCTCCTGTATTTTCAACAGCCAGGATCGAAGCTCGGGCCGGTAGTGGGCTACGCCCTCCAGGATACCGGCGCTGTAGTTGCCGTTCATGCCCAGAAAACCGCCTTTGGCAAAACAGATCGCGTCCAGGTGGCCCGATCGTTCTGCCGCCTCCCTCGCGGCGGTGCGTACCGTTTCCGTTGCATTCAGAACCAGGACCGCCTGCAGTCTGCTGGTGAGCACCGGCAGATCGTTTCCCGAATCGCCGGCAAACACGGTGTCCTCCAGCGCGTAGCCCAGCCGTTCGCGCAGAAATTCGATGGCATGCAGCTTGGTAGCGCCGCGTGGCAGCACATCGAGCAGCCCGACTGCAGCGGGTTCATCGACGCTCCAGATAAGACTGGCGTTGACGCCGTGTTGCCTCAGGCGCTGGTCCATTTCGGCGATCAATTTTTCCTTGTCTTCGTACAGGGAGACATAGTAGCTCACTTTATGCGTGTTCTGCTTTTCCCGTTCCTGCAGGTTCAGTGGTGCGAGATCGTGAAACAGTGCGCGCAGGTCAGCGTGGGTCTGTCCCGCCCAATCCGCCGTGATCTCCGTTTCCCAATCCCGCCATATGGTCCAGCCTCCGCTGCGCAGGTCATAGATCTTGGTACCTACGTCGCTGATGACCATGTCGGGTTGTGGCAGGCAGTAGCATTTGATTGCCTGCTGCACCAGCAGCTTGTGGCGACCGGTGACATACACCAGCGTCACCTCCGGGCGTTCGCTCAGCCGGGAAAAATACCGCCTTGCCAGCGGCGACTCGGGTTGTGTCCCGTTCGGAAGCAGGGTGCGGTCAAGATCCGTACATAACAGGAGTTTGTGTTGATTCATACGGACTCATCAGCGTCTGGTACGGTACAGTTACTGAAGAAGTCGTAATGGTCCAGAGCTTCGAGAATGCCCGCGGCGTAGGATTGTTTGGCGAAATAGATTCGATCCAGCTCAACCAGCTGCGACAGCTCCTCGTGATGGCGGTTGGCGACGACGGCAGCCATTGTATTGCCGCGCATCATGTCTTCATCCGCGCCCGAGCCACCCGCCACCAGCACGTGCCCCAGGGGGATATCCCAACGGTCTGCAAAGTAGCGAAGTGCGAATCCTTTCGATGCCCTGATCGGCATGACGTCCAGGAACTGGCCGAAAGACAGGTTGACATGGACAGACTGTTCTTCCTTATGCAGCAGCTTGTTGATTTCATCCAGACCGGGTGCCTTTTGAGGGTCGATATAGTAGCTGATCTTGAAGCGGCTCTGTTCTGTTCTGGGCTGCAGTTCGATTCCCGGCAATTCATCAAGCACGCGGTGCACGGCGCCGGGTGTCCATTGGTATTCGATATGCCGGGGCCAACCCCTGTCCTGTGTCAGCTTGGGGGCGTAATGGATTGCGGTGCCACCACTGGTGATCAGTACGTCGGGTTCGAGGATGCCGTATTGTTTCATCACTTTCAACGCCGATTCCAGGCGCCGCCCGGTGGCAATACCAAACGTGGCACATTTTCGGTTTTCGCGCAGCACTTTAACGAGTACCGACAGGGAGTTCGGGTCGCCGAGCAGGTTCTGATCGAGGTCGGTGAATATAGCCCGGTCGTGGTACAGCATCGCGCGGCGTGTGCGCGGCGGTTTTCGCACCAGCGCCTCGGTTTTCTCGATGATGGGACGCACCACTTCCAGGTAGCGAACAGCGTGGGCCTGCCAGGAATAATGTTCGCGTACACCCTGCAGGCCGTTGGTCGACCGCTGTTGCCAGCCCTCCCAGTCAGACAGTACCTGCGTCAGGGCCTTGGCGATTGCCGCTGTGTCCAGAGGATCGATGAGCAGTCCGTTTTCGCAATTGGAAATGATATCGCGTGGACCGCCGTCTTCCGTTGCCACAATAGGCAGCCCGCTGGCCGCCGCTTCAATCAGCGTCAGGCCGAAAGGTTCTGTCAATGCCGGATTGACAAAGACCCCGCCGGAAGCCGCCGCCAGGCGATAGATCAGCGGCACGTCATCCGCGCCATGGTGTTTCGGGTAGGCCACCTTGCCATACAGGTCGTAGCGGTCGATGAGCAGCAGCAGGTCGGTCAATACTTCCTTTGCCCCCTCGTCCAGTTCCGAAATGTCATCCCGGTTGCCGGCCACGATCAGCAGGTTGGCTGCAGTCTGCAGTTCTTCGGATTCTCCAAAAGCGGTGACCAGCGCACCGATGTTCTTGCGCGTGTCAGGGCGTGACAGTGCCAGGATGATGGGTTTCTGCGGGTCGCGGAGGAAACGGCAGATTTCCTCGCTTAACGGGTTTTGCCATTCGTCGCCCTGGGGTGGATGGAAGTGCAGCAGATCAGTACCCGGCGGAATGACGCGCATCTGGTCAGGCTGGTAATGGTCATAGAAGCCGTACTGTTCCTCGATTTCCTGTGAGGTGCTGGTGATAACCCGCTCGGCACTGGCCAGTGTCTGCTCTTCGGCTTCGATACGGCGCGACATGCTGTAACGCTGTTCGATGGTTGTCGAATCAAGGCCGGTCGCCAGCAGGCGTCGGCGTTTGATCCGGCCGAGCGAATGACCGGTGTGGATCAGCGGAACACCGAGCTGCGCCGACAGGCGGCTGCCGACATAGCCGCCATCGGCATAATGGCTGTGCACAAGGTCGGGGAGCGCGTCGGTTGAACGCAGGTAGGTGAGCGCATTGTCGGTAAAGGTATCCAGGTGATCCCAGAGTGTTTCCTTGGGCAGGTACTCAGGCGGGCCCGCATCGAGGCGAACAATCCGTGCACCGTCGCCCAGTTCCTCGACGGCCTGCGCATAATCGTCATCGATCTGCGCATCGTCGATGCGCCTGGTCAGGAGCACCACTTGCGCAACTTCGGGTTGCTGCGCCAGGGCCCGGGTGAGTTCCAGCACATACTTGATCTGGCCGCCGGTGTCAGCATCCCGGCCAAGTTCCAGGTTTTCTCCCCGGATCAAACCGTGAATACTGATCAGCAGTATGTGGAGTCCGTCTTTCTCATTTTTGTCTTGCTGGCTGTTTCGGCTTGTCACTGCTTCATAATCCATCAACATCCTATCGGCAGGCTTACAACGTGGGGCCTCATCATACTAAAACAAGCAACCATAAGAAACGACAGTCATTTACCGCGACCGCGCTACCTGCAGGACGGGCATCGCCGGCGTCTCAGACTGCCGGCCGCCATCAGCGCAGCTTGTCATTTCGACGTCAGGCGGTTGCCGGATGAAAGCCGTTGCCTGACGGGGCAGGGGCGGGTTCGATGTTGACAATGCGAGTGATTCGCATTAACATCCGCTGTGTGAATTGGAGGTAACATGTACATTTGCATCTGTCAGAAAATCACCTGCGGTCAAATTAGAGCCGCTGCCAGCGAGGGGGTCAGCAGCATTCAGGATCTGAAGCAGCAGCTTGGTGTTGCCAGTCAGTGTGGCAAATGTGCCCGCTGTGCGCGTGGCGTCCTCAATGACGCCCTGGAGTGCAGGGCGCGGAAAGACGTGACCCAGTCATCCTGATCGCACCAGGGGTTTGCGTTTCATGCTTGACCTCTCATTGTGTGGCGCTATATTCACAGCAGGTGGCGCCATCATTGGCGTTTGACTTCGGCTGCCCGGGAGTATACGAATGAAAGGCGATAGCAAGGTTATCAAGTATCTCAACAAGGCTTTAAAAAATGAACTGGTCGCCATAAACCAGTATTTTCTTCATGCCCGCATGTTCGAAAACTGGGGCCTGAATGAACTCAATGAAAAAGAGTACGAAGAATCCATTGATGAAATGAAGCATGCGGATGCCCTGATCAAACGCATCCTGTTTCTGGAAGGCCTGCCCAATCTGCAGGATATCGGCAAAATTCAGGTGGGTGAAAATACCGAGGAAATCATGCGCTGCGACCTCGCCGTTGAGCTCGAGGCCGTACCCGTGCTGCGCGAGGCCATCGAAACCTGCGAGCAGGCCAGGGACTACGGGTCACGTGAACTCTTCGAGGATATTCTCGCCAGCGAAGAAGAACACATAGACTGGCTGGAAACCCAGCTGGAACTGATTGAAAAAGTCGGCCTGCAGAATTATCAGCAGTCGAAGATGTAGCGCGTTCCGGCCGCTGCCGGGTCATTCAGGGCGCGCGGCTAATACAGGGTTAAGTTTCCCGTGACTGCGTCGATCCGGCTGGCGGGGGCGGGACCGATTGCGCAGGCGGTGAGGGTTGGCGTTCCGCCGAATTCCGTTCGTCCGCTGTCGGTTATCAGGAAGCTCTTGAGGTCATGGCGCAGGGCTTTTTCATGGTAATCGAGGAGTTCTTCCTCCGAGTTGACCTGCAGACACACCTTCGCCATGCCAGCTGAGAGCCATGCCGCCTCAGCAGCGTTCAGATCGACAGTCAAGTCGGCCTTTTCACGCATCTGCTGTCGGATCTGACTGGTCAGAAACTCCATTGAAGCATGCGATCCCTGGGCGATCTCTTTGCCTCTGCGCATTTTCAGATCCTTACGGATAAGAATCACCTGTTTGTTTCTTTCCATGCATCACCCCGCAGTTCGTCAGCAGTCCAGAGGTTAGCACTGACGGCGACGTTACACGGAATTACCCCGGATTTCTCCCTCAGGCATGACATAAATGACAGGTTTGGCAGTCATGACATGTCATATCTGACAGGCCTGTCATGTTTCACTGAATCAGGAATATCTCTAAACAGTCTGTGAATGAAGAGGTTGCGTCTCATTATCAGGCTGGCCCAACTCATGCATAGGGGTAAATACGATTGTGGAATATACCATAAGTAAAAACCCTACTGTGGTAATTACTTATAAGGCGCCCGCAGCGACAGTGCGAGCGTACCAGGACCTGTTAACGAATTGTTAAGTTAAGGAGAGTAACGATGACCCCCGGACCACGAGCCAGCTGCTTTATCCCGATTACAGCGAGTAAAAGTAACAGGCCCATTTTGAGCTTTTTGATTTTCCTGAGCGTCCTGCTCGGGCTGGTCGCTACCACGACCGCCCGGGCCAGTGATGATATTGATATCGATCGCGCAAGCTGGAGCAGCGACCGCGACCGACTGACGGTGCGCGGTGACGACGCGCCGGATAATTCGACCGTGACCATCCGTTACGGCGATAAAGAAGACAATGGTGCCGTGATCGGCACCACCCAGGCGGACAGTGACGGCGAATGGACGTTCCGTGCGCCCGGTCTGAACCCGGTGCCCTGCGACGTCACCGCGGTGGATGTTGACGGTGAAGATGATGACAAGGAAGTCCGAAACCGACCGAACAACTGCAGCAACGACGGTGGTGTCGTTGAACCGCCACCCGTTAACGTACCGCCGACGGCAGATCCGGGTGGCCCTTACACGGGGACAGCAGGTGTGGCAGTGGGCTTCGATGGCACGGGTTCGTCCGATTCCGACGGCAATATTGCTTCCTACGCCTGGACCTTCGGCGACGGTGAATCGGGTGCGGGTGCAGCGCCGAGTTATGCCTACACGGCGGCCGGCACCTATACGGTCACTTTGACGGTGACTGACAATGACGGTGATGCCTCTGACCCGGTCACGACCACGGCGACTATCTCTGCTACGCCGGTCGGTAATGTGCCACCGACAGCGGATCCGGGCGGCCCTTATTCAGGGACGGTAAATGCAGCGGTGAGCTTCGATGGCACCGGTTCGGCTGACTCCGACGGCAATATTGTTTCCTATGACTGGACTTTTGGTGATGGTGCTTCGGGTACGGGTGTGACGCCGAGTCACGCCTACACGGCGGCCGGCAGCTATACGGTCACCCTGATGGTGACGGACAACGAGGGCGCCAGCGCAACGGCTACCACTACGGCTACAATTACCGTGGAGCCGGTGGCCTGTACCTCACCCATACAGGCACATTGCCAGATTACCAACTACACCGGGCCTGAGGTTTGTGTCGAGTGTCACGAAGGTGAGGCACGCGATATGCACGGTTCAGTGCACTACCAGCAGGGGGGAGCCTTCCCCAATGTGACCAATATTCCGCTTGATTTTGCAGCAGCCGGTGAGCGGCCCGCACAGGCCGCCGGCGATCTGGTCGCCACCGGTATCAACACCTACTGCGGCACCCACGAGAACTCGCCGCGCTTCACCTGCGCCGGCTGCCACGTGGGCAACGGCCGTTTCCCCATGGCCCAGGCAGACTTCGAGCAACTGGTTCCCGCTTCCGTCGAGGCGCACCAGCAGTTGTCCAATATCGACTGCCTGATGTGTCACCAGGATGCTTACAAGCGTTTCCCAGACTGGACGGCCAGTGGTGAAGGTTTTGAAGACTTCGACCTGCTGAACCTGGTAGAGCTGCCTTCAGGAGAGCTGGTCCAGAGCAATGGGGACATACTGCCGCGTACCGGCTTCTCCGGAATCCCGACGGTCAATCCGACCACCCTGGACTTCCAGTTCCTGCCCGCCGGCAGCGACACCCTGCCTGATACCGTGCCCATGGCTCCGATGAACTTGACAACGCTCGAGGCGGCACAGACGGCACATCGCACTACCCGTCAGACCTGCCTCAACTGTCACGCCGGGGCAGCCGGTGGCGACGGCACCAAGCGCGGTGACCTGTCGAAGGAGAACGCAGACCCGAGTGTCGCGATCGATATGCACATGAGCTCGGCGGGTGCCGACCTGACTTGCGCGGACTGCCACAATGAGACCCTGCCAGACGGCACCACCCACCGCGTGCGCGGGCGTGGTGTGGACCTGCGTCCGAACGACGTGGCTGAGCGGTTTACCTGCGAGAACAGCGGCTGCCACACGGATCGTCCTCACGGTGACTTCAGCAACACGAACCCGGACAGCAGGGACAGGCATGCCCAGAAGGTGGCCTGCCAGACCTGCCACATCCCCAGTTACGCCAAGGCAGCCGTGGGCACCGAGGTGGTGCGTGACTGGCAGGATCCACACCCTTCGGCGGCGGCCTGTAACGGGCGTGGCGGCTGGCTGCCGCGGGAGGACAAGGGTGGCCTTGACAATGGAAGCCTGATTCCCAGCTATGCCTGGTTCGACGGCACCAGTGAGGTCTACTATCTCGGCGAGCCGCTCGACAGTGTTCCGACCATACCGCTGGACGCTGGCGTGGCGGCGAGCTTTGTCGGTAGCTTCAATGCGGGCGACCCGGCCTACGTGATCGGCATGCCTAACGGCGATGTGGCGGGCGATACCGGCACCAAGCTTTATCCCATGAAGGAGCACTGGGGCAAGCTGGCGCGCAACGATGGGGATAACACCCTGGTGGGCCACTCCACGTTCGAGTTCTTCCGTACCGGCAGCTTCTGCCGCGCGGTAGCCGTGGGCCTGGGCCTGGACGAGGTCAACGATCCGGCCAGCAGTGTCTGTCGTGACAGTGAAGGCTTCCCGGGCGACCTGGCGATGCCGCCGGGTACCACAAGCGTCGCCGTGCACACCTACCAGACCATCAACCACGGTGTCGAGACCATCGGCAGTGCGCTCGACTGTAACGATTGTCACGCGAGTACTGCCAGAATGAACCTGCAGGTTGACCTCGGCTATGCGTTGAAGGGTCCTGAGTCACAAGTGTGCACCCAGTGCCATGGAAGAGAAGATTCCATGGGTTTCTCCGGGGTACACGACCGGCACGTGAGGCGCGAAGGCAAGGACTGCTCGGTCTGTCACACCTTCTCCCGGCCCGAACGAGGTCTGAGCACCTCCCTGAACTAGCACCAGAAGCACCGAGAGCAGGGCCCGGAACGGGAAGTTCCGGGCGCCGCTCTGGATGATCGAACCGCTTTTAACTAAACCTCCTGACGGCCAGGACGCCGTCTCTCGCAACTGGCCCTGCCGGGCAATCCTGCAGGGTCTTTTTTATGGGGGTACCTGAGGCGAAGGCGCCTGCTTCACCCGTCAGGGCAACGGGCGGTCTGCCATCAGTCCGCTGGTGCGGATCCGGGGTCTATCTCTTCAAGCAGTGTGCGCAGCGTCGCACGTACTTCGTCGTCGTCCCAGTTCACTTCGCCGTAGGCGGAGTAACGCAGGCGGCCCTGTGCATCAACGAGGTGGCTGGTCGGCAGGAAGTCGATCTCCCAGCGCTGCGACACGTCTGATGCCGGGTCCGGCAGCAGTGGAAAATCGATACCGGCTTTTTCGCTGAATTCCTGAACCTGTTGTTTGTTCTCGTCCATGCTCACCGCCAGCAGCGCAAACGGCTGGCCCGAGAGCGATCGATACAGGCGTTGCAGGCTCGGTATCTCGGCCACACAGGGCGGGCACCAGGTCGCCCAGAAGTTGACCAGCACGACCTGTCCGGCGTAGTCATCGAGTCGGTGGACGCGGTCGCCGAGATCCGGGAGAGCGAGTGCCGGGGCTGCGGGTGAGTTGGTAACCGGCTCCAGTTCGCTGGCCACGCCCGGTGGTGAAGGCCACAGCAGGCCCACCAGTGAGAGGGCTGCCATCCATGCGGGTAGCCGCCCGAGACGTGGCAACGGTGGGGACTTGCTCAGTACTGCGGCCATTGCTCTGTTCCTGTTGATTTCAGTCGTGGTAAACAAGTGCTCAAGACTGTGAAGCGGACATCGAGGCGGGCAGTGGCCCGCAGCCGCAATGCTTATTCCTGTGGTGCAGGCTGTGGCGTCGGTGCATTCTGGTGGACGATCAGCTGCCAGCCGTGGGTGTCCCTGCGGTAGATATTGGTGCCGTAAAACGGCGGCGGTGGCGGCGTGTCGGGGGGTACCCTCTGGAGGTTTTCTTCGACCTGGTGGATGGCGATGTCATCGGTTTGAATCCAGCCCAGGTGGGTGACGGAGAGCTCCACGCCATGCCCCTGGGAGAACAGGTGCGCGAAGACGTCCTCTACGCCCTTGCGCCCCTGGATCATGGGGTACATGGGCAGCAGACAACAGATGTCATCGCTGTCCGCCCACACGGAAAGCAGCTGCTCCAGGTCGCCTTCTTCCAGTGCGTCATAATAAGCGTCTTCGGCTTCCTGTGGTGTGTCGTAGGTTTGGGGCATGGTGTCGTCCGGACTGATAATTCATAGATGTTTGCATCGCCGGCCGGCAGAATCAAGCGTATTTTAGGCGCTTGCCAGGGCAGCCGGTTGCGGCCGTTTCCAGTGTCGTCGCCTTGTGCGGTTATTGAACGAACCTGGTTTACAGCGTCGCAGTCGCCGTCAACTCCCTGAAAAACAGGCAAAGTAGATCGAGGTACCGGCGAACGCCGGGGTTCCTGCCACTGCCGGCCATTGTCAAAATAACGTCCGGCCTGTATCTTTTCCAGCATGCGTATCCGCCCGGCATTGCTCGTCGCCCTGATCTGCCTCAGTCTGCTGACCATGCAGATCAGCGGCCTGCACCTGCACGTGAGTGCTGACAGCGACAGCGCTGCACTTCATGGTAACCATGTTCACGATGCGGGCCTTGGAGGCCACGACCACGACGCCGATGTTGATGTGTCGTCTTTCGAACCGGCTACGGCATGGTCCAAGCTGCCGCTGTTCCTCGCCGGCCCGTTATTCGCCCTGCTGACGGTAAACTGGTCCGGCGGATCGGTCTGGCCACCATTGACCGAGCGACTGGCTATACGCTGGCGTTCCCGCTGGCGACCTCCACTGCGCGCACCACCCCGAACCGCCCTCTGATTGCCTTGCCTGAGAAGCGGATGAGTGCCTGACGCTCACTCGTCGGTGTTATCCCTTGCCTGATAATCGTGCCCGCGGCGGCGCGACTGGGAGAAGTGTCCATGTGGAAAGTTAATACGCTCCGGATCGGTGTAACCCTGTTTTTACTGTTGTCCGGCACCATCGTTAATGCCCAGTCCCGCCCGCCTGGCGACGATGGAATGATCAGCCTGCAGCAGGCACTCGCACGAACCATGGCGCGCAATCCGGAGCTGGTGGCGTTCGGTCATCAGTTTCAGGTGCAGGACGGGCGGGTATTGCAGGCCGGCCTGGCACCCAATCCTGAACTGAGCGTCATGGTGGAAAACGCACTCGGGACCGGCGAGTTTTCAGGTACTGACAATGCGGAAACCACTGTGAGCATTGCCTGGGTGCTGGAACGCGGTGTGCGTCAACGGCGCGTCGACACGGCCCGGGCGGGTGTATCGCTGCTCGCGGTGGAGGCCGACATCATGCGCCTCGATGCAGCCGCTGAAACCGCCCGCCTGTTCTTCTCCTGCCTGGCCCGTGAGGCGGAGAAAGTCAGCGCCACCGAAGCCGTTCAGCTGGCGGAGGAAACTGTGCAGGCAGTGCAGAAACGGGTGAGGGCCGGCAAGTCGCCGCAAGCTGAACTGGCGCGTGCCCGCGCCGAACTGGCGCGCATGAAACTCAACCAGGAAGACATGGAGCACGAGCTGTTATCGGCGGGCCGTCGACTGGCCGCGCAGTGGGGCGAAACCGAACCCGGATTTACGCGTCTGCAGGGGGATCTCATGACGCTCCCCGCGACGGAGTCGTTCGCGACCCTCAAGGCACGCATTGACCAGAACCCGGATTTCGCCCGCTTCCTGTCGAAACAGCGCGTGGATGAGGCGCAGTTGCATCTGGCCAGGGCGCAACGCAAGCCCAACTGGCGTGTTTCGGCGGGTGTGCGCCGGCTCGAAATCACCAATGACGAGGCGCTGGTTGCCAGCATCAGCCTTCCCCTGACGCTGCGAAACAAGAACCAGGGGGCTATCGCCGAAGCCCAGGCAAACCTGGCGCAAACGAATGCCGATGCCCTGGCTGCGCGCGTTCGCATGGAAACGTCACTGTTTGTCATGTACCAGGAGCTGCTGCACAGCCTGCACCGTGCCGCCACATTCCGGGATGACGTCATCCCCCGCATCGAACAGGCACTGACCGACACCCGCCATGCCTATGAACTCGGACGCTACAGTTACTTCGAGTGGCGCACGGTACAGGAAGACCTGCTCGAAGCCCGCAGCGAGCTGGTCGAGGCGAGCCTGGATGCACATCAGAATGTCATCGAAATTGAACGCCTGACCGGCGTGCGCATCGTGCAACCGGCATCATCGCCATGAGGTTATTTATGAACACACACATACACCTGCTTTGCATTACATTGCTGGGGGTCCTGCTTGGCGCCTGTGGCGGCGGTTCAGGAACGGATGCCACGGTGCATGAGGCGCACGGCATGAACGCTGAAGGCGACGCCGACGAGGGCCCCCATCACGGCCGCCTGTTGACAGACGGTGAGTTTGCGCTGGAATTATCGCTGTTCGAAACCGGTGTGTCGACGGAGTTCCGCGTCTGGGTGACAGAACAGGGCCGGCCGGTCAAACCCGATGACGTTGAGCTGACGGTAACGCTCAATCGCCTGGGGGGGCGCGTCGATACCATTGGGTTCACGCCCCAGGACGATTTCCTGCGCGGTGACACTGGTGTGTCGGAACCGCACTCGTTCGTGGTGTCGATCGAGGCTGACTATCGTGGCAAGCGCTACAGCTGGCAGTATGACAGTTTCGAGGGACGCACCAGGATCAGCCCTGAGGTGGCCGAGGCCTTTGAACTGGAAACGCTGGTGGCGGGACCGGCTGTCTTGCGGGAAACGCTCACTGTCTACGGTCGCATCACCAGCAACAGCGAGCGCGTGCGCGAAGTCAGCGCACGTTTTGACGGCTTGATTCAGGCGGTGTATCCCTCACTCGGCGAGACCGTGGCTGAAGGACAGCCACTGGCGAAAATCGAGAGCAACGAAAGTCTCAAATCGTACACCATCAAGGCACCGATCAGCGGTGTGATCACTCAGCGTGACGCCAACCCGGGAGAGCAGACCGGTGGCCGCCGGCTGCTCACCATCACCGATACGTCATCCGTGTGGGCCGATCTTTCCGTATTCCCTGCTGATCGCCAGCGGGTACGCGCTGGTGCGCCGGTCACAATAACCGCCGCCAGCGGCGGTCAGTCTGTCGACAGCACGATTGCGCGGGTGGATGTGCTGGCAGACGTCAATCAGGCGGTGACCGCGCGCGTCGTGCTGGATAACACGGACGCCGGATTTCCACCCGGCACCTTCATCACCGCCGAGGTGGTGGTGGGCAGGCACCCGGTCGCGCTGGCGGTGAAGCGCAGCGGCCTGCAGACGTTCCGGGAGTTTAACGTGGTGTTCGCGCAGGTCGGCGACGAGTATGAAGTACGCATGCTGGAGCTTGGCCGCCAGGACCGGGAGTGGGCCGAAGTACTCGGCGGGCTGGAGGCGGGAACGCGTTACGTCAGCGAAAACAGCTATCTCCTCAAAGCCGATATCGAGAAATCGGGCGCGGCGCACGACCACTGAGGCCTGCATATGTTGGAATCCATTATCAATTTCTCACTGTATCGCCGCGGCATGGTGCTGGCGCTGACGCTGCTGCTGGTGGGGCTGGGTGCCTGGAACTTTACCCGCCTGCCCATCGATGCAGTGCCCGACATCACCAATGTGCAGGTGGTCATCAACACAGCGGCAGCCGGTTATACACCGCTGGAAGTCGAGCAGCGCGTCACGTTTCCTGTCGAGACCGCCATGGCGGGGTTGCCGCGCTTGTCGTACACCCGCTCGCTGTCACGCTACGGCCTGTCGCAAGTCACCGTCGTCTTCACAGAGGGCACCGACATTTATTTCGCCCGCCAGCAGGTGAGTGAACGTCTCAACACAGCCAAAGCCAGTCTGCCGGCCTCGCTGGAGCCCACACTGGGACCGATTACCACCGGACTGGGTGAGATTTTCATGTTTACGGTGGACGCCGCCGCGGATGCCCGCAATGCCGATGGCAGCCCGGTGACACCCACCGATCTGCGTTCCGTGCATGACTGGATTATCCGCCCGCAGCTGCTGCGCGTACCCGGCGTCGTCGAAGTCAATCCCATTGGCGGTTTCAAAAAGGAAATACTGGTAGCGCCTGATCCGGCAAAACTGCTCGGCTACGGTCTCGGCTACAGCGACCTGTTGACGGCGCTGCAACAGAACAACGAGAACCGTGGTGCCGGATTTATAGAGCACAACGGTGCGCAATGGCTGATG
>Ga0316198_10001327_pt1 | contig 14421 bp, 11 predicted proteins | sample OudBieAanoxic_MG_FD_204935 | JGI IMG/M metagenome (GOLD analysis project Ga0316198, IMG submission 204935) | Coastal sediment microbial communities from Oude Bieten Haven, Netherlands - site A anoxic | ecosystem: Environmental > Aquatic > Marine > Coastal > Sediment | place: Netherlands...
ACATGATCGAGTCCTACCAGGGCTGGGCGAGACGTCGCTCGCTGGCACGGGCGGCGCGGGCGGCCCGAGCGGGGCCGGACCCCGCTGGAGGAGCGGACTGAAATCGATTGCTCTTGGGGCTGGCGCTGGCCCCGACAGCGCCGTAGGATGGCCCCATGACTTGGGCACTTGCCCGAGGGGAAGACCAGAGGAGGAGTAGCGCATGCGCAGGACGTTCGCCGTTGCGTCGGCACTGGCCCTGACCGTTTCGGCCGCAGGAAGCTCGGCGGTCGTGGCAGACAGCCATGTCGTGACAGCTGAGCCCGGCCAGGATGTGAACATGCTCTTGCTGCCCAAGTTCCTGGGCATCATCGTGTTCGACCAGGCCAACGAAGGCGCACAGGAAGCGGCGGCCGAGCTCGGTATCCCCACCGCGCCGACCTTCACCGGACCGACCGCAGACAACAGCGTGGCCGGCCAGATCGAGCAGGTGACCAACGCACCCACCCAGGGCTTCGACGTGGTCATGCTCTCCAACAATGCGGGTGACCAGATCGCCCCCGTGGCCGTCGACGCCCAGGAGGCCGGCACCAAGGTCGTGACCTGGGACTCGCCGATCCCGTCCGCCGAAGGCGAGACCGTCTTCGTGGCGCAGGTCGACTTCAACGACATGGGCAAGACCATGGCCGACATGGCGCTCTCGCTCGTGGGCGACGACGGCGGCCAGGTAGCCGTCCTGTCGGCGACCCCGGACGCCGCCAACCAGAACGCCTGGATCGCGGCCTATGAGGACGCCATCGCCTCCGATCCGGACACCTACGGCGGTATCGAGAACGTCGAGACGGTGTACGGCAACGACAAGTCCGAGGACAGCTACAACGCTGCCATCGCGCTCGTCGACAAGTATCCGGACCTCGAGGTCATCATGGCCCCCACGACCGTCGGCATCGCCGCGGCCGCCAAGGCCATGCAGGATGAGGGCCTCTGCGAGGACGTCGCCGTCTCCGGCCTGGGCCTGCCCAGCGAGATGGTCGACTTCACGATGAACGGCTGCGCGCCCGAGTTCGCGCTGTGGTCGTTCGTGGATCTTGGCTATCTCACGACCTACGTGAGCTACCTGCTCGCGACCGGCGCCCTCGAGGGTGTCGACGGTGAGGCCTTCACGCTCGGCCGCCCTGTCAGCGGCGAGACCGTGTTCACCATCGAGCAGGACCCGACCCGTCCGGACGTGGACGCGCTCCGCGTGCTGATGGGCCCGTTCACGATCTACACCCCCGAGAACGTGGAAGCCGCAGCCGGCTGACCCGCGCGCACGCAACGACCCCGGTTCGCATCAGCGGGCTGGGGTCGTTCTTCGATTCAGGGGCCGTTCCACGCTGGCACCCTTCCCAGGATCGATCGGCGAACACGCGATGCGCGCGGCTGGTGGGTCAGTCGTAGACTCCGTGCCGTTTCACTGCCTCGATCATGGCCTCCACGTTCTCCAGCGGGGTGTCGCCCTGCAGGATGTGCGCCGGCGCGACCATGTAGCCACCACCCGGGCCGAGTGCGTCGATCTTGGCCTTGACGTCAGCCTCGATCTCATCGGGCGTGCCGTGTGGGAGCAGCTGTTGCTGGTCGATGGCGCCCCAGAACGAGAGCTCGGAGCCGAACTGCGCCTTGAGCTCCGACGGCTCGTGCCCGGGCACGCCCGGCTGTACCGGGTTGAATACGTCCAGCCCGATCTCGATGAGGTCCGGCAGGATGGGCGCGATGGCGCCGTCGCAGTGGTACATGACCACGACGTCGCGGTTGACCGCGCGAAACTCGCTGAAGACCTCCGCCATGCGCGGCTTGAAGATCTTGCGCCACATGTCGGGCGAGACCATCATGCCGTTCTGGGCCCCGAAGTCGTCCCCGGTCCAGATGCCGTCGACGCCCAGCTCCACGAGCTGCTTGCCGATGGCCACCGACCAGGCCATGGTGCGGTCGATGAGGGCCTCGACGTAGGCCTCGCCCATGGCCATGTCGGTCATGAACTTCTGTAGCCCGGTCATATGCCAGGCCATCTCGAACATCGTCAGCTCGACATCGCCGATGACGAAGTAGTCGTCCTTGTACCCCGCGATGTAGCGCCTGGCGTCCTCGAAGCGGGCCGGGTCCATGGGGTCCGGGAAGGGCAGGTCGCGCACCTCCTGGACCGTGGCGCAGGACTCCAGCGGGCCGAGCACGACGTCGTACCAGCCGATGCCCATCTTCATCTTCATGCCGAACTCGTTGACGATGCAGCCGTCGTCGGTCTGCTCGGGCTCGTAGCCGGCGGGGACGCCGCCCCCCACCAGTACGCAGTCGCTGCCCATGGCCACGCGGATCTCGTTGCCCGAGGTGCGGTACTTGAGGTCCTCGTAGTAGTTGGGCTGCCAGCCGATGGGGATGTCGAGCTTGGCGCTGAAGGCCTCCAGCAGCGGGCGCGAGAGGTCGAACTGCAGGGGCACGCGATCGGGCAGTCCGTCGCGCCGCAGGGCTCGCTGGACTCGTTCTCGGGAGTTCACGGGTGGAGGCTCCTTCCTCGTGCGCTACTTGGCGCCGGCCTTGGCCATCTCCTCGCCCATGTAGCGACGGGCCTGCACGGCCAGGTCCATGGAGTTGTCCCACATGTCGCGCCAGATGCGCAGCGTGGTGGTGAGGTTGTCGTCGACGACCTTGGAGCTGAACGACTCGAAGGTGATGACCCCGTCGTATTCGGCATCGACAAGGGCCTTGAACAGCTGCGGGAAGTCAACGTGCCCCTGGCCCAGGTAGCCGCGGTGGTTCTCGCCGATGTGGACGTAGCCGAGCAGGTCGCCGGCGTCGAAGACCGGCTCGCGGAAGTCCTTCTCCTCGATGTTCATGTGGTACGAGTCGAGGTGCACGACGAGGTTGTCCGAGCCGACCTCGCGGATGTACTCGACGGTCTGGGCCGAGGTATTGAGCAGGTTCGACTCGTAGCGGTTGACGAACTCGAGCCCGACGGTGATGCCGCTGGCCTTGGCCTTCTCGGCGAGGCGCCCGATGACCGCCTGGCTGTTGGCCCGGCTCACCGCGGTGGGCTGGTGATCGTATGGCGCGAGCGCGCTGAAGATGACGCCGCCGAGGTACTTGCCGCCGAGGTCGCGGCACATGGCCAACGCGTCATTGAGCGTGGCCTCGCCGCGGGCGACCGCGTCGGGGTCCTCCGAGTTGATGTCGTTGTCGAAGCCCAGGCCGAGCGAACAGGTGGCCTCGAGCTCGTTCGCCTCCAGGGCGCGCTGCAACGCGGTGATGTCCATCTGCGCCGGCTCGAAGGCGGGCAGCTCGATGATGTCGTAGCCGGCCTCCTTGGTGCTCGACACCGCGTACTCGCACTTCTCTGCTTCCCATGACCCGGACCAGACCAATGCGTGGACTCCGAACTTGTTCACTGCCGTGCTCCTTTCCTGAGGCCCCGCGCCGCGGGGCCCTCCTGTGGCTGCGATGTGGCCTAGTCGTCCTTCTCCATCAGCTTGGCGAAACGCTCCTGCGCTTCGCGCCAGAAGAACCCCTTCGGCTCGTACGTCTTCATGGGGAACGAGCGTGCGATGAGCTCGCGCGCCTCGGCAAGGTCCCGCAACTCACCGGAGGCGATGGCCTGGATGACGATATTGCCGATGGCCGTCGCCTCCACCGGCCCGGCCACCACCTCGCGCTTGCTGGCGTTGGCCGTCATCTGGCAGAGCACCTCGTTCTGGGAGCCACCGCCGACGATATGGATGCGATCGATCTGCTGGCCGGTTACCGCGCTGAGCTGCTCCACCACCCAGGTGTACTTGAGCGCGAGCGACTCGAAGATGACGCGGAAGAGGTTGGCGGTCTCGTAGGGCACCGGCTGACCGGTCTCCTCGCAGTACTCGCGGATGCGCGTAGGCATGTCGCCGGGCCACAGGAAGCGCTGGTCGTCGGGGTCGACGAAGGCGGTCCACTGTTCGCCGCTGGTGGCAAGCTCACAGATCTCCTCGTAGGACGGAGCGCCGTCGCCGGGCCACAACGCCGCCCGGCTCTGCTGCACCGGCCACAGGCCCATGACGTTCTTGAGCAGCGTGATGGTTCCGCCGTAGCCGCCCTCGTTGGTCAGGTTGGCGGCCAGTGAGGCCTCGGTCACCACCGGCTCGGTCACCTCCAGGCCCACCAGCGACCAGGTGCCCGACGAGATGTAGGCGGTGGACGGGCCGGCCAACGGGATGGCGGCCACGGCCGAGGGCGTGTCATGGGAGGCTCCGGCGATGACGCTCGCGCCCGTGCAGCCGGTGGCCTCGGCGACCTCGTTGAGCAGCGTTCCCAGCTCGGTGCCGGGCTGCACGACCTCGGGCAGGAAGTGGGTGGGGATGCCCAGCCGCTCGAGCAATGGGCGCGCCCAGTCCCGGGTCCACGGGTCCAGCGTCTGGCCGGTGGTGGCCTCGGTGTACTCACACACGTCCACGCCGCAGAGGAAGTGGTTGAAGAGGTCGGGCATCATCAGCAGCTTGTCCGCGTGGCCCAGGATGGGGTCGTCGGCACGGACCTCGCTGAGCAGCTGGTAGAGCGTGTTGATGGACATGAACTGGATGCCCGTGGCCATGTACAGCTCGTCGCGCGGGATGACGCTGAAGGCCTCCTCGAGCATCGACTCGTGGCGATTGTCGCGATAGTGCACCGGGTTGCCGATGAGCTTGCCGCGGGCGTCGATATAGCCGTAGTCGACGCCCCAGGTGTCCACCGAGACCGAGTGCACCGGACCGTCGGCGGCGGCCTTCTGCATGCCCGCGAGGATGTCGCCGAACTGGCGCGCGAAGTCCCAGTAGAGCGTGCCGCCCATGCGCACGGGCACATTGGGGTAGCGATGCACGGGCTCGATCTCGAGCGCATCGTCAGCGATGCGGCCGACGATGGCACGGCCACTCTCGGCGCCGAAGTCGAGCGCCACGTAGCGTCGTCCCTGCTCAGCCATGCTGCGTCACCTTGATCCCCTTCCCTTCCAGCTGTTCGACCATGTCGTCGGGTGCGGCGGCATCGGTGATGACGCCGGTGAGTGCCTCCGCCGGGCAGAACGTGGCCGAGGCCACGCGACCCCACTTGCTGCTGTCGACGATGGCGTAGACCTCGCGTACGGCATCGACCATGGCGCGCTTGATCTGGGCCTCCTCCTCGGTCGTCTCGGTGAGCCCTTCCTCGAGCGTGAAGCCGCCGGCGCCGACGAAGGCCTTGTGCACGTTGACCCGCTCGAGGACGGCATCGCCGAGCTGCCCCACCAGTGAGAGCGAGCGGCCCCGCACGCGCCCGCCCATGAGTAGCACGCCGATGTCGGGGCGAATGGCCAGCTCGCTGGCGATGCGGATGCTGTTGGTCACGATGGTCAGGCTCTGGCCAGCGCCGCGGTGCATGAGCTCGCGAGCGAGGTAGAGCCCGGTCGTGCTGGCGTCGATGATGATCGACTCCCCGTCCGCGACCTGGGCTGCTGCCAGTGTCCCGATGGCCGACTTCTCCTCGCGCTGCATCTGGTCACGCACGGCATAGGTCAGGTCCTGCCGTCGTACGCGCGGCGCGATGGCGCCACCGTGCGTGCGCATGACCCGCCCCCGGTCGGCCAGCACGTCGAGGTCCTTGCGGATGGTGACCATGGAGACGCCGAAGCGGTCGGCCAGCTCGGTGACGCGCGCGCGGCCGTACTCCTCCACGTAGCGGGCGATCTCCATCTGTCGCTCGTCGGCGAACGCCCCACCGCTGTCGTCGCCGCTGGTCGGGCTCATCACTCGGCGCCTCCGTCGGCGGATCGGTTCTCCTTGCTGCGATCCCTACGTCCCGGCCGCCTTGGCCGGTGCCATGCGCCAGTCGGCGCGGCGGATCGCGACGGTCGCCCCGACCCCGATCAAGGCCAGCGCGAGCGCCCCTGCCAGCATAGCCGTTCGGACCCCCAGCAGATCTGCCAGCCAGCCCGAAAGAAAGGATCCGAAAAGACTCGAACCCTGGAAGGTCATGACCCAGACGCCCATGACTCGACCTCGCAGATCATCGGGCGTGGCCGAGTGGACCGAGATGAGCGCGTTCTGGGCAAGCACGATCTGGGCGGCGCCCAGCAAGAAAGCGAAAACGAACACAAGCGTGCTCGACTGGACCAGGCCGATGCCGGCCACGAGGGCCGACATGGAGAGCATGCCCGCGATCATCCAGGGACGGCGATCGCCGTGGGCGAGAGCTGTGACCAGCAGCGCCGCGGTGAGCGCGCCAGCACCGGAGGCACCGAGGAAGGCGCCGAAGCCCTCGGCGCCCAGGCCCAGCTCCTCGGTGGCGTAGATGGGCGCGAGCGTGGAGAACGTAGCCATGCCGAACATGGCCGCCGCCCAGATGCTGACCAGCGAGAGCCTGACCACGGGGCTGCGTCCGACGAAGGCGAGCCCGCCACGGAGGTCGCTGATGACCGAGTGGCTGCTGTCCGCACGCTGGCGGCCCGGCTGCCGGTAGCGGTCCATCCAGTAGAACGATGCGGCCACAAGCAGCGATGCCACGGCGCTGAAGGCGAAGGGCGACCAGGAGCCGAAGGCGGCGATCATCGCGCCTGCCACCACCGGCCCCAGCAGGCGCGTCGTGTTCCAGGCCGTGGCGTGGAGCGAGGCCGCGCTGGAGATGTCCTCGCGCGGCACCATCTCGGTCATGAAGGCCTGGCGCACCGGGACCTCGAAGGCGATGAGCAGGCCGAAGCCGAACGAGGCCAGCATCAGGAACGGGAGCGACTGCGACTCGGTCACCACGAGCACGAACACGAGGGCCGAGAGGGTCGCGGCGAAGAGCTGCGCACCGACGAGCACCTTGCGCCGCTCGACGCGATCGGCGAGGACGCCACCCATGGGCCCGACGAAGAACGTGGGCAGGAAGAAGAAGCCGGTCACGATGCCGACCTGTGCCGGGCTCGCGCCCAGCTCCACCGCCAGCCACGGGATGGCTACCAGCGGCATCCACATCGAGAGGCCGCGGAAGAGCATGCCCAGGAAGTAGATGCGGAAGCCCGGGTGCCGGAAGGCACGGAACCCATACAGGCGACCGCGGCGCGCAGTCGTCGGATGCTCGTCCGGCTTGGGGTCGCCCCGCGGCTGATCCCCCGTTCCGGTCGCGTCCGTCTGCGCCGGTTCGGCAGGGGTGGCGGGCGTGGTCGTCATCGAGTGCCTCCACTCTACGCCACGCCGGCGTAGCGGGCAGCGGGCCGACCGGCACCGCCTCGGGGGTCGAAGGCTGGCCGTGGGCGCGCGGGCGGGGCTAACCGCGCCCGGCGATCTCCAGGGTCGTCTTGATGCCGTCCTCGCCGCCGGCGAGGTGGCGGGCGATGGCATCGGCATCGAAGCCGTCGATGCGATCGGTGACGAGTTGCGCCAGCCAGCCGCGTGTGGCGGGGTCGGACTCGGCCCGGCCGATCGTGGCCACGGCCGCGGCGTAGTCGTCCCACGAAGCCGCGGCGCTGCCCACGATGACGCGGTTGTAGAGCACCATCGACTGGTTGAGCCGGGCCACGTCCACCGTCAGCGGCCGTGTGCCGGGGGTGACGCTGAAGAGCGCCAGCACGCCGTTCGGGGCCAGGGCGGCCACGCTCGGCTCCAGCAGCGCCGGAGCACCCGAGCCTTCGAGGACGATGTCGAAGGGCCCGTCACGCTCGGCAAGCTGCGGGATGGTCATCTCGGCAGCACTCACGTAGCGGGCGCCAAGGTGCTCGATCAGCTCCGAGTTGCGGTACGGCGCGGCGCGGCGGGCGTAGGTGGTGACGTCGAGACCTCGTTGGCGCAGGGCCAGGGTGGCCAGCAGGCCGATCGTGCCGGCACCGGTCACGAGCGCCCGCCGCGGCCGCCACAGGTCGAGTCGAACCTGGACCTGGTCGGCCTGCCGCAGCGACTTGGTGATGCAGCTGAGCGGTTCGGTCAGGACGGCTACCGGCTCGAGATCGTCCGGCACCGGTACCAGGTAGCGCGCGTCGGCCACGACCTCCTCGGCCATGAAACCGTGGGCCTGGCTGATGCCGGTCTCGATGAAGACGGGGTCGGTGGAGAGGTCGGGTCGGCCGATGTCGTCGTATGCGCTGCTCCCAGGCCGGCGGATGGTGACCACGACGAGTTGACCCGAAGGCATATCGGCATCGGGGCCGGTCTGCACTACGCGCCCGAGCGACTCGTGGCCCAGGATGAGGAAGCCCTCACCTGGCGGCGCCACGCCGTACTCCCCTGCCGCGAGGTCGGCATCGGTGCCGCAGAGTCCGGCCCGGATCATGCGCACGCGGACGCCGCGTCCCTCCTCGACCGCCTCGATCGATGGACGCGGCACGTCGCGCAGGTGCGTCGAGCCGGGTGTGCCCGGCAGGATGGCGATGGCCTTCACGCCGGCCAGCGTAGCCCGTCGGGCGGGCGCCGGTCAGGTCGGCGGATCGTCGCGCCCCGACACCTTCGCGTGCGCCTCGTGGGCGTACGGCAAGGACCCCACCGCGGCAAGGACCCCACCGCGGCAAGGACCCCACCGCGGCTGTCGAGAAGACGGGGCCTGGGGCGCGGGCACGTCGGGCGCTTTCGGTCGGCGCCTGGCAGCGGCGGCTACGTTGGCGATGCGTGGGGTGCATCAACGTGACCGGATGACCCCCGGATCTGCCGCGCTGATGCGTGGGCTGCATGCCGGTGCCAACCGCATGCGCGGGAGGCATCGAACCTGCGAGCCAGCGGTCAGCCAGGTCACGTTGAGCCGCTGGGTGCATACGGCCGAGTCGGGCCGCCTGGGCGCCGCGGCGGCTGAGCCGCAGGGTGCCCCACACGCTCCCCTACCCTCGGTGCAGCGGCCTCGTCAGACAGGTCGGCCCACCCTCGCAGGGCAGGCACAGTTCATCGGCTTCGAAGGTGATGACCTCGCAGCCGGCCGCTTCCATCAGCGCGGTCGTCCGGGGAAAGCCGGCGATGGCCAGACCGCGGCGGGGCGCGGTGGCAAGGACGTTGAGGTTGAGTCCGGCGCTGGCCTCGAATTCGTCCTCGGGCACGTGCAGCAACTCGTAGCCGGTGTCGCGCATGCGCTCGTACAGCGCGACCGGCACGAGCGGAGCGTAGACCAGCGAGAGGTCGGCATCGAGCGGGTTCACCGTCGAGAGCAGGTGCAGGCAGGCCTCGGGCCCGTGGAAGTAGGGTAGGTCGTAGGCCTCGATGCTGATGCCGCGCGGCTCCACGATGGCGGCCAGCTGCTCGATGCCGGCCTGGTTCGTGCGGTAGCCGCGACCGACCGCGATGGTCGACCCGTCCAGCCAGAAGCAGTCCCCGCCATCGACCGTGCCGGGTGCCTCGATGGTGCCCACGATGGGCATCAGCGCCTCGTAGAAGCGCCGATGGAGGTCAGCCTCGTCGAGGCGCAGCGGCTTGCCCGGGCGCAGGATGATGGCCCCGGCAGGGATGGTGAACGACGGGTCGTAGGTGAAGATCGAGTCGGCCAGGCCGTCGTCGCGCTCTTCGAGCCAGTGGATCGTCGCGCCCTCCGCCTCCAGTAGCGCCGCGAACGCCTCGAACTGGCACGTCATGGCGGCCGGCTCGATGGGCTTGGCGTAGTGCCAGGTCGCGGGTTCGGCGTCGAGGATGGCAACGGGCCGACGCATTGCCACGTGCCGCAGGGGCGCGACCATCGAGTCGACGCCGTATTCGGTGAGCGGTGTGCGGGTCATGGCCCGAGTGTAGGTGCCGGTGACGGAGCGCCGGAATCGAAAACGGGCGGTGGACCGTCCACCGCCCGTTTCCATAGCTCCCAGGGCGCCTCACAGCCCCGGGAGTGCGACTCCCAGAGGGATGCGCGTTCGTTCTGCTAGTAGGCCTCGAGGTAGCGCTGCAGCTCCCACTCGGTGACCTGGGTCTTGTACTCGATCCACTCCTCGCGCTTGGCCTCGAGGTAGTGGCTGAAGACGTGGTCGCCGAGGGCCTCGGCGATGACCTCGTCCTGCTCCATGGCGTGGATGGCTGCACCCAGGCTGCCCGGCAGCTCCTCGATGCCCTTCTCCACGACGCGCTCGGCGGTCATGTCGAAGAGGGACTCCTCGACCGGGTCGCTGAGCTTCAGGCCCTTCTCGATACCGTCCAGGCCGGCCGCGAGCATGGCTGCGAAGGCGAGGTACGGGTTGGCCGTCGGGTCCGGACAGCGGACCTCGACGCGGGTGGCCTCGATCGAGCGGCCCGGGGATACCTTGGGCACGCGGATGAGCGCGGAGCGGTTGGTCCGGCCCCAGGTCAGGTAGGTGGGCGCCTCATACCCGGGCACCAGGCGCTTGTAGCTGTTGACCAGCGGCGCAAGAAGGGGGGCCATGCCGCGGGCGTGGGCGAGCACGCCGGCCATGTACGACTGGGCGAGCTTGGACAGGCCGTACTTGCTGCGCGGCTCGGCGAAGGCGTTCTTCTGCTCCTCGATGGACCACAGGCTCTGGTGGGTGTGCATGCCGGAGCCGTTGATGCCCTCGATGGGCTTGGGCATGAACGTAGCGTAGAGGCCGTGCAGGTTGGCGATGGCCTTGAGCGTGAACTTGAAGGTGATGGCGTTGTCGGCGGTGGTCAGGCCGTCGCTGTACTGGAAGTCGATCTCGTGCTGGCCGAAGGCGACCTCGTGGTGCGCGGCCTCGACGCGGATGCCGAAGGCTTCCAGCGCGTTGACCATGTCGCGGCGAACGGACTGGGCCAGGTCGGTGGAGAAGTCGAAGTAGCCACCCTGGTCGTGCGGCAGCGGGCTGATCTTGCCCTCCTCGTCCTTGCGGAAGAGGAAGAACTCGAGCTCCGGACCGGCGTTCCAGATGTAGCCCATGTCCTCCGCGCGCTTGAGCTGCTTCTTGAGCACGCCACGCGGATCGCCCACGAAGGGCTGGCCATCGGGGGTCATGACGTCGCAGATGACGCGAGCGGTGCCGCGGCTGCCGAGCGGGCCGGCCGAGAGGTCGCCGCCCTGCCAGGGGATCTCGGCGAAGGTGTTCATGTCCGGGGCCAGCCACTGGTCGGACTCGGCGATGCGGGTGAAGCCCTCGATCGACGAACCGTCGAACCAGGTGCCGTGCTCGAGCGACTCCTCCAGCCGGTAGAGCGGGATGGTGATGCCCTTGACGATGCCCAGCAGGTCCGTGAACTGCAGCTCGACGAAGCGGATGTCACGGTCCTTGGCGGCTTGGATCTTGTCGAGCGGATCGCCCGACGCTACTTCGATGACCAACGGTCTCTCCTCTTCCGTCCGTGCGCTGGGCCCCTGGATCTAGTGATGGGCACACAGTGAGGCGGCACGGCCGACTCCGAGGTTAGACAAGCCCTCGCCAAGATAGGTTTCCGCCGGGTTACGCATGGGGGCCAGTCGCCGGACGAATCGCGAATCGGGCACCGATGAGGCCGCTTCGAGCTCTCGAAGACGTGCCACCAGCGAGGGAGCGGCTGGCGGCACGGAAACGGCAGGCAGTCAGGTCAGTCGGCCACTGCCAAGTCGGGGCACACCTCGTTCTCGCCGATCGAGGGGGCTGCATCGGCTGCGACGAGCAGGTTGTTGGAACTCCCGCAGATCTCGTTGGCGACGATGCTGGGGCTGGTCCCGTTGCCGGCGAAGACCCCACTGACGCGAGCGTTCTCGATGAGGTTGCCGGTGATGACCGGACTGCCGGAGGAGGTCACCGAGATCCCGTAGTCGCCCCCACGGATTGTGTTGTCCGCGAACGTCGCGTCGGTATCTGTCAGCTGCACGGTGTGCCAGTTGCCCACGAACTCGTTGTCGCGGATCTCGGCGCCGGCGCTGGTCACGCGGAGAGCCTGCTGATTGCCGTAGAAGCGATTGCCCAGAGCCGTGACCGTGGCGGTCCCGTCGACGGTTATAGCGTGCTCCTCGTGACCGCTGAAGCGGTTGTCCTCCAACAGCGCTCCCGTACCGTCCCCCTCCGCACCGATGATGTCCAGTCCCACGTACGAGAAGGAGTTGCCCCGGAAGGTGGGGTAGGCGCCACCCAACACGGCGGCATCACGACACCCGCAATCGCCGGACACGATGTTGTCGATGAAGACGGGCGCGGCGCCGTCCTGGATGGCGATTCCCGCGGCTGACAGCACGCTGTCGCGGATGACCGGAGCCGAGCTCCCACTGACGCGCACGCGATACCAGATCTCCGCCTCGTACACCATCGCCGCCGACTCGCCTTCCACGAACAGCCCGCCGGCGAGCCTCGTCTGCATGAACGGCGAGTTCGTGTGCTTGAGCTTCACGCGCTCGAGTGTCGGGGCACCGCCATGGACGAGGATGGCGATGCCGTCGCCCCGGCCGATGACGACCACGTCCTGCACCAGCGCGTCCGTATCGATGAGCTGGATGCCTACCGGTACGTGCTCGGGGAGTCCTGGCGCGTTCGCTCGCGCGTCGGTCGGCGCCAGGGGCACGACCGGGTCCGGGGCGTCCTCGGGCATGGTCAGCACGACCTCGCGTGGAGGCACCACATCGCCCTTGAGCGTGATGGCCTTGTCGATGATCAGCGCCTCCTCGTAGATGCCGGGCTGGACCAGGACGACGTCACCCTCCTCGGCCGCGGCCACGGCAGCACCGATGGTGGCGAAGTCACCGCCATCGGAGCCCACGATATGGGTCACGCCGTTCATGGCCGGCACCATCGGCTGGGTCGTGTCGAGCCGGGTGCCGATGGTGGCGACGAGCGCGATGGCGGCCACGCCCATAGCGACGACGGTCGCGCCGAAGATCAGTCGAAACCGATGGTCGCGCCCACGGTCCTGTCGGCCGAGGTCAGGGGCGTCTACGCTCGCGCCGCGGCCCCGATCGAGGAACCAGTGCAGCCAGCGGTGGCGCTGCTGCGAGGTCGAGTCGGCCTTCTCCAGCGCCGAAGCCAGGCTGCCGTGCGGCGGGTCCACCACGCGGACATCCAGCCAGTCGTGGACGATGCGCTCAAGCTCGCTGTTGGTGTTCATGGCGCCTTCTCCGCAGTCGGTGCCGCATCCGGGACGCGAGCGTCGGCTTCGAGTGCCGCACGCAGTGCGTCCTTGGCGCGGGACAGGCGCGAGTGGGCGGTGCCCTCGGGGATGCCGAGGACCTGCGCGACCTCACGCAGCGGCAGGCCCAGGTAGATGTGGAGCACCACGACGACGCGCTGCTCGAGGGGCAGGCGCCGGAAGCCGCGCTCCAGTTGATCACGGTAGACGACGCCGGTGATAGCTTCGACGGCCTGCGGGTCCTCGTCACGTTCGGTGGCCAGGCCGGGCAGCCAACGCTGGCCCTGGCGTGCCTCCGCGTAGCAGCAGTTGACCACGACGCGGTAGGACCAGGCCTCGAACTTCCGCGGGTCACGGAGTTGGGGGAGCTTCCGCCAGATGTCGACGACGGCCTGCTGGGTCGCGTCGTCGGCCCGGTCCACGTCGCTCAGGATGTTCTGGGCCACGCGGTGCAATCGACCGTAGGTCAGCGTCGCGATCGACGCGAACGCGTCTCGGTCGCCCCCTTGTGCCCGGACCACGAGCTCGGCGTCCATCCCCCCGTTCTCCGACTGCTCTGTGCGAGCCACTCGCGTGGCTCACACCCGGATGAGTCGGTTCAGGTAGCGGATCTGTCCGTTTCCTTCTTGATTCTCTCTCGCGTGGCCAGCGCCACTGCCTCCACCAGCTGCCCCGACTCGCGCTCGGCGTCGACGTACCTGTCCGCTGCGAAGGCCAGCGCAACGCGTCCGTCGGCGATGCGCGCCCAGGCTCGCCGGCGCGGGAAGTAGAAGGTCAGCACGAGGCCCGCGATGAGCAGGCCGAAGGCGACCCAGATGACCGGCTGGCCGGGATCGTTGCGGATGACCAGCCCGGTCCAGCTGCCGACGCCCTGCCAGGTGATCGACTGGCCCGCCGTGACCTCGGGGTCGGTCGTCACGCCGACCGGGACCGTGGCCAGGAAGAGGGTCTCGTTCCGGCCGCTCTCGGGATCAGCCGGGCCCACGCCTTGCATCACCAGCACGGGCTCGTCCACGGCACCGGTGCTGAGCACCGCCACCAGGCCGGCCTCGGCGCCTGGGATGGTCATGAAGCCCTGCGGCGCGCCCAGCAGCTCGTCGTCGAGCAGCAGCGGGCCATCCCACACCAGCGCGCCGGTGGCATCACGGATGGCCAGCTCGGCCGTGGGCCCGAAGGTGTTCTGGTGGAAGGTGAAGCCCTCCACCATCAGCGGGTCGTTGACGCGGATGGTCTTGCGCGCGACCTCGGCGCCGTCCTGGTAGACCGAGAGGTCGGTAGTGAAGTCGGCGAAGGAGCCGTCCTCGCGACGCGGGGCGAAGAAGGCGTTGTTCTTGACCAGCAGGTTGCCCGGCGTGCCTACCGACCGCACCGGCGCCGTCTCGCCCTCCCCCACGAACACGACCGTCTCGAAGCCGGCCGCCACGGTCACGGCCCCGCCGGCCAGGAAGAGTACGAGGCCCGCATGCGTCAGCAACGTGGCCAG
>Ga0316198_10001328_pt1 | contig 14418 bp, 13 predicted proteins | sample OudBieAanoxic_MG_FD_204935 | JGI IMG/M metagenome (GOLD analysis project Ga0316198, IMG submission 204935) | Coastal sediment microbial communities from Oude Bieten Haven, Netherlands - site A anoxic | ecosystem: Environmental > Aquatic > Marine > Coastal > Sediment | place: Netherlands...
GCGCGAAGTGGCGCAGGCAAAGGTAAATGGTTATGCCAGGGAAATCGTCCCCTCCTTCAACGCCTATGTGTACTTCCGCGTCGGTTACTGGATCGCCAGACGTATCGCCCGGCTGATCTATCGGGTACGGGTGGGTTTCCAAGACAAAGACCGGTTGGCATCCGTCAATCCGGATGCCACGGTGGTATTCGTCATGAATCACCGCAGCAACATGGATTACATTCTGATCGCCTTTCTGGCCGCGGAAAAAACCGCTTTGTCCTATGCTGTCGGCGAATGGGCTAAGATCTGGCCGTTGCAGACGCTGGTTCGCGCCATGGGCGCCTTCTTTGTCCGCCGTGGATCGGGAAACGCCCTTTACCGCCGGGTACTGGAACGCTATGTTCAGATGGCCACGCGTGCCGGCGTCTGCCAGGCCGTCTTTCCCGAGGGCGGACTGTCCCGTGATGGCACCCTGCGCGAAGCAAAGCTCGGTTTTCTCAGTTATATGCTGCGTGATTACCACCCGGGGGCTGATCGGGATATCGTGTTGATTCCAGTCGGCATCAATTACGACCGCGTGATCGAGGACCGCAGCCTGCTGCGCAGGCTCGACCAGAACGCCGAAAAACGCAGTACCGGATTCGTCATCAAAACCTCTCTGCGCTTTCTGTTCAGGCAACTGACGCTTTCGCGGCGCGACCGCCTGCGACGCTTCGGCTATGCCAGCGTCAACTTTGGCGAACCGCTGTCCATACAGGACTGGTGCCACGACAGGACTGTGGATTTTTCGCGGCTCGAACAGCAGCCGCAATTCGCGGAGGTCGGTCGAGTGGCCAATGAAGTCATGCAGCGCATCGCCGATGTTGTTCCGGTACTGCCGGTACCCTTGCTGGCAAGCGTAGTACTGGAACACAGCCATGACTGGGAAAGTGCGCTGGCGATAAAGGCCCGCGCCGTGGATGAAATTGGCCGACTGCGTCAACAGGGGGCCCCCATCCGGATTGCCGCCGGTGCCTGCGAGGGTGTGTTGTCCAACGCGCTGGCCACACTGTGCGCGCGCAAAATGCTGGAACAGCGCGACGGACTTATGCGTGCCGCGCCTGATGCCGTGGATGTCTTGACCTATTATGCCAACTCGATCAATCGCTGGCGCCCGACGAAACCAAGCAGGACGCCTCAGAGAATGGCATGAGATACAACACCAGAGTATCATTCCGACCAGCGCTGCAAGCGGCGCACACAGCCACCCTTCCCGGGAGTGTAATTAATGATAAGATTCGTGAAGATTATCGCCGTTGTTATCGCATTGTCCGTTACTGCGGGTTGTTGCGCCTTACCTGACGCCCCGGGTCCTGTCGGTATTCCCGGATGTTGATGAACCGGATTTGATCCGCTTCAGGAAGGAAAGCTGCGGCTCGCTGAGATATGCCTCGAACGCCGTCTTTGCCAAAGGACGACTGCACAGGTAACCCTGTATTTCATCGCAGCCCTGCTCACTGAGAAACAGCAGCTGTTGCAGGGTTTCCACACCCTCGGCGATGACCCGGATGTTGAGTTTGTGTGACATGGAGATGATGGCGGCGGTGATTTCGATATCATCCTTGTCACGGGGGATATCGCGCACAAATGAACGGTCCGCCTTGATCATGGAGATGGGGAAACGTTTCAGGTAGCTCAAGGAGGAATACCCGGTACCGAAGTCATCGATGGAAAACACCACACCGATATCGCACAAGCGCTGCATGTCATTCAACAGCCGCACATCGGTGCGGACCAACAGGCTTTCGGTGATCTCCAGATCCAGGCTGCCCGGCGCCAGCCGGTGTTCCAGCACCAGCTGTTCGACGCGTTTTACAAAGTTTGCACTTTTGAACTGACGGGCTGAAACATTGACCGAGATACGCGGCAGGCACACGCCCTGTTTACACCAGGCTGCCATCTGTCGGCACGAGTTAGACAAAACCCAATCACCAATTTCCTCAATGATCCCGATATCCTCCGCCAGGGGAATAAATTCGAGTGGACTGATCACACCGAGTTCCGGGTGAACCCAGCGTACCAGTGCCTCCGCGCCACACACGCTATGGCTGTCAAGCGCAAGCTGAGGCTGGTAGACCAGCGAAAACTGGTCTTGCTCGATGGCACGACGCAGGCCACTGGTCAGCTGCAGGCGGCGACGCGATTGCTCATTCATTTTTTGTGAATAGAAGCCCCAGTGATTCCGGCCTTCTCTCTTGACGTAATACATGGCCGAGTCGGCGTTGCGTAGCAGCACCTCCGGGTCCTGGCCGTCCTCGGGGTAAAGGCTGATACCCATGCTGGCGGTCACGAAAAGCTCGTAGCCATCCAGACTGACCGGACGGCCAAGGGTGTCCTTGAGTTTCCCGAGCACTGCAGATACCACGCCCGAATTGGCGACATTATCCAGCACAATAACGAACTCGTCGCCACCCAGGCGCGCCACCGTATCGCTTTCCCGCACACAGTCGAGCAGACGTTGGCCGACTTCCGTCAGCAGACGATCGCCGGTGCTGTGACCGAGGCTGTCGTTAACCTCCTTGAAGTTATCCAGGTCGATGAAGATGACCGCCAGCATCCAGTGGTTGCGGTGGGCCAGGCTCAGCGCCTGTTCGAGGCGCACAATGAGAAGACTACGGTTCGGCAGACCGGACAGGGTGTCATAATGGGCAAGATGTTCAAGCCGTTTCTCGGTTGCCTTGATCTCGGAGATATCGCGGAAACTGGCGACATAGTGGCCGACCTCCCCCTCCATATCGCTGATAGTGGTCACGCTCAACCACTTGGGGTAGACCTCACCGCTTTTACGGCGATCGTTGATTTCACCCTCCCAGCTGCCGGTTCGCGTCAACTGCTGCCGGAATACCCGGTAGAATTGGTCGTTGTGTTCGCTGAAACTCAGCAGTCTCAGATTCCTGCCAAGCACCTCATCGCGGCTGTAGCCGGTCGTCCGTTCAAATGCCGGATTGACGTCGACGCCGCGGAAATCCGCATCAGTCACCAGAATCGCATCGTTGGAATTCTTCAGCACGGCACCGGCAAGCAGCAGTTGCTGACGGACCTTCTCCTGCCGATTGACAGTGAACTGCGCAAAAATCCCGAACAGCAGGATTCCGCCAACCAGAAGACAGCGCATCCATAGTTCTTTAGCTTCATGCGGCCAGAGTTCGGTGAAATAACCGGTTTTTTCAAAAAATATGCCGTCCAGTACACTGTCGCCAACCCAGAACAGTATCGACAGCGCAATGGCTACCCATATCAGCCTGTAGTGGATACCGACCTTCAGAGCAGTCATCCTTTAGCCTCTGTGAAATGGCTCACCCAATATGACCCTGCAGCAGCAGAGCCTTTCAATTTACTGATTCATCTATAATATTTATGATTCCCGCCCCCAGGAAATCGAACCAAAAGGCATCAGGGTGCCTTTTCGCAAGGATGTGACGAATTGTCACTCATCGCATGTGCCCAGTGCAATCGGTGGATAAAAGATATCTGCTTACAAATAATGCCCACAACACTGGCCGCCTCCTCCGGGCAGCGGTATCATTTTCGTCATTATCAACACTCCGCCAGAACAGGATTGCCATGATGGCACAATGCGACAGGACCTGGATGCGAAACAGTTTATGAAATTAACATTAGCGATATTCCCCCTCCTGCTGCTGGCAGCGTGCGCGACCTCGGAAGAAATTGATATCGCCGAAGGCCATCGGGGTTACAGTATTGACTGCTCCGCCGACCACCTTAACTGGAGTCTGTGCTATGAAAAGGCGGGTCAGATTTGCGGCGAGAAAGGTTTTGAAATTCTCGATAAAACCGGTGGCACAGGCGTGGCTATAGCCGGTGTTGAGTACGGCGTCTACGGGGAATCGGGTCAGAACCGCAGCATGATTATCAAATGCATTCAGTCTCAGTAAACGTAGAGCCTGGTTCAACGCCCTGCTGATCTGTTTGAATTGCCGTTATTGTCGACCCATTAATTTCCCTTATTGTTCAGAAAGCCGGTGCCTTTCGGTTTCAGGGCATACATGCTGGAGAGAAACATGCAATGCGGACTCTGTAGTGAAGAAATCAGGGAGAACCAGGCTCACCATTTCATGGCAGGGATTGGCAATGTACACCGAACCTGCCGTAAAGCCTTTGACCGGGGATTACACGCTGCGGCTGATGTCATCAAGAGGCACGCTGACAAATCCGGCGATGCCGGTGATCTCAATGTTGCCGAACAGGAAATACGTGCCGCAGCAGGTGAATTTTTCGATGGTGAATAAGCCGGCACCGCCCGCTTCGATGCGAATGCCGGGTGACAGGAAATTCCGGGATTCGTTACTATGGCGATGCATCATCATCCCCTTTTGACTCGCCGACTGAGGTACACCGATGGCTGTACGACACGTTTTGCGTATGGGCGACCCCCGATTGCTGGCGATCGCCGAAGCGGTAGTGGCATTTGACACGCCACAACTCCATGCCCTGGTGGGTGATCTCATGGATACCATGCAGGCGGAGGATGGTGCGGGTCTGGCCGCACCGCAAATAGGCGTTGGACTGCGGGTCGTGGTGTTTGGATTTGACACCAATAGCCGATACCCCGACGCGGATGCCGTACCCGAAACGGTATTGGTCAATCCGCTCATTGAACCGCTTGCAGACGGGAAAGAGGACGATTGGGAAGGCTGCCTGAGTGTGCCTGGCCTTCGCGGTATGGTGCCCCGCTATTCACATATCCGCTATTCCGGTTTCGATCATCAGGGTAATGCTATCGAACGGGAAGCCCGCGGTTTCCACGCCAGGGTGGTACAGCATGAATGCGATCATCTGGATGGTATTCTTTATCCGCAACGCATGACGGACATGCGGCTGTTCGGCTTCAATGAAACACTGGAAGCGATTGGGCAGCTCACCCCCATGCCCTGCGACACGCCGCCTGAATGAACGGCGCTTGACAGCACATGTCATTGCAACGGCTTGCCGATGAAGATCTGGCGCATCGATCACAGACGTCCGGTCTGGTGTATCCGGTGCTATACGCAATTATTATGGTCTTTTCCCGTTATGCGGACGATCACCGCGCCATCGCCGTGCTTGCGGGTTTGACGATATTGGTGGCGGCGTTACTGCGTACCCGGCTGGTTCTGAAGTTCAACACATTGTACAGGTTCAACCCAGGCAGCTGGCTGGCCGACTACAGCGCCCTGACACTGTTGTTAGCCGGCGTCTGGGGTGCGTTCTGCGCACATACGGTACATAACTACGGACTGGAGTTGACCTCCATGCTGACCCTGCTGAGTACGGCAGGCATTTCGGCCGGCGCTATAACGACGCTTTCGATACGTCGAAAACTCATCATGGTTTATCTGGCCATCCTGTTATTGCCACCGACCGTTATGGCTTTTTTCCAGAGCAGGGAAACCTTCGCTGTTTCCCTGCTGTTCCTAACCTACTGCCTATTCATGTTCGCCACCGCCAAGCGGCTCAACAAGGAGTACTGGGATGCGCTGAACAACACAGTGTTACTGGACCAGCGGGCCCGGGAGCTGGAAGCCAGCAACCAGGAACTGGAATCCTACAGCTACTCCATTGCGCACGATCTGCGCACCCCACTGCGCTCGATTATCGGTTTCAGCCAACTTCTGTTCGAAGACGGCGCTGACAAGTTCGACGACAGCGAGAAAAACGACCTGCGGAGAATCATCCGTGCCGGCAAACATATGGCACAGCTGATTGACGATATTCTTGAGCTTTCACGCATTACTCGAGGGGAAATCGCCAAAGGCGAAACAGATCTCAGTAGCATTGCGCAGTCGCTTGAACAGCAACTGGCCACTGAAGATCCCGGGCGTTCGGTCACTTTTCAGATACAACCGGGCCTGCGCACTGTGGGCGACTCCAGGTTGCTCGGTATTGCACTACAGAACCTGATCAGCAATGCGTGGAAGTTCACCGCACATAAAGCTAATGCCAAGATCGTTTTCAACTCGAAAAAAGAAAACAATGAAACCGTGTATTGCCTCTGTGACAATGGTGTGGGTTTTGACATGGCGTACATAGACAAACTGTTCAGACCCTTTAGCCGCCTCCACAGTCAGGCGGCGTTCCCCGGTACCGGTGTCGGCCTGGCCACCGTACAACGCATTATTTTTCGCCACGGTGGCCGTATATGGGCGGAAGGAGAACCGGACAAGGGGGCATGCTTTTATTTCAGCCTGGGATAATACAATGCAACTGCAACGACTGATGGGTATTTTTATCGTATTGTCCATAGCCGGGCTTGTGCTACAGAGCCGGTCAGCTGCGGCTGTGGAAACCAACGACAGCGGCACCGTCATGGTCGACCTGGAATACGGCGAGGAGATCAACGAGACCTGTGCCGCCTGCCACGGTGAGTTCGGTGAAGGCATGCCCGATGGAGAATACCCGCGTCTGGCCGGCCTGCCACAGGGGTATATCGCCAAACAACTGCGCGACTTCAAGACCCGTAAACGGCTCAACATCCCGATGCTGCCCTATACCTCCGAACGCGAACTGCCCGAACCAGACCTGGTCTCCGTCGCAGCCTACCTGGAGCAGATCGAGCTGCCACGCAGACTGCCGCCGATTGACGAAGACAACTTTGATGCCTTTGCCCGCCTGCAATTGAGCAAGCGGGTGATCAACATCGCCAGACTGGACGGTGACATCCAGGCCGGTGAGCAGTTATACCGTAGAGAGTGCGGCAACTGTCACGCGCCGGACGGTTATGGCAAAGCAACCAAACAGACCCCTCCCCTGGCGGGGCAGCATTCAGCATACCTGAGACGGCAGTTGCAGAAATTCCGCAGCGGTGAACGCCTGCACGACGATGATCCCGACGACAGGGAGATGTTCGAACAGATCAGCGACACACAGACCCATGATGTATTGAGTTACCTTTCGATCCTGGACGATGATTGAGCGCTTGTCAGTCCGACGCGCTCCCGCTGCTCACTGTTCCAGGCATTCCAGAAAGGTATTGATACTGCGGTTAATCTCTTCCTCGTTGTCCTCGGGCATCTGACTGACCAGTTCGTTGCAATGCTCTATCTGTTGTTGGTCCGGCGGCTGTGACGCATGATACTGGTACAGCATAAAGGTGAATAAGCCCACCAGCAGCGTCAGGTAGATAAAAACAGATTTGCTCACAGGTTGTATACTAAACGGGAATGCTATTCCGCTCAATCAAATGCCGTGACCCGGCCGGATCAGATATGAGAACACTGTTGCTGCTGTTATTTGCAATGACTCTCCCGGGATGCCGAACCCCGGCCACCTATGACGTCAATTCATTTGCCTTCATCATCCCCCCAGGCTCGAAGCTGGTGCTGAAGCAAACACTGAGCATCCCCACTGACAGCGCGCATATCAAGTTTCAACAAGGTCGTGTTGCCGGTGGTGTCGATGAATATACGGTAAATTGCCAGTTCAGAGTCAAGAATCTTGGCCCGCAGGAAATTCAGGCTGACACCTTTCTGATCACCAACGCGGGAGACGGGGAGGAGTGGGTTTCCGCTCCCCACACCCTACGCTTCTTTAAGAATCTGTTTCTGAAATCGGACAGGCAGCCGGAAGTCATGACCATGATCTGTCAGGTGTGGGCGCCGCCACGCTGGGGGCGCAGCATTTCCGTCCCGCAGATGCGCGAAGCGCTCGGCGACTACTTCAGCTTCGAGTTTCCACAGACCGCACCGTGATGGACAGGTCGATCACAGGAACAACCACAATATTTGTCATTGTCCGCTTTTTGCACTAATAATTAAGGGCGTCAGAGCCGAATGGCACAGGGAAACCCGGGTTCTCCTGGCCTTGATAACAACTCTGACGACAGCTGCCGGGGGCTGAATGTTTCCAACCACAATCGCTAGGAGGAGTCACCGATGATTAGAATACCGTTAAAAACCACTCGTACTGACGGGGTATCACTGTTCGCTGCAGTGGTACTGGCCTGCTCTTCGCTACCCGCTTATGCCACCAAGCTCACGGCCACGGCTGACATCAAAGGCTGTACAGACGCCGGCATTTCGGGGCGAGCGACACTCAGGGAGGAAAAAACAGAGGAAGGAATAAAGGAAGTCACCATCCATCTCAAGGTGGAGGGCCTGTCGGATGGCAAGCATGCGGTGCATATTCACGAGACTGCCGCCTGTGAGCCCTGTGGCGCCGCCAAGGGTCACCACGATCCGGGGCCGTTCGGGCAGACGCGTCCGGACAGCGCGGGTGATACGGTGCCCGCAACAGACATCAATCACCCGTATCATATGGGGGATCTCATCAACATCGAGGTCAAGAACGGCAGAGGGTCGATGAAGCACACGACCAATCGTGTAACCCTGTCAGCAGGGCGATTGAGCATACTCGATAAGGACGGCAGCGCTTTCATCATTCATACCCATGAAGACACCTACTGCGACCATGAGAGCGATCTCAAGAAAGGCTGTGCCGGCGGTGCACGCGACGCCTGCGGTATCATCCGGGCCGATTGACCTCAATGCGGGTCGGAGGGATTGAAGGCTCATCCCTCTGCCCCGCACCAGGTGCCAGTTCGCCGGTATGCAGCCTGACTCCGATCATCTGCACAACGACAATACCCGGCTGCGCCGCTCATTCATTCTGGCGCTGTTGTTTGCACTGGCACTGTGGATCATAAAACTGGCTGAAATCATCCTCGGCCTTGATTTTGTCCATTACGGTGTTTTCCCGCTGCGCGTCAGCAGTCTAAGGGGCATTCTGACGGCCCCCCTTATTCATGCGTCACTATCCCATCTGTTCTCCAATACTGCACCCCTTGTCATCCTCGGCACGGCGCTCTTCTACGGCTATCCCAGATCAGCGAAAATAGTTGTCCCCGTTCTGTACCTGGGAAGCGGGCTGGGTGTGTGGCTGTTCGCCCGTCAAGCCTATCATATTGGTGCAAGCGGCCTGACCTTCGGCGTCATGTTCTTCGTTTTTACCATCGGCGTTCTGCGCTGGGACACGCGCGCCATCATATTATCCATGGTCGTATTCTTTCTGTACGGCAGTATGATCTGGGGTATTTTCCCGGGTAAACCCGGTATTTCCTATGAATCGCATTTCTTCGGCGCAGCTATCGGGGTAATCCTGGCCATTCTGCTCAAACACCATGACCCTGCACCGGCCACGAAAAAATACAGCTGGGAAGAGGAAGCGAATGAGCTGGACGAGTTAGATGAATAAACCGGGATTTACGCCAGGCGACAATGAGGGGGGTACAGGTTTCATGGCTAATTCTGCCATACGGCATATCCCTGGCCGCGCAACCATGCGGCCAGGGCAGGCTCCCTCTGTTCATCCGACAAACCCGCTTCGTCAAAGCCGTCGATGAGATCCAGCGCAAGTTCGACACCGAATCTCCGCGCATACTTACAGCACTTGTATCCGCTTTTGTGTTGCCGGTAGCGATCCCCCGGATCATGGATGGTGATACCAACATACACACAGGGCATCCCTTCGATATAGGCCGGGTTGGCATTGCGAAAGTCCCTGCAGGTCAAAACCTGCGGATGGAGCGTAATCACGTAGAGATTACGCTTGTTTCTCTTCTTCGCGGCGACCCTGGCCTTGCGCTTCCATGCGGCTATCTGATAGTCACGATCCTCATCCATCACCGGCTACAGACGCCGGCTGACGTGTTTGATATTGCGATCGACCTCGCTCGAGGTGACACTGAAGCCCAACTCGACAGCGAGGCTGAGCATTTCCCGGTTACTGGTCAACACCTCCCCTTCCATAAGCTGCAATGAATGGCTGCGTGCCGTCTGGATGAGTTGCTGCATCAGGCGGTGCGCGATGCCCTGCTGCTGCCAGTCGTCGGCAACCACAATGGCAAACTCACAGCTCTTGCCATCGGGGTTGGTAATATAGCGTGCCACCCCGATTTCGGTTTCCCGGCCATCCACCTCCACTACGGCGACAAGAGCCATTTCCCGGTCGTAATCAATCTGGGTGAAACGGGCCAGCATTTGCGGACTGAGTTCGTTAATGGACTGCATGAAGCGGAAATATTTTGCCCGCTCCGAGAGTTTGCGCACAAAGGTCTGCTCCATTTCGGCGTCTTCCGGGCGAATGGCCCTTATTACCAGGTCAGTACCATTTGGCAGCTGCCAGCGGCTGACCAGATGAGCGGGATACGGATGGATTGCCATGTGGCTGTAGCGCTCGGCGGTCGGCGACTGATAATCGACCACCACCCGTGCATCCACAGCAACAGCGCCGTGTTCATCGACAATCAGCGGATTGATATCCAGTTCCTTGACCAGCGGCAGCTCACAGGCGATCTCCGAGACACGCAGCAGAATCTTTTCCAGGGCATCCATATCCGCCACCGGCATGTGGCGGAATGCGCCCAGCATACGGTACACGCGGGTCTGGCTGATCAGGTCACGGGCCAGTCTGTGGTTGAGCGGTGGCAGCGTCACCGCCCGGTCGTCCATGACCTCGACGGCAGTACCACCGGCGCCGAAAGTAATGACCGGGCCGAACAGCGGATCGGTGATCAGGCCCACCAGCAGTTCCCTGCCATTGGGCCGCTGCAACATCGGCTCGATGGTAACGCCGTCGAGACGAGCCTCGGGGCGGTTTTTCTTCACTGTGGCAAGCATGTCATTGTAAGCGCCGCGCACCGCCTGGGCATGGGTGATGCCGAGGTGCACGCCACCGGCATCTGACTTGTGGGTGATATCCGGAGAATTGATTTTCAATGCCACAGGAAAACCCAGGTTCTCGGCCTGCACCAGCGCTTCATTCGGTGAGCGCACCACGCTTGCCTGGGCCGTGGGAATGTGGAAGGCACGCAGTATCGCCTTGGACTCCGACTCACTGAGCACCTTACGACCTTCGGCGAGTGCGCCCTCGATAATCAACCGTGCACCGGCCACATCCGGCGCCTTACCGAGTGATAGCGGTCCCGGTGTCTCAAGCAGCAGTTTCTGATTACGGTAGTGATCCACCAGGTAGGAAAACGCCTCGACGGCTGCCTCCGGGGTATTAAAGGTGGGTATACTCGCCTCGCGCAGTACGCGGCGGCCCTCTGCAATCTGGATATCCCCCATCCAGCAGGCCAGCAGTGGCTTGGGGCTGTCGTCGGCGAGTTTGACCAAGCCCTTGGCCACGGCGGTGGGATCGGTCATCGCCTGTGGCGTGAGTATGACCAGCACGCCGTCCACCCCGGGATCCTCCATGCAGATCTCGATCGCCTGGCTATAGCGCTCTGCAGTGGCATCACCAATGACGTCGATCGGATTGGACTTTGACCAGGTCGGAGGAAGCACTTCATTCAGTCTGCCCAGCGTGTTGTCCGACAATGCCGCCAACGGCAGGCCCAGATCGGTGGCACGGTCGGTCGCCATCACACCGGGACCGCCACCATTGGTGACTATGACAAGGCGCTCACCCTTCACGCTCAACACCGAGGTGAGTGTGGTTGCTGCGGAAAACAGGTCGACAATGCGCAGACCGCGCACCACGCCGGCCCGGCGCAAGGCACTTTCGAACACGTCATCGGAACCAACCATGGCGCCGGTGTGTGACATGGCCGCCTTCGAGCCACTGGCATGCCGGCCGACCTTGAGGGCGATCACCGGTTTGACGCGGGCAGCCGCGCGCAGGCCGCTCATGAACGATCGCGCGTTGTGAACCCCCTCGATGTAGAGCAGGATACTCTTGGTTTCAGGGTCACTCACCAGGTAATCGAGCACGTCGCCGAAGTCGGTATCTGCCGATATCCCGGTCGATACCACGGTGGAAAAACCGATTCTGTTGGCGGCCGACCAATCGAGTATCGCCGTGCACAATGCGCCGGACTGGGACACCAGGGCGATCTTGCCGGGAGTGGCACTACCCTTGTTGAAAGTACAGTTGAGCCCGCTGCCAGGACGCATGATGCCCAGACAGTTAGGCCCGATGAAGCGCAGCCCGTAGCGGCGCGCGTTCTCCAGCAGTGCCTGTTCCAGTTTCAGCCCATCCGCGCCGACTTCACGGAAACCGGCCGAAATGACCACCGCTGCGCGTATGCCGTACTTGCCGCAGGATTCGATAATCCCGGGCACTGTCGATGCCGGCGTGGTTATCACCACCAGATCGACGGGCTTGCCGATGCTGTTGAGATCCGCATAGGCCTTCTGCCCCTGCACCTTGTCGTGCTTCGGGTTGATGGGGTAGACATCACCCCCGAAATCACCCTCGATCATGTTTTTGAATACCAGGTTACCCACCGACCCGCTGCGGTCGCTGGCGCCGAATACGGCGACGGACTTCGGTTCGAACAGCCTGTTGAGATAGTGCTTATCCATGTTTTTAGAACATCCTTTGAGGCGTATTACGCCTGTACTTAAAGTCGGTCGAATTGTTAAACTGTGGCGCATCATAGCAGCCTGTGACCCCACCGTGACCACCGCCTACATCAGCCACACTGCCTGCCCGCGACAGCAGACGGTCAAGAATGGCACCGGTTCGCCGCAGCGCCAGCACGCCATCGAGGTTATCGGCAGTGACCACCGCCTACATTAGCCACGCAGCCTGTCTTCTTCACGAAACGGGTGAGCACCATCCCGAATCACCGCAGCGACTGTACGCCATCGAGGACGCGTTGATCGCCTCCGGCCTGATGGAACTGCTCGATCGACACGACGCCCCGCGGGCAAGCCGCCAGCAGCTCTGCCGTGTTCACACCCCCGATTACCTCGATGATATCGAACGGCGGGCGCCGATGGAGGGGCTGGTGATGCTCGACGCGGACACGGCGATGGGTGCGCACAGCCTTGAGGCTGCCCGTCGTGCTGCCGGAGCGGTGGTGCAGGGCGTCGATCTGGTACTGCGCGGCGAGGTGGACACGGCATTCTGTGGCACCCGTCCGCCGGGGCACCACGCGGAGCGGAACCGGGCGATGGGATTCTGTATCTTCAACAACGTGGCAGTGGGCGCGGCCCATGCCCTCGCCGCCGGCCTCGCGCGTGTCGCGATTGTCGATTTCGATGTCCACCACGGCAATGGTACGGAAAGTGTGTTTCAAAATGATGATCGGGTCATGCTGTGTTCAACATTTCAACACCCGCTCTACCCCAACACGCCGCCGCTACACGGGCACAGCCACATCATTCATGCGCCGCTCGAGGCCGGTGCTCACAGCGAGGCATTTCAGCAGGCCGTAGAGGAGCACTGGCTACCGGCGCTGCAGCGGTTCAAACCGCAACTGATACTGGTGTCGGCCGGTTTCGATGCCCACTTCGAGGATGATATGGCGCAGATAAACCTGCTGGACAGTGACTATTACTGGGTAACGCGGGCGATTATGGAGGTCGCCGAACGCCACGCCGGGGGGCGTATGGTCTCCACCCTGGAGGGCGGTTATGAAACGCAGGCCCTGGGTCGTGCCGTGGTGCAGCATATGCGCGCACTGATGCGCCTGGGGGCCAGCCACTGACAGTGACTATTGCCGCATATGCGGGAACAGTAATACATCACGGATCGAAGCGGAATCCGTGAACAGCATCACCAGTCGGTCTATACCGATACCCTCGCCTGCCGTGGGTGGCAGACCGTGTTCCAGGGCACAGACATAATCGGCATCATAGTGCATGGCTTCGTCATCGCCGGCTTCTTTTTCCTCGACCTGCCGTCTGAAGCGCTCGGCCTGATCCTCCGGATCGTTCAACTCGGAAAAACCATTGGCAATTTCACGGCCACCGACAAAGAATTCGAAACGATCAGTGACAAAGGGATCCTCGTCATTGCAGCGTGCCAGAGGTGAAACTTCGGTCGGGTAGGCGGTAATGAAGGTGGGATCCTGCAGTCGGTGCTCCACCGTTTTTTCGAAAATCTCGATCTGCACCTTACCCAGACCGTAGCTGTCTTTCAGTGGAATATCGACAGCAGCGGCAAGTGCGCGAGCGGTCTGCAGATCATCCAGCTGTTCTGCCTGGACCCCGGGATTGAAATGCACAATGGACTCTTTCACCGTCATACGGACAAACGGTTTGCCGAAATCGTAGCTTTCTCCCTGGTATGGCACCAGCGTATCACCAATCACAAACTGAGCCATGGAACGCAGCAGTTCTTCAGTGATATCCATCAGGTCAATGTAGTCCGCGTAGGCCTCGTAGAATTCCAGCATGGTGAATTCAGGATTGTGGCGGGTGGACAGGCCTTCGTTACGGAAACTGCGGTTGATCTCGTAGACTTTCTCCAGACCACCCACCACCAGTCGTTTCAGATATAACTCGGGGGCGATACGCAGGTACAGCTGCATGTCCAGCGCATTATGGTAGGTGGTAAAGGGTCTGGCCGTAGCACCACCCGGGATACCCTGCATCATCGGTGTTTCGACTTCCAGGAAGTTGCGCTGGTTGAGGAATTCGCGGATGAACTGCACAATGCGCGAACGCACGA
>Ga0316198_10001330_pt1 | contig 14414 bp, 13 predicted proteins | sample OudBieAanoxic_MG_FD_204935 | JGI IMG/M metagenome (GOLD analysis project Ga0316198, IMG submission 204935) | Coastal sediment microbial communities from Oude Bieten Haven, Netherlands - site A anoxic | ecosystem: Environmental > Aquatic > Marine > Coastal > Sediment | place: Netherlands...
AGTCCATTGCAACTTGTCTACCTGCAAACGGATTACCCGAACCACAAGGTCCGAACGGTCATCGACTTTCTCAAACAGAAATCACTGCAGTTTGAAGGGACCTATCCTCTGTTAACCTAATCAATTGTATAATTAAATTAATTGAGAGGCTTAATGCAGGATTTACAACGCATCATATATGATAAATACAATTCGAAATTGTATAGTGTAGACATGTATTTAGCCTCCGCGTCATCAAAAACCGAATCTAAGAGACTGAATAACCGTAAAGGTACGAGCTTCAATAAATCCAGCCAATACCTGAGAAGTAAAAAAGAAAATGTAATCAACCTTCACTCGAAGGCTGAGAGTTCCCCCTGCATCTTCAACCAGAAGGCCTCTTGGCAACTGTTATAAAAGGTTTTCCTGAAAGGCTTGATCTCTTGCCCGGCAGAATCGAGCACTTCGTAACTTATCCAGCACTCTTCGCACACTAATTCACACGGGGCATTGTCTCGCTCAACCTTATGTCGAATCATTACCCCGTTATCATAGCGGTAGGTGGCTTCATACTCACTCACCTCGATAACACCACCGCCTCCCACGTCGACACCGACATCTATATAAACGTCTGATTTTATGTCTTTATTGACGACACTAACGAGATCGGAACCTTGATTGTGGATGGCCTTAATATAGGTAAACAGAGTATTCATATTCTTCTTAATATTATTTTGAAAGTAAAAGGCATAACGTCTGCAGTAAGCATCAAACACCTATGGAACTAGGACTTATATGTTCCTTTTTTAGTCCATCGCTTTGGGCAATACTATCTTGACCGCACACCCCTGTTGCCAGGGAAGCTCTTGTTTCTGTGCTATCTCACTGCAATTTTGAATGGTGAACTGGCCATCATGCTGAGAGATCACATCTTTACAGATGGCTAACCCTAAACCGAGCCCGTCTCGCTTGGTAGAGCAAAATGAGGCCATCAACTCACCAGGTGACTTCTGCAGCCCCGGGCCGTTATCGAGCAACAAAACCTCTACCGAGTCGACCCAATAACTCACCCTGATACAGACTCTCTTGTCACCATCACTACTGTCTTTAATGTCATCACTAAAGGCGTCTAAACTGTTTTTGATGATATTGGCAAACACCTGACTCAAACCAACCTCATCGCCTTTAAGCTGAAAGGGGGTGCCATGAGTGCTAATTTCCGCATGTACCGAGTGCCGCTTAAACTCGGCTGCAAATAACACCAACGAATTATTCATCACCTCATCCAGGCTGAACAGCTCCTTCGAAGTTTCACGCCGCTTCAACAGGCCTCTTATTCTATGAACAACGGCCCCGGCTCTCAGGGATTGAGCATTAATTTTTCCCAAGATCTCATAGGTTTCGGCGTCCGCTCTTCCCGAGTTATTGAGGTGCATCATGCCCCCTTCACTGTACTGGGTGATGGCCGCTATGGGTTGATTCAGTTCATGAGCGAGCCCGGAGCCTATCTCTCCTAGAATGGCTGTGCTCTGCAGGCGTTCCAGCTGCAGGGCTTTATCCTGTAGTTGCCTCTCGGTATCGATAAGAAACTCACTTTTTTGTCTGAATTTATACTCCAACCAGAGGTGATAAACAGTCGAAATAAGAAAGAGCAACAGCAGCGCGCCCCCCCACTCCTTATTTTTCTCCATCCATTTAACGACGGTTTGATAGAGTGGCGCTGGCGGAGTCTTCAGCTGTAACTCTTTAAAAAGCTTAATAACTTTGAGCTGACTAACGGGGGCGGTCCACCCCATGGTTTTTGCGCTAATGGCTGCTTCATCATCGGGTTCGAGATCATACAAGGCCTGGGATATCGCCTGAGTTATCTGAGTCGGCACCATCTCAGCGGCAGCAAATGACCAGTTTGGATAGAGCTGGGTACTGACCAGACAATCGTAGCCTTTCGGCAGTGTGGGATGAATAACCCGAAAATCCTCCTTTTTTACCAAGCCGCTGTCGATCATCTCTTCGAGGGTACAAAAAGGGGTGATCGCCGCCTCGACAGTTTTATCCCGAACTTGGTAAACAATAGGCTCCAGTGGAAAACCTAAGAAACGCAGGTCTCCGAAGTATTGTTCGGGCGAATACCCCATTTTATGCAGTAAGCCGACGGCAGCCTGATAACCGCCGAGCGCCTGAGGATCGCTGGCAACGATACTCTTACCTCTAAGGTCTTTAAGCGTATAGATACTACTATCAGCACGGACGATAATCGTCGCCCCAATGGCAAATGTGGTGCCTTGATGCTTACGACTCTTCATCGTCGCCAACCAAGAGAGGGGGAAGTTACTACTCAGATTAAAATATTGCCCGGGGTTAGTGATCATAAACTGAATGTCGTGATTAAGCATCTGTTTGCTCATATCGTCAAAGTCTAACGGTACGACTTCGAAATTTGCACCCGGTACTCGCTCCGACAGATAGTCCATCATAGGTTGCCAACGCAATTTACCTTGCTTAACGCCGTGATTAGCCAGCACGCCGACACGAAAGTCTATCTCAGGCAGAGAATGGTCTATGCTGGCTGCATTCATCTCAGCCGCTGAGTGAGCAAAGGCTGCATTTGATACAAGTATTAATATAGCAAGGAGTACCGCAGGCATGACGCTATCCAATTAATCTGTTTTATCTGGCTAAAGTAGACGAATCAGCTTTTAAAAGCTGTGAGTAGAGACTAATTCAGTACAGGTACTTGATACATTTTCGCCTTTATAAGTTGTTTTAGTGATCTGACTCATCATACCCATCTCAAACCCTTTGAGATCAAACGCTCATCCGCTTATTCTAATTTTAGTTCCCAATGAATGAGCCTTCTATGCCGAACACACTGCCACTCTACCTCGTCGATGATGACGTCGCAATTTTAGACTCCCTCACCTTCATGCTCGGTCAGTTTGGCTATAACATAACGGCATTTAATAGTGGCAGCGATTTTCTGAATACGGTGCCATTAAGTCAGGCTGCATGCGTTATCCTCGATAGTCGGATGCCTGAAGTTACCGGGCAAGATGTCCAGCAAAAGCTACTCGAGATTGACAGTCCACTGGGCATCATTTTTCTCACTGGCCACGGAGACATGCCGATGGCGGTCGACGCTTTTCGAAAGGGAGCCTGTGATTTTTTCCAAAAACCGGTATCGGGAAAAGCATTAAGCAGTGCAATCGACAAGGCAATGCTCTACAGCCATAGAACCTTCGAGGCTCAATCACTCAAGCAAAAGTTGTCTACCCTGTCGGAGCGTGAGTTGGAGGTGCTTAATCTGCTCACTAAGGGAATGACCAATAAGCAGATATCCGAAGCTTTATTCCTCTCTTTGAGGACAATAGAGGTTCATCGGGCAAAAGTGATGAAGAAGCTTGAAGTACATAACATGGCCGAGTTGGCTAAATATTCACAGATGAGCTCAGATGAAGAACTGAATGAAATCTTAAATTCACCAAGTTAAACCTTCTACCTAGTCCCTATGAGCTCAATTTTTCTAAGCCCGTTGCTTTGGGCTAATGTGCCTGCGACACCTTGTCGCAGTTTGTACATAAACCTTTGTCAGATATTGATTTTGTCGGCACAATTTCAAACTAACATTAATGCTTATGTTCTCGATGATTTACTTCAGTTTCAGATGCTCTCTTTCACAGTAAACAGCCTAATTGGTGAGAGCATTTTATAAGATGAGTCGATGGAAGCCGTTCACCGAATATATAAATTTAGGGAAACATCCACTGCACTGCCCTCCCCGAGCGACTCCTCCGTCCCCGGGGATTTTTTTCAACATCGGTTTTCAACATCGATCGACTAACCTTTGGCTCGCTTACGGAGTAGCATATTTTTATCTGCGGCCTCAAGCTGGGTCTCAAAATCTGTAGTTAACTCAAGCTTTACACTACCGATAGAAGCGGAGAAGAGAGGCAAGGTCAAATCATCAGGTTGGCGGTTAAACCCATCAAGCACTCGACTGCGTATGACAGCCATATCACTTTCATCATCAATAACAACCAGAGCCACGAACTCATCGCCCCCCATCCTTCCAATCACATCGGACTGACGTACACATTCCTTTAATACCTGAGCAATATGTTTCAATACCAGATCGCCGACACTATGACCGTGCTCATCGTTAATGACCTTAAAGTCATCGACATCGAGATAGAATAAAGCCAGCTGGCTGTTAGTACGCTTCGCCAGTTTGATACGTTGCTCGGCCAACACGAGAAAACCTCGTCGATTATTGATCCCGCTTAACGCATCGGTAATGGCTAATTTCTGCATCTGCTCATAAAGGCCCAACATAGAAAGGTCGGCTTCGAGGATCTCTTTAAGGTGATGGATAAGTTCAAAGTAGGCCTCTTGGTAATCGGTCTCGTCATAATCCATCACACAAAACGTGCCAAAAACCTCTCCACTTGGCCAAAAAACCGGAACTCCCAGATAGGAGGTAAAACCATCATCACGCACTTCCGGGTTGGTATCCCAGCACACATCGATTGATGCATTCGACACGTAGAGTTCTTTACGCGTATCGACAATTTTACGGCAAAAAATGTTCGCATCGGGTTCTATCACAACACCGGCGGGATAGGGATTAGAGTCTTGCTCGCTGGCAATGGTTACTTGAAATCCACTAGGGGTATACTGCACCAGAAATCCGGCCGGCGCATCAAAAAGTTTGGCCAATAAATTAATCGTTTTTTGCCACTTCTCGATAGAGATAAGGTCGTGAGGGGTATCGAGTAAAAAACGTTCTGTTTCAAACTCTGCATTTTTTGTCATCTAGTACTCCATATGGCAAATAATGTACAACAGATACATCTTATACCAAATTCGACAAATCTTTAACATTTCAACCTAAATGATAAGTACGCGGCATCCCCTTGGTCTTTAGAAGACCAGGTTAAATTGATTCAAGATTACGAAGTGGAAGGTTCAATATTGCTAGGTTCTATGATCTGCTGCTGGCTTTTTCAGAAGTTTTCTTTGTAAAGTTCTTCTGTGCATTCCCAGCTGACGTGCGGTCGCAGATACATTACCCTTATTCGCGTTTAACACCTGCTGAATATGCTCCCACTCGACACGTTTAGGGTTCAGGGGCACCTCATCTACGCTCTTAACGTCCATGTCGACAGGAGTCGTATTCAATGCTTTGAGTAGGGTTTGTGTGTCTACCGGTTTAGCCAGATAGTTATCGGCGCCCATTCTGATGGCTTCGACTGCGGTGGCGATACTGGCATAACCGGTCAGTAGCACCATAGTGACATCTGGCAGGCTCTTTCGCAGCGGCTCAATCAAGGACAAGCCGTTGTCTTCATCTAACTTCATATCCAACAGGATATGGCTGGGTTGAAACTGCCTCGCCAGCAGCAAGCCTTGCGTTACATCATGGGCTTGGTAACACTCGAATCCCTGACGCGTTAAGCGTCTCGCCAGTACCCCTGCCAGGGCCAAATCGTCTTCGATGATCAGCAGCTTCTTCGACTTAGGCTGCAAGCCGCTTTGTGGCTTCGTTTTTGACTTAGCGTGTGAATTCGTTAGCGACATAGTTTTAGCTTCCCTCCACGGGTAAGGTCACTTCGGCGACGGCACCACCATCCACATGTGTACCCAAAATTAACTTTCCACCTAAACGCTCAAAACTGGCATGACTCAGCATCAATGCTATCCCCATCCCCGTTGGACTGTCCACCAGCTTATGCCCCAATTGAGACAGTAGACGCTTAGGGATCCCGACACCATAATCACGCACCCGAAGACGAATGGATGGATAGAGATGATCGATACCAACCTCTATATTCACTCTCTGCTCCTGCAGGTGTTCATCGCTGGCACGGGCGGCATTTTCGACTAAGGAGAGCAACGCGGGCAACAGACTGGTATCGGTTTGCACTAAGGTATGGCTCGCTTCCGCATCCAGCTCCACCTCCAGCTTTAATTGAGGCATTAGCAGTGTGACCTGCTGCCTTAACATGGCGATTAGATCGCCCACCTCGATCTCCACTCGCTTATGCTCACGAATCGATTCGGTCGCACATCTGAGCTCTGTCAGCGTCTGCTCGCAACGAAACAGGGCGGTATCCATCTCTTTCACCGCATCCGAGTTATGTCCTAGCTCTTCGTCTACCTCCTCGACTAACAGGCGTAAACTGGACAGCGGAGTCGCCAGCTGATGCGCCATCTGAGCCGAGGCGGTCCCTAATGCCAATAGCTTTTCCTGCCGTAACTGTGCTTCACGCATATAGGCCAGTTCAGCGTCTTGCCGTCTCATACGTTTGGAGATAAACGCAACACTGGTTGTCAGCACCAATGAGGAGATGACGAAGTTAAACCACATACCTAAGTAGTGTGAACTCATATCCATGCCATGGTGCTGCATCTGTTCCTGGGGGACAAAATAGAGCATCAGACTATAGGCCAGAGTCGAGATAAGGGTGAGAGACCAAGGCGCCCAACGGGGCAGTATCACGGCCGCAATCGCAATAGGCAGCAGTAACAGGGAGATAAATGCATTAGTGGCCCCGCCGGTAAAATAAAGCCAGGTGATCCAAAATGCGGTATCCAGTAACAGCGCGATAAACAGGCCCGAGTCTTTCGACTGCAGCGGATGGCGTATCGAGAAGGTGACCCCGAGGTAGATGGTTTCAAGCAGCAAGGCATAGTTCAATGCAGGACTATAGAGGGAGAGCCCGAAGGTTTCCGCCGCGGTAAATGTCAGTCCGAGCTTAAGCAATAAACTCAAGATACGCAGAAAAGCCAGCTGATCCGACGGTCTCAAATTGGGAAGCAAACTGTGGGGCATACATTACACTCCATTTCATGAATTTTTATCAAATCCAGTGCGATACTATAGCGATTAAGCTTTTCAAACCATAGTGACTTGTTTAGTCTGTGAGCTATCCGGGATGGTTTAAAAAAGAGATAAAAATGCCAGAGGCTCAACTCCCCCTTGTCATAGCGGGCCCCACGCTTCGCCACTGCGACTCAGATAACTTTACCTTATGGTATGTCAGTAGTGAGCCTATGAATGAGTTATCCCTGACTCTGGCTCTGAAGCACCACAGTGAAACATCGGCACTCGTCTTTAAAGAATCACTGAGCCCCCATCAGGTACACGCCCTCAGACTTGGCGAATTTGCCTGGCAATATATCATCCATATCAATCAGGCTCAGCTTCTTCCTGCCAAAGAGGCGATAAGTTACCGACTCGACGACAGCCGACACGGGGCCATCTTTGCTGAGATAGAAACGCTCAATTACACGGGAAATGCCACACCTGAATTTGTCATCAAACCTGACATAGATACTATGCTACACGGTTCGTGCCGTAATGCTCACCACCATAGCGGTGATGCCTTAGTGGCCGCAGACACAAGGCTGCTGCAGGATCTGAGTGTTGAGGCCAGACCGGCACTCATGATGCTCAGCGGCGATCAGGTCTATGTCGATGATGTCGCCGGCCCTATGATCTACGCCATAGGCGAAGTCATAAAACTACTGGGGTTACCACAGGAAAAATTTGACCATGCAGCCCTGCCAGGGAGTGAGTCGATAAGCTATCATCCTGCGGCGCTCTATCGCAGGCATAAGAGCTTACTTCCCAGAACCCAGTACCCGGCTAAGACCCCCATTACCCATTGGTATAAGAACCACCCCATATTTACCTCTTCCATCGCCGAAAATCATCTGGTGAGTCTGGGGGAAGTTATCGCGTTTTACCTGCTCAGCTGGTCACCCGAGCTATGGGAAAAGATCGATATCCCCAAAGAGGTGGTCGGGTTATCGGCGGCGAACACTAAACGATGGGAGCGGGAGTGGATACATCTGCTGGAGTTTAAGTCCGGCCTTGCTCAAGTCAGACGGCTTATGGCTCACCTGCCGACTTATATGATCTTCGATGACCACGATATTACCGATGACTGGAATCTCACCGCTAAATGGGAGGAGGCAGCCTATGGCCATGCCTTCTCTAAACGCATCATAGGTAATGCACTGATGGCTTATGCCATTTTTCAGGCAATAGGCAATGCCCCCGCTAAATTTACACCTGAAGTTCACCCGTTGCTGGATGAATTCTTTACAAAACAAGATGAAACTACACATGACCAGCTTATCGATACCCTACTCAAATTCGAAAACTGGCACTACACCCTCAATACCTCTCCTAAGCTGGTAGTGCTCGATACCCGCACCAATCGCTGGCGTAGTGAGTCTAATCTTGCTAAACCTTCGGGCCTGATGGACTGGGAGGCCTTGATGGAGCTTCAACAGGAGTTGGTCGGTCAGAGTAAGGTCATCATCGTCTCGGCCGCCCCCATGTTTGGGGTCAAGCTGATAGAGACAATGCAGAGAACGGCCACAATGCTGGGGGGGTCCTTGTTAATCGATGCCGAGAACTGGATGGCCCACCCGGGAACGGCAAACACCCTGCTGAGTATCTTTCAGCACAGAAAGACCCCGGAGCAGTTTGTCATTCTTTCGGGAGACGTTCACTACTCATTTAGCTACGATATTCATATCCGTTTCAAAAAAGGCGGCCCGCAGATCTATCAGATCACCTGTAGCGGTATCAAGAATCAGTTTCCGGAAAAATTATTGCCTGTCTTCGATAAGCTCAATGGTTGGTTATATGGTCACTTTTCACCACTAAACTTCTTCACCAAGCGTAAGCGAATGAGTATTCGTGGTCGTCGACCCAATGGCCAGCGCAGCAGGCGATTGGTGAACAAGAGTGGCATCGGCTTGGTCAGGTTTGGACCCAACGGGGCTCCCATTCAAGTCAGCGTACTACATGCGGACATGACTGAGACGCACTTCAACAAACCGAGCAAAAAGCACAGAGATTCACCGATACAGGCTCAAGACAAAGCCGGTAACGACTGACAAGAGCGTTTAATCAAAGTCCTTAATTAATCGGTTGCTGTGGCGACTTACTTACCGGCGCCGAGATAGGCTGCACGGTTCCGGGTCTGGGATGGTGAGCGTAATCCTGCCCTGCGCTGGGCGCTGAGCTTGGTGCCCGGCTAATATCGGAAGCCTGTCTGGGAGCTTGTGGAGCATAACTCTCGTCAATATCAGGCAACGAAGTAGACACCTGGCTATCACTCGACACTTGCGCCTTTAATGACGGGGTGCTCATCTCAGCCTGCGCCAAAGAGGCGGGAGCTGGAGAAGCGGGTGCCACGAAGTCTGCAGATGTGCTCGATTTTACAGACTGCTCATCAAGCATAGCTCGCGTCGGCTCAAGGGTCTCTGAGTTCAGCGTTTGATAGCCTACCACTCCGCCAATACCAACGAGAAGAAAAACGAACATTAATGGGATTAATTTTTTCATATGGATCCTTTGACTGAGCTCAATATATTAGAAATCCCGACCACATTCTGAGATTAACGCGATGCAATGCTGTGTAGAACAATGAATATTCATACAACAGAGCATCTAGCATAGAGCGAACTCATCGAAAAAACAACAATTGGATATTTTATACCAATTGTTGTTATTTATGTGGTTTAACTAGTTTGCCCTCTATAAATCTGATTTTCTAAGTCATCACACTCGATGTCGAACTCGATGCCCGTCACCGGGTCCGTGAACTTGAGTCTTTTCGCGAGCAGTTTTAGGGGGCGCTCATAATCATCATTGGCTTTAGGCTGAAGCACGGGATAACACCTATCGTTGAGTATCGACATTCCCAGACTCTGCATATGCACTCTGAGTTGATGTGTACGACCGGTTATCGGCGACAACTTGAACACGCCGATTTCGCCTCTTATCTCGATGAGAGCGATCTGAGAATGGGTATTAGCCTCTCCCTCAGCCACTTTCATGGTGAAGCTGGGCTCCCCCTTCACCATACGGTTTTTTACCGTCCAGTGAACGGGAAGCGTTAGCTCTCCAGCCCTATGTTGAGCCAAAAGTTCAGGCGATAATTTAGCTAAGGCCTGATACTGCTTGAGGATCTCGCCATGCTTAAACAGGTCATGGTATTGCTGACGGTGCTCGGGATACAGACAGAGCAGCACCAGACCCGCCGTTGCCCTATCGAGTCTATGGGCCGGCACTATGGTCTCTATGCCGGTTTTAATCCGTAATCGATTGACTAAACACTCATTGATCACATTGCCACTGGGGTGTAGCGCTAAGAAGTGAGGCTTAAAGGCGATAATTATCTGCTCATCCCGGTATAAGACCTCTTCATCGAAGGGAATAACGGCTTCGGCTTCGACCTCCCGGTAGTAATATACCCGGGCTCTGGGCCTGAAGGGGGTATCGAGTTCTATGAGGGAGCCATCTTGCCAATGCACCTTGCCCTCTAAAATACGATCTCGCCACACCTGCGGCTTAATTTGCGGGAACCGCTCAATCAGAAAGCTAAACACACTAGGTTTATCGGTAACGTTTTCGGGAAGCACTACATAGGAGGCTTGCGTTGCACGGACAGTAGAAGACATAAATAGATTCAGACAGGAGACACTCGCCCATTTTAACAGATCGGCAAGAAGTTTTTAGTCCACGTGGGACTTAATCAGATCGAGCACAAAATCCATGGTCTTATGACAGTTAGGCTGATTCATCAACACTTGCTTGTCTTTGTTATAGAGGGGGAGTACTTCCAACCAACGTTGACTGACCCAAGATGCATCTTCGAGATGGATGTTGGCATATAAGCCACTCAACTCAGGATTAACCTCATAAAATTGCTCTAATGCAGCACTGATAAGCTCAAACTCACCTTTTATCGGCTCCTGATCCCAGTTACTGGAGCGAAGCGTTCTCGCAATCCAGGCACCATCCTTACGTTTAGCCGCAGATAAGATTTTTACCCTCTGCTTTCCCTCGAGCACTATGCTGAGTGAGTTATCTTCGAGCTGGTTAAAATCTATGATTTCACATTGAGTGGCATTGGGGTAGCAAGGGGGCAGGCCATTAGCCTTGAACATACCGAATGCCAAGAGATATTTACCTTTCAGCACATCGGCCACAACTTGGAGATAACAAGGCTCGACCACCCTGATCTCAATTCTTCCATCGGGCAAAAGCAAGGCATCACGTGTGATTAACGCCATCTCCTGTGTTTGCATAGTCTCCCCCTTCCCCTTACTTAGGGCCGGTAACCGCCGATGAGCTGCTGCCCAAGATAAAGATCTGTAAGGCAATAATATTAAAGTGTAGCAGTTGCAGAATTTACTGCTCAGGCTCGATACGGCTACACAATATTAGACAGGTTAAAGTGGGGATTTGTTTCAAATCGTCGCACGACACTACAAATATTCAAGGTGTTCCATGATAGCCTCTTTCGCTATCACATCGGCCAACTCCTCGGCTAAAACGCCACTCACAGCGATAGACTCCCGCCAATATCGTATCCTCTCATCACTCTCCATACGCTTAAAGTCACCCCGGTCGGGTAACTTCCGGTGAGGCAGAGAGGCGAGATACTCTTGGGTTGGGGCGATGATCAGCGCGTTATGATAATTTTTCTTTGCCTTACGCCAGGGGAGAGACTTATCGAACCAACCTGGGGTAAGACTGGTATAAAAATGGGGATAGAGGGTCAATCCCTCGGCATGGGATAGTGGCAGGTCGAAATGATAATCGGTGATCCCACCATCATAGTAATGTCCCTTAGGCGCCCCGGCAATATCCGTCACCGGCGCTAAGACCCAAGGAATGGATCCGGTTGCCAACAGGACGCGCGCGATATTTTTCTCTGTCAGACTGACCTGTTGGCTCGGAAGATCGTCGAGCCGATTAAAGGGGGACCCCTTATCTTGTGCACTAAAAACGAAGCGCTCAAAGTGCAAACCTAAGCTTTTACGGCTCATCAAATTAGTTACCGCAGTCGTCGCCAAACCGATACCCAATGAGAGCCGACCCGGTAGGCGGTTAAGGTGCCTGCCTCTGCAGGCAAGCAGATGTGTCTTAACGACCCTGTTATCGACAATATCTTGCCCGGCTGCTTGACCTAAAATACCGGTAATAATGCCTTCTACCTGCTTGGATACCTGTGCAGGAGTTGGTTTCACATCATAACGCTGGCCAATATAGAGTTGCTCTAATCGATTATAGGCTGCCAGCGGTTCATCCTGAGCCAGACAAGATAATCGCCATGCTCCCGAAGACGCCCCCAGAGTATGTAGAGGTGACTTGCGCTCTTTAAAAAACTCACCAAACAGGTACTTATCTAATCCGGCGATGCCTATTATTTTTAATGGCTAAACACCGAAAGGTATTGGCAAGTAAAATCCATTGTTTGTTTTTTAGCCTTCCTTACACCTAAATAATGTCTGATCAGGTTAATTGACATTTGAATGCTCACTTTTTCGATATATCTGTTCGAAGGATATTTAAAGTGATATGTCAACTGGTTGCTTCTCTATAGCGCCTATCTAATGCAGGGTATTGGTTTGTAAGTGTTTAGCTAGGGTACTGTGTGGGAGTTTTTAGGTGTTTACCTGAAGAGTAAAAGCGTTGTACATGACTTAAAGCTTGTTCCTGAAAAGGTGAAGGGGACAACAAGTGTCCCCTTCGGTTTGCTTACCTAATTAGCGTCTTTTATCCCATTCAATTCTAGCAGTAGAACATCGATCTTCGATGAATAAAGCCAGATCATGTATTGAGATCATATATGGTGCCTTCTGACTATCGCTAAGTCTGACTGCTGGCAGAGGTAACTCGCTAGCATTCGCTTTACGATTTGCAGTTTTAATACTCATATGAAAGACCTTTTCACAAATCTGTTCTAGAGGAATTAAAACTTGTTGTCCGAATTCAGCCATTAAAAGAAGTAAAATCGTTGGCGAAGCGGTTTTTGATTGAGTCATAAGATCACCTGATTGGACAAAAATTTTAATGCCAATCATCACTTACGCTTCCACAAAACCATCAAGCATGTTGCTCAAGCGCTTCAATATCTTAGGTTTGAGGTATATTTCCCCTAGTTAAAGACAATCAAACATCGCTAATACATTGACTTCCTTACGTTATCAAACCATTTGATGTGGGTAAAGGGCTATTCAGGTTATTTCAAAGGTTTTGGCGGTTTGAGGTTGTTCACTTTCAGCACAAATCGTGCAAGGGAATGGTGGATATATTTCTCTTATATGAAGATCAGCGACTAAATTCTCATACCGTTTGTGATATCTTATCTGCCCTGTAGCTAAATCAAAGCAACCGAATAAATTTAGTGGTTAAGCATGGCTTTAATTGTGAAAATTGTAATCATAAACAGGATGTTGTGTAATGTTGTTGGATAATGTTTCAAACAAGGTTGCTGATGCGTTGGTCAGTAATTTACAAGATGGTAGCAAGCTATCTGTAATGACAGGGCTTTTCTCTATCTATGCTTTCGATCACCTAAAGGATTCTTTGGGTCAATTAGATTCAGCACGATTGTTATTCTCCCAAGCTAAAGGGTTCGATTCATTTGACTCTTTGGGTAGTGAATCGCCTTTCGGTGCGCTGAATGGTACAGCCATAGAAAACAAGTTCCGTAACCAATTAAATCAAAAAGCAATAGCACAAGAGTTTGCTCATTGGTTAGAGGAAAAGGCATCCGTTCGCTTAGTGCAACAAGCTGGAGCGGTGCATCAACACATCACGCACGTAAATTCACATCTAGAATCTATTGCTATCAATGGTGCTCAATTCAATGGGCAAGGTATTGGATTAACTGAGTCGAACGGCTTTGATATGATTAGTCTTGCTAATGCTGATCAAGCTCAAGAGCTTTTAGGGTTCTTTAATCGAGTTTGGGGAAGTAAGGCACAAGTCAAAGACGCAAAAGCACTTCTACAAGCAGAGCTTGCCAAGCTCACGACTGATCAAACACCACAATTTATCTACTTCATTACTTTATATAATATTTTTAAAGATTTTGTGGGTGATCTGCAAGAAGACAAGATTCTAAAAACAAAAACAGGATTTAAAGACACGATTGTTTGGAACAAACTTTATAAGTTTCAGAAAGATGGTGTATTGGGCGCTATCGACAAACTTGAGCATTTTAACGGTTGTATCATCGCTGATAGTGTTGGTTTAGGTAAGACGTTTGAAGCACTTGCTGTAATCAAATATTACGAACTTCGCAATGATAAGGTGCTTGTGCTTTGTCCTAAGAAGCTACGTGATAACTGGCTAATCTATACACAAAACGACAAAAGAAACTTACTTTCTAGTGATCGCTTTAACTACGATGTTCTTAACCATACAGATATGAGTAGAACAGGCGGTTATTCTGGTGATATTAATCTTGAAACTATCAATTGGGGTAACTACGACCTTATAGTGATAGACGAATCTCATAACTTCAGAAACAACAATCCTAAGAAAGACGGTCGAAACCGTTACCAGAGATTACTTGAAGATATCATTCAGGCAGGGGTAAAAACGAAGGTATTGATGCTTT
>Ga0316198_10001331_pt1 | contig 14412 bp, 11 predicted proteins | sample OudBieAanoxic_MG_FD_204935 | JGI IMG/M metagenome (GOLD analysis project Ga0316198, IMG submission 204935) | Coastal sediment microbial communities from Oude Bieten Haven, Netherlands - site A anoxic | ecosystem: Environmental > Aquatic > Marine > Coastal > Sediment | place: Netherlands...
CGGAGTGCCACAGGAAAAACCTGCGGACAAGGACAAGGACAAGGCTGATGGTCAGCCAAAGGAAAGTATTGACAAGACCAAGGAAAAAATCGATGCCGCTGTCGAGGAAAGAAACCGTGACCGCGCCAATCTGCTGGAATACCTGACAGAACTGAGAACCCAGCAGACGGCGCTGATAGACCGGACCAATGCCGTTATCGCGGCCTATGAGAAAAAGGGCGGACCCGTTGAAGAACTCGAAGAGTACCGCCAGTACGTGGCCGCGGTATCCGGCATCGCTGTCGATGTCTCGGATATGGAAGCCACGCTGAAAACGATCGCTGGCTGGCTGCTCTCCGATGAAGGCGGTTTGCGCTGGCTGAAGAATCTTGCCCTGTTTGTCACAATCGTGCTGGTATTCATGTTTATTGCACGCCTGCTGGCCAGGGCGGTCGAACGGGTCATGGCCAGATCCCGGCAGACGTCTCAACTGCTGGCAGATTTTCTGGTGGTGTCGGTACGTCGCTTGGTACTGGCCATCGGTGTCCTCATTGGTCTGGCAGCGCTGGAGATCAACGTGGGGCCACTGCTGGCCGTTATCGGTGCGGCCGGTTTTGTCATAGCTTTTGCCCTGCAGGATTCGCTGGGAAATTTTGCCAGTGGTATCCTGATCATGGTCTTCAAGCCGTTTGATATCGGTGACCTGGTGGAAGTCGGTGGCGTACTCGGCAAGGTCAAATCCATGAACCTGCTGTCCGTGCTGATCCATACACCGGACAACAAGGCCGTGATCATCCCCAACAACAATGTCTGGTCTGATTCCATCACCAATGTTACCGGTACCAGCACCCGCCGCGTCGACCTGACTTTCGGCATCGGCTACGATGATGACATCGAAAAAGCGCAGGGCATCCTGGAACAGGTCGTCAGTGAACACCCGCGGATCCTGAAAGATCCTGAACCCGTTGTCAGCGTTCACGAACTGGCAGACTCCTCGGTCAACTTCGTGTGCCGCCCGTGGGTCAACACGGCCGATTACTGGGATGTCTACTGGGACCTGACGCGTACCGTGAAGCAGCGGTTTGACGAGGCAGGCGTCTCCATTCCTTTCCCGCAGCGGGATGTCCACGTCTATAATGCGCTACCGCAAAGTAGCGCACCCGAACCGGCAAAGTCAGAATCTCCGAGCCGAGCACCGGCAGTGCAGGAAAAAGGCGACACCTCAAAGGGTGGCGACACCGAACTGGATGCGGACGGGGTACCGTAGTGCGGCGCACTGGAAGTGATGTTACATCTATAGTTTACAATGACATAGTGGGCCTGTAAGCCCCCCGGGGGCATGTGTTGCCGGCCACTGCAACAGGCCGGCACGGAAACCTTGGTCGGCACACCAGCTGACAAAAAACAGGTCTGCGGCGCTTTATGTTGCGGGTCCATTGACACGCCTTGATAAGGATTTTAATCTGAATAGAAAGTTGGGGGTTATGGTTGGTACTCCTTGCCAGGAGTACGGAGCCCGGCTACACATAGATTGGATGGAGTACCGATAATGATTACATTCGAAGAACTGAATACACAAAACCACGAAATCACCGAATTGACCAATGTGCTTTCCTACCTGTTGGCCGACAGGGCGATGTGCGATACCGATATCTGTTGTGACCTCTTTTACCGCTATGGTGACAGGATCAAGGCCCATCTCGATATGGTTGACCATACCTATGGCGCTTTGTTGTCTAACTCGGACACCAAGATAAACAACACAGCGCGTAGGTTTATGGGTGGATCACAGGAGATCAGGCGTATCTTTGCCCAGTATACGAAGACCTGGTGCGAAAAACGCAAGCACGCGCTGCATATCAACAACCATGATGAATTCTACGAAGAAACCAGCAAGATGTTCGACCTCATCCTGAAACGTATTCAGGATGAAACCGAACACCTCTATCCGCTCATCCGTGAAATCAAGGGTGATTCGCAGAGAGCGGCCTGAATCGCCGTATTATTATTGTGCCGGTTTCTTTATGTAGATGTAGTGCTTGGAGACAATAAGCTCATAGCTGCCGTCTTTCTTCATATCGGCAATTGCCTTGTCGAAAGCGGCGGCGATTTTCTCGTGATCAGGATTCTCGCGGCTTACCCCGATGTGAATTCCCCGAACCGCCAGTGGCTTGGGGAGTAACTGCAGGTCTGCCATGCTGTTCGGCATGTACTGATTGATTTCGTATTGCAGCACAAGTTCGTCATCCAGTGTCAGGTCGATACGGCCCTGGGTCAGTTTGAGCAGGTTCTGGATCAGGTTGCGTTCGCTGATCTTGATCAGGTTGCGTGACTGGTTGAAGGTTTCGTCGTAAGCGTAATCCGCGACGATACCGATCATCATTCCATTCAGGTCAGCGAATGATTCAAAGTCGAATTTCTTGTCCTTCTGTTTGATGAAGCGTATGTAGGATTCGAGGTAGGGTTCACTGTAATAAAGATACTGATTACGCTCTTCACTGAACCAGGGTGTTGCAAACACATCATAGACACCCAGTTTCCCGCCTTCCAGAATCCGGTCCAGTGAATCTATATTGACCACCGGGGTGTAGCCCGCCCTTTTCAGGGCTGTCGTGACCAGATCAACCGCCAGACCCTGTTGTGGCAGTCCTGCATCGGCATAAGGCGGCCATTTACCGCTGTGCACGACATTAAGATTTTGTGCCAACGCAGCCTGGAAGAAAACCCCCAGCAGCAGTGACAGTCCAGTGATCCCGCGTAGAGTTTTATTCATTGTCCCTCCAGTTCATAGCTCGTTCATCAATGCTGCTACGGCGTACGGAGGTCGGCTGACCTCTGTACTCATGTTAGAAACTATACCTTTTCGTGGGCGAAATACACAGGCCGGGGGCCGTGCTGTCAGGGGAGTTCAACAGCACTGATCGGCATGCCCATGAATGGCCAGATGATGCCAACAGCAAACGCCACGACTGCCAACAGCACCAGGCTGCCGGGAATGCCGGCCCTGAAAAACTGGCCGGAGCTGAACTGCCTGGAATCATAGGCGATAGCGTTTGGCGCAGCGCCGACCAGCAGCAGAAAAGGGCAGGCCGATACAGCCAGCGTGGCAAAAAGCACGATATCCGGTGCCACAGCCAGATAGGGCGCGATCACCAGGGCGACCGGCAGCGAGATGGCGATGGCTGCCACGTTCATGATGAAGTTAGTCATAATCATGACAAAAAAGGCAATCGCCATGACAAACACGAACCAGTTGGCATCATGGAAGATCGTCAGCCATTGGATGGCCAGCCAGCTTGCTGCCCCGGTATCCCACAGGCAGAAGCCGATACTCATCGCGCCGGCGAACAGAAGAACGATATTCCAGGGAATGTCTTCCAGTTCCTTGACCGTCAGTATCTTGAACAGGAAGAAGATGATGGTGGACAGCAGTACCACCGACGATTTGTCGACCGATGCAATGGAAGGAAAAAATGATTTCAGCGACAGCATCAGAATGACTGCGAGTACAACCAGTCCGACAAAGATTTCCTTCCGGCTGAGCGGCCCGGCTTCCCGGTACAGGCGTCTGGCCTTTCCCCGCAGACCGGGGATACGGTCTTTCTCCGGCCTGAACATGATCATGACCAGACCCCAGCACAGGAATACCAGCAGCCATCCCACCGGCAGCATGTAATAGCTCAATTCGAAGAAAGAGATATTCCGCTTGACGATGTCGTTGAAGAAGCCAATGGCCACCGCGCTGCGTGCCGCCCCAAGCAGGGTGACCATGCTGCCGGCACCGGCCACAAAGGCCATGCCGATAAACAGGCCCTTGCCAAAGCGGGTGGGGCGGTGTCCCTCACCGTACAGGGTATAGATGGCCATCAGGATCGGAAACATGGTGGCTGCCACCGCCGTGTGCGCCATCACGTGGGTGAGGGCGGCGGTCACCAGGAAACAGCCCAGGTAGATCATGCTGGTTCTTTCGCCAACGACGGTCAGCATCTTATACGCCAGCCGCTTGGTGAGCCCGACCTTGGTAAAGGCCATGCCGATCACCAGGGAACCAAAGATGAACAGCACTGAAGGATCCATGAAATCGTTGAAGGCGACTTTAGCCGGGCGGATCAGAAACACGGCCTGTATGACCCCGATGGCCAGGCTGGTGATACCGACGGGTATGACCTCGAACACCCACCAGGTGCCGGCGAGCAGGAACAGGGCAATGGCGGCTTTACCTTCACGGCTCAGTGGAAAGTGTTTGCCCGCAGGATCGACAGCGTCCGGTAGAGGGGCAATGAGATACAGCCAGAAGAACAGGCCCAGGCCCAGAAAGATAAACAGTATCCGCCGGGTATCGAGAGTTTTTTTCTTTTTACCGACGTAGATGCGTAGTTTGCCGAACGCCTCTGGCATATGCTCGCCTTATCCTGCCACCGGCAGATTAGTGGTTTCTGATCGCACCGGCGATACGCTGAAACAGATCAACCAGGCGTACCACCCCCAATACACGGTTATCCTCGTCGACCACGGGAAGCATGCGCACATCCCGTGCCAGCATCAGGTACACACACTTTCCGAAAGGATCATCCAGGGAAACCGTGTCTTGCACCAGGGTCATGACTTCGTGTACCGGCGTGAGGGTTTCCTCCGTGATCTTCAGCATGAATCCTTCCTGCCAGATCAGCGACAAAGCGGTAAGGTCTTCCGGGATGCCTTCGAAGGGGTGGTAATAGTTATAGGCCGATTGTCTGCTGTGCTGGAAGTCAGCGACTGCGTGGATCAGATCACGCATGCTGAGATAGCCTTTCAAATACCCGTGGTTGTCGTGCACCAGCATGGATCGGTAGCGGGTATGTGCTTCCAGTGCGTTGTTCATGACGGAGAAAGCTTCGGCGATGGGCGCGTCTGCGGCAATATGAGGGTACTCGTCAATGGAGACATACAGGTCCCGCACGCTCAACTTGTCTAACATGGTGCCTGTTCCAGCCTGTTAGCGATTGTAAAAGGATACTGATCCGTTGCCGGCAGAATGTCCAGTCCGGCTCATCCTGCCGGTGATGAACGGATTTGGCAAGTATTTTAAGGGCTTGGGGCTGGCATTCTTGGCTGAATAACAGGATACTGTGTTCCCCATGAGTCAACGCCATCCGTCTGTTACGTGTTATGCAGAGCTCATTGCCTGTCACGAATGTGACACGCTCAGTCAGATACCGGCGCTGGCACCCGGGCGTGCGGCACGCTGTCGCTGTTGTGGATGTGTCCTGCTTCGCAACCCCAAGGGCGGATTGGACCGGTCAATCGCGCTCTATGGTTCGGCATTGATTCTGCTGCTGCTGGCCAATGCGTTTCCTTTCCTGACGCTGGAAATCCAGGGACGGTCGGAGATCACCAACATCTTCGGCGCATCCAGGGCACTGTATAACGCCGGTATGGGTGAGCTGGCCGTGGTGGTCTTTCTCACCACGATTCTGGCGCCGGCCCTGCTGATTACCAGCAGCCTGTATGTGCTGCTCGGAGTGCGCTCACGCAGGCCAATGCCCGGTCTGCGTACCGCCCTGTCCTGGATCAGTCAGTTGCAGATGTGGGTTATGCTGGACGTGTTCATGCTGGGTGTGCTGGTGGCCTTTGTAAAGCTGGGCAATATGGCGACTATGCATATCGGTATCTCCTTGTTCGCTTTTATCGGGCTGATTGTGGTTACGGCAGCGGCGACAGCGGCGTTTGAACCGCAGCTGCTGTGGCAACAGATCGGCTACCGCAGGGGTAAACAGCGTGCGGGCTAGGGATGTCGGGCTGGCGAGTTGTCACACCTGCGGGCTGCTGCTGCACCTGCCTGGCTCGGGACACACCCACTGCCCGCGTTGCGGTTCAGCCATGCATTTCCGCAAGGTCAACAGCATCAGTACCACCTGGGCATTTCTTATCGCCGCCATGATTGCCTATCTGCCCGCCAACCTGTATCCGGTCATGACCGTGGTGTCGTTCGGCAAGGGCCAGTCTGATACCATCATGAGCGGTGTAATCTACCTGTTTTTGCACGGTGACTGGCCGCTGGCCTTGATCGTTTTCGTGGCCAGTGTGCTGGTACCGTTGCTGAAGATGCTCGCCCTCGCGTATCTTCTGATTTCGGTACAGCGCCGGTCGCATTTGCGCAAACAGCAACGTACCCGGCTGTACCGGATCGTCGAGCTGGTGGGGCGTTGGTCGATGGTGGACATCTTTGTCGTCGCCCTGTTGGCGGCGCTGGTGAATGTGGGTGCGATTGCGACCATTGAACCCGGCGTCGGTGCGATAGCTTTTACCACCGTCGTTGTATTGACCATTTTTGCGGCTACCAGTTTCGATCCCCGATTGATCTGGGATTAATAGTACGCGAGCAGAATAAGGAGAAAGAATGGCTAATCCGAACCAGCCGCCCGATGTTCAAAATGTACCTGAGGCCATTGTCGACGAGGAAGGCAAGGGCTTTCCGGTCGTCTGGCTGTTACCGCTGGTCGCGCTGCTGGTAGGTGGTTGGCTGTTTTATAAAACCATGTCCGAGAAGGGCCCGGAGATCAGGATCAGTTTTGAGACCGCCGAGGGTATCGAGGCCGGCAAGACACAGATCAAGTTTCGCGAGGTGACAGTCGGCAAGGTGGACACCGTGGAAATTTCCGATGACCTGAAGACTGTCCTGTTGACGGCGACCATGGAGGCAGGCACGGACGCGTATCTCACCGACGCCAGCCGCTTCTGGGTCGTCAAGCCGCGTGTCGGTGCGGGCGGGGTCACCGGCTTGGGCACCCTGCTGAGTGGCGCCTATATCGCTTTTGAACCCAACACAACCGGCAACAAGCAGCGGAAATTTGTTGGCCTGGAAAAACCGCCCATCATCAGTCAGGACAAGGAAGGCACCCGCTTCCGGCTGCGCACGGAAACGCTGGGATCATTGTCTGTGGGTTCACCGATTTATTTTCGCCAGTTTGATATCGGCGAAGTGACCGACTACCGGCTGGCCGATGACTACAGCTATGTCGATGTGGGTATCTTTGTGCAGTCGCCGTACGACGAATACGTCCGCGAACGCACCCAGTTCTGGAATGCCGGCGGCGTCAGCATGTCCATGGACGCGGCGGGCGTCAATATCGAGATGGAATCCCTGGTCGCCGTGCTGAGTGGCGGTATCGCCTTCGAGACACTCCCCGAATTCCGTAATTCAGCGGCAGCCAGGGAAGGGACGGTATTCCAGCTGTTCAAAAATCGTGCAGCGAGCATGGAGCGGCCGATTACAAAAGTTTTCACCTATGCGTTGAAATTCACCAGTACGGTGCGTGGACTCAGCGTCGGTGCGCCGGTGGAGTACCGCGGCATACGCATCGGCACCGTGAAAGACATCATGTTAGGCGAAGACCCGCAGCACCAGGGCGTCGTCAGTCCGGTTGTGATTATCGGCATCGAACCCCAGCGAACCATGGGCTATCGTGATGCGGATGACAACGAGGCCACCAGGCGGGAGGCCGAGGAAATGGAAAACAGCCCGAAGCAACGGATACAAGATCTGGTCAGCAAGGGGCTGCGCGCACGCCTGCAGACCGGGAGCCTGCTGACAGGACAGTTGTTTGTGGATCTGGATATTTTCCCCGATGCGGAACCGGCAACGGTGATCGAGGGCGCGCTGTATCCGGAAATTCCGACCTTGCCGAGTTCTCTGCAGGGTATGATTGCCAATCTCAACAGGATACTCAACAAGGTTGAACAATCCGATCTTGAGGGTACGCTGACCAATCTCAATGCACTGATGGTGTCGACCAACAGCCTGATGTCGGCGCTCGAGCGGGATGCACCCGGTCTGGTCAAAGATATGGATGCTACACTGCAGGCCGCAAACGGCACCTTGGCGACGTTGCAGGCAGCGGCGTCGGCGGACGGTGAGATTGGCAATCAGCTGCAGGACGCCTTGCGGGAAATCGGTGCAGCGGCACGTTCGATCCGTGTGATGGCGGAATACCTGGAACGCCACCCGGAGGCGATGTTAAAAGGCAAGGGTGGCAACCCTTGAAGGAATCCATGATGAGAAAATACAGTTTATGGTTCGTAATTACACTGGTGGTGTTGCAGGCGGGCTGCAGTATCGGTCAGCCGTCACGCCCGTCAGAGTTCTACGTGTTGAGTTCTGAACCCGCGCCAGCGGTGCGTGGACGCTCTGATCCGGCCGGCCCCCTGTTGCTGGGCTTGGGGCCGCTATCGATGTCGGACGTCTTTGACCGGCCGCAGATCGTCACGCGACCGGATCCCAATCAGGTCCAGCTGGCTGAGTTCGATCGCTGGGCCGGTGACCTGAAGAAGAACCTGGAACAGGTCCTGGCGCAGAACCTGATGAGCCGCCTGAATACCGACAGTGTGCTTGTTTTCCCCTGGTCCAGTCGCAGTGAACCCGATTTTCAGATTGCTGTGCACTTTTTCCGCTTTGACGGCGAAGTTGGGCAGCTTGCCCGCATCGAGGGCGTGTGGCGTTTGCTGGACGGCGTGAAGGGCTGCGAACTGGCCGCCCACAGTTTCAAGTTTGAAGAACGGCCGGCGGGGTCAGGCTACGCTGAATTCGTCAGCGCCATGAGTGCCGCGGTGGCGAAGCTGAGCCAGGAGATTGCAGAACAGGTGGCAGTGACCGGGCCGGGTTGCCGGGTTGGAAAATGATTACCCGCTCTCACCAGTGTGAGAGCGGGCTTGATGTCTAGAAACTGTAACTGATTGCCAGAGCGCTCTTGTACTGGTTCTTGTCACCTTCATCGTCGACAATCGGGCTGTCCTCCGCATCACCGGTCAGACGGTAGTAGCTGAACGAGGCAATAAGCCCCCAGGTCTTGCTGAACCTATAATTGGCCGCGATGCCCAATCCATAGTCCTTGATGCCGCCATCGGCCTCGTAAAACGGCAGGCCACTGCTGGCGGCATCACTGCCGTCCACCCCGAAATACTCCTCCATGTATTCATCGTCCACGTAGGAAACGCTCGCGCTGTAGGTGAAGCTGAGGTCACTGTTGACTTCCTGCCTGTAACCCCCTTTCAGGTCGCCGATATAACCACCGTAGGTATCGGAAACGTCGAACATCAGGCCCAGGGTGCCAAACCATCCACCCGATTTATACGACACGAAGCCACCGGCCTCGGTCGCGAAATCAATATCGTCCATCCGCTTGACGCGATCATTGTCCGGGTCGTTGCGCTCGTAGCGAATACCCAGGGCCGGACCCATTTCCCATGATGAATTGGGTACCAGGTTAAGCACAAGGCGCCCGCCACGCGCGGCGTCAGCACTTCCAACCAGTGCTACGTAGCGTCCTTCATTGAAGTTGTATCTTCCGAACAAAGCCGGAGAGGCCACGTAGTCGTCACCACCTTCATAGTCAGGCGCAGCTGTAACACCTGCGCCGACAAAACCACCTTTCGCTGCCAAGGGGCTGGCCGCCATCGCCAATGCCATCGCCAGGCTTCCGACCGTAAAACATTTTTCCAAGTGCTTCATCTTGGCTCTCTCCTTTTCTGAAAACCCATATAATTAAATGCACCGAATCTGATTCGAACCAGTTTCAGGTTTGAGTCAGAAATACCACCGATACCTCGCTTCGATACCCGCTTGTTAACTGATAGCCCGATCATGCTAACGTGTAAAATGAGTAAACGTGGAATACTAGCATCTATTCAGCAGATAGTAATTTGCCATTATGCGCCAGTTCAGAAAGCCGATATGAGCAGCTGCGGGAGCCAGATTAACGGAATCACCACAGATTATTGTCCTGATGGTGAAATATTCAGCAGCGTCGCGGCGCGGTGAAAGACATCATCGGGCACCCCGAAGGCCACTTTCAGCGCCACATCCTGATCCCACTTGTTGGCAATGCCGCTCACTTGCCAGGCATCGCCGACACCGATGTGATCCAGATGATACCAGGATGAAATCAGGGGGAAGAACTGCAATGGCCAGTCGGTGCCGTAGAGCATGCGCTCCGTCAGTCCATCCTTTTCCAGCGCCCGTGCCAGATAATCCAGTTTGTTAATCTGGGTGAGGCTCGAGATATCCACATACAGATTGCGATATTCCGTAAACAGGGGCTGTATGCGCTCGAAATTATCCTGTCCTTCGTTTTCCCCGGTTGTGGCAATATGCGCGGCGATGACGGTAACACCCTGCTCCAGCGGCAGCCGCAGCCGCAGCGGGTCGCCGAGCTCATCGCGGGCATTGGCGAAAGATTTTTCCATGCCAGTATGGGTCAGCAGGGGGATACCCAGTTCCGCCATGGCCCGGTAAAAAGAAATGTGACGGGAGTCGGCAGGATCAATATTCATTATGGATGGAATCCATTTCACCAGTACCGCACCGTCACGCCGGGCGCTACGCAGGCGTTCAATGGCATCCCTGCGGTTGGGGTTGATGCTGGCGCCATAGACCAGGTTGTCAAAACGTGCCGTTTCCCTGGCGACATAGTCATTGGGCACATAGATCTGGGTCTGATCCTTATCGAGTCTCCCTTCCTCAGTGACATAGCCGTCCATGGCAAGAATCACCGCTTTGTCAACCGTTTCCGAGGCTGCGATTCTGCGGCTCAGCTTGTCAAGCAGAATGCGGTCCCCGTGTTGCTCGAGTTCCTCCTCGGTGACGCCCATGGCCCACAGATAGAAGGGGAAACGGACATTGTTGCGCATGTCTGTGTTGATAAAGCATCCACTGTCGCCATAGCCCAGGCCGGCAACGTGGACATGCATGTCCACGATGGATTTCCCTGTGCCGGGATCGAGTTCGCCCAGATCGTTGGAATGTATCGCGGCAAAAGCGCCCAGGGCGATAACAACCAGGGACAGTAGTACCAGTAATCGCTTCATACACAGAACCTCAAAATACCAGGTGAACAGTCGCCAGTTTATCAGCGGATACGCAGAAATGGTAAACGCCGATCCGGTTTAACAGCAGGCGGCCACAGGCTTTTGTCTGGTACGCTGTCTCGTACCGTTGTTAACATGATGCAATCCGCAGTGGCTGGCCAACGTACCAGGCAGATGGTGGCAACAAGGATTTTGGCCTGGGTCTTTCCGTTGACTACAGGTTTACGCCGATATGGGGGATTATCGGCTCGTTGAACGCGTATCGTCTGAGCGGTGATGCCAAGGACAGCCCGATTGTCGATAGTGAGGGCAACAGAAACCAGTTGAAAGTGGGTCTGGTGCTGACCTACAGCTTCTAGCCGGAATGAGCCCGGGGCCGATTCCTGATCCGGTTGAACTTCGTATTATCGATTCAAGCCTATGAATTGATATATGTTTATGCGAATGACGGGGTCAATCGGGCGATTTTCTGTCAAATCTGTGCGCAGCAGCTATATTCTCAGGGTGGGGCAGGAGTTTCTGCGCCTGGTCTGGCGCAGTGGCCGGACCCGCTATCACCATTGCCGAGTGCGGCATGATTCATGAAGGGGTACGCTAAAATGTCAGTAGTCGCGCGGATTGGCTGAGAGAATCATGCCAGACAAAACAGACCTGCACTGGTCATCGGCTTCCAGAACGCACGTGGGCATGGTGAGAAAGCTGAACGAGGATGCCTGCCTGGAACTGGCCGGGTCTGGTATCTGGGCCGTGGCCGATGGCATGGGCGGGCACGCAGCTGGAGATTTTGCCAGTCAAAGCGTGGTGGATGTTCTCGCTGCCATACCAAAACCGGCCAGCCTTGGGGCGTTGGTCAGTGAAGTGCACCAACGCTTGCAGGCGGTCAATCAGAAACTGTCGGATGAAGCCGGCAAACGCCGGGAACAACTCATAGGCAGCACGGTGGTCGCGCTGCTCGCTTATGGTAACCACGCTGTTTCGGTATGGGCCGGTGACAGCCGGGTTTACCGCTACCGGCAGGGTGAATTGACGCAGTTGACCCGGGATCATAGCCAGGTCGAAGAACTCGTCGCTCAGGGGCTGATTACACCGGAACAGGCCGAACACCATCCCGCCTCCAATGTCATTACCCGCGCGGTCGGTGTGGCCAACACATTGGAACTCGACTCAGACATGTTTGAAGTGCAGGAAGGGGATGTTTTTCTGCTCTGCAGCGATGGGCTCTACAACGAAGTGACTGAACCTGAAATCAAGCAATCACTGGTGGTTGGCGATTGCCAGTATTCATGCGATCTGCTGGTTGATCGTGCCCTCGCCAGGGGGGCTCGCGATAACGTCACCGTGGTCGTGGTGCGAACAGTCGACGAGGGACAGATTACCAAAACACAGCTCAACCCATCGGCAGCGGCGGTCCCCGGGGGCGCGCAGGACGACGACGACCCAACAATATTGAAATAGCCAAACGGTTTAGCGGCAAAGTACGCAAACACCGCCAATCGAACCGCAGTGCCAGATCTCCAGCGCAGTAAATAAATTCGGGCGACCCTTATGAGTCGCCCGAATTCCTTACCTAAAACCAGACCCGTCGACGACGGGTCTGGTTGCCCGCTAAGGGCAGCCCAGCACCTTGCCGTTACCGGCCAGGTCGCGCAGGATCCAGGTGTTGAGGCCAGCATTATTGTCCTTGCCGTTACCCTGGAGGCTACCGCAGTCACTGATATCGTTCATCTCCTCGTCGGAGCAGGAACGATGGAACCGGGAGGTCGCGGTACTGCCGTCGGTGAACTCGATAAAGAAGTCCACGTCATTCTTGGCGTCCGCCGCGGCAAAGCCGTCGAAGTTGACCACCTGGCCGTCGAGTACGGGTCCGGTGCTGTTGATCAGGTTCTTCGTCGGATCGTCCGCATCGAACTTGTCACGGTACCAGGACACCTGATCGATGGCCCGATCGCCGGCCTGGCTGGCTTCGTACTCCAGGATCAGCGCGTCGATCGGTTTCAGCTCCTTGCACTCGGCCGGCTGCGGGGGCGGTTCCACGGCTTCGACGGTGACCGTGTCGGAGGCCGTGCAAATCTCACCGTTGGCGAGTACACCGGTCGCAGTTGCGGTATTCACCGTCGTACCCAGCAGATGCTCGAGTATGGAGAACGTCGCGCTGTCATTGGTACCCAGAACGTTCAGGCTGCCAATGTCACCCAACGGCACATCGGTCACCACAACGTCGGTCAGCGGATCGCCGTTATTGGTGACGACATACTGGTAGGTCACATCCGCGCCGCCATCGATGCCGTTGATCGCCACCAGCGTCAGACTGCCGAACACGTCACCCACCGCCAGCGGCTGCGAGCAGGAGGTGTGCAACTCGTTGAGTTCGATGTCACCCGAGCCGTCCACGATCTCGACAAAGGATTTGCTCTTGAACTTCTCGGCCGACACCTCGAAGGTTCCCGCCGGATCCACCAGGGTCGGATCGACCGTGTACAGATCCTTGTCGAAGTTCTCGTTGCCGGCAGCGCGCACCGTAACAGCGCCGGAAACGACAACATTTTCAGGCGTGGTCGTGCATACCGCCTTCTTGTCGTCCTGGTCGTTGTCGCTCTGGTCACAACCACCACCGGTGTACTCGAAGGTCAGGCTGGTGAGCTTCTGTTTGTTGTCCTTGAGCAGTGCACAGCTCGGCGGTGCCTGCAGGGTGAAGATGCAGTTGTCGGCAAACTCACCTTCTTCATCCGGCGTGCAGTTGAGCACACGATCCTCGGCGTCGATGAAGCCTTCCAGGCGCCACAGATTGATGTAGCCCGACTTGTCTTTGCCGTCGCCGGCGAGTTTGCCGCAGTCATCCGGGCTGTTGAAGTCGTCGTCCGAGCAGGACACGTGGAAGGTCGACTGACCGGTCTCTCCGGCTACGCCACCAACGCTGACGATATCGACTACCACATCGTTGTTATCGTAGGGTCCGAAGAAGGTCACCTCGTCGCCGGGTATTATCGTGCCGCTGGCGCTGGTGGTGCCCATGTTGACGCCCGTTATCTCAATCGCACCCCCGCCGTCCCAGACCACGGTGAACTGCTGCAGCTTGCCCTTGCACTTGTCAAATTCGGCCGGTGGCAGTGGTTCGACACGGCACTGCTTGTCGAGTTCGAGATCGCAGTTCGGCGGCGGCGCGACGATGCCGCAGTCGCGGTTCAGATTGATGCCGCGAGAGCCCAGCGTGACGCACGCGGTGATGCCATCCGGCGGCAGGCAGTCGCTGTCGCGGGTATCATCCGCCCCGACCTTCGGTACGGTGAAATCGAAACCGGGCGGGAAGGTCGTCGGGTCGAACTTCACATAGTAGTCGCCGGGTTCCAGATCGAAAACGCCGGGCTCGGCGCCGAACATGTAGAGGCCGTCAATCGCGTCGGTGACACGAGTCTCGCCGGTATCGACGTCATCGGCCGTGCCGGCGATGCCATCGGGTCCGCATTCGAACAGCTTCACGGTCACGCCTTCAACGCCTGTCATGCCGTCATCCTGAAGGCCATTCTTGTCAACGTCGTGCCAGACGCGGTCACCGATTTTCGCCGGGCAGACCACACCTGCATCCAGCGTGCG
>Ga0316198_10001332_pt1 | contig 14411 bp, 11 predicted proteins | sample OudBieAanoxic_MG_FD_204935 | JGI IMG/M metagenome (GOLD analysis project Ga0316198, IMG submission 204935) | Coastal sediment microbial communities from Oude Bieten Haven, Netherlands - site A anoxic | ecosystem: Environmental > Aquatic > Marine > Coastal > Sediment | place: Netherlands...
GGGGGGCAAGGAGGTGCATGTCATTACAGCTGACGTGCCAGGCGCAGCGCAATTCGACCGCGATCACCCTAATACCATTCATCGTCTGGTTCTTAAACGACGGGAGTGGCTAAAGCCGGAATCCTTGTTCATATACAGCAAATTTTTTTTGCAATCGCTCTGGCTGACAGTGACACAGCGTATAAACGCTATCTTTGCCGGGCGTGCCTTGCCGGAAGGGTTGGTCGCCCTGGTCGTTGGCCGCCTGACCCGCCGCCCTGTGCTGATCTACGCACACGGGGAGGAACTCACAGGCTGGGGCAGCGGAAGGAAGTTCCAGGCAATGTGTTTTACCATGCGCAAAGCGGACTGGATCCTAGCAAACAGCGATAATACCCGTGATACCCTGATTAGCTTGATCGGAGTGGAACCGCAGCGTGTCGCATTAATCTATCCTACTGTAGACGAGGACAGGTTTCGCCCCGGGCTGCCCGGTGATGACTTGCGCAGCTCAATCGGTCTGATGGCAGATAAAAAACTCATTTTGTCCGTGGGTCGTCTGATGCGAAGGAAAGGTTTCGACAATGTTATTCGTTCCCTGCCTGCATTGCTGGAACAGGGTCTGGACGTGGAGTACGCGCTGATTGGCATAGGCGAGGATCTGGATTACCTGCAGGGACTGGCCCGAGATCTCAATGTGGCACACAGAGTCCATTGTCTTGGTCATGTGAGCTATGAAGATCTGCCCCGCTGGTATAACGCCTGTGACCTGTTTGCCATGCCAAACCGGGATATCGACGGGGATTCGGAAGGTTTCGGCCTTGTGTTCCTGGAGGCAGCCGCGAGCAGCAAGCCGGCCATTGCAGGAAAAGCTGGTGGGACGGGATCCGCGGTAGTGGATGGGGAGACCGGCCTGCGGGTGGAGGGCGAAAATGTGCAGGAGATAGTACAGGCACTGACACGCCTTTTACGTGACCCGGCAGAGGCGGCAGAGATGGGGCGCAAAGCGCGATTGCGGGTTCTGGCAAATTTCATTCACAAGCGGCGCGTGGATCAGCTGCGCGAGCTGGCCTTGATGGAAATTTGAAGTCTTTGGTGAAGATTCCAGTGATGCAACTAAGTTACCGCCAAAAAGCCGTGCTGACTTCTGTCTTCGTGTTTTTGATGGTGATTCTAATACTGGGCCTCGCAGAAGGGGCTGTTCAACTGCGACAATGGCTGAAGTATGGGCATTTTGGACATTATGAAGATCTTTTCGTTGTCGATGAGGGAACCGGTCTACGCGTACTGGCGGCTAATGCCGCGAGCCGTACTATTAATATCAACTCTCAGGGTTTCCGTGGACCGCCTATCACGCAGCCAAAACCCGCAGGAGACCTGAGGCTCGCCTTTCTCGGCGCATCCACTACTTTCTGCGCAGAAGTGAGCGGCGACGAACTGACATGGCCGCATCTTGTAACAGAGGCCGTACAAGAAGCCGTCCACGATATCAATGTTGATTATGTAAACGGCGCTATGCCTGGCTATGTGGTGCAGTCATCGCTACACAATCTAAGCGAACGGATCGCACCGCTTCAGCCGGATGTTGTCGTTATCTATCACGCGACGAATGATCTTTCACAAGAGACTCGCTGGCTAGCAGTGAAACAAGGGATCTATGAAGAAGAAGGTAGATCGGTTAAGAAGAGTTGGTTGGCCAAACACTCTCTGTTGTGGTATCTGGTAGAGAAAAATTTACACCTTAAAGCCGTGCAGCGGAATGCTGTGGATGCAAAGAAACGCCTGGAATTTTCACCATCGAAGCTCGGTGTACAGTTTCGGAAGGAGCTAACGCAGCTGGTACTGGCAGCGAAGCAGATTTCAGGGGTCGTAGCGCTTGCGACTTTCTCCTATCAAATCCGCCCCGAACAAACCCCTGAACAGCAATTGGTGGCCGCTAGCTCAGCATTGTACTACATGCCATTTATGACGTTGAATGGTCTGGTAGAAGCCTACACACAATATAATCAAATAATTGCTGACGTAGCCCGTGACACCGGGGCAATTCTCATCGACGTCGAGACGGCTATACCGGGAGACAGTAAACATTTCAATGATACCGTTCATTTCACCGATGCCGGTAGTCTCGTAATGGCACACAGAGTGAGTGAAGCTGTATTGGCGTCTGCCGAGTTTCAGGCTTTAGTCAAGGCTAAACGGGGCGGCAATTGATCGCCATCGATGATCTGCGCCACCTACAGATCATTGATTTGTAGTAGCGTGTTTCCCACTTAGAAAGCGCTTGATCTCTACTGGCGTCATGGCGTATCCGCCCAGACTGTTAAAGAAATAGTCGAAGTAATGACGGCACTTGTCCAGGAAAATCCTGAGCTCCGTCTGGCTTTGCACGTAGGGCGTGCCGCCGGGTTGGATGGACGGCGAATGGAAGCTGAATACGAAGATGCGTATACCCTCCTTGATCAGGGCGGAGGTCAGGCGTCGCATTTCCGCTTCGCTGTAATCCTCCGGCGACAAGCGGATGCGTTCCATCAGGCGAAGCCTCGCGATGACGCCTGAAAGTTTCGTGCGGCGAAGCCATGGATGGGTCAGGCGGTTGTAGAGCGGTGTGCCACCCTTGCGCAGTGCGCCAACGTAACCGCCGGTGCCCGGTAGGCCAAGCAGTTTTCTTTGCTTGCCAAACCAGTAGGGGTGGCTGGTGTATTCCGAGTAGTCCGGTCCACCATCAGCGGAAAAGTTGATGGGGACCGCGGGACTGATGTCCACTTCATATCCGAGTTCTTCAAGAATATCCCCGGTATTGGGACCGAAACCGTAGCGGCCTGCCAGGTAGGTTACGGGCTGTGTGCCGAAAGCGTCAACGATTTTCGCGGTAAGCAGGCGCAGCTTCTCCGCCTCCAGCTCGCGGGGCAGATTGCCGGGATAGGAGTTTCTGGCATTCACCTCTTCAACGTGAGGCGGTGAAACCCAGGGGTGGAGATGGGCACCGATCAGGGCTCGACCTGAATCGGCAAAGTTCTTCAGTGGGGCAACGGCTAGCTCCTGGGCGGCGATGGGATAGTCGATGACGTAGTTTGGCACGATGTCAAACTCATCGAACAGTCGCTGGGCCCGGTCGATGTGTTGCATGTGCTCGACACCGGTGGCGTTGCGGTCGTGCGCTTTGCTCCAGTCGAATTCCTCTTCGGTGTGGATGACCACTGTGAGGATGGGGAGAGTCTCCGCAGGAAGGTGGATCAGTTCGCGTTGCATATTATTCCTTCGAGACTTTGGACTAGAGATCGAGGGCCACGATCTCTGTGTACAGGTTGCTGATGTCCGCCTCGGAGAGGGTGTCGCTGCGGAAGACCTTGTTACGATAGCCGGAAAGCTCGATGCCTGGTCTGGGAACTGTGGGTAGCAAGCGGGACTCCATCCGGGTGAAGAGCAGACCATGCCTGAACAGCAGATGGCTCCCCAAAGCGAAGCGGTAGCTCAGAAAAAGTTGCGGGTCGCTTGCGACCAGCACAAAGGCGCCCGGGACGCCTTTCAACCGCGTTGTTTTATACACCACATGACAATAGGCGCCGCGGCGGCCGACTGCCAGGTGGTTGAGCCAGGGCAAATGCCTGTGGTCTATATAGGCCCTTCTCTCCTCAGGCGAAAGGACCTGCTCGATCTCGTCGGCGTCCGTGATGACACGCACTCCCGCAAGCAGGCTGAAGGGCCAGGGGACGTTGGGGAAGACCGCGTGGCGTTCGTTCATGGGTTTGAACTTGAGAAATTGCAGCGTCTTGGAAACAACCTCGGTCGGTGTGAGATCGCTGAAATGGAAACCCGGCTGCGAGGTGAGGGCGAGGGCCAGGCGCATGCTCTGGGAACGGTATCGGTCGAGCACGCACCAGCTGGTAATGTTACAGAATTTTTCCGGTTTCCCCTGAATCAGGCGCTGCGCATAGATAGCGCCGATACCGCCCACGATCCGGTCATCGACCCGAATCTGAAAGCCATTGTTGGGCTTTTCCACCCCCCAATCCTGCCTGAAGGCCTCTGCCCAATCCTCGGGTGAACGCTCCTGGCTCAGGTTTTCGGTTAGAAACCGGCAAAAATCCAGGAGTTCTTCATTTTTTATTGGCTCAACAGAGGGCTTGCTCATGACTATATTTTGTGGTAATCGGATTCCGAATCGCCTCTGCGCTTCGTGCGGAATAACGAATTATTCAGTGATACGCTAACAGGCAACCAGCCGTATGGGGCTGAAACTGGCTGTTTTCCGCATCAAGCGTAACATCATTGCCAGATTGATCATCCACACTTGAGGCTGAGCGAATAAATTACCACAGAGCTCATTGCGATCACAGAAAACAAACTCATGCTAAATATTAGGAACTTAAGGCATCTCTGCCGATCCCGCACACGAGAATTTCGATTCAATGTCATCCTGTGCGCCCGAAAATCCGCCCCGGGCCCAGCCTTTACATGCTGATCAACGATCTTTAATATCAATTAGCTTTCCGCTATGCGCGGCGACGTAAGCAAAATAACACGGCACTTTCATAACTCTAAAATAAAAGCCAGTTTGCAATCATGACCCACACCCTTGCCACGTCCCAGCCAGCCGAGTCCGAATCAACTGGCGGCGGCCTGCTTGACCTGCCAGGCATCGACCGTTATGACAACGGTAAGCCCCGCATCGGACTGGATCCGCAAAGCCTCTATATCTTTGGACATCTTATTCGGCTAGGCGAGCAATTGATTCTTGATCAGTTCTCCCGTGGCCTGGTTTCGGGCACCACCCACACCTGTATCGGTGAAGAGTTGACCGCCATGGCGGTGGTGCGGGCCATGAACCATAGCGAAGATGCGGTGCTCTCCAATCATCGTAACCATGGTCATTATCTCACCTATTCCGGGGATTTCGTCGGTCTGGTTGCGGAGATCATGGGCCGTGAGGCGGGCGTGTGCGGCGGCTACGGGGGCAGCCAACATCTGGCTTACCGACACTTTCACAGCAACGGTGTCCAGGGCGGCATGACCGGTATCGGCACCGGCCTGGCGCTGGCCCGCAAGCACCAGCAGAGTGGGGCGATCGTATCGGTCATCATAGGAGACGGCACCCTGGGTGAGGGGCTGCTGTACGAGAGCATGAATCTGGCCTCTGTCTGGGATGTGCCGCTGCTGGTGGTGGTGGAAAACAACGGCATTGCCCAAACCACCTACACCCAGGAGACCATCGGTGGCGGCATCGAAGAGCGGGGTGCCGCCTTCGGGCTCAGTACCTGGCGTTACAGCGATGACGACCCGGCGTTTTTTCACAAGGTGGAGTCCGTGGTGGAAGCGGTGCGCAGCAGCAAACACCCCGGCTTCCTGGTGATCGACACCCGGCGTATGGGCCCGCATAGCAAGGGCGACGACCTGCGTGACGGGGAAGAGCTCAACGAAATCCGTGCGCGTGACCCGCTGGCCGTACTGGGCGGTAAAATACCGGAGGAGATCAAGGCGGCCATTGAGGAACGCAATGCCGCCTTTATCGAATCCGTCCGGGAAGCCGCCGATGCCTCCCCTGAAGCTGCTTTCAAAGAACCGCCACAGCATATATTCAATGACACCCAACTGCCCGATGAGCCGGTGAGTTATCCTGAGCTGGCGTCGGACAGCAATGTTCGCCAAGTATTGAATGCTGCGCTACGGCATCTTCTCGAAGTGTCGCCTGAATCGCTCATCATTGGTGAGGATTTGCACGACCCTTACGGCGGGGCGTTCAAGGTGACTCAGGGGCTCTCCACGGCTTTCGGTAAGCGGGTGATCTCCACGCCCATCAGCGAGGCGGGCATCACCGGTGCCGCCATTGGGCTAGCCCTGGATGGATTTAGACCGGTGGTGGAGGTGATGTTCGCCGACTTCCTGACCCTTTGTCTGGATCAGTTGTACAACCATGCAGTGAAGTTCCCCGGGATGTTCCGGGATATGGCGGTGCCGCTGGTTATCCGCGCCCCGTGCGGCGGACGTCGTGGCTATGGTCCAACCCACAGCCAGAGCCCGGAGCATCTGTTGACGTCGGTTCCCGGGCTCACTGTCGTCTACGGAAGCCATCGACATGACATGAGCCGGCTGCTCCTGGATGCAACACTGCGCTGGCCGTATCCCGTGCTTTTCCTGGAACACAAACTGCTATACGGCGAGAAGCAGGATCGTGCTGCTTACCGCGAATTGCCGGCAAGGGCGGAGGACGTGGCGGCCCACCTGTTCCCGACGCTCGTGCGGGGTGGGGATGAGCCGGATATAACCCTGGTGACCTACGGCGGCATGCTGCCGGTGGTGGAGGCGGCGGCCAGATACCTGGAAGAAGAGGAGGAACTGGATGTAGAGATCCTGGTGCCGTCTCTCTTATCCCCTCTGTCTAAAACCGGCTTGATCGGCCACCTGTTCAACCGCCCGGGAGTAGTGATAGTGGAAGAGAGCCATCACGACTTCGGCGTCAGTGCCGAGATTGGCGCTTCTCTGCTCGACGCCGGTTATACGGGCCGGTTCCTGCGCATCGGTACGCCGCCGGTTCCCATCGCCTCAGCGCGCAGCCTGGAGCGGCAGATACTCCCCGATGAGGAGATGCTCGTCGAACAGATCCTGGATTGGATTCAGTAGGAGGACCTGACCTATGCCTTATCCCCTGCATGCTCCCCGCGTGAACAACAATGATGATATCGTGCAAGTCGTCGAACTCAGTGTCAACGAGGGTGATTTCGTCAAAGGCGGTGATTTGGTCGCTGCGGTGGAGACGGACAAGGCCATCGTCGAGGTGGAAGCTGAGCGCGATGGTTACGTGCTCAAAATCCTGCCGGAACTGGACGAGAAGGTGGCTGTCGGCTCGGTTGTGATCTGGCTGGGTGATTCCCCTGACGAAGCCGTGCCCGAGGAGACCACGACAGCCGTCCAGTCAGCTTCTGCCGGTGGGGTGCGCTCTACGGCAAAAGCCCGTGTGATGATGAAAAAACTCGGACTGGCTGAGAGCCAGATCCCGACTAGCGGCGAGCGACTGACGGTGACTGACATCGAGGCATACCTGGCTGAACAGGGTATGTCCACGCCAACAGCGACGGTGCCTGTGCCTGTACAGACGAGGGAGCAGACACCGGCTGTGCCTGGCGAGTACCACGAGCTTTCCGAGGAGGCTCACGGTATGCTTGTTACCGTGCAGTGGCACCGTGACCAGGCGGTGGCCGGTTATCTGGAAGTGGAGTACGACCCCATGCCTTGGGAGGAGTACGCCGCGGAGTACGCTCAGCCGAACAAACTCATGTTGTCGCCGCTGTTGCCGCTGCTGGCCTACCGGCTGGTGGAACTGGCGAAGCAGAACCCGAAGATCAATGCCACCGTCGTCAATGATCGCCACTACCTGTATACACCGATCAACCTGGGCTTTACCGTTCAGGCCGATAAGACGCTGTACCTGACCGTGGTGCGCGATGCCCAATCCATGAACGCATCTGAATATATCAATGCCCTGGGCGAGGTGCAGCGCCACGCTATCGCACACAAGCTCAAGCCCAATGAGGCTACCGGCGCAACGATCACCTTCTCCAGCATGGCAAGGTGGAGGGTCAGCCGCCACATCCCCATCCTGCCCCCCTACACCGGGCTCATGGTGGCCCACGCGGCACCCAAGGGATCGGGCAGGGCAGTGCTGGGCGCAAGCTATGACCACCGCTTGTTGTCTGGTTTCGATGTGGCCCAGGTACTGCAGAGCCTGTCTCAGCCACCGGTTGATGTTTGATGGGTGCAATCAACCCATCGTTCCCTGCTCAGGAAAGCACAATAGCCCACTAAGGCTGGAGCAAAGAGCACGTATATTGATCCCGGTTCAAACAGCGGGACAGCAGCTATATCCATATCGAACTAGGAACAGAAAATGACACTGGAACGAGACACCATAAAGGCCGCCATCCACAAAAAGGTGATTGAACTGGCCAATGAGCTGGGGGAAGACGCAAGTGACATCAGCGACGAGGATATCATTCCCGCCACTGGTGCCCTGGACTCTTCCGCTATCCTTGCGCTGGTCGTCTGGTATGAGGAGACCTATGACTTCCCCCTCAAGCAGGATGAGATCAACATCGACAATCTCGGTACGATCAATGCAATGGCTGATTTTCTGCTGGCTCGGAAGAGCGGTTGATCTATTGATTAAGTCGTGAAGAATTGCTTTTCAATCTTTTGCCGGACGGGGCGCCAGCAATAACATGACAGCCAAACCCAAACCTTCGGGATCAGTGATCGAACCTGTCGAAGCCCAGAGGATGGATATACCGCTTTGTGTTGACCTCGATGGGACAGTTCTGCGGAGCGACCTGTTGGTGGAGGCGTATTTCGGGTTACTGACAGTAAATTTCCTCACTGCCCTGCAGGCACCGCTTTGGCTCCTGCGCGGTAAAGCCAACTTGAAGGCGGAGGTTGCTCAGCGAGTGAATCTCGATGTGACAACGCTGCCTTACAACGAGCGCTTCCTCACCTACCTTCGTGAGCAGCGTGCTGAAGGGCGCTATCTCGTGCTAGCGACCGCATCGCCCGAGAAGTATGCAACACAGGTGGCGGAGCATCTGGGACTCTTCGACGAAGTGATCGCCACCAAAAACAACATCAACCTTTCGGGTGACAATAAAGCCGAGGGGCTTGTACAGCGATTTGGCGAAGGAAATTTCGACTACGCCGGCAACGGCCGTCCCGATCTCGCTGTATGGAAACGTGCTCACCGGGCGGTACTGGTTGATCCTGAACCCGGGGTGGCAAGAGTGGTGCAGGATGTTATCGAGGTCGAGAGCCTCATCGAGAACGAACGACCTGGAGTCAGGGATTACCTCAAGGCCCTGCGCCTGCACCAGTGGTCCAAGAACCTGCTGGTGTTCGTACCGCTACTGGGGGCACACAGGGTAGGGGAACTGGACCTGTTTGCCCATGCTTCCCTCGCCTTCATTGTTTTCGGCCTTTGCGCCTCGAGTGTCTATCTGCTCAACGATTTGTTGGACTTGCCGGCCGACCGCGCACATCCTAGAAAGCGTAGACGCCCGTTTGCCGCCGGGACGGTACCGATCGTCCATGGTGTCATGCTCGCACCCTTATTGCTGATCCTCGCTTTTGGCCTCGCCCTCCTGCTGCCGCCGCTCTTTGGGGCAGTGCTTGCCCTTTATTATGTGAGCACGCTGACTTATTCGCTCTGGCTGAAGCGTGTGGTGCTTGTCGACGTTCTTCTGCTTGCCGGGCTCTATACCGCAAGGGTACTCGCCGGGGCTGCCGCCGTAGAGGTCATACCTTCTTTCTGGCTGCTCGCGTTTTCGATGTTCCTGTTTCTGAGTCTCGCGCTGGCAAAACGCCACACTGAATTGGGGGTGATGCTCGAACGCGGGGCCGAATCGACGCACGGACGTGGCTATCAATCATCTGATCTGGTGGCCTTACTCAGCCTGGGTGCGGCGGCGGGATACATGGCGGTACTGGTCCTCGCGCTCTACATCAACAGCCCCGAGGTTGGTAAGTTATACAACAGACCAGAGGCGATCTGGCTGCTGTGCCCGTTACTCCTATACTGGATCAGCCGGCTGTGGCTGGGCGCACACCGAGGCAAACTGCACGACGACCCGGTGATATTCGCCCTGAAGGACCACGTCAGTCGCTGGGTCATTCTTATGACTGTTATCATCGTTCTTACGGCGACATACGCAGCATGAAAAGACACTACCAGTCCTGGGGGCGATATCCCCGTGCAGAGCAGGAAGTGGTTCGACTGTGGTCTCGCCACGACCTTTTAACACGGGAAGCTATCGATGGTAAGACCGCTCTGCCCCGGGGTAATGGGCGCAGTTATGGTGATAGCTGTCTGAACGATGGAGGTATGCTCATCGATGCCCGCGGGCTTGACCACTTCATCGCCTTCGACCCTGCCACCGGTATCCTGCGTTGTGAAGCCGGGGTGCTGCTCGCCGATATCCTGAAACTCGCGGTCCCGAAGGGCTGGTTCGTTTCGGCGACGCCCGGGACTCAACTCATCACCGTGGGTGGCGCCATCGCCAATGATGTACATGGCAAGGCCCACCACCGGGACGGTACCTTCGGCCGGCACGTGCATTGCTTCGAACTGCTGAGATCCGACGGCAGCAGGCTTCTATGTTCGCCGAGTGAAAACCCTGAATGGTACCGGGCGACCATAGGGGGACTTGGGCTGACCGGTGTGATTCTTTGGGCGGAGATCGTGTTAAAGCGGATTTCTAACCCATACATCGATTCCGAGACAATTAAATGCGCGAATCTCGAGGAGTTTTTCGAAGCGTCGGCCGATTCAGACAAAGACTACGAGTATACGGTCGCCTGGCTGGACTGCACTGCGCGCGGCCGCGGGCTCGGGCGGGCACTATTCTCACGGGGCAACCACGCCCCCGCCAGTCGTCGGAAAACGCTGACTGCTCCGGGGCGAAGGCTCACCTTCCCGTTCGAACCGCCGGTATCGCTTGTGAACGGGTTGACGCTGCGGGCCTTCAACAAGCTCTACTACCATCGACAACAGAAACGCCGCCAGCAGGCGATCGTGCACTATGTACCGTTTTTTTACCCGCTCGATGGAGTGCTGGAGTGGAATCGGCTTTACGGGCCCAATGGTTTCTTTCAATACCAGTGTGTGGTGCCAAAAAGCGGTGGGCAAGACGCGGCCCGTGAACTGCTTGAGTGCATAAGCAATTCAGGGGAGGGCTCGTTTTTGGCGGTGATGAAGATGTTCGGCGATATCAAATCACCTGGTATCCTTTCCTTTCCATGCGCCGGCGTAACATTGGCTGTCGACTTTCCGAACCGGGGTCAGCGTACCTTGGCACTCATGGAAAGGCTCGACGCAGTGGTGCGGGAGGCAGGTGGTCGGGTCTACCCAGCCAAGGACGCCCGAATGAGCGCTGAAAGCTTCCAACGATATTATCCACAGTGGCGCGAACTTCTGCCTTTCATCGATCCGGATTTCTCATCGAGTTTCTGGCGGCGGGTAACGAGGGAGCTTGCATGAAACGGGTACTCATTATCGGGGCTACCTCGGCCATCGCCGAGGCTACCTCCCGGCTGTTAGCTGTGGACGGTGCTGCTTTTTATCTCGTCGCACGCAACCAGGAGCGTTTGCAGTCGGTGGCCGACGACTTGCGTGTTCGATCTGGTAACAGGGTCGAGACAGCCATACTCGATCTGACCGACTATTCAGCTCACGCTGGAATTGTCGAACAGGCCCAATCGATATTGGGTGAACTTGATATCGTACTCATTGCCCATGGTACGCTACCAGATCAGACGGTCTGCGAGGCATCCGCCGAGGAAGCGCGACGACAGATGGAAATAAACGCGTTGAGCGTCATTTCCTTGCTCACTTACCTTGCCAACCACTTTGTGCAACAGGGACATGGGAGCATTGCGGTCATCTCCTCGGTAGCGGGCGATCGGGGCCGCAAAAGCAATTATGTATACGGCAGTGCCAAGGCGGCGGTCACGACCTTTCTGCAGGGTTTGCGTAACCGCATGCATGGCTCTGGGGTCCATGTGATGACCGTGAAACCAGGATTTGTTGACACGCCCATGACTCGGGAGTTCGGCAAAGGGGCCCTCTGGGCAAGTCCTGATCAGATTGCACGGGGTATAGTACGGGGTATCGAGCGGCGCAAGGATGTGGTCTACCTACCGGGATTCTGGCGATTCGTCATGCGAATTATCCGCGAAATTCCAGAGCCACTCTTCAAGCGGTTGAGCTTTTGACTCGGCCGGACCCACCATGGCTTATCGACAGGCTCCATCCGCCACGGCTTGGCCTTATCATGGCTATATTTGCGGCGATTGGAATTCCATTGGGTCTGGTGTTTTGGGCTGGCTGGCGTGAGGTGCTTCATGCCGTGGGATCCATCGGTGTGATCGCTATGACCGCGGCACTGGTGACCTCACTCAGCAACTATTTTCTGCGCTTCGCCCGCTGGCAGCACTTCATGAAGGTGCTTGGATACACCGTACCCTGGCAGCCCAACCTGCAGATTTACTTGTCGGGACTTGCCTTGACTGCGACCCCAGGCAAGGCTGGGGAATTGGTGCGTGGTTTGTTCCTGAAGCCCTATGGAGTTTCTTACGCCCGGTCTTTCGTGCTGTTCTTCTGGGATCGCCTGGCCGACCTTGCCGGTGTGTTGTTACTCGCGGTTGCGGCAGGTGGCCTACTCGCATCGGGATACCGGGCGCTTCTGCCCAGTGTCCTGGTGGTACTCTTTCTGCTTTGGTTACTCCGGCCCGGTGGTTCTGTATTTTCCCGTGCCCTGCTCCTGCTGGAAGGCCGCCTTTCTCGGCGCGTCAGAGTGCAGCTACGGACCCTTATCCGACTCCGGCATGTGGATACTAGACTGACGCCGCTACTGGCACTCAAGGGCGTGACAGCGGGCACTCTGGCCTACGCTGCGCACGGGATAGGCCTTTATATCCTGGCCCAGGCGGCGGAAGTGCCACTGGAGCTGGCTGGGGCCATCCTGGTGGTTACGGTATCAACCCTGATGGGGGCCGCAGTACTGATGCCCGGCGGGGTGGGCATGGTTGAGGTGACGAGCGTCGTGCTGTTATCGGCTCAGGGCGTGCCCGAACCTGATGCGGTTGCTCTCGGCCTGGTACACCGCTTCACCACCTTCTGGTTCGCTATCGGCTTAGGTACTGGGTGCCTCATTCCTTTAATTCGAAGAAGATAATAATGATTAACTCTAACAGCAAAATCGTCGTTGCCGGGGCCGCAGGTCTCGTCGGCCAGAACCTGATCGTGCTGCTGCGCGAGGAGGGGTTTGAGAATATCGTTGCCATTGACAAGCACAAGCGTAACCTGGATACCCTTGCGCAGTTCCATCCCGATATTACCACGGTACGTGCCGACCTCGCGGAGCCGGGCGTATGGGAAGAGACGTTAAATGGAGCTGCTGTGGTGGTACAACTGCAGGCGCAGATTGCGGGATTAACGTCTGATTCCTTCGTTCGCAACAATCTGACATCGACGCAGAGGGTGCTCGCCGCTGCCCACGAACAGCACGTCGATTTCCTGGTTCACGCCAGTTCCTCGGTCGTAAATTCGATGGCAGATGACGACTACACACGAACAAAGCGTGCTCAGGACGAACTTGTCAAAGAAGGCGGGGTTCCTTATTGTATACTACGTCCAACCCTTATGTTTGGTTGGTTTGATCCCAAGCACCTTGGCTGGCTCTCGCGCTTTATGGAGCGAGTACCGGTGTTTCCAATACCCGGCCACGGTCGGTATATGCGACAACCCCTTTACAACCGAGACTTCTGCCGGGCAATACTGGCCTGCATGCGCAGACAGCCCTCCACAGCGGAGTACGACCTGGTTGGTCCCGACCGCATCGACTACATCGACATGATTCGAGCCATCCGTGATGTGAAGGGTCTCAGAACCCCTGTTGTGCGCATTCCTTATTGGCTCTTCTATTTGCTGCTCAAGGGTTACGCCCTGTTCTCCGAGAGCCCCCCCTTTACCACTGAACAATTGAAGGCTCTGACTGCCGGTGACGAATTCACGGGTGTGGATATGGAGACTACCTTCGGTTTTCGGCCGACACACTTTCGCGAGGCCCTCCGTGAGACCTTCACCCACCCGGTCTACAGCCAAGTGGCCCTCGAATCACCCCACTGAAGGAACTTGTCTATGTCGCTTGCATCAGATCAGACAGCAGCCGTCATAGGGGCGGGCCCGATGGGGCTTGCCTGCGCCTACAAGCTCGCCAAGGCCGGTTACAAAGTGAGCGTCTTCGAGGGTGATAATCGTATCGGTGGGATGTCCGCCGCATTTGATTTCGATGGACTTTCCATCGAGCGTTACTATCATTTTATCTGCAAGCCCGATGAACCGCTCTTCGGTGTACTGAAGGAGTTTGGGCTGTCCGACCGTCTACGCTGGCGGACCACCGAGATGGGTTTCTATTTCGACGGCGAACTCTATCGCTGGGGCCGGCCCGACAGCCTGCTGCGCTTTCCTCACCTCGGCCTCATCGATAAATTGCGCTATGCCCTACACGTGATGTACACGAAGGGGGTGAGCGACTGGCGGGCGCTCGACCAAGTCGAGGCAACTGGCTGGCTACGCAAGTGGGTGGGCGAGCGAGCCTACTCGGTTCTTTGGCAACGGCTCTTCGACCTAAAGTTCTACGAGCATGCTGATCAGCTCTCAGCCGCCTGGATCGGAACCCGAATCAAGCGAGTTGCGCTCTCGCGCAAGAGCCTCTTTCAGGAGGAGCTCGGATACCTGGAGGGAGGCTCACAAGTGCTGCTCGACGCCTACAGTTCACGCCTGCAAGCCCTTGGCGGACGCTTCGTGCTCAATGCGCCAGTGAACCGCGTTGTGACCGAAGGAGGCCGGGTGACTGGTCTGGAGGCGGCAGGCGTGACACATCCTGCAGGCCTGG
>Ga0316198_10001333_pt1 | contig 14411 bp, 12 predicted proteins | sample OudBieAanoxic_MG_FD_204935 | JGI IMG/M metagenome (GOLD analysis project Ga0316198, IMG submission 204935) | Coastal sediment microbial communities from Oude Bieten Haven, Netherlands - site A anoxic | ecosystem: Environmental > Aquatic > Marine > Coastal > Sediment | place: Netherlands...
CAACATCCGCTCGATTCCGACGCTCATGATCTTCCGGGATCAGATCGGCATCTTCTCACAGCCCGGCGCACTTCCCGAGCCGGCGCTGCGGGATCTCATCGAGCAAGCACAGGCGCTCGACATGGAGGACGTCCGTCGTCAGATCGCAGAGTCTGAGGAGGGCGAGGCTCACGACCACGGTGACGGTCACGACCACAGCGAGGCAGATGGACCCATCCCCGTCTGATCGCGCCGTTGACATCTAATCAGATCTAGTCAGATCTGGCCAGAGGGACCCCGCACTGCGGGGTCCCTCGTCGTTGTGGATCGGTATGGCGCTACCGCATCAAGTCGGCGATGGCACGCTGCGCCTCTTCGATCCGGCTGCGCGCCACCCACACCCTGGTGACGGCGTCCTGCCCGAGGACGGCGGGGTCCGTGATCACACTCGCCGGGATTCCCGCGTCTTGGAGGCGCGCCCATGCATCATCCGCGTCTGCCGGATCGGCAAACTCCGCAATCGGACGAAGCGGGTCGCGCCACCGCATCAGCCGTCGGCCCCGCCGGTGAAATTCCACGCACCAAGCCGCAGCGATGGGACGTGCGCCATGCCCGGGCCGAACTCCGAATCACCAAAGCGGGCGTCGTTGCCGATTCCGAGCACCTTGCCGGGACCAAGCGCAGCAACAAACGACTGGGTGAACCGCAGGTTGGATACCGCCCCGGTGATCCTGCCGTTCTCGATCATGAACGTCCCATTCCGCGTGAGGCCGGTGACTACGAGCGACTTGGGATCGAGCACCCTGCAGTAGTTGAAGGTGGCCACGTAGATACCGCGCTCAATCCCTGCGATCATTTCGTCGACCGGGTCTGAGCCTTCCTCCAGAAAGAGGGTGTGGGCGATCGGCCCCCACACATCGGAGCCCGCCGTGGCGTGACCGGTGGATACCGTGCCGGCCTTGCGGGCCGTACGCCGGTCGTGCGCCAGCGAGCTGGTCACTCCGCCGTCGATCAGTTTCAGCCGCTGCTTCGGAGTGCCCTCTGAGTCGAATGCGATGCCGAGCGCGCGCTGGTCGATGACATCATCAACCAGGGTGATGCTCGAATCGAACTGGGCCTCCCCAACGCGGACGAACGACTGGCCCTCGAGCGCAGCTTTGGCATTGAAGCCGTACACAGAAAGGAAGGCGGCAACCGTGGCCACGCACTCGGGAGCGAGAACCACCTCGTACTCCCCCGGCTTGGTGTCGAACGTGCCGGCTCCGTCACGCGCCCGTTGCGCTGCCAGGGCACCCGCGGTGGCGGCGTCGATGGCCGCCGGCCCCACGCCGGCCGCATGACCCGAACCCGAAGAAGTAGGTGTCTGCTGGATCCCGTCGAGAACGGCACGGCTGAATCGGCCCGCCGTCCGGTGGCCGGCGCTGTTGGCGAAGGCCACCTTCATTCCCACCGTCTCGAAATACCCGGCGGCCGATAGGTCGGGGTCCGCATCGACGAAGGCTTTCACCTGCTCCGCTCGCAGCTCCGGCGAGGCGTCGGCGGCGGCAGGATCGAAGTGCTCCAGGTCGGGAATCGCCGTGGGGGCCACCAAGCCCGGCCAATCGGGATCAACCGGCTGCACGCGCGCCGCCTCAATCGTGTCGGCAACGAAGCGGTCGAGCGCATCGACATCCAGGTTCGTCGTAGTTCCCGACGCGACCCTCCCATCTACCGCGAGACGCAGCGACACCGTCGCGCCCTCTTCGCCCACGTTCTGGTGAATGAACGAGTTGGCGAATCTGGTCAGCGCCGAAGTACCGGCGTTGACGGTGACCTCTGCCTGAGCGTCCGAGCCGACGAGTTCGAGAACCTGCTCAGTGACGTTCTGCTCGGCGCTCATCCCCGCACCCCCACCCTCACGTTTGCGAATCTGCCGGGAGTCGCCGGGTGCCCGGTGTGGCCGATCTGGATCGGCTGGCCTTTCCCACAATTCGGCGTGCCCCAATACACCATCTCATCCACACCGGCGAGCATGTCGAGGCCTCCCCAGAATTGGGGTGTGATCCCCGTGTAGGTCGGATTGCGCACCATCCGCCCCAGCTTCCCGTTCTTGACCTCCCAGCCGATCTCGCATCCAAACTGAAAGTTGAGCCGTCGATCGTCGATCGACCACGAGCGGTTGGTTGCCATGTACACGCCGTCGCCGGTTTCGGCGATGATCTCGTCGAGCGACGAGTCGCCGGGGAGCAGACCGACGTTGGTCATCCTCACCATGGGCAACCGATTGAACCCGTCGCCACGAACCATTCCGCCGGGGGAGACGCCGGCCCGCGCCGCTGAGTCCCGCCCCGACAACACGCCGACCCACCGTCCATCTCGCACGATGTCCACGGCCTGGGCCGGGGTGCCTTCGTCATCGAAGCCGAAGCTGCCGAGCGACCCCGGCAGCGTGGCGTCCGCCGTGATGTTCATGACCTCAGACCCGTAGCGGTGGGTGTTGAGCTTCTCGAGCTCGAGGTGCGACGTACCGGCAAGGCCCGCCTCCCAGCCCAGGATCCGGTCGAGTTCGATGGCGTGCCCCACCGACTCGTGAATCTGGAGCGCCATTTGGGAACCTTCGAGGATGAGCGACTTCTCGCCCTCCTCCATCTCGGGCGCGGACAGCAACGCGGCGGCCTCCTCGGCAATCCGTTGTGCATTCGCCGGAAAGTCCCACCTCCGAATGACCTCGTAGCCCCCGGTCTCGTACTGACCGAATGATTGCGGGTACGACCGACGTTGGGTCTCAAACTCTCCGACGGCCGTGGCATCGAAGCCGCCACCGGACTCAACGAGATGCTGGTGGATCCGGTGTCCTTGGGACGACACAAACCACTTGCTCGTATCGAAGAAGCCAAGGCTCGCTCGCGCCAGCGCGATGCCCGGCACGCCCTGCATGGTGGTGGTGACACCGATGAGAAGATCGACCTTCTCGGACAGCGAGACCTGGAACGGATCCTCCACGTGTGGCGTCTCCCACGTCGTCTGGGAAATGGCAACGTCGGCCAGTTCGAGTGGAGCTCCCGGAACGAGAGCGGAGGCCTGGGCAATCGCCGATGCCATGGCGCCGGCGTCGCGGGCGGCAGTCTCGGTCATTTCTCCCGTGGCGTAGAACCCCCACGACGATCCAATCAGCGCTCGAACGCCAACCCCGGCCGATTCGGTGTGGTCAACCGACTCGACGGCCTGGTTGAGCACGTCGATGCTCTCGGTCCGGGTCACAACGACCCGCGCGTCGGCGTAGGTAGCACCGGCAGACAGCGCCCCGTCCACGGCAGCTGCGGCGTACTCGAACAACGACGACCTCCCGGGTTGCCAATGGGGGAGATGCTACCGGGGTCTGTTCAACACCATTCAGGGAAGCCGTTGCATCACTCAACCCGTCGACGGCGACGTCATTCACCGCCGGCCGGGCGCAGGTAGAGCGTGAAGATGCTGTGGCCTTCGGTGTACGCGTAGGTCAGGTCGCCGCCCATCAGCCGGGCGAGTTGGCGTGAGATGGTGAGACCGAGCCCGAGCGAGCCGAGCACGGTGTCTCCCCGACCGCCGACTCGATGGTAGGGAGCGAAGATCTCCTCCCGCTGCTCGAGGGGAATCCCGTCACCGTCGTCGCGCACCACAACCGACGAGTGGGGTCCGGCCACCGTCTCGATTGTCACGTGGTCGCCGCCGTATCGCATCGCGTTCGTGATGAGATTGCGCAGGATTTGGCGAATTCGCCCTGGGTCACCGAGCACGGAGACCTCGCGATGAATCTCGGCCAGTTCGCGCTCCGGCAGTTCCAGCCTCTCGCAGTCAGCGACCGCAGCACGGCACTCGTTGTCCAGATCGACAACCTGCTCATGGAATGGCACATCCCCCATCTCGAGCTTCGCCGCCAGCAACAGGTCCTCGACGAGGATCGACAGATCGGCGGCTTGGGCTGCAACGAGCTCGATCAGGCTCTTGGTCTCCTCAGGGTCAAAGTCATCCCACCGGGTAGCCAGCTCTTCGCTGAGCCCGAGCACGGCGGCCAGCGGCGTGCGCAGCTCATGGCTCACGGACGCGATAAACCGATCCTTGTCGTGGACCAGCTTCTGCAGCCTGCGCTCGGCCGCCCGCACACCGGTGATGTCGAGAAGCGCAACCACGATCCGGCTCAGATCGTACCGACCGTCCACCGTCGGAATCGTCCAGCTGATCATGCACTCGAAGGCCTCGTTTTGGAAGTTGCGACCGACGAACTCTGCCTCGTGGTGTGAGCCTCCCTCGAAGATGGTGACGAACTGGTCGAAGAACGCGCGCGTCACCTCGGGAGTCAGCTCATCACGTCTGAATCCCGCCTTGATCGCCTCGACGTTGGGGGCGTTCACCAGGGTCACGCATGCCGGGTTCACCTGCCGGGTGTGGATGCGGAAGATTGCTTCGATCCCCTCCTCGGGATGCTTGTCGAGGTAGTCCTGGATGTCGGTGACACCCTGCGCCTTGAGACCCTCGAGCCAAGTGCCAACTTCGGAGAAGTCCTCCTCCCGCAGGGCCACCGGAGCGCGGTTGAAGAGGGTGCGGTACAACTGCTCCTCACCAAGCAGCCGCATTTCGGCCGCAACCGCTTCGCTGCGGTCACGAATCACGACGGTCACTGCCTGCGGCAAAGACCCGGCAGTCATGGGCGATATCGAAAGCTCCACCGGCACCTGGCGGCTCGTGCGTGCCCACACGACGACAGGTTCATTGTCGGCCCAACGCCGAGCGTTGGCGGCCCGCAAGGAACTCTCGAGGCCGTAGGCGGCATACCCGGCAAACAGGTCGATGAATGGGGTCCCCGGCCCGGTCAGGTCGTCGATGCCGAGAAGCCGCTGCGCAGCGGGATTGGCATCGACGATGCAGTCGTCCTGGTCCAGGATCAGCAGGGCCTCTCCAGCGGCCATGAAGAAGTCCTGATAGAGGTACCCGTCAATTGTGGAAGATGCGGTTTTTAGCACCCGCATGGCTCCCCTTCGTCTACCACATGTGTTCCTCTTCCATCGGCATCATGCCCCAGGAACATGAGGGTGGCGCCGATTCACGGAACCCCGCCAGGTTAGATTGATTCCATGGTCTCATCGCCGCTGGAGCTTCCCGACAACCGACTCGGCCTCGGTCTCGCGGCCCTGGGCCGTCCCGGCTACATCACGCTGAACCATGGTGAGGACATCGGACCTGCCGGCAGCCCGGAAAACCTGCGGATTCACGCCCATGAGGTGATCAGCGCAGCTTGGGGCGCCGGGCTTCGCTACTTCGACGCCGCCCGCTCCTACGGAAAGGCCGAGGAGTTCCTGGGAGGTTGGCTGGCGACAAACGACGTATCCCCGGACGCCGTCCGGGTCGGGTCGAAGTGGGGCTACACCTACACCGCCGGGTGGCGGGTGGACGCCACCGTCCACGAGGTCAAGGACCACACCGTCGATGTCTTGAACCGGCAGATCGGCGAAACTCGTTCGCACCTCGGCCGCTATCTCGACCTCTATCAGATCCATTCGGTCACCGACGCCAGCGGCGTCCTCGACAACGCCACAGTGATGGACCGGCTGGCGGACCTGCGAGACGGCGGACTGGCGATCGGGTTCACGACAAGCGGGCCAGATCAGCCCACAACCATTCGCCGTGCCATCGCCATCGAGCGCGGTTACCAGCCGGTATTTGCCGCAGTGCAGTCGACGTGGAACCTCCTCGAGCCTTCGGCCGGTGACGCACTCGGCGAGGCGGCCGAGGCGGGGCTGGTTGTGATCGTCAAGGAGGCCGTCGCCAACGGTCGCCTCACCTCCCGCAACCGCCAACTGACTCACGAACTCGAGGCCGCCATCCCCGGATTCAGCGCCGACTCAATCGCCATTGCTGCCGTGTTGGCACAACCCTGGGCGTCGCTGGTGCTCTCTGGAGCGGCCACCACCGACCAGCTCAGATCGAACGTGCGGGCCGCTGCGGTACCGCCCAACGCCACCGCCGATCTCCCTCAGCTCGCAGAGGAGCCCGAGACATATTGGACGACCCGTGCCGAGCTGCCATGGAACTGAAGAGGCCGCATCATCAGCATGTCTGGCCGGGCGAGTTCACCTATTGCCCGCACTGCGCGACACCACTGCAGCCGGCGCAACGGCACGGCAAGACCCGGCCGACCTGCCCCAATTGCGACTTCATCCATTGGCGCAACCCCGCCGTCGGCGCGGCCGCCGTCGTTTTCGACGAGGAGTACCACATCCTGTTGGTACGGCGAGCTCCAGGCGCAACTCAGGCCGGCCTCTGGTCGATCCCGGCGGGCTTCGTCGACTACGGCGAGGAGGTGCGCGCCGCCGCACAACGCGAGCTGGAAGAGGAGACCGGCCTCATCGCGGACATCGGAGACGTCGTGTGGGTCGCCTCGAACTTCCACGATCCCGGCAAGCTCACCGTCGGTATCTGGTTCGCCGCCGCCGTCACCGGCGGGATACTCCAGGCCGGTGATGATGCCGACGACGCTCGTTTCTTTGCCCTCAGCGCCCTGCCGCCGATGGCCTTCGAGACCGACGAAGCGTACCTCGCGTCGGTGCGAAAGGAATAGCGACAACGTTGCCGGCTTGCCATAGAGTGGCCGGCCCCCGCTACCCGAGGATTCTGTCTTCATCCACTTCGTCGCGTGCTCCGTAAACACCACGACAAGCATCACCACAACGACTACTCAGGGAGGTAGGGGACATGCGACGCATCATCACCACACTGATCGGGCTATCCATGCTGATGGCCGTCATGGCGGCTCCAGCAGCTGCGCAGGAAGCCGACACCAACTGGTGGGGCGACGGAGGCTACGACAACAAGGGCAACCTGGTCGAAGAACTGCTCGCCCTCAATGAGAAGACCGGTCGCTACGACATTCTGATCGAGGCCGTTCTGTTCGCCGACGACAACGGCGCCGGGCTGATCGAGCTCCTGTCGACGGCTCCAGACATCACACTGTTCGCCCCAACCGATTGGGCGTTCGTCAAGCTGGCCCGCAACCTGACAGGTGACGACAGCATCCGTGCGAAAGACGCATTCGAAGCAATCGCCGGCGTTTTGGTTGATGCCGCAGGCAGCGTGGAAGGTGCGGTCGACCTTCTGGTCGACACCCTCGCCTATCACGTGGCACCTCAGATCATCAAGCCGTGGCAGCTCTTCTTCCACCCGTACAAGTACGAGATGCTCAACGGTGACACGCTCGTCGCCAAGGGCCTCAGGTTGATCGACGAAGCCGACAATCGCTCCCGAGTCCAGCTGCTCCGCAGCAACGTCAAGGCCAACAACCCGGCCCTGATCCACACCATCAACAACGTGCTGATTCCCTCCAGCCTCGCAGGCTGAGCGACTCTCCGCACCCAACACCAGCACGTTGGCGGGGCCCCGGGTTCACTCCCCCGGGGCCCCGCTCCGCGTCCCGACCCGTTCCTGCGTATCTCCCGGCCGGTAGTGGCGGGAGATACGCAAGAAGGGGATTCTCAGCCTTTGGCTTCGATCAGGGCTTCCTCGAAGGCGTGCAAGGTCGTGGCAACGTCCTCATCCGAGTGGGCCGCCGAGGCGAACCAGGGCTCGAGGCCGTCGTCGACCGGCATCACACCTCGCCCGATCATGCCGGCAATCACCTCTTCGTAGAGGTCCGCGTCGTGCCACGCAGTGTCTCGGAAGTCGGTTGGGCGATCTTGCGCGAAGAACACGCCGATCATCGACGGGTGCCCCAGCACATGCACCGGCACGCTCTGGGCGGCACAGATGCTGGCAACGCCCTCCATCAATGCCGTCCCGACCTTTTCCACCCTGGCGAGCGGTTCGCCGGTCGCCAGCAGATCGATGGTGGCGGCAGCCGCAGCAACGGCCACGCCGTTGCCCGAGTACGTTCCGGCTTGAGTCACCCCGCCCTTGGCCCAGGCGTCCATGATGTCTCGGCGCCCGGCAACCGCGGCAACAGGGAAGCCGTTCCCCATCGACTTCGCAAACGTCCCCATGTCGGGCGTCACCCCAAACACCTCTTGGGCACCACCCAAGGCCATCCGGAACCCGGTCTTGACCTCGTCGAAGATGAGCAGCGAACCGTAGTCGTCACAAAGCCGGCGCAGCCCCTCGAGGTAACCGGGCTCGGGCATCATCCCAAAGCAGTTCCCCATCATCGGCTCGATCAGCATGGCGGCAATAGCCGACCCTTCGTTCCTGAAGAGCCGCTCCATCGCATCGAGATCGTTGAACGGCACCGTGCGTACCAGGCTGCGGATCGCCTGGGGAATCCCCGACGACGCCTGCCACGGCACCGGCGATCGGCGCGAGCCGAGACTCCCGACCGGGGCGCCCGCGGTGGTGAACAGCACGTAGTCGTGGGCGCCGTGGTAGCAGCCCTCGAACTTCACGAAGACCTCTCGGCCGGTCCAAGCCCGGGCCAGCCGCAGAGCGTGCATCGTCGCTTCGGTGCCCGTGTTGGTGAACCTCAGGGCGTCGATCCAGGGCACGGCGTCGCGCACCTTTTCGGCCGCTTCGATCTCGCCCGCGGTGGTCATCGCATAGGTCGTGCCCGCCGCGGCTGCCTCGGCCACGGCGGCCGCCACGGTGGGCTCCCCGTGACCAAGAATGACCGGGCCGAAGCCCATCTGGTAGTCGATGTAGCGGTTGCCGTCCATGTCGAAGACGTAGGCGCCCTCGCCGTGGTCGATCACCAGCGTGTCCTCGTCACCCCAGTACCGAAAGCCGCTTGACACCCCATTGACCAGCGAAGCCTTGCCTCGCGCAAACCATTCGGCAGTGTTCTTGCCCTGCAAACCCATCGTTGTCACTCCTCGTCGAGCGCCGGCACCGAACGGTACCAGCCGCAAATGGACGATCGGCGCGCCGTACCTCGGGAGCACCGGTAGCGTTCCGTCTCCATGACGCAGGACAGCTCGACCGACCGCGCCGTGACCTGGCTGGCGCCCGCCGGAGCCGTTGCCGTTGCGATCCTCATCCGCATCCCGAGCCTCATCTCCCCTGCCAACATCACGTTCGACGAAGGGGTGTACGCCTCCTCAGTGCGGGCGATGCGGTCCGGCGCCAAGCCGTTCATCGACATCTTCTCGAGTCAAGGCCCGTTCTTTCTCCCCATGCTTCGTGCCGCCGACGCCGCCGGCTTCGGGTGGAACCCGGCGCCCCGCCTGGCGATGCTGGCGGCCGCGGTCGCCCTCACCGTTGCGGTATACGTCCTGGCGCGCGGCTACGCCGCGCCACTGCTTGCAGCAGGATGCGCCGGCTTGGTCGCGGTGAGTGGCACCGCGCTGTACGCAACCGCTCCGATGCAATCCGACGGCATCGCACTCGCCTTCGGAGTGCTCGGGATTCTTGTCGCGGTGCGGGCGCCTGTGGCTTGGGCCCCCTGGCTCGCCGGAGCGCTTCTCGGCGCCGGCGTCGCCGTCAAGAGTCTTCACGTGATTCCCTGCATCATCGTGGTCGCAGCGGTCTTGCTCTCTCAGCGGCGTTGGGCGGGAACGGTGGCGGCGGCCGTCACGGGCGCAGTCGTGGTGCTCGCGGCGTCCGCTCCCTGGGGATTCGAGCGGGTCTGGGAGCAATACGTGGTGTTTCATCTCAGCCTTCCCGGCACGGGCGGAGCTGCGGACCGGATCGCCTTTGTGACACGGAACCTCATCCGCTATGACGGCACCCTCCTGCTTGCCGTTGCCGCCGCAGCCGTCGCCGCGCTGATCCGCAGGGAGCCACCCGCTCGATCGCAGCCCGCGGGCCCCCGCTGGCTGCCGGTCCTGTGGCTCACGGCCACCGTGGTCGTCCTCATTGCCGCCGCCACGCTCGAACCGGGGTTCACTCGCGCCGTAGGGTTCCTCATCCCGCCGCTCGCATTGCTTGTCGCCCAACTGCGGCCGGATCCCCGACTCGTCATCCTGCTCGCCGTCGTCGCCATCCCTCTTCAATTGGGGCTCAACCCGGTGGCCGACACCCAGCGCCCCGATGGGCTCGACAAGCGCGTGATCGAGGTCCTCCGCGGACTGCCGGCCGGAGTCATGGTCGTGACCGATCAGCCGGGGTTGGCATGGCAAGCGCACCGCGACATTCCCGCCGGATTGACCGATCCTTCCTCCGCGCGGATCGCCGCAGGAGACCTCACTGCTGACGACCTGGTCGCAGCGCTACGCCGCCCCGACGTCTGTGCCTATATGGATTGGAGTGGCCGGTTTCGGCCGTTCGCCCGAGAGGTTGACGTCGCGGTGGCCGGTTGGGACCAGAAGCTCACGGACGGCCGGGGAGGCCGGCTGCTGGTCCGACCCGGCTGCGCCGCAACCACGGCTACTGCTGAAGGTTCTTGACATACCGGGCGACGGCTTTGATCTCTTCGGGGTCGAGGATCCCGCCCCACGCCTCCATCGCATCACGGCCATTGGTGACGACGGTGATGATCTCGCCGCGCGACAACGTGCTCGCCCGAAGGTCGGCGCCGTAGCCACCCTCACCGTTGGCACCGTGACAGACGGCACAGTTGGCGCGATAGATGGCCCTCCCGTTCGGAGGCGGCAACGTGGTGGTGGTGGTCGTGGTGGTGGTCGTCGTCGTGGTGGTGGTCGTGGTGGTGGTCGTGGTCGGCGGTGGCTTCGACGTGGTCGTGGTCGTCGTCGGCGGCGGTTCGGTGGTTGTCGTCGTCGGCACCGCAGTTGTCGTGGTTGTCGGCGCCTCCGTCGTTGACGTGCTCGAGGTGGACGAGGTCGTTGCCGCAACGGTGCCCGTCGTGCTCGGCGACTTCTGAGCCGTGCTGGTTGTCACCAACGACGAGGGTGGAGGGGTGGTGGTGGCCGACAATGCGTTGTCGGACGGCAATGCGTCGCCGGCGGTCGTAGCGGTTGGCTCAGCCTGTCCCCCGCCGCACGCGGCCAGCGCGACAACGCCCATGGCGACCAACCATACATTCCTCCTCATCCAGATCCTGTCGGTCGCCACCGGACGAGCTTGAGGGGATCGGCGATCGCACCGGTGAGCACCGCACGAGCAATCTTCACCGTGTTCTCCTCCAGAATCGGGCGGGCATGCAGAGGCGGTCATGAACGGATTATCGTGCCGTCGACGAGGGTGGAGGGACAAACAGCCTTGGCACGGGATCTCAAGCTCTATATCGGCGGCGAGTGGACCGACGGCACGGGCGACGAGGTCTACGAACTGCACAGCCCGGCGACCGGTGAGCACATCGCCAACCTCCCACTGGCGTCGACGGCCGATATCGAGCAAGCGGTCTCGGCCGCCCGCAGCGCACAGCACGAGTTCCGTCATTGGTCGGCGTTCGAGCGAGCGGAACTGTGTTCCCGGATTGCCACGGCCGTCGCCACTGAAGTAGCAGAGATCGCCCGCATCCAGACCCTCGAGCAGGGCAAGCCGTATCAGGCTGAATCGCTCGATGACATCGCCGAGGCCAACCAGTACTTCCTCAACGCAGCCGAGGACATCAAGCGGCTCGACGGCAGGGTCATCCCAACCTCGGACCGCAACAAGCGGATGTTCACCTTCCACCGACCCGTCGGGGTGTGGGCGGCAATCACCCCGTGGAACTTCCCAGTGACGATTCCGCTCGAATACATCGGTCCCGGGCTGGCAGCCGGGAACGCCGTCATCGTCAAGCCTCCCGAGTTCACCCCCTGGAGTCTGCTGAAGCTCGCTGAGGCGTTCGACGCCGCCGGCGTGCCGAAGGGCCTGGTCTCGATCATTCCCGGCGGTGCGTCCATCGGCGAGGCGCTGGTGACCCACGATCGAATCGACGCCATCGGGTTCACCGGATCCTCAGCGACCGGAAAACGCATCCTGTCGCAGATGGGGGTCAAGCGCTCCATCATGGAGATGTCGGGCAACGGGCCGACCATCGTCGCCGCCGACGCCAACGTGGCGGCCGCGGCCGAGTTGGCCGTCTATGGCGCCTACTACAACGCCGGCCAGGTGTGCTGCGCCACGGAGCGGGTCATCGTTGTCGATGCCGTCCATGACGAGTTTGTCGATCTCGCTCGAAAGGCAGCGACCCAGGTCCGCCTCGGCGACCCATTCGACGCCTCCACCACCATGGGACCGCTCAACAACGAACCAACGGCCGCCAAGATGGATCAACACGTGGCCGACGCCATCGAACGGGGCGCCGAGGTCCTCACCGGAGGCAGTCGGGCCGCCGGCTACCCGACCGAGCTCTACTACAACTTCACAATGATCGACCGGGTGCCCGAGGACAGCCTGGTCTCGCAGGAGGAGACCTTCGGGCCCGTCCTTCCCGTCTTGTCGGCGCGGGACGACGCAGAGGCCGTGGCTATCGCCAACCGGACTCGACTCGGCCTTCAGGCGGCCGTCTTCACCTCGAGCCTGAAGAAGGCGTTCTGGTACGCCGACCGGGTGCGATCCGGCACCGTTGTCGTCAACGACTCGACCGACTTCTGGGAGACGTTCCAGCCATTTGGTGGCGCAGCGGGCACCGACACCGGGTGGGGCCGGGGCACCATCGACGACTTCACCGACCAGCAGACGGTGGTGTTCGATCTGGGAAACGTCCAATAGGAGAGATGCGTGACTGACACCGCCGTAGGGATCCATGGGGTCACGAAACGTTTTGGCGATGTCGTCGCCGTCGACAACATCGACCTGGAGATCCCCGACGGCGAGTTCTTCTCGCTCCTCGGACCGTCCGGGTGCGGCAAGACGACAACACTGCGGATGGTTGCCGGACTCGAGTTCCCCACCGAGGGGAGTATCAAGATCTTCGACGAGGAGATGGCGCTGCGGCCGCCGAACAAGCGACCCGTCAACACCGTCTTCCAGTCCTACGCCCTCTTCCCGCACATGACGATTGCGGAAAATGTCGGCTTCGGACTGGAGATGCAGAAGGTCCCCACCGCGGAACGTCGCAGGCGGGTCGATGATGCCCTCGAGTTGGTTCGGCTCGGCGACATGGGGGAACGGCGACCCAAGCAACTCTCCGGCGGCCAGCAACAACGCATCGCGCTCGCTCGGGCTCTCGTCAATAGACCCAAAGTCCTCCTGCTCGACGAACCACTCGGTGCGCTGGATCTGAAACTGCGCCAGACGATGCAGTTGGAACTCAAGGACATCCAGAAGGAGGTCGGCATCACCTTCGTATACGTGACGCACGACCAGGAGGAGGCGCTGACTATGTCGGACCGCATCGGCGTCATGAACGAAGGCAAGCTGCTGCAGATAGCGCCATCGGAGGAGATCTATGAGCGCCCGGCCAACCGCTTCGTTGCCGACTTCATCGGCGAGACCAACTTCCTCGTCGGTGAGGTGAGCAGCGAATCGCATGTGCGGCTGACCGATGGAACAGAGGTGGGAGCCCGCACCCACTCTCCCGTCGGAACCGAAGTCACTCTCACTTTGCGCCCGGAAAAGATCGATCTCCTCCACACCGGCGACCCGGTGCGAGACAGTTTCAATCGGCTCGATGGTCGCGTGGTGACCCGCCTGTACTACGGGGACTCCCTCTACTACGAGGTCGATCTGGGATACGCCCAGGTAGACGTTCGGGTAGAGAATCGGCCGGGCCTTCGTCGGTTCGATGTCGGGGAAGCCGCGATCGTGTCGTTTGGCCCGGATTCTGCAGAGGCGCTGACTGAATGACAACCGAGGTCGATCCAAAGCGCGGAGCGGGGATGGAGGCAAGCGCGGAGCGAGCCGAATCGCGGCGTGGCTTCCTTCTGGCACTGCCGACGTACGTCTACCTCATCGTTCTGTTCGCCATTCCGCTGGTACTGGTCGCGGTGTATTCGTTTGCCAGCCGAAGCCGTACCGGCGCCCCAGAACTCGAGAACTGGAACCTCACTTCGGTTAGGAAGCTCCTCGACCCGGACTTCCTCCAGATCGCCTGGCGCTCTGTCCTGCTGGCCCTGTTGACCACGATCATCTGCCTGGTCATCGCGTATCCGTTTTCCTACTACATCGCGACGCGGTCGGAACGAAGCCGCAACATCCTGCTCGTGCTCGTGATGATCCCGTTCTGGTCGAACTTCCTGGTGCGCACCTACGCCTGGAAGGTTCTCCTCGGCAGCGACGGTTTGGTGACTCGCTTCGGAGAGGCCACCGGCCTCTGGGGTCAGTTGCTGTTCACCATGCCCGCCGTGCTCATCGGGCTCGTATACGGCTTCTTGCCGTTCATGGTGCTACCGCTGTATGCCGCCATCGAACGGCTTGATTGGAGCCTCGTTGAAGCAGGGCGCGACCTCTACGCCTCTGGTTGGAAGGCGTTCCGAAAGATCACCCTCCCCCTCTCGCGGCCGGGGATCATCGCCGGATCGATCCTCGTATTCATCCCAAGCCTCGGCGCCTACGTCACGCCCGACATCCTGGGTGGCGCCAAGACCACACTGCTGGGCAACTACATCGTCAACCAGTTCCTCGCCGCTCGTAACTGGCCACTGGGTTCGGCGGTGTCGATGGCAATCATG
>Ga0316198_10001334_pt1 | contig 14408 bp, 11 predicted proteins | sample OudBieAanoxic_MG_FD_204935 | JGI IMG/M metagenome (GOLD analysis project Ga0316198, IMG submission 204935) | Coastal sediment microbial communities from Oude Bieten Haven, Netherlands - site A anoxic | ecosystem: Environmental > Aquatic > Marine > Coastal > Sediment | place: Netherlands...
TAGGTCACCGATCGCTCCCGGAGCGAGGTGACCCCGATCGTCCAAACCGAGGGCACGTGCGCCCCCCAAAGTCGCTGCCCAGATCGCCTCGTCGGCCGTGAGGCCCATATTGAGAACGGCCAGGGAGATCACAAACGGCATCGACTCGACATTGGCGGTTCCGGGATTGCAGTCGGTTGCGAGCGCAACCGACACGCCGCTGTCCCAGATTGCGCGGCCGTCGGGATACGGCAGGCGCATAGAGAACGACACGGCCGGGAGCAGGACGGCGGCGGTGCCGGAGGACTGCATCAGGGCAAGATCGTCGTTGGTGGCATGGTCAAGGTGGTCGGCGCTTGCCGCGTGGATATCGGCGGCGAGGGTCGCCGCCCCCACACGCCCCAACTGATCGGCGTGAATCCGCACGTCTAATCCCCGAGACCTCGCTGCCTCGAGGATGCGACGGGCCTCTGTAGCTGAAAACGCCGCCTCATCGCAGAACACGTCGCAGAAGCGTGCAAGCGGAGCGCAAGCATCGAGCATCGGGCCGCACACGAGGTCGATGTACGCGTCGCGATCGACGCGCGCCTCAAACGGCACCACATGGGCGCCGAGGAATGTCGGGATAACGTCGACCGGGAGCATCTCATCGAGCCGATTCGCAACCCTCAGCATGCGCACCTCGGTCTCGGTGTCGAGGCCGTAGCCGGATTTGATCTCGACGGTGGTCGTGCCGTTCGCCATCATCCGCCATATGCGGGCCGCCGCTTCGTCGAAGAGTTGATCTTCGGAGGCGGCGCGAGTTGCCGCGACGGTCGAGAGTATCCCTCCCCCTCCTTCGAGGATCTGCTCGTACGACTCGCCGCGGAGCCGTCGATCGAATTCGGCGCTGCGATCGCCAGCGAAGATCAGGTGGGTGTGGGGATCAACGAACCCGGGGAGCGCGGCCGCTCCCCCGGCATCAAGCCGGGGAGCGTCTCGGTACCGATCCGGCACGTCGGCGCCGGCACCAACCCAGGCGACCATGCCATCAACGATCACGACCCCGGCGTTCTCGACAACTCCCAGCATGCCCGAACGCGCAGGGTCGTTCGTGACCAGTTGTCCGATGTTGAAGACCAGCAGGTCGCTCACGATTCCCACATCGGAACTCTCACGCCGCGCTGCCGGGCAACCTCCTCGGCCTCCGGGTAGCCGGCATCAACATGGCGGATGACCCCCATGCCCGGATCGTTCGTCAGGACGCGGGCGAGGCGTTCGGCGCCGTCTGCTGTTCCGTCTGCCACGACCTGCGCGCCGGCATGGATCGACTTGCCGATCCCAACTCCTCCTCCGTGATGCACGGCAACCCACGCTGCACCGGACGCCGTACTCAGGAGAGCGTTGAGGATCGGCCAGTCGGCAACGGCGTCGGAGCCGTCACGCATCGCCTCGGTCTCGCGATACGGGGAGGCGACCGAGCCGGAATCGAGGTGATCTCGCCCGATCACGATGGGAGCACTGACGTCGCCCGATGCGACCAATTCGTTGAAGGCTTCCCCCGCTCGGTCACGCTCTCCGTACCCAAGCCAGAGGATCCTGGCGGGCAGGCCCTGGAACGCGACACGTTCCTCGGCAAGGTCCAGCCACCGGTGCAGGGCTCGGTTGTCGGGGAAGAGCACCCGGAGTGCGTCATCCGTCGCCCGGATGTCGTCAGGATCACCCGAAAGCGCCGCCCATCGGAATGGCCCCATACCTTCGCAGAACAGATCTCTGATGTAGGCAGGAACGAATCCCGGGTAGGCGAATGCGTTCTCGAAACCACCGAGCAGCGCTTCTCCGCGCAGGTTGTTCCCGTAGTCGAAGACCTCCGATCCGGCGTCGAGGAATCCAACCATCGCGGCACAGTGGACGGCCATGGATTCGCGGGCTGCGGCGATGTAGGTCTCGGGGTCGGACCGCCGTAGTTCGGCAGCCTCGACCAACGTGAACCCACGTGGGATGTATCCGTTGAGTGGATCATGGGCCGACGTCTGATCGGTCACGATGTCGATCTCGACCCCACGTTTCAGCAATTCGGGGAAGACGTCTGCGGCGTTTCCGAGAAGCCCAACCGACAGCGGGCGTCCTTCAGCCTTCGCTGCGAGAACGCGGTCGAGGGCATCGTCGAGCGAGTCTGCCCGCTCGTCGAGGTAGTGGTGCTCGATTCGTCGAGCGATACGTTCGGGGTCGACTTCTACGCACAGCGCAACCCCATCGTTCATGGCGATTGCCAGCGGCTGTGCCCCGCCCATACCGCCGAGCCCGGCGGTCAGCGTGAGTGTCCCTCTCAGCGACCCGCCGAATCGCTGCTCGGCGATCGCAACAAACGTCTGGTAGGTGCCCTGCAGAATCCCCTGAGTCCCGATGTAGATCCAGGAGCCGGCGGTCATCTGCCCGTACATCATGAGGCCTTTGGCCTCGAGGTCCCAGAAGGTTTCCCACGTGGCCCAGTCCGGGACGAGAAGGCTGTTGGCTATCAAAACGCGTGGCGCCATCTCGTTGGTGCGGAAGACACCGACCGGTTTGCCTGATTGGACCAACATCGTCTCGTCGTTCTCGAGGCTGCGCAACGTTCGAACGATGGCTTCGAAAGCTTCCCAGGATCGAGCGGCCTTGCCGCGGCCGCCGTAGACAACCAGCTCATCGGGGTTCTCAGCGACGTCGGGATCGAGGTTGTTCATGAGCATTCTGAGGGCTGCTTCTTGGAGCCAGCCCTTCGTCGACATCTCCGTCCCGCGGGGTGCTCTGATCGTCGGCGGCATCACTACCTTCGTTCCATGGCAGCGGCAATCCCGCCATCTTCGATGAGTTGTGCGGTGGCTTCGATATCTGCACCAACCGGCCGATCGGCGACGAGCGGCGGCACGACGGTTCGTACCGCCTGGAGGATCGACTGAGTCCCGGGAGCCGGTTCGAGCGGGGCTCGTTGCTCGCACCCCTGGGCGGCGCAAGCAAGTTCGACGGCGATCACATTCGCGGTATTGCGAAGCACGTCATTGAGCTTCCTTCCTGCGCCCCACCCCATCGAAACGTGGTCTTCCTGCGAGCCCGAGGTTGGGATTGATTCAACTGAGGCAGGATGCGAGAGCACACGGTTCTCGGCGACAAGCGCTGCTGCGGTGTACTGCGCCAGCATGTACCCCGAGTCGACTCCTGGGCGAGTCGCCAGGAATGGCGAGAGTCCATAGGACCGCTCCGGGTCGAGGATTCGGTCGGTCCTTCGTTCGGAGATCGATCCAAGTTCGGTCATGGCTATCGAGAGAAAGTCGAGAACGAATGCGAGGGGCTGACCGTGGAAATTGCCTGCGGAGATCACGTCGCCGTCGTCGGCGAAGATGATCGGATTGTCGACCACGGAGCCGAGTTCCCGCTCGAGCACCGCTGCAGCGTGGTCAATCGTGTCACGAACGGAGCCATGGACCTGGGGGGCACAACGCAGGCTGTACGCGTCCTGCACCCGGTGGGAGAAGTCGTCCCTGTGACTCGCGCCGATCGATGAGCCTTCGAGGAGGCCGGCGATGACTCGCGCTGAGTGGATCTGCCCTGGGTGAGGCCGCAGCAGATGGACGCGGGCTTCGAACGGGCGGCTCGAACCCATCAGCGCCTCGACGGAGAGGGCACACGCGGCATCGGCGGCGTCGGCGAGAAGCCGCGCCCGTTCGACCGCGAGGCATCCCTGGGCCAGCATGCCTTCCGTCCCGTTGAGCAGGCTCAGCCCTTCCTTCGGCTCGAGACGGATCGGTTCGAGCCCCACGGCTTCGAGCACGCCGGCGGCGGGAACTCGCTCGCCATCAACCAAGAAGAAACCCTCGCCGATGAGCGGGAGAGCAAGGTGAGCGAAGGGAGCGAGGTCGCCGGAAGCCCCGACCGAACCCCGATCAGGAACGGCCGGGAGCAGGTCGCGGCGGAGGAACTCGATGAGGCGCTCGACGATGACCGGGCGGACGCCCGAGTAGCCCTGAGCCAGTGTTCGGGCGCGAAGCAGCAACATCGCTCGGACGGTCGGTCGCTTGAGGAGATCGCCAACCCCAGAGGCGTGGCTGCGGACGAGGTCAAACTGCAGTTCGGTGGCTTGGTCGGCCGGGATGCGCGTATACGAGAGTGCACCGAAGCCGGTCGTGATCCCGTATGCCACCTCGTTGTTGGCGATGATCGTCTCAACCAGGGCCCGGGCTGGCGCCATTCGCGTCACAAGATCCGGGCCTATCTCGACATTGGCCCGTCGGTGGGCAACGGCAGCGACATCGGCGACGGTGAGTGGAGACCCATCGACGATGACGGCCATGTGCCAGCTCCTCTCGTCACGATCGAGACCCGCGCGACCAGCCTACCGCGAGGCGACACGGCGAACCTCAACCCACCCATTCCGCGGGCTGGTGGCGCCGCATACAGGGTGGAGAACCCTGGGTTCGCTGCGCCACCCATTCCGCGGGCTGGTGGCGCCGCATGCGGGGTGGAGAACCCTGGGTTCGCTGCTTCAGAGAGCTTCGGCGAGGCGGCTCGCTTCCCGCTCGCGGAGGCCGACCCTCACCTTCAGTAGCTCGAGTTGCTGCTGTGCGAACATCTCCCCGCCCTTGATCGGATGGTCGGCAAGCCACGCCTCAATGTCTGCCGCGATCTCCGGCTCCGAGCGGTTTGGGATCAGCTCGATGATCCGACGCCCGGTGGCGGGCGGGATCTGTTCGAGCATCGCGTCCCAGTTCTCCTTCATCAGCTCCCACACCCGGGGGCCGGTCTCCCGCTGCCCGAGCATGATCGCAACAACCCAGAACGTGTCCTGACGGCGGATCTCTCCGTCGAGGACCATCCGGAACAGCTCCTCGGCGGCCTCCTGATCAGGAACGGAGGCCGCCGCCCGGAGGTACTTCACGACCTCTTGCGGGATCTCCGATTCGTTCGAGATCGACAGGAACCGTTCGAAGTCGTCGTAGTCGCCGTTTGCTGCCACCACGCTCAGCGCCGCATTCGCGACTTCGGCGTCGACCGCTCCCTCGGCGGACCGGGACTCCTCGAATACCAGTCGAGCCTTCGCCTGGGTCTCCGCATCGTCGCCGAGGTTGCCGAGAGCCGCAATGAGCGTGCCCCGAAGCTTCCGACTGCGATCGTCCTCTCCCCCAGCCGGCTTCCACCCCATGGCGTCGGCCTTGTCGGCGACCAGGTCTCGCACGAACGTTTGGAGCGCCGGGCGAACGTCGGGGGGCGCGATACGGTCGAGTTCGGCGAGCCCTGCGAGGATCCGCTGCCAGACATCGACCTCTGACTCGCGGCCGAGTCCGGCGACGAGCCGTAGGTAGTCGGCGGCGTCTGAGCCGCCCTTCAACACATCGGCCCACGCGTCGGAAATCGCGGCGAAGCGCTCTTCAGCGATGAGGGTTGAGAGCCGCTCTCGGAGCCCTGCACGCAGCTCGGGCGAATACGCCACGCGATAGAACCCGTCGGCGCCTGCGTTGACGACGAGGTCATCGCCGGCCGCAACTCTCGCACTCTCGCCTTCGATGAGCATGCGCTGCTCACCGTCCGACGCCCGAACCACGACGGGGAGCTTCCACTGCAGCTCGCCCTCGCCCAAGTAGCGGAACTGCTGCTGTGTCAGCGTGTAGTCGCCGGGTCCACCCTCAACACCGACCAGCGGGAACCCGCCCTGGAAGATCCAGGTGTCCATGATCTCCTTGACGGGTTCGCCAGAAGCTTCGGCAAGGGCGGACCACAAATCGTCCCCGTCGGTGTTTCCGTACGCGTTCTCCTTCAGGTAGTTGCTCACGCCAAGGCGGAACGCTTCTTCGCCGAGATACTGTTCGAGCATCCGGAGCACCGATGCGCCCTTCTCGTACGTAAGCGAGTCGAACATGGCGTTGGCCTCTTCGGGCGATGCAACGGGGATCTCTATTGGCCGAGTCGCGGCAAGGGCGTCGGTCTCCATCGAGTGGACGCGGTCCGATGAGAAGTCGAGCCACAGCTTCCAGTCGGGCCGGTAGGCGTCGATGCACTTCATCGAGGCGAACGTGGCAAAAGCCTCATTGAGCCAGATGCCGTTCCACCACTTCATCGTGACGAGATCGCCGAACCACATGTGGGCGATCTCATGGGCGATCACCTCGGCGACGCGCATCATCTCGGTCTGGGTGGCCGTGCTGGGATCGACCAGCAGCGCCGTCTCACGGTAGGTCACCGCGCCCATGTTCTCCATCGCACCCCATGCGAAATCGGGGATGGCGATCTTGTCCATCTTCCCACCCGGGTACGGGATGTCGTAGTACTCGGCGTAGTACCGAAGGGAGTGGGCCGCAGCATCGAGAGCGAAGTCGGTGAGGTTTCCCTTCCCCGGCGGATACACGATCCGCAAAGGGTTCCCGTCGACATCGATCGGATCGGTGATGTCGAGCTCACCAACGATGAAGGCGACGAGATATGTCGACATCTTGATCGTATCCACGAAGCGGACAGCGACCTTCCCGCCGCCGAGGTCTGTCCGGTCGGCTTCTGCACCGTTCGAGATCGCCGTCAGGCCGTCGTCGACGATGAGCGTGACGCCGTAGGTCGCCTTGAGGTCGGGCTCGTCCCAGCAGGGGAATGCCCGACGCGCTTCGGTCGCCTCGAATTGGGTGGTTGCTATCGTCTTCTCCGCACCGTTCGGATCGGTGTAGACGGAGCGATAGAAACCCCGGAGGTCGTCGTTCAGGATCCCGCCGAAGGCGATATCGAGCTTCCACGCGCCCGCCGCCGCGGTCCCGTTGAGGTGGAGTGTCGACCGCTCGGCCTCGTCGTCGCCCTCGACGGTCGCCGCCATTCGCTGCCCATCGCTGTTGAACAGCGTGACATCGTGCAGCGTCAACTCGGCCGTATTGAGAACGATCTCGGAGACCGGTTCCACAACCGCGACGTCCACCACCACATTCCCGGCGAAACTCGCCTCAGCGAGATCGGGCGTCAGCGTGAGTTCGTAGTGGCTCGGGATGACGGTGCGGGGCAGGCGATAGTCAGCTTCGGACGGCACGGGGTGCTCCTCTTCGATCGGCAAACAGGTGGATGGTACCGATGCCCGGCGAACGGCCGTTCATCGGCTCTCCGAGCATCCCTCGGCGGCGCTTCGACAGGGATGGATGGTGCCTATTCGGCGTTCGTCGGCGCTTCGATGAGACGGAGAATCCACAGACCGGTGTTGATGTCCGAAACGTAGATCAGTCCGTTGCTGGCGTGCACCGACCAGACCAGAGGCAGCTTGATGACACCATTTGGCGAAACAAACCGATCATGCGGGTCGATTCCGGCGGGGGGGACAAAGGAAGCAACCTCCATCGGCTCGAGCGGGTTCGAAAGATCCACGACACGCAACCCACCGCTCAGCCATGCGCTGTAGGCGTAGTGGCCAACCGCGAGCGAATCGCCAACCGAGTAGATCCCACCGAGCGAGACGAGTCCGTCGGAGTTAGGCAGCGCGTCCTCTACCGAGTACTTGGTAACGAACTCTGGACGATCCTGCATCCCGACGTCGAACACGGTCTGCACACCCCACGACTGCGCGGCTTGATCATCACCATCGTCGAGCGGATCGAGATCCTCGTGGTTGACCACAAGCGTCTGGAGTTCGGTGCTGAACAATGTCGATCCCGACTTCCCCTCCGAATGGCCGAGCGAATCCGTCCATCCCAACGTCCGTAGCGACTCGATTGTCGACACGTCGAGCACGACAACGCCGGCATCCCACAACGAGACGAAGGCACGCCGGCCGTCTGGGTCGAATGTGACGCCGCTGGCATGCAGATCCCGGGGGTCGGCACCGTCGGCGGCGGTGTCTCGGTCCACCGGATCTGCATCCCGCCGGAAGTCCCAATCCACGATGTCGGACGGGCTGAGCGGGTCGCTGATATCAACAAAACGAACATCGCCGAGGCTGCGCATATTGTCAAGCAGCGAATTGGGGACCGCTGCGGCCACCACGACTCGGCCGTCTTCCGCCCATACGTCGAAGCCCTCCACGCCGGCCGTTCCTGATCCCGTTTCGTAGAAACCGAGTGCCACCGGGCTGGCCGGGTCGGACACGTCGTAGATCGTCAAACCCCGGAAGACTTCGGGGGTCGTCCCTTCGCAGATTCGGTGCGCCACAACGGCAATGTCGCCGACAAAGTGATCCGTCGCAATCGACCCGACCCACACCTGTTCGGTGCTGGTGCCTTCATAGCCGTCGGCAATCATCCCGAGTTCTTCTGGATCCGCAGGATCCTCAACGCTGTATATCCGAACACCACCGGCCGGACACGTCTCGCCCACACCGATGGTCGCGAGGTAGGCGAAGCCGCCATAGGCACGTACGTCACCGTTGAAGCCTTCACCCGGGTCGATATGGCCGAGAACCTCGATGCCGCTCACGACCGGATCGTCGCTGAGTTCGGGCAACACGTAGAGGGTGGTTTCGGAGGAGCGACCGATGACAAACGGATATGGATTCACTGGAGTCCAATCCCGCATCCGCAGTTCGAAATGGAGGTGGGGGCTCGATGATTCCGCGTTGCCGCTGTCGCCCACGTAGCCGATCACCTGACCGGCAGCGACGCTGGCTCCGACACCGATACCCTCGGCAATCCCGAATCCGAGGCCGTCATCGGTGCCCGGAGTGTCGTTGTTGAGATGGAGATACCGGCTTTTCCACCCACCGGCGTGCGCGATTTCGATGTAGTACCCGGCTGACGGCGACCAATCAACAGCGCTGATTCGACCGGCAGCCGTTGCGAGCACGGGCGCCATCTTCGGAGCGAACAGATCGCCCCCCTGGTGAAGCCTGTCCCCTCCGTCGCGGGCGGCGCCGAACGTGTCGGCGAACTGGCGAGGTGCGTCGATCGGGTAGACAAGCGGGAAGGGAGGAGTGAAGGCGGCCGGAGGTTGGGCGTACATTGCCGAACTCTGCGCAGGGGAGGAAATGCCGACCAGCGTCGAGGCGACGACGAGTGCCAGCACCGCCAGGTGCACGATGTACCGTTTCCGTCCCGCCATTGTGCAAGCGTACCCCGTTCGGGCGGTTGATCATCGATCAAGTGACACCGAGCGGCGGTAGCCCCCGCGTTCACCGCCGGACCGACCGACCCGAGATCAGCTGAACGGCCACACCACCGGAAACTGCCGGCTACCGCTGGTCTTCGGTCTCGCCGGTCTCGACTGAGTTAATGGCCTCGCCGAGCAGAACTTGATCGATCGTCGTCGTCAGCAGGTCGGCGGAAACCGGCCCGATGACCTTGCCGACCACGATGCCGTCACGATCGATGAAGAAGGTCTCCGGTAGACCGGCCACGCCGTAGTCAAAGGCGGCTCGGGAGCCGCTATCGATGCCGTACACCGTCTCGGGACTCCTGCCGAATCGATCGAGGAATCCGATGGCCTGGCTCTGATCGTCGAGTGTATTCACAGCGAAGAAGGTCACGTCGAAGCCGGCGTAGTCAGCTGCAGCCGCGCTCAGAGCCGCATGCTCCTGCCGGCATCCCGTGCACCACGACGCCCAGAAGTTGACCACCACCACATCGCCAAGATGGTCGTCGAGGCGAACCTCCCCGTCTCCTTCCAGCTGGTCGAGGGCCAAATCGGGAGCCGGCTTGTCGATCAAGGCGGAGCTCACAACCGTCGGGTCGGTCCCAAGACTCCCGGCGAGAGCAACCCCGACGACAATCACCGCTAGACCTGCCGCGATGACGACCCACACGATCTTGTTGCTCACGATCGCACCTCTTGGAGCATCAGCTCTGCCTGGGCCCGCACATCGTCTGGCAGGTCGTACGAAAGAAGCCGCTCGAGGGGTTCGATCGCACCTTCCGTGTTCCCCATTTGGATGCGGACGTTTGCGAGATACCAATAGGCCTGTGGGAAGTCGGGTTCGATCGCGATCGCACGCACGATGAACGGCTCGGCGAGTTCAGCCTCGTCGGACAAGAATGTGAGCCACCCCACGCGCGCCAGCGCGGTGGGATCTTCGGGCTCTTGGTCCAGCACCACCATGTAGTGCTCGAGTGCTCGTGAGTAGTCGCCTGCTTCGACATAACGATCAGCAAGCGCAAGCCGCATGCCGGGAATGTCGGGGTTCAGGGCGACGACGGCTTCCATCTCTTCGAGCCCGACCGAAGAGAGATCGCGCCCGCCGCCGTTCTCGAGAGCGACCGTGGCAACGCCGTCGGTCGACTCCCCTGCCGGAGTGCGTTCCTGCAGCGAGAACACCGCGACCACCGCAACGACGAGTGCGGCAGTCCCGACGATGACCGTCCCTGCAATGGCACGGCCGTGCGATCGCGTCGCGGGCTCCGTAGTTGCCGGCGTGTCCTCTTCCTGTGTCGCGACGTCGGCGAGCTGGGCTTCAAGGGCCGCCCGTTCGCTCTGGTAGGCCGAGCGGAGCCGCTCGGCGGTTGCCCCGTCGAGTTCACCTGCATCGACCTGCTCGTCGACCTCGGCGAGGTCCCGATCGACTTGGTCGATCTGATCGGCAATCCGAGCGGCGTTCACGACCGGACCTCTGTGGTGTCGCGTTCCTTGCGCTTCAGGCCATACACCGCAATACCTCCGACGACGGCGATGCCGAGCGGCACCGCCCACAACGCGATCCCCCATCCGCTCCTCGGTGGATCCAGCAGGACTTGCTCGCCATAGTTGGCGACAAACATCGCGACGATCTCATCGTCGGTGCTGCCGGCCGCTATCTCTTCGTCGATGCGGAGACGCAGGTTCTTCGCGAGATCGGTCTGCGATCCAGCGAGCGACTCACCGGCACAAATCGGGCACTTGAGCCGGACCGCAAGGTTGTAGGCGCGGGCCTCCGGGTCGGCGGTGGCTTGATCGGTCGGCCACAACCCCACGATGACCACAACCAAGGCGACCAATGGGGCGATCAACCACAGAAGGTTTCGAGCGCGTTCAGGCATCGGCGTGCTTTCGCTTGTCACCGTCGTTGGACGTTGGCGTACGCTTCCGAGGTTTCCGACCGAGAGCGAGCACCCCTCCCGCGACGATGACGAAACCCCCTACCCACAGCAGCCATTGGAGTGGGAACACCAGCACCTTCAGCCGAATGCCATCTTCGTTCGTGGCTGCGACGTTGAGGTACACATCGTCGACCCATGTCGTCCACACCGAGGGTGTCGCAATGACCTGACCGAACTTGGTGTACTCGTGGAGTCGCGGTTCGAGCACCGCTCGCACGTCCGAACAGGTACGGTCGAGCACCGCCACCCGTGCGCCGAAGACGTTGCGTTCAGGTTCGACTCGTGAGAATGGTTCGAGATACTCGACGCAGTAGTCATCAACAATGGCGGTCTCACCAACAGCGAGGGGCACCTCGGTGCGGATCGCAAGCACCGATGTCGTCGCGATTGCCACGACGGCGAGGGTGATCCCAATGTGTGAGATCTGCCCGCCCCAGTAGCCCATGTCGTTGCGGACCGTGGCAAAGAGCGCTGACGGCCAGGGTTTCCCTCCGCGATGCGATCGTGATGTCTGGTGAACGTAGAAGGCAACGATGTTCCCGATCACGAAGCCGGCGAGTCCGATGACCGCCACGATCGAGACGGAGCGCACACCGAGCAAGACGGCGATGGCAGCAGCAACGAAGCCGGCGTTCAGCCCGACTCTGGTCCTCTGCCACAGAACCCTTCCGGTCTCGACCCGCCACGGCGCGGTAGCGCCGGTCCCGATGGCGAGGAGGACCAGGAAGGCGATCGGAACGGCAACTCGGTCGAAGAACGGCCTGCCGACGGAAACTTCTCGTCCGGTGAAGGCCTCAACCAGGAGCGGATACATCGTTCCGAAGATGATGGTGAAGCCGAAGAGCGTCATCAACAGGCTATTGACGAGGATGAAACCCTCGCGTGAGACGAGGGATTCGAGTCGCGGCGACGACGCGACGGTGCTCGCCCGCATCGCGAACAGCCCGAGAGACCCGAACAGGATGACCCCGAGGAAGATCAGCAGGGCGGGCCCGACGGCCGAGAGGCTGAAGGCATGTACCGACGCTACGACCCCTGAGCGGGTCAAGAACGTCCCGAAGATTGTCAGGGCAAAGGTGATGATGACGAGCACGAAGTTCCATGCCTGCAGCATCGAGCGTCTCCGCTGGACAATGGCCGAGTGGATGAACGCGGTTCCAGCAATCCATGGGAGGAGCGCCGCATTCTCGACGGGGTCCCACGCCCAGTATCCGCCCCAGCCGAGCACTTCGTAACTCCACCAACCGCCGAGGAGGATCCCGGCCGTCAGGAAGATCCACGCAACCAGCGACCACCTGTGCGTGCGGTCGAGCCAGACCTTGGACCGCTCGGACCGGACCAGTGCCGAGATGGCGAACGCGAACGGAACGGTGAACCCGACATACCCCACATACAAGAGAGGCGGATGAACGGCCATCAGGATGTGGTTGGCGAGGAGCGGATTCGGCCCGATGCCGTCGGCCGGCGCCACAGCGTTCCCGATGGGGAGCCATGACGTCGCTGAACAGAAGCCGTTCCCAACCTCGGTGCAGATCGCGAATGGATTGGCGACGGTCGCCATCAGGCCGAACCAGAACACGGCAACAGCGCCCATGACGGCGAGAGCAAGCACACCGAGCCCGTCACCCTTCTTGACACCCAGCCACACCAGCCAGGTGAAGACTGAGAGCATCAGGCCCCACAGCACCACGCTGCCCTCGAGGGCCGCCCATCCTGCGGCGAGGAGAAACACAAACGGGGTGGCGATGGCGGTGTTCTTCGCGACGTAGGCGATGGTGAAGTCGTGCGTCAGGATCGCAAGCTCGAGTGAGAGGAACGCTATGACACCGCCCGCAGCCAGTCCGATGGCAGGGATCCTCAGCCGCCGGGGGTCGGCGGGCGTCAGCTGGGACGCGCGGATTCCTTCGAAAACGAGCCACCCGGACGAGATCAGGGCAACGAGGATCGCGAGGAATCCGACGGCAGCGATCACGCCTGGTCCGATTCGTCTCCGTACGGATGTTCAGGATCGTACGAGCCGTCGTCCGACGTGTAGTTCTCGTCGTGTTTGACGAGCATCGTGTCCGAATGGAACGCGGCCCCGTCCCAGGTCCCCTCAACGACGACGCCGATGCCCTCCTGGAAGAGCTGCTGCGGTGCTCCGAGATAGACGACGGTCACCGCTTCGCGCCCGTCGGTCACCTCGAAGGTGACACCGGCGGTTGTGTCGGTGACAGTTCCGGGCACCACCTGCCCACCAAGCCGGAGCCGATCATCGCTTGGCTCCTGGTCGCCCAGTTCGGTCGGTGTATTGAAGTACACGAGGCTTGCGTTCAGGCTCACCATCAAGACGACGAGCACCACAACGGCAATCGCGGCTGGCACGACGAATTTCCAGTAGCGCTTCACTCGATCTCTCCAAGCGAACGGCGGATGCTGCGGATACGCAGGGCGATAGACCCTGCGAATACCGCAAGGCTGCCATACGCCACACCGTATGCAAGCGCGACCCAACCCCAGTCGCTCATGACGGCCCCCCAAGATCGGGCGCCGTGACCGCTTCGCCTGCGACCGGTCGGTCGGCCGACCGTTCGACGGCGTCCCGCTGGTCTTCGAGGTGCATGAGTTCGATGCGCTTCACCATGAGCGACACGTAGACGACCGTGAAAGCCAGCACACCGACAACAAGAGCGACGAGCATCATCGAGTCCTGAATCGCCGGGCCGTCCGGCCGAATGATCGACGGGGGTTGGTGCAGTGTCCTCCACCACACGACGGAGAAATGAACCAGCGGGATTTGGATTGCCCCAACGACGCCGAGCACGGCGGCCCGATTCGCACGGGCAATCGAATCGTCGGTTGTCCTCCGCAGGGCCAGATAGCCGAGATAGACAAAGAACATGATGGCCGTCAACGTCAGTCGCGCATCCCACGTCCACCAAACGCCCCACGTCGGTTTCGCCCAGATCATGCCCAGGACGATCGCGAGACCCGTGAAGTACACGCCGATCTCCGCACTGGCTGCCGCGATGCGATCCCACCGGAGATGCCGCGTGAGCAGGTACGCGACGCTTCCGACGAACGTCACGAAGAATGCGAGGTACGCAAGCCAGGCCGCCGGGACGTGAACGTACATGATGCGAACAAGATTGCCCTGCACGTCGTCGGCCGGGCTGATTCTGGCAAACACCAACGCGAGTGCCACGGACACGACGATTGCCGCCCACGGCCACCAGCGATTACGCGTCTGCGCCGTCATCAGGTCTCCTGTAGAGGTCGGGCGGTCAGCACCCCGATGATGGCCACGACCAGCACGACAACGACCATCAGCAGTATCCACGAAACGATACTGTGACCAAGCCGCAAACCCCCGTACGCCTGAGTGGCCCCCAGGAGCAGCGGGACTGAGAGTGGTGCCACAAGCAGAGGGACAAGGGCGGTGCCGGCGCTCGTGCTGTTGACGACGGATCCGGT
>Ga0316198_10001335_pt1 | contig 14407 bp, 14 predicted proteins | sample OudBieAanoxic_MG_FD_204935 | JGI IMG/M metagenome (GOLD analysis project Ga0316198, IMG submission 204935) | Coastal sediment microbial communities from Oude Bieten Haven, Netherlands - site A anoxic | ecosystem: Environmental > Aquatic > Marine > Coastal > Sediment | place: Netherlands...
CGGGCGAACACATCCACGATTCGAGCGACCTTCGAGAGTCCGATGATCTTTCCCTTGGGGAGATACGCAACGGCCGCCTTGCCGAAGAACGGCAGCATGTGGTGCTCACACATCGAATAGAACTCGATGTCCTTCACGAGCACCATCTCCTCGGCGCCTTCTGCGTCGAACACGGCATTGTTCACAACTTCTTCGAGCGACGTCGAGTACCCGCTCGTCAAGAAGTCCATCGCCTTCGCGACGCGCAGGGGTGTGCGCTGAAGGCCCTCCCGATCCGGATCCTCTCCGATTTCGAGCAGTTGTTCGCGAACGAGGCCCTCGAACTTCGGGGCGTAGACGTCGGCGACATCGTCGAAGTCTTCCGGCGCTCGTGGCGAATATGGGGTGCTCAGATGAATAGCCATGACAATACGAACCTCTCCCGGGCCGATTTGTTCTGCTATTTCCTTCGTAGTTCGACCGTCACTTGGATGAACCCAATCCGGAGCAACCTCCGCGATAGGCGCCGCAACGTAGGGAGCCGTCCCTGCCAAGGGGTCCGGAAGCACCCATCCGTCGACGTCCAGTTCCGTCTCACCGAAGTAGGCGATGTCGAGATCGATGGTCCGCGGTGCGTCGGGATCGTCGGTCCGTTCGCGCCCGAGTTCGCCCTCGATGTGACGCAGCGCCGTGCGCAACTCGACGGGACCGAGTTCCGTGCAGATCAAGGCGGCTGCGTTGAAGAAATCCGGGGCATCCTCGGGTCCGCCAACCGACGGGCTCTCATAGAAGCGACTCACCCGTTCGACGGTAATCTGCGGAGCGCGACGCAGGAGCCGGATTGCCTCGGGCAGGTTGCGTTCCCTCTCGATGTTCGAGCCCATCGCCACGATGGCCTTGGCGGTTCCCTCACGCATGGGCACCTCCCTCTTCCCTGGTCCGATTGATCGTGATGCCAACCGATCGTGCGTGGCGCAACGCGCCCGGCTTCTCGACGGTCATCTCCACCGCAGCCACGCGATCGTCCGAATCGAAACAGATATCGACGAGTTCGGCAACCAAGCGCTCGACCAGCATCGGCTCGCCCCGTTCGATGTGAGCGATCAGGCGCTTCGTGATCGTCCGGTAGTTGACCGCGTCGTCGATGTCGTCGCTGAGCGCAGCCGGGCGGGTGTCCGCCCACAGTGTCGCATTCACAAGGATGTCTTGTGGATTGACCCGTTCGTCGGGATTGATCCCCAAGATCCCCGAAATAAGCAGGTCCTTGATGTGGATCTGGTCAATTCCTGCCATGTTGGTCCTCGTGAGTGTTCCGCGGTCGCACCGATTCGAGACACGAGACACGAGACACCAGACTCCGGTGAAGCGCCCTTCCTCGTTCGTGGCTCAAACTAGGTGCCCCCCTCCGTCGACCCGAACGATCTCTCCCGTCACGAAGTCGTTCTCAAGGAGGCTCAGGACCGCGGCAACCACCGGGGCGGTCCCTCCCGTTCGTTCGAGCGGAAGCTGGGCCGCCAGACGCTGGACGTAGTCGTCGTCTTCACCGGGTGGGGGCAGGATCACGCCCAGCGCGACGGCGTTGACCCGGATCCTTGGGGCAAGCTGCAGTGCGGCGGTTTTGGTGAACGTGTCGATGCCGCCCTTCGCCACGATGTAGCTGAAGTGCTCTCGATAGGGACTCTGAGTACGGACGTCGGTGATGTTCACCACCGCACCGTCGAGGCCTTCCGGAAGTGCGTTCGCCAGGGCCTGTGTGGCGAACACCGGGGACGCGAGCGTCAGGTCGAACGTGCGTCGCCACTGTCCGAGCGTCACGTCTCCAACGGTGTCCTCAGGGAAGCCGGACGCGCTGTTGACCAGGATCGAAGGACTTCCGAGCGATTGCGTGGCGAGATCGACGAGTTCGTGAGCCTGGGACGGGTCGGAGAGGTCAACCGAACCAATCTCAACCCGTACCCCGAGAGCGCGGACTTCCTCTGCCGTCTCCTCGGCGGGTCCGGCCGAGCGGTTGTAGTGAACAAAGACGTCGGTGCCCGCTCGGGCGAGACCAAGCGCGATGGCGCGCCCGACGCGAACGCCGCCGCCCGTCACGATCCCGACTCTTCCACGTAGGTCCATTGCAGTCAGCGTAACCACGCGAAGGTTCTTGCCCTTCCTGTTTCGCCGGTAACCGCTGCCTCGCTCCGTGACCGCCTATCCTGGCCGCCGTGAGCAAGGAAGACCCCAAACACGGACGTTGGATCCTCCCGGTTGTGGTTGCCGCGTTGATCGGATTCACCTACCTCTTCGTGAACGCGCTGCCACCGGCGGAGATTCCAGTTGGGACAACCACCACGGTCGTCGCCGCGGAGACCACGACAACAACGAGCGCGGCGGCAGTGACAACAACCACGCTCCCGGCCGACATCGCAGCCTTCCTTTCGCTGATAAATAGCTATGCGAGCGACGCAACGAAGATCGACACTGACATCGACGCAGCGAACACAGCGCGTGAGAACGGTGAGGCGGAGTTCGCTGAAACACTTGCGGCGTTCGAGGCGTCTGCGGTTGAGGCGCAGACGCTGAGCGACAACGTGGCCTCGACCAATCCACCCGACATCTACGCAGCGGTCTGGCCGGATGCCGTGTCGACCGCCGCAGCGCTCCCGACCGGCGCCAACGCGGTGATCGAGGGGCTGCGCGCACCGGATGACGGCACAGGCCGACGCGAAGCCGTCGCGGCCTACGCCGTTCTAACCGACGACTTCCTCGCCGCCCTCGACGCCGTAACCGCCGCAACCCCGTAGGTCGAGTATCCCCTCCCCCTCTCCAATTCCTCCCTCTCAGGGGGAGGAATCCACCCGCCCCCAGGGAGTTGGGGACGGGCCTCTCATACGCGACGATCTGTCGTTCAGCTACTCCGCCAGCGCACCGCAGATCTTGTTCGTCATCAGCGCGGCGACGGTGTAGGGATCGGCGTTTGCGTTCGGGCGACGGTCCTCGATGTAGCCCTTCCCGTCTTTGGCGACCTGCCACGGGATCCGCACCGATGCGCCACGGTCGGACACCCCGTAGGAGTACTCGGTCCACGGCGCGGTCTCGTGAAGACCGGTCAAGCGTCGCTCGATGCCCGCTCCGTACACCTTGATGTGCTCCTCGGGGTCGACGGCCAGAGCTTCGCACGCAGCGATGATCGGCTCGTACGACTCGCGCATGGCGATGGTCGAGAAGTTCGTGTGCATGCCTGCCCCGTTCCAGTCGCCGTCAACCGGCTTTGGGTTGAGATGTGCGGAGATGTCGTAGTCCTCGGCAATGCGATAGAGCAGCCAGCGGGACATCCACAGATGGTCGCCCACTTCGACTGGTCCGAGCGGCCCGATCTGGAACTCCCACTGCCCAATCATCACCTCAGCGTTCGTGCCCGAGATCGCGATCCCCGCCTCCAGGCAGGCGGCCGTGTGACCCTCGACAACGTCACGCCCCCAGATCTCATCGGCGCCGACGCCGCAGTAGTACCCGCCCTGGGGCGCCGGGTAGCCGCCGACCGGCCAGCCGTGCGGACGTCCGTCCTTGAAGAACGTGTACTCCTGTTCGAGGCCGAACCACGGATCCTGATCCGCGTACTTCTCGTATGCCGCGGCGGCGGCGGCTCGCGTGTTCGAAGGATGCGGCTCCATGTCGGGCGTGAGCACCTCGCACAACACGAGCACGTCGTCGCCACCACGGATCGGATCCGGACGGATGAAGACCGGTTTCAGCACACAGTCAGACAGGTTCCCCGGTGCCTGCTCGGTGCTCGAACCGTCGAATCCCCAGACCGGCGGCTCTTCGCCCGTCTCCACGATCTTGGTCTTGGAACGAAGCTTGGCCGTCGGTTTCTGACCGTCGATCCAGATGTATTCCGCCCGATACGCCATACCTGCCTCCGATGTCGTTTGGTGTGGTTCGGTGACACAGGCGCGCGCCACCAATCGAATCCATACAATGATGCCGGTCGGCCATTACCCGGCGGTAACCGCTGTGTGAACGCTCTGTTACAGCTCAATTGTCCACTGGCGCCATATCCGGAACGCCGTACGATGGTGGCTCTCGGAGGCCAACACCCATGGACAGACAGCACGAATACGTCCTCAGAACCGTCGAGGAGCGGGGCATTCGCTTCATCCGCCTCTGGTTCACCGACGTCCTCGGATTCCTCAAATCGTTCGCCATCACTCCCGCCGAACTACGCGTGGCGCTCGAGGATGGCCTGAGCTTCGATGGGTCTTCGATCGACGGCTTCTCCCGCACGTACGAAGCCGACATGCTTGCCAAACCCGACCCGACGACGTTCCAGACCCTTCCCTGGAAGTCCGGAGACGCCGGTGTGGCCCGCATGTTCTGCGACATCGTGACGCCGGACGGCGATCCATTCGACGGTGACCCGCGCCAGGTGCTGCGACGCACCATGAAACGGGCCTCCGAACTCGGCTTCACGTTCTATGTCGCACCGGAAGTGGAGTATTTCTACTTCGCGGACTCCGGACCCGACCCACAGGTTCTCGACCGCGGCGGCTACTTCGACCTGACACCGCTCGACGTCGCACAGGAGTACCGGCGCTCAACCATCGTCGCACTCGAGGAGCTCGGCATTCCGGTGGAGTTCTCACACCACGAGGTTTCGCCATCGCAGCATGAGCTCGACCTGCGCCACACCGATGCGCTGACGATGGCCGACAGCATCGTGACCACCCGCCTCGTGGTGAAGGAAGTTGCGATGGAACACGGCCTCTACGCCACGTTTATGCCGAAGCCGCTCGCCGAATACGACGGATCCGGCCTGCATCTGCACCTCTCGCTCTACCAAGGTGAGACCAACGCCTTCCACGAGGAAGGCGCCGAGTACGGCCTGTCGAAGGTGGCCCACGGCTTCATCGCCGGGCTGCTTCGCCACGCCAACGAGATCACCGCGGTTACGAACCAGTGGGTGAATTCGTACAAACGCCTTGTCGGCGGCTTCGACGCCCCCGTGTTCGAGACGTGGGCGCGCAACGATCAGACAGCCCTCGTCCGCATCCCCGCCGCAAGACGCGGGAAGATCGACTCGACTCGCATCGAGTACCGGTCTCCTGATCCTGCGACCAACCCGTACCTGGCGTTCTCGGTGATCCTCGCCGCGGGACTCGCGGGAATCGAGAACAACTACGAACTTCCGCCCGAGATGGGCCACGACGTCCTCGGCATGTCACGCTCCGAGCTGATGGCGTCCGGCATCGAGAGGCTCCCTTCGAACCTCAACGCGGCGTTGCGGGTCATGGAAGACTCCGAGCTCGTCCGCTCGACGCTCGGCGAACACGTCTTCGAATGGTTCCTGAAGAACAAACGTGCCGAGTGGTCGAGGTACGAAGAACACGTCTCCCGCTTCGAGTTGGAGGAATACCTCCCGGTGCTGTGATGTACGTCGCGATCTTCCCCCCCACGCCGTCCGTCGCCCTGACCACCGCGCTCCTCGCGGTCGGGTACAGCCCGGTGCCGATCGCGGACGTCGCAGACGCCGAGCGGCGCGAGCCTGAACGCGGCTGGTCTGCCGCGGTCATTGAGCTCTCCGAGGACGCCGGCTTGGCGATCACGGTTGGGCGGAAGCTTCGCGACGAACACGGCATCGCCGTGCTGCTCGTTGTGGATCGGACCCTGACCTCGCGCCTCGCAACCGAGGACGGGTTCGACGACTTCGTCCTCACCCCGGTGGATCAGGCCGAGTTGGCGGTTCGACTCGGCAAACTCGATCGGATCGCGGCGGTCGAACACGCCGACCCGATCCTCAAACACCGGGACCTCGAACTCAACACTGCGACATACCAGGCGACCATTGCCGGGCACCCGCGCGACCTCACCTTCATGGAGTACGAACTGCTCCGTTTCTTCGTTGAGCACCCGCAGCGGGTGTGGTCTCGAGAGCAGATCCTCTCCAAGGTCTGGGGCTACGACTACTACGGCGGCTCGAGAACCGTCGACGTGCACGTGCGCCGCCTCCGCGCAAAACTCGGGGAAGAACGCTCAAACTGGATCGCCACGGTACGAAGCGTCGGCTACCGATTCGGCTAGGACGGCCGCCGGCCTGTGCTCGCGACCCCTCCATCTCTCACTCCACCACGAAGCCTGAATCCACGGTTTGTTGGCGGCGACGGACGCAACTCGGCTTTCGCCCCAAGGAGGTTCGGTCCGATTCCTCCCCCTGAGGGGGAGGTGGCAGCGGCGGAGCCTTTCCCTGCCAGACCGCAACCGTTCCCCGTGTCAGATCACATCGGAAACCCGGGCGGAGCCGCTGACGGAGGGGGTCAAAGCGCTCCTGTGTGAGATTCGTTTGGACGCGGCGGCTGCTCGTGAGTCATGGAACCGTCTGACCCCCTCCGCCGCCTGGCGGCGGCACCTCCCCCTCAGGGGGAGGAATCCGAGAAGGGGTCTGCACGGATTGTATGGGCCACAGTTCTGGTGACACGCCAAATCGACGACCGGCCAGTCACAACAAGACCTCCGCTGTGATGCGTGCGCGCAAGTCCGTGGATTCAGGCAACGTGGTGGAGGCGAGGGCCCTACGACCGACGCCAGTTGAATTGCTGCTCGCTGAGGTCATGGCCATACAGGCGATGGTCGAATATCTCCAGTATCTGGCGAGACCGGCGCTTCGTTCGAGATGAGGATCCCGCTCATCGACGAGTAGCTGACCCGCGTGTGACATGCGCTCATCGCAACGTGGACTTCCCGAGGTGGCGTGGTCGCCAGACTTCGCCGCTAAGGCGTCAAGCCGGATCGTGGCGAACGATCAGCGGATCGTGAAGGTACGTTCGCACCGTGGGATAGGCGAGCTCGACCGAGGGCTCGGCTTCGAATGCCGTGAGAAGCGCCCGCCAGAATTCATCCTCAACATTGCGCCTCGATCGTGCTTCCACGAGCAGCCGGGCCGTGAGTAGCACACCGCTGTCGCGGGTTGACACGTAGACCGTTGCCCCCATTTCACGGAACTTGATGACGTAGTCCCGCGTTGCACTTGCAGCAGCTTCCTCCCGCCGGAAATCCTCCTCGGCAATAGCCAGCGGCTCCAGCGCAGCACGGATGAGTTCCTCCGCTCGACGCCAATCGGACTCGAAGGTGACGAGCACCGGCATCTCATGCCAGATGTGGAAGAAGCCCTCGGTGTAGTTGGCGGTGGGGTGCCGAAATAGATGCCCATTGGGAACGTGGACGAGGCGCCCGGTTGACTGGTCGGCGTCTACCCAGCTCTTGATTTCCAGCAGCGTGAATCGGAACGCGCGCACGTCGACAACGTCACCAGCTGTCCCGTCGATCTCGATCCGATCTCCAACACGGAACGGCCGTCGCAACATGATGTAGAGCCAGCCGGCAAGATCGAGAAACACGTCGGCAAGCGCGATCGCGAGGCCGGCAACGAGAAGTCCGAGGAACGTGCCCAGATCGTCAAAGAAAGGCACCCAGATCCACGTCAGGAGGAAGACAGTGATCGCCATCGTGATGTAGGTGATCGCCTTCCTCGCCCTGAACAGCACATCGCCATCTGTGATGGTCCGATTCAGCCATCGCACGATGAGCCAGCGAACAACCAGAGCGATGACAACAGTTGCGAGTGTCGCGGCGATTCGGAAGGAAAGATCCGCAGACAACCCGAGATTCTCTTGGAGCCATGCTGCCACGAGGCCAGTGTAGGAACGGCGTGCCCCCCAACCTGCATCAACCGCGGGTCGTAGAGTCGAGCGCGGGAGCCGATCCTGCCGATACGCTATCGGCAGAACCGCTCGACATGGGCAATTCAGGGAAGGGCACGCGATCGCATGGAAACCAGGATTCTCCGATCTGCGGGAGACGGGACCACCTCCGTTCTATCCGAGGTGTCGGGAGATAGGGTCGACCGAGGATGGGTATGGGTCGACATATCGGTGGAATCGGGCGACTCCAGCGAGCTCGATGAGATTGCCACCTTGCTCCAACTCGACGCGCTCGCCGTCCGCGATGCAGTGACCGATATCGACCTTGCCAAGGTCGACGACTTCGGACATCACCTGTTGGTGGTTCTCCACGGGCTGCGGGACGACCGCGTCGAGACTTACGAACTCGACTGTTTCCTTACGGACACGTACCTCGTGACCGTTCACACCGAGCGCTCCCCCGCAGTTGATGCCTTCTGGGAACAGGTGCAAATGAACGAGTATCTGGCTGCCTCGAGCGTCGATGAACTCGTCGGATGTCTCGCCGATGTGCTGACTCGCCGCTTGATTTCAGTGGTGGAAGCGTTCGACCGCCGCATCGATGAGCTCACGGGCGCGGCACTCGAGGCGGACCCGGATTTCCTCATCGAGATGACCGCTGTTCGCGTCGACCTCGCCGAGGTCCGCGAGGTCATCCAGCCTCAGAGAGAGGCGCTCGACGTGCTGCGCAGAAGCTCGTCGCCACTGCTCAGCGAAGCCGGCCGGCGCCGCTTCTCCGATGTTTTCGATGTGGCCATGCGGGCGGCACACGAGTTGGATGCCGCACGGTCGGCACTCGCTGAGACGCTGGACGCGTATCGGGGAGCAGAAGCAAAGGAGGCGACGAACGTGACCAAAGTCCTCACGGTGTACGCCGCCATCATGTTCCCGCTGACGCTGCTGGTTGGGTTCTTCGGGATGAACTTCGGCAACCTGCCCGGGCTGCAGACTGACTGGGGATGGGTCGCCGTAACAGCCGCGATGCTGGTCATCGCACTCATCTCCGTTGGTGTGTTCGTCGCACTCGGCTGGATCCGGCGCCCGTCGGGCAGGAAAGCTGGAGCAACGCTTGGCCGCGGACTCGTCGAGGCCGCGAAGGCACCGGCGCATGTTGGCGGCGCGATCTACGAGGTTTCCACCATGCCTCTGCGCGGCATCGTGGGGCGTCGATCAACGCACGGCTCGGGAGAAACCGCCGACGGCGGATAATCCGGCAGGCCCGAAGCAGCAGGGTGATGCACAGCTGCGTCGAGGCCGCGTAGCTTCGAAGCCCGACAGCAATGACGGCGGTTGGTGGCTTCGCCTAGTGGTCGAAGGTGCTTTCGACCGACTTGTTGCCGGTGTCGGTGTGAGCGCTCCGCTTCGCCTGCTTGGCGAGGCGCTTCTCCTTGAGGCTCTTGCCGGTCTTCTTGGTGCTTCTGCCGCCCTTGTCCTTGTTTGCCATGAGGTCCTCCCAGCCGGCCACCGAGAATGGTGGCCACCACCATTCTGTCACATGCTGAGCGCTGGGCGGGGATAGTCTCTCGACAACGCGAGTCGCAGCCGTTCAGCTGAAGATGCGTCGATAGAGGTTCACGCTGAGCGGTGACGCAACGACGAAGATGCCAATGATCCACGCGATCGAGAGCGCGATCATGCCTTCGATCGTCTTGCCCGAAGGCATTGCCTCAATACCGATCGTGAGGCCTCGGACGGTCGTTGCAAGCACCGAGACGGGCTGATTCTCTGCGAAAACCTGGAGCCAACCTGGCATCGACTGCACCGGAACGAATACGGAACTCGCGAAGACGAACGGGAACACCAGGAGGAAACTCGCCGATTGCGCCGCCTCCGGGGTACGGGCAAGGAGACCAATCGCAGCGAACACCCACGACATCGAGTAGCCGAACATGAGCGCAAGGATCAGGCCGAGGACGAGCTGGGGAATCCCTGACGGCCGGAACCCGATCAGATACCCCACGAAGATCATGAGCGTGTTCACGGCACCGCTGCGCAACAGGTCGGCAAGTGTTCGCCCGGCAAGAACCGCACCTCGCGCCATCGGAAGCGACCGGAAACGGTCGATGACACCTGCGGCCAAGTCCTCGGTGAGGCCGGTCGCCGTATTGGTGGCGCCGAACATCACCGTCTGAACCAGGATCCCGGGGAGGAGGAAGTCGATGTACGGCACACCGGGGAGAGATATGGCTCCCCCGAACACGTAGTTGAACAGCAGCAGGAACATCACCGGCTGGACGGTTGCGACCAGCAGCAGCTGTGGCATCCGAATGAAGCGCCGTAGATTGCGCTTCGTGATGATCCACATGTCCTTGAAGGCATGTGCCGGCGTAACGCGCGATTTGGTGGTGGTCGTTTTCACGGCGGTGGTCGTCATCGCGCCACCTCACTCTCTTGTTTGCCATCTGTCGGGCGGTCCGGTTCTGCCGCGTGCCCGGTGATGGAAAGAAAGACGTCATCCAGAGTCGGCTTGTGGAGTTCGATTTCGAGGATCGGGATCGAGGCGTCATCCATGGCACGGACAACTTCAACCAAGGAACGCGAACCGTCCTTGGCCGGAACCACCAACAAGCCGCGGTCCTCATCGTGAAGAGGGTCTGATCCAGTGAGGTTGTTGATTGCGGCGATCGCACCGGCGCAATAGGCGTCTTCGACCCCGAGCTGGACCACCACACCGCCGATCGTCTCCTTGAGGCTGTCCGACGTCCCCTCGGCGATGAGGCGCCCATGGTCGATCACCCCGATGGTGTCGGCGAGGAAGTCCGCTTCCTCCAGGTACTGGGTCGTGAGCAACAGCGTGGTTCCGCCGCTGACGAGTTCGCGGATGAGCTCCCAGATGTCGACACGGGACCGAGGATCGATGCCGGTTGTCGGCTCGTCGAGGAACAAGACGTCGGGGCGCCCGACCAACGAAGCGGCGAGGTCGAGTCGGCGTCGCATGCCGCCGGAATATGTCGATACCGGACGGTCGGCGGCGCCAACGAGATTGATCCGCTCGAGGACCTCGGCGGCACGGGACTGCGCCTCTTCCATAGGCAGGTTGTACAGCCGGCCGACCATCACGACGTTCTCACGGCCGGTCAGGAACTCGTCAACGGCGGCGTACTGCCCACCGAGGCCGATCCTGGTCCGGACACCAATCGGGTCGGCGACAACGTCGATTCCCTCGACCGTTGCCGTCCCGGAGTCGGGCTTGAGGAGCGTGGCGAGGACACGAATCAGCGTGGTCTTGCCGGCTCCGTTCGGGCCGAGCAGCCCGTAGACCTTTCCCTGTTCGATGGACATCGACACACCGTCGAGCGCGGGGACATCGGACTTCTTGTAGGTCTTGTAGATGTTGTCGGCGACGACTGCGAGCGTCATCGTCCCTCCCCGGTTCGTTGGACTGCGGTCGCAGCCTGCGTCTCAGAAGAATCGAGCGGCTGCGCAATGAAGCGAGCCTAGGGGTCGGCGTTTGCGCAAGCGCACAACAATCGCGTCCGCCGTTTCCATCGAAGCGGACGCGAATTGCGCAACAGGCCTCGCTGACGCCGATTGACGCGTATCAACACACGTCGCGTCTGCAGCCCTCCAAGCCCACACGGGTTGGCAGGGCATCGGGGAGACGCCGAAAGCGACCGGCCGCTCGGACTATCCGCGGCCATCCGACGTTCGAGAGGCCGTCGCGCGCCGTTTCCTCACGAAACGCGCGAGAACGATGCCAAGAGCAGGACCCAGCAGCACGATGGCAACAACAACGACGCCAATCGCGCTGTTCTGGCTGAACACCTCACCGATGGTCGCTTCGTAGCCGTCCTCGATCCCGGCGTAGATCACCACGTTGACGGCGGCTACGACCCCAACCACACCGCCCCCGATCCCCCCGAAGACGAGATCGAGAATCCAGCCTGAGGTGTTCGATCTCATCCGCGCAGTATCGCAGCGCTGGCGGGCTGAATCGGCGTGCTGGCGCGATCGTCAGTGGATCAAGGTGGGCAACTCGTGGCAACACGAGCTCACCACTTCTCGCCGCAACTCTCCCACGGCGATTCCGGTGCAACCAGAAGGGGGACCCGACTGGGTCGGGTCCCCCTTGGAGGAACGAGAAGGCTTGGAAAGGTGGGCCGTGTCATCTCATTCGTCACTCCTTTGCTGCTACTTCCACTATGGCCGCCGCGCCTGTGAGCCACCTGGGGCCGGGGTTCAGATCGGCTGTGACTCGGAGGGAGCAATCTTGGGCAACTCGATCGTGATTCGGGTGCCTTCTGCATCAGTTCGAGTCGCGGTCACGGTGCCGCCGTGCGCTTCGACGATCGCGTGGACGATCGACAGGCCAAGGCCGGCGCCACCGGATCTTCGCGACCGGGACGGGTCCGCTCGGTAGAAACGCTCGAAGACCTGGTCGAGAGCGGCTTCGGGTATCCCCGGGCCGTCGTCCGTGACTTCGATCACAACAGAATCGGCAGTCTCTTGCACCACCACAGAGGTCTCCGTCCCCTGGGGCGTGTGAACCCTGACGTTGGCCAACAGGCTCGTGATGACCTGCGTCAGGCGCTCCTTGTCGGCCTGCAAGACGACCTCGTCTGGCGACTCGACGTCGACCGGACGCAACGGATCGATGGCGGCATGGTCCGCCGCCGCGTGGCGGACAATCTGGGCAACATCGACCGGACCGATCCGGAGCGGCTGGGTCTGACCCAGCCGGGCGAGGATCAACAGGTCCTCGATGAGCAGGCCCATCCGCCGGCTCTCGCTCTCGATCCGTGACCACGCTTTGTCTTGATCCTCGGGCGTCGGGAGACCCCCCTTGCTCCGCAGTTCGGCGTAGCCGGCAATCGTGGCCAGCGGTGTCCGCAGCTCATGGGAGGCGTCGGCGACGAACTGGCGGAGGCGCTCCTTCGCGTCGCGCTCGGTCTCCACGGCCTCCTCGAGATGGGCGAGCATCTCGTTGAGCGACAAGCCGAGGCGGCCCAACTCGGTGTCCGGATCGAGTTCAGGCACGCGGCGGGTCAAGTCCCCAGCGGCGATGGCCTCCGCCGTCTCCACCATCTCGTCGACCGGCCGCATGCTCTGGCGGACCGTCCACCACGTCGCGACCGCTCCAAGGAGCAGGACACCACCGCCGGCGAGGAGCAACGTGCGAATCAAGGCCGTGGTCGCGGATGAGACTTCTTCGAGCGGCCAGGCGAGCACGACTTGCATTCCGTCGGGATGTGCCTGGACGAGGGATCGATACCTCAGGCTTCCGTCGACGCTGTCGAGATAGAAGAAGCCGCTCCCGTCTTCGAGGTCCCGTATGTCCGGCAGTGGGTCGGGATCGTCGGCGAATCCCGAAGGTCGCGCGACCAATACCGTCCCGTCGGCTGCCACCGCGATCTCGGCGGTGGGCCGGAGGAAGGGATCGTCGTCGACCTGTGTCTCTTCGAGCGGTGGCTCTTCACCAGGTGGCCGCTCGCCTGGTCTCGGTTCCGGGGTCGGGCCGCGTTCGGCGATCCCGATCAGCGTTCGATCGATCTGGCCAATCAGGATGTCCTGGGTCGATTGAGAGGCTACGAATCCGACAGCGACGATCGCCACCAGAAGAAGGACCGTGAACGAGATCACCAGCCGTGTTCGAAGGCTCATGCCTGAGGCGACCGGATCACGTAGCCGATCCCACGAACGGTCTGGATCAACGAACCGTCGGTGTCTCCGAGCTTCTTGCGCAGATAGGAGACGTACGTCTCGACGATGCCGTAGTTGCCGTCGAAGTCGTACTCCCACACGTATTCGACGATCTGTCCCTTGGACATGACCCGGCCGCGATTCAACGCCAGGAACCGGAGCAGGCGGAACTCGGTCGGTGACAACTGCACCTCGTCGGTCCCATGCCACACCTGGTGGGCATCCTCGTCGATAACCAGGTCGCCAACGGTCATGCGCGACGACTCGCTGGTGCCCCCGGACCGGCGCAGCAGCGCCTCGATCCGCAGTCCCAACTCCTCCAAGCTGAACGGTTTGGTGAGGTAGTCGTCCCCACCCTGGCGGAAGCCGGTTCGCAGATCGTCGATGTCGTCGCGGGCGGTGAGGAAGATGACCGGGACGTGCACCCCGTCGCGTCGAATCCGCCGACACACCTCGAAGCCGTCCATCTCGGGCATGTTCACGTCAAGGACAATCAAGTCGGGCGTGGTGGACTTGACTCGGCGCAGCGCATCAAATCCGTTGCTCTCGGTCTCCACCGTATATCCGGCGAACCGAAGGGCGCTGGAAACCAACTCGGTCAGGGATTCTTCGTCGTCGACCACCAAGATCGTGGCGTCGTGGCTGATTCGTTCGTTCATGATCACTCACGCTACCTGCGCTTCCTGGGAGTTTCCTGAGAACGACATGTGAGATGCCGGAGATCCACAGCGGAACCGCCAGGTCTCACCGATTGGAACGTCCCTACGTGCCGGCGACTGTCAGTGCCACAATGATGAGCAGGAAGCCGGCGATGGTGGCAGCAGCGGTTGCTGCTACCACCACAACACGGGCCGCGGTTTGGCCGGCCGACCCCGGCGCCTCGACCGCCCGGTTTCCTGCCGTCGCCCTCACCGCCGCTCTCCGATCGTGTCGGCCATTGAACGGACCTCGCTCGACGTCCGGTTGGGGTCCGGCAATTCATACCGCACTTCAACCGAGGTCGTGCCGTTCACGAGGTCGACCTTGCGGATCTTGACCCCGTGGATCGTGGCGTTCAGCAAGCCGCCGAG
>Ga0316198_10001336_pt1 | contig 14400 bp, 14 predicted proteins | sample OudBieAanoxic_MG_FD_204935 | JGI IMG/M metagenome (GOLD analysis project Ga0316198, IMG submission 204935) | Coastal sediment microbial communities from Oude Bieten Haven, Netherlands - site A anoxic | ecosystem: Environmental > Aquatic > Marine > Coastal > Sediment | place: Netherlands...
TCGGAAGAGTAAAGGGGCATCGATACAGTGAAGCTGAACTGGCGCGTAAAAGGGTCTGGCGACGGTTGTGACCAGATGACTTTTTTCTGCGTGACAGCCGCCCGGTACCATTCCGTTTGCATGGCATTATATGACATCATCGGGATTTTAGACAATGCGGGATAAACGCTCTGCGCCCCATTGTCTAAAGCCACCATTTGCCAATAAATAAGATCCGGATGAGTAAGGACGAGGTCGTGAAAAACCGGTACCATCGCAGAGAAAACGGACGATATTTCTTCGTATTCCTTTTCGGCACCATTAAAGATTTTCTGGCTCTGACTGTTGTAATCGACAGTCAGCGGCATGAAACGACCCATGCCTGTAATGCGAAACCGCAAGGCTGAATTCTCGCTGTCGCTTTCAGTCGATGCGGTCTGAGCGCTGTTTACACCGTTTCGGAATGTGTAGGGGTGGTGGGCACCGGCGAAACGTTTTTCGATCTCTGAGGCCTGAACCCGCAGGATCATCTCGATCAATTCTCTCTCGAGCCCCAACGCCGACGCATGTTCTTCCACCAACAAAGTCAGTTCGAGCCCGGCTTTCTGAATGAGAACCTCATGGGCAATGGACGCCAGGTCGTTACCCATTCCTTGCATACTGCGCTGTCCACTCAGGCGCAGTATAAAAATGGGGACCAGTGAAATGGTCAGTAAAACAATGAGCAGCTTCCAACGAATTCTCATAGACACCTTCAATTATAGTGGTTGACAGAATAGAATTCTGGTAAGCATTCACAGGTCACCGCATCTGCTTTGTTGTCGGACACTTGAAGTACAATAGTACGTCTGCGCGCCCGACGTCTTGCATCTGCGTCACCCTGTAAATGCTTACAAATAGGTGGCTTGATGCACATTGGACGTTGCAACCCTGTGAACGGCTGCGAATTCTGTTATCCACAGCATATCTCACATTGTAAATTTCGGATTTTAGATTTTGGATTGGCGGTATCGCTTTGCTCTTTCATTTATAGTGGTTGTCAAGAAAACGTTCCGTTATGCGAACGTTTTCTTGACAACCACAAATCCAATTTCCGCATTCCAAATTCTAAATTCTTCGAATTTCGTGCTTATTATTTCGAATTTATACCATTTTGCCCCCGCAGGGTGGCTCCTGATGCGATCCGATCGGCGGATGGAGATGCACTTGGGGGGTCTAATATATAACTCATACCGTTTCTTCCGACGGTGTGATCCACATCTGCCACATGATCAGAACCGTTTCCAGGACGAATATGACGCCGAAAAGAAGCCCGCCGGGGATGTGTAGCCAGAAAAACGCCGGGTGAACGAAAATCTTCAACCAAACCGACGCCAGATCGATGATGATTCCGGCGAAAGGTAACGCGATGAGCCAGCTTCGGCGGGTTGCATCCAAATCCAGAAATAGAACAGCGGCACCCATGAGAATAAAAATGGCACTCATGCCGAAGATATGAATGTGGGTGAACTTGAGGGCAAATATGAATTCATCGGTCTTATAAAAGGGTTTTACGGTCTTTTGCGCCGGTGCGTCGGCAAAAAGATCTCCTCGCGCTGCATCCGGGCTCGTCATTTCCTGTGGCGCCGGTTCCTGGGGCTTCTCCTTTTGATAAAGGGTGGGGATGATATCGTGCACGATGATCTGCGTCAGGGCACCGCTCATGCCGATGGCCATCATCACTACGATCATTGTCATTAGGATTTTTCCCGGTATCGGCCAGTTTCGCAGACGGGGCCCGAGTTCTCTTGTGCTCAGTGCCTTATTTGTGTGCATCCGGTCAACCTCCTCCTGATGCCAGGATCATTCGCCCGTAAAATTCGATCCACTGTATTCGCCTTTTTGATTGAAAAAGATAAACACTGACCGTGGGTCCCCCTCGGTCCGGCTGAATTGGACAACGATTTCTTCTTCATTCCCCCTATCACGCATGAACACTTTGATGTCCGAAAGTGCAATCTCCCAGGTTGAATCGAGTTTCTCGCCTGCGAGCAGGCGGTCGTAAAGCTCGATGCCTTTCTTGGTCGCTTCAAGAGCGTTGATGCCCATGTTGCCGTGACCCTTAGGGCCGTGGGCGAAAAGTGTGACAGGGGTTAGTACGAATACGAGAGCTAAAGTGATACCAATCAGCTTGCCAAACGATCTCTTGAGTTTGACGAAATTTGCCATTTGCTTTTCACTCCTTTGCAGAGGCGGTGCTGGATTCATCGAATACGCTTATCCCCTTGGTTTCAGATTCATGGTCGTCAGGCCGAAGGATTCTTTGCTCTGATGTTTCTAATGAGATTTATTCTGGATTTTTAATGCCGCAAGATATCTTCAATTCCCGAAAAAAATCACAGGGGTCCAAAAGAGAGTTCGGCTTTAGTTTTGGGGGGTTATATGTGACGCGATGTATAACAGCGGCTGTTCGACGCTGTATATTAGTTCCCGGGGCAAAAATGCCTCATCCCTTCGACGCACTTGCGCGCATTAACGATTCCAGGCCTGTCACGCCCAAGGCGTGATTGACGCCGAAATTGCGGAAAAGAGCCATTTATGGACGAAAGCTAATCGACAGGTTGCGGCGGCGGCGGAGGGTTGCTTGCTGCCTCCTGCCATTCCGCAATAGAGCCCTTGCCGTTGCCGCTTACCGGGTCCGATGCCGTCGATGCAACATCTGACCCCTTGTACAGGATACGATCGATTTTGGGGAAAAAGCTGTTCTCCATCGACAGGCGTACGGAAAGTGCTTTGATCAGAAAATAACCGAAGGAGAGTCCGGCCAGCCCGAAGAGAAGAACAGCCGAGAAATACCCCAATCCGAGTCGTGGGGCCAGCGTGGATCCTGTTCCGGCGCCTATCAAAAGAAAAACGACCGGTACCAGGTAATTGATTGCAGCGCTTTTCAGCATCGACTTTCTACTGATGTACACAGAAACGGTGTCGCCGGCCTGGGCGTTGATTTCATTCCTGACCTTTGTCACCGTTCGGGCGCTTTTGCAGTCTGTCGGACAGTTGCGTGCCGACACGCAGTCGGCACAGGCGTCGAGTTCGTCGGTGACCACCTCTGCCCACCCGTTTCCCATTACACTGACGACGATTCCGTTTTTATACGGCATGCGTTGACCTCCCCGTAAAACGGTTTCCAACACAACCGTGGGCAATATATCATTGGCAGCACTGGGGGGGCTTGCCGCCGGTGGCTTTGTTCAGCCGCGCAAGGTAACGTTTCCAGAAACCTTTCGGTTTTTCGGCTTTATCAGCCAGATATCTTTCCGGATTATTATCGAAAGCGGTCCGGCAGGCCTCGGCACAGAAGTGATGGATACTGTTTTTATAGTTGGACACGAACGAGCGGTCTTGTGGGTCCACAGTCATTCCGCACACCGGGTCGATGACCGTTGCCGTGTTGTTTGATTTTGGTATCATCATTCGAATCTCCTTAATGGGTGGCGTCCCAGTGGGTATGTTGTCCATTTTTCCACCTCAATCGCCACTCTCGATAGGGGATAATAAGACCTGATGCCCGGGAAGTCACGCGGTGTATTAATGGATTGTAGGGAAAGACATCTGCAGATTGCTAAAGCGGAAATGTCGAACCGGGGTTATACCTTGGTAATGGTTTGCTTCTAAGCGTTGCAGATGGGGCCGTCGATGCCGTCTTCTTTCAGTAAATCAACGCTCCGCGCGGCGGTCCGATTGGGCAGAGTGTCGCGGTGATGGTTGGTGAGATGTCCCATATATGAGAAGTGGCGATGAATTATATCACCGAGCTCCAGATTATTTGCCCCAATCGGTTCCCAGGACGTTTATGGGTCAACTGGTTCGAAAGTCCTATGGGGCGGTTTATCATGAAACCGCCCCGCAGACTGCACTATGAATTCCGTCTGTATCAATCCCAGCAGTATCCGCCTCCAGGACCGCGCCCGGTTCCCGGACCATAGCCCATCATTCCGCCGCGACCTCTGCCGCTCATCATAAATCCGCGTCCGGCTTCAGGGTTGACCTCTTTCATTTTAACGATGTGATTCAACCGTTTCTGGTCCAATTCCGCCTCGAGTTTGGATATGTCTTGCTGAATTGCAGCGGCCTTCTGCGCATCCGCATCGGATTTGGCCAGTTCGCTTCTTAGCGCGAGTTCCTTGGTATAAAGATTTTCTCGCAAATCATCCGTATCCTTGATGAATGCACGGCGTTCTTGCTCCATAGCCTGGCGCTGCTCGTCGGTCAAGTCCGGGTAATCTCCACCGTATCCGGGCCCGCCCCATCCCATGTGGCCCCAGCCGCGACCCCTGTGACCATAGCCGTCACCCCAGCCGGCGTAGGCCGTTGCTACGAGTCCGACCATCGCGATGGCAGCCAGAATGACAATCCCCTTGGTTAACGTTGTGTTCTTCATGGTCATTTACTCCTTTCTGATTGGGTTAATAGAATTTGTATCACCGATCTTTGTGTGATGGACACTAGCATGAGCACGATGTGTGCCAGATTCCGTTAACAAGAGAGGTGCCTTTTATAACTCTAAGTAATTATGTTAAATATAATATTGTGATAAGTTATAAATCTACGATCATGTTACCTAAGGGATGTGATTGATATACACCGGGCGGGTAAAAGTGATACAACTACGACGGAATCAGGGGGTTGGGCGGGTAATTAATACCCAGTTATTTTGTAACCCTCAACAGGCCAGTGAATAAAGGGGTACTGGATCATTATCATCAGCAAACCCCCTGCTGTGTAGGGGAGACTCCCAAAGTTTGACAGTTCCAGGGGTACACAACGACCTGAGAAGATGATCATTATATTAAATGTTATAACACCAGATAGGTATCTGGTGTTCTTGGGGCAGATCCTGCCTAACGTTAGACCGTTTACAGCCGGCAAGGTCGCTAGAATATTCCTTTAAGAAACAACATTCAATGACCGGATGGTTGCCCGAAATAATAGTGGTATTAGACCGCTTTGAGCGGTTCATAATCCATTCCTCCGGTTTTGCCGGAGGTCATTGAATTGTCGTAACCAGCGATGAGCCTTCAACCAAAAAAGAAGCCAGGCAGAATTTGACCCTGCCTGGCTGTGTTCAGGTAGTTGAACTCTTTTATGAGAGTAGTGGTGGACTCATTGTACGACCAGTTATTACCAGCTGATATAGGGCACGTTCATCAGAGCGCCGATAAATAAATACAAGCCTGCAGCAATCGCTGCAAACCCGATAACATAATGAATCGCGCGTTGAGCCGTCATGGCCTCGGAAACCAAAACACCGTCCAACTCGCCACTTTGCTCGAGTCGTGCAATCCAGGCCGGCCGCTCGTGTCGGGTCGCATCGAGGCTGACACTGCCCTCAAACATCGCCCTGTCCATGGGGAAATTATGGCGCCGCAGATGACCGACAAAAAAGTGGATCAAAAATACGTGTGCCATGGCCAGAATGGCTTCGATACGGTGTACCCAGAGCGCGACGTTCAAACCCCATCCCGGCATAATGCGGCTTGCCGCCATTTGATAGGCCAACAACAGCCCGGTAACACCCAGAATAATCATTCCCCAAAAAACAGCCCAGTAATCAAATTTTTCCCAGTAACCCCAGCGATCAAACTCTGGTGCTTTTTTAAGACCAAAAAACCAGGCGACATGCTGGAATAAATCCCTGACATCCTTAAAACGAAACAAAAGTGAATCCGGACCGTAAAGGCTGGACATAAAATTCCGCCAGTTTATTTTAAATAGTATATAAAAGATATGCAGCGCCAGCCCGCAGAGCATAATTATACCCACGTAAATATGGACGGTGCGGGAAGCCTCGTAGCCGCCGAAGAGATAGCCTAAATTTCTGCCCCATGACGTTTCGACAAACATACGGGCCAACCCGGTGGCACTCTGTATCAGGAAGGTTAGCATCAAAAACAGATGAAAAACCCGTTGCAGGGGCGTAAACCTTTTAATCCGCGTTTTGACTGTCGGGTTCAATGGTCTTGTTCTCCTTTGTTTTCTTTTTTATAAAGATCTCCCGTATGCCCCACAGAATAGTATGGGGCAAAAATAACACAAAGGTACCCACAGCTATGGCCACCATAATCCAGAAGGAATAGGCCAATACCGGAAATTCTTTAAAGGTACTGGCCATGGCCGGATTGGGCGGGTGCACCACGTAAGCGGCGTAAGACGCGCTGGCGCCTTCATGGCACTTGGCGCACACATATGCATGGCGCCGAATTGGATTCATCGGTGACCAGTAATAGTTGATGCTGGCAATCGGCTCATCGCCGTGGCATTGACGGCAGGTTAGATTGGCACGCGTGGTGTGGATGTCTGTAGCCGCTGCCGGATGGCAATCTGCACACTGACGGCCCTTGTAAAAGCGAATTCCCTGATGGGAATCCGCCAAATGCGCGCGGCTGCGCACTTTGGCTACCGTTGGGCTGTAAGGAAATATCCCCGCGCGGATGTTGGGAACACCAATCAATGGCCGCTGGCGACGCGGCAGCACTTCATACTCTTCATAATAACCGGTGCTGGCCTCATAGGCTTTGTAGCGCCGGACGGCCGAGGCGACCTCCTCCTGGGCGGATACCGTACTTCCGGAGAGTATTAGTCCTGCAAGGAGGACGCCTGCCAGCCATAATTGAAAAGAGCGAATCCTATCCATTTATCGTCTCCTCCAATTCACCTTATTGGTAAGGCACCGAATCAATACTTGCGCCTAACGGTTTCGGCCGTTGAGTCAGCAGATCGTAGGTTTCCTGCAGTTTTTGTAGATCCGCGTCCTTGTGCCTGTGACAGGTGGTGCAGGAGTTGGGAATTGTCGGATCTGCAATGGTTTCTTTCGGCAGTAGGGCAATGAAGGTATGGCTGCGAATGTCGCCAATTTCAGCACTTTTGGCAATTTTGGGCATGTGGCAGCCCACACAATTGCCGAATGAGTGAATCGAATGTACGCCGACATTGGCGGTTTTTTCGTGACATTCAGCGCATTGTTTGGAACCGGCGGCCCGCGTCTGTGACCGCGACGGCGGTACCCCGATCTGATGCACATAGTGGCACGAGGTGCAGGTGACCCCCTCCTTAGCATGAGGGGATTGTGACCAGTCGATGTGTTGCTGATGGTGGCCTTTTGAAAATTCATTGGAATACAGATGCTTCTTGTCACCGCCGGCATAGGAAGTCGATACATAATAAGCTTCCAGGGATTTACCGGGCTCGTAACCGACGGGCCAACCGGCGCCCTTCATTTTCCTGGCCTTGCCGCGATTGTGGCAGGAGCCGCAGATTTGCTGGGCAACCCCCATCGGCAACTTGGCCGGGTTGACTATGGTATTGCGTTTTTCAAACACGGCGGTCTTGGGCAAAGCCGCATGCCAGGAGCCTCTGCCGTGGCAGGCTTCACAGGAGACGCCCGGCTCGTTGAAGGTCTGTTTTTCCAAATCCACACCGGTCGTGTGGCAGCCACCGCATTTCAACAGCCAGGGACGCTTGTTCCAGTCAGCTTCATGATAATTCACCCAGCGATGGGTCTCTGCGTTGTATTGAATCGGTGATATGAACAGGGTATCGTCTTTTTTTACAATGAAACGTTGCTTCCATTGACTGCCAATGGTGTAAAGGATTTCTTCGATTTTAGGAACGTAAATCTCATTAGCCGGTACTTTCAGCTTGTCGCCCAGTTTAGCGAGGTCTTCGCGAATCTTTTTTTCATCAATTTCGGTGATGAGTACATCCTGATTCTTTTGAGCATCCTGAATCATCCGGCTGTGCTGGGTCATTTTCCAGGAATCGTAGTGCTCGAGGTGACACATTTTACAGGTGTCTGATCCCACGTAGATTTTATCCTGAGCCAAGACCTTGTCGATGTCAATTGGCTGCTGTTCTCCGCAGGCAACAAATACTATTGATACCAACGGCAGCAACAGCAGCAGTACAAATACGGTCCTTTTCATGAGCTCCTCCTCGGGTTTATTTTGAGGCCGTTACCTCGGCACAATCGAAAATCAGGCCGTTTGGGCGGCATTGTTGATGCCCTTCAACAGATAAATCATTTCCTCCGGGTCAACCGGCTTGTTAAGGCAGGCATAGATGTGTCGACTCATGGCTTCTTCGAGTTCGGGGTGGAATGAGCGGCTGGACAGCGCCAGAATGCTCAGCCCAGGCTGCAACCGCTTCAGGTTTCTGAAAAATTGTTTGTCCACCGGCAGTTCGTCTATGTCGATGATCACTGCTCTGCAGGGGCTGGTTTCCAGGTACGCCAGCAAATCCTCGATGTTGGCGAACACCTTGATTTGATATGACTCTCGAACCAGGATTTCACCCAGTCGGCGACCGTCCTTTTCGTTCGGATGGGCGATGGCAATTTCTTGCTCCATGACAGTGCTCCTGGTGTCGGTACCCATGCTTTTTGGGGGCCGCTTTTCTGCTGCAGTTCACACGAACGTAGAAAGTGATATGAGCAAGCGCTGTGCCAGCGGAGGGGATATCTGTCGAATCGATTGGAAGACCATTTTTTCGTTGGATCGATATTTATTGTAACGTATTTAAATTAAACATAATAACTGCTAAGGATGTACAAGATTCGGTTACCATAAACTTTTCAGTTGTGCTTTTACAGCGTCTCTTGGAAAACTTGATGCCTGATTGGTGGGTTGTCTCATTTTGGGGCGCTTACTGGTGGGATGTTTTATTTTCTCTTTAAAACAGACGGTTACCCGTGTCCAATTTAAGGACACAAAAGTGCCTGATCGGTAACAATCGACACTGCGGAAGGCATCACCCGGGATCGGAAACAATAAGAACCGATCGATGTTCTCAGGTGATGGGGAACAGGATAGGGGTGACGGGATTGGGGGGCTGAATAAAAGGCGGCGGCAACGGATTACGATTTGTCGGATATACCAGGAAATGAATCAATGAATGGTTGGCGCGGCGATGCCATATTTTTTGAGCTTGTTGTACAGGGTGCTGCGGCTGATCCCCAGTCGTTTGGCGGCCTCTTTTTTGTTCCAGCCGCAGTCGTCAAGGACCTCCTGGAGCAGCTTTGCCTCGCTTTCGGTCATGGTTTTCGAGGATCGTTTGCGCGGAGGAGGTTTGAAAGTGAGCATCGAAGGCGGGAGATCATTTCTTTCAACCACGTCTTCTTTTGCCAGCACCACCGCGTGCTCAACACTGTTTTCAAGCTCGCGCACATTGCCCGGCCATGAGTATCCGAGGAGGCTTCGCATAGCCTCGCTGGTAAAGTCTAGGGCGGCTTTACCCTGTTCGGCGGCAAACCGTTTGAGGAAGTGGCGGGCAAGCAAAGGAATATCGTTTTTCCGTTCCTCCAGTGTCGGCAATTGGATGGGGATGACGTTGAGACGGTAATACAGGTCCTCTCTGAAGGTCCCTTGCTTGACCTCCTGCAAAAGATTTTTGTTGGTGGCGGAGATGATGCGAACATCCACATGAAGCGTCGTTTCTCCTCCCAGGCGCTCAAATTTCTGTGTTTGAAGAACCCGCAACAGCTTGATTTGGGCTGCTGGCGGGATCTCACCGATTTCGTCCAACAGAACGGTGCCGCCATCGGCCTGTTCGAATCGACCGGGCTTCTGGCGGACCGCCCCGGTAAAGGCGCCTTTTTCATGCCCAAAGAGTTCGCTCTCGATAAGAGTAGAAGGATACGCGGAACAGTTGATGACGATAAAAGGTTTATTTTTCCGTAACCCTTTTTGATGGATGGCCCGGGCGACCAGCTCCTTTCCGGTGCCGCTTTCACCCTGAATCAGGACTGCGGCGTCAGAGGGACTGATATCTTCAATCAGCTTGAAAAGGGTTTTCATTTTTGGATCTTTACCGACGATGCCGCTGTATTCTGTGGAATATTCAATACAGTCTTGAAACCGGCAGACTTCCTTTTCATGGATTACGGCCCGGCGGATGGCACCGGCTGTTTGATTGAGGAGCCATTCGATTACGTCAAGCTCAGTCGCTTCGCATTGGCAGGATTTCGAACAGGCGATGAGGAGCACGCCGGTCTTCCGGCCTTCGTGGAAAAAAGGCAATACAGCCAGTTTTGAAGCAGCAGCGACATCTTCGGGTACCATCGGGGAGAGGGAGAGGTGGGTTCCCCTGGTTGGCTTCTGGATACGCTGAATCTCTGCCAGTCCATCTCCGCAATTGTCTTTGGTAAACGCCCGGAGACGATCGTTAGCAAATGAAAAAACAATGGTGGATTCTTCGCTGAAAAAAAGGAAGGCAAAGCGACTGCAAATCAGCATTTCATCGAATTTCTGTGTCAAATAAGAGCAAACTTCTGTTAAATCAGCCTGGGCGCCGATTTTCTGGATGATGTCGAACGTCGAACGGGTCTGCTGCTGGGCGCGGTCGAGTTCGGCTGTTTTATTTTCGAGTATTTGGGTGTGTCGTTTAACCCGGCCGACCATTTGTCCAAAGGAATTTGCCAAGCGACCGATTTCGTCTCCTTCGGTGATCGACACGCTGAAATTCAGGTTGCCGGCATCGACGGTTTCGACAGCTGCGGCCAGATCGGAAAGAGGGCGGGTGAATCGACGTATAAATAGAAAGCTCACAGCCAGAGACACAATCAGAATGACCAGAGTGGCCGTAATCATTTGAATCCACAAGTTATTCATTTGCGCGTTTAGTGGCGCTTCCGAGATGCCGAGACGCAGCATGCCGGCATTGTTGGAGAAAACCGGCCAGGCAAAATCGAGCAAATGGTCGCCGGTTTCAGAAGTAATATGGACGAATTTCTCCGTGCCACCTTTTTGGATCGCGCTGGTACCCACAAGTTCAACCGGGAACCCTTCCCTAAAGGTGTGGGCCAAAATCTGACCATCCCGGATGACAAAGAGGTAGGCAAGGTCGGTAGCGGATTCCTGCTGGATGTTCAGAAGTTTTTGAAGGCCGACCAGATCGTTTGTGAGGATCAAATCCGTGGCCTCCAGGGCAACCGTTTTTGACAGATAATGGCCCCGGATGATCATATTGTCGAAGAGCGTTTTGCTGTAGCGTTGAGTAACCAGCAGAGAAATCAGAAGACCGCTGCCCAGGACCAGGGAGAAAACGGTGAGAAGCAGCTTGCTTTTTAGTCTTTTGAACTTCATTGTAACCCTTTTATCGCGCATTGCTGTTTCATTGCCACGATGGGTAGATACCACTGGTCATCCGGGGCGACAAACTTCTGGATCATCAACTCCTTTAGGAGCTTCTTCCCTTCATCACTCTGATTCATTTTGAAGAGAATATCGCGGATCGTTTCTTTCATTTCGTCGGGAATATGGCCACCGGCCACCATCAAGGGATTGCCGAATTCGTCTGATTTCTTGATGATGCGGGTCTTGGACGTGAATACCGGATCGCGCTCGTTATAATATTCCCAAATTTGTTCATGCACAGTGGCGCCATCCACCAGAGATTTGGCCACGGCCATGATCGAATTGTCGTGACTGTACGTATAGACAACCTTGCCGAAAAAGCTGTCCGGCGTTTCTCCCTGTTGACTGAGCCAGTATGACGGTACCAAAGCGCCGGTGTTAGACTCTGGGTCGGTAAATGCGAACACTTTACCCCGCAGATCCGTTAAATCTCGATAGGCACTGTCCTCGTGGACGATCAGGTAAGACCGGTAGGTGTGTTTGTTGCGCACCAGCGGCACGGCCAGGGCTTGAAAATTGAATATATCTTTTCCCGTCGCGTAGGGCCCGGAACATATGAAAGCCACGTCGACCCGGCCTTTGGCCAGGAGTTCGTTGATTTGGCTGTATGTTCGACGCTGGATGAGTTCGCCTTTCCTTCCTGTTTGGTCGGCAATGTACCCGAGTAAAGCGTAATATTGGTCGGCAGTTTCGCGGGGGGAAATCATCGCCCCCACGGCGACTCTCAGTACGCTGGTGTCTGATTTTTTTTCCCCTGGCTGTTGAACGGCCACTCTTCTTGAAAAATCGACCAGAGTTGTTTCGGGATTGTCATTACAACCCCAGAATAACAGGAATGCAGCCACCGGTATGAGCGCCCTGACAATCTGTTTTATAATTACCCGCTGGGAAAGGTTAGCAATGTTCAGTGAGTGAATATCATTCATAACGAGGCTCAAAAATTTCCGCCTGTGCATCCTTATCGAAGTTTGCGAAGACAGAGCGCCAAGGTTGGTACCGGAGATGCTGAAGGATTGACGGTATTTCAGATCGGCGAGAATGGAGGTCCGGCAGCCATCTGTTCGAGTGTTATACTAATACAGGACGAATATCAAATTGGTACACTATTCAAATTGGGGTGTCAACTGGGAGGGTAACGGGCCATAGGCCGACGAAATTTCGGTCCTTTTCCTTTGTAACGGCCGTTGAAAAGGAGCAATATTTCTTACATCACCTTGCCTACCCGCTCAAAGAAGAACAGGGGCATTTGACTTTGGTGCTTTCGGTCCTAATTATTACCCATAGTGCTGTCGATCCCATCAGACCGTGATAATCAATGAATTCAAGGAGACATGACCATGGCCAAAGAGACCTATTCCATTCCGAACATATCCTGCGGTCACTGCGTGATGAACATCAAGAACGAGCTAAGTGAACTGGCGGGAGTTAAGACCGTGGAAGGCGATCCGGACAAGAAGACAATCACCGTCGAATGGGATGCGCCTGTAACAGAGGATAAAATCAAGGACACCCTCAAAGAGATCAATTATCCGGCGGCGTAGCCCGGGGATCATGAAACAGAGGACGCCCGCATGTGATGAGTTCAGAGTAGAGGACGCGACCGATGATCGCTGGCACCATTAAACGATCGAATGGATTCGGCAGCGACTTACATTATAAACCGGAACCCGCTGCAGGGTCGGGCAAACGTTACAGATGAAGGGAACGACGATTGGATGATATAAATGGATACAGAGCCTTTCTGGTTAAGTCGATCGCTGCAGCACTGCAGGCGGGGCAGGCGATTCTGGAGGTCTACGATTCGGAGTTCGCGGTTGAGCACAAGGCCGACAATTCACCGCTGACTCGTGCCGACAGGAAATCCCACGAATTGCTGATGGACATGCTATCGCCCATGGATATACCGATTCTCAGTGAGGAGGGGCGCGAAATCCCCTATGAAAACAGGAAAAACTGGGAACGGCTCTGGATCATCGATCCGCTGGACGGAACCAAGGAGTTTATCAAGCACAACGATGAATTCACCGTCAACATCGCGCTGGTTGAATATGGAATGCCTGCCCTTGGGGTTGTGTACGCTCCGGTTAAGAAGGCGCTCTATTTTGCGGCCAAGACAATCGGTGCGTTTAAAAATGAAAACCCGGCCCAGCTCGACTGGTTGGAACAGGCTTCCGATCAACCGAAAATGGATGTGGTTTTCAACAAGCTTATCGATAACTCAATTCAATTGCCCGTTATGCGAGCACAAAGAGGGCCATTTATCATTGTGGGTAGCCGCTCCCATGCCAGTCCGGAACTCAAGAAGTTTGTCGAGGAAAAACGGCGGGAGCATGGCGAGGTCGAATTCATTTCCGCCGGTAGTTCATTAAAAATCTGCCTTGTGGCCGAGGGCAAAGCGGACATGTACCCCCGTCTCGGGCCCACCTGCGAGTGGGATACGGCCGCTGGGCAGGCCGTCGCGGAAATGGCCGGCGCCAAACTGCTCGATTTCAAAACCGGGGAACCTCTGCGTTACAACCGTTCCGATATTTTGAACCCCTGGTTCATAGTCAGGCGCTGACTCGCCTCACAGCTGCATCGATCCTCCAGATACAGATCTCCCACCTTAACAAACGCCGCTGTCAGGGCGAATTCAAGCCGCCGAACCGAGTAACCATATGCCTGAGAAGAAGATCACATTGCCGATCACGGGGATGACATGCGCCAACTGTGCCGCCAATATCGAGCGTGGCGTCAAAAAAATGGATGGCGTTGCGGATGTCAACGTGAATTTTGCCAGCGAAAAAGCGTCGGTCAGTTTTGATCCACAGAAAATAGCGCTCAGCGACCTGGTGGGCAAGATCGAAAAAACCGGCTTTAACGTCGGCAGTGCCACGGCCGAATTCCCGGTTACTGGGATGACATGTGCCAACTGTGCCATGAATATCGAACGGACCTTGAACAAAAAGGTTCCCGGCGTGCTGACAGCAACGGTCAACTTTGCATCTGAAAGGGCGTCAGTGGCGTATATCCCGGGACTCACCAGCCCGGAAGATATGGTCGCGGCCATCGAAAAGGCCGGTTATGGCGCTGTTCTACCGGATGAAGGGCTCGATGCGGAGGATGCCGAACAACAGGCGCGGGATACCGAAATCCGTGATCAAACCCAAAAGTTCGTAGTCGGCGTGATCTTCTCCCTGCCGTTGTTTGTTCTGAGCATGGCGCGCGATTTTGGGCTTGTCGGAGCCTGGAGTCATGCCGCCTGGGTGAACTG
>Ga0316198_10001338_pt1 | contig 14399 bp, 11 predicted proteins | sample OudBieAanoxic_MG_FD_204935 | JGI IMG/M metagenome (GOLD analysis project Ga0316198, IMG submission 204935) | Coastal sediment microbial communities from Oude Bieten Haven, Netherlands - site A anoxic | ecosystem: Environmental > Aquatic > Marine > Coastal > Sediment | place: Netherlands...
AGGAAAAGGTATATATACCTGGAGATATTAAGATAATATCTAAAGATGGAAATGCAGCTATGAACGATGGAATTTATTTTGTAACTGAAAAAAGGGTAAAAGCTATGAATTTTTATGGAATAAGCGGGGATAAAAAAGCCTCTGGTGATGAGGTGAACTACTTTATTTCGAGACAGGTTGTTCAGTTGGATAAAAATGTAGTGGTACAAAATCCGGGAATGAAATTTACAGGGAGTCAGGTAGAATATTCCTTTATTACAGATGATATATATACTTCAGAAAAACATAAGATCTATTATGAAAATTATACAATAGATGGCGAAACTATGAAGGGGAACATGAAAAGCGAGATCTTAGACGGAACTAAGGTAAACTTAATGTCATCCACAGGGGAAAAACTCTATGGTGATTTTATGTTTGGTGATCTAAAAAACAGACAGATAGATCTAGATGGGAATGTACGTGCTCTTGCTTTTAATGTAGATAAAAAAACACAGAAAAAAGAACCTGTTAAGATAAGAGGTGACACAGCTAAGATATTTTTATATGAAGATGTAAATGGAGAACTATCTATTTCGAGATCCGAGATAAAGAAAAATGGGGTCTATGAATATCAAGATATGACCCTGTATTCAGATTATCTAGAAGTAGATTTGATAAAAAAACTAGCTCTGGGGCGTCGAGGAAACCATCTAAATATAAGCGGTACAACCGATGTTAAATCCGAAATAACTGATATTGATATGAATACAGAGATAGCAATTCTTATAAATAACGTGGAATTTGAAAATGTGGATAAAGATGGAAAGATCATGACTGCGTCATCTGATAAGGGAAAGATATTTAATAAAACCAAAATTGCTGTCTTACGGGAAAATGTTGTAGCCGATACAATAGAAAATCATATTGAAGCTGACTATGCTAAATACTATATGGAAACAGGGATATTAAATGCCGAAGGAAATGTAAGAATAGACTATAAAAAGTAGGGGGTAAAATTTGAAGAGTATAATCGCTCAAGATCTGTGTAAAAGCTATAAAAAAAGAAAAGTTGTAAATAAAATAAATTTAGAAGTACATAAAGGTGAGATAGTTGGGCTTTTAGGACCTAATGGAGCAGGAAAAACCACTACTTTTTATATGATCACAGGGATTGTAAAACCTGAATCTGGAAAGGTATTTTTCAATGAACAGGATATAACTGATTATCCTATGCATAAAAGGGCCAATATGGGGATAGGATATCTAGCTCAAGAACCATCTATATTCAGAGACCTCAGTGTAGAGGATAATATCCTTGCTATCTTAGAGATGAGAAAGATAAAAAAAGAAGAGAGAATTAAGATAAAAGATGATCTGTTGGCAGAGTTTAAATTGACCCATGTAGAAAAATCCATGGGATATTCCCTCTCTGGAGGGGAAAGAAGAAGGGTTGAGATAGCTAGAACAATAGCTAATAATCCGGACTTTATCCTGTTGGATGAACCCTTTGCAGGGGTAGATCCAATAGCTGTAGAGGATATACAAGAGATCATAAGATATCTCAAAAAAAGAGGATTGGGAATCTTGATAACGGATCATAGTGTAAGGGAAACTTTGGGGATTACCGATAGGGCTTATGTAATGGCTCAGGGGGAACTCCTAATAAGTGGGTCACCAGAAGAGATAGCCAACGATGAAAGAGCTAGAAAGATGTATTTAGGAGAAGGATTTAAATTAGATTAGGTTATCTGATTTTTTGGTAACTAGATGTGATATAATAAAAATTAAGCAAAGTAATCGTTGACAACTGATGATAAATAACTAAAAGATTAACCACGAATTACGCTAATGACACGAATAAAAACTTGAATAAAATAGACCATTGATAATACGTAGAAACCTGTGTCAAAAACATACTTCTGTGTATCAGTTATAAAAAGTGTTTCTAAAACAAAATATTAAAATAAAAGACTAGAGGAAAATATCTGTCGAGGCAATAAGAGTCTGAGGGTAATTTAAAGATTTAAATTTTGGAGGATAGGATGAATAATTTAACGGGTAATGAAATTAGAAGAAAATTTATAGAATTTTTTGAAGGGAAACAACATAAACACTATGAAAGTGCATCATTGATACCAGATGATCCAACGCTACTATTGACAGTAGCAGGAATGGTACCTTTTAAGCCTTATTTTTTAGGACAAAAAGAAGCTCCTACACCGAGAGTAGTTACTCACCAAAAGTGTATCAGAACTAACGACCTTGAAAATGTAGGAAGAACAGCCAGGCATCATACTTTCTTTGAGATGTTAGGAAACTTCTCGTTTGGAGATTATTTCAAAGAAGAAGCTATAGCTTGGTCTTGGGAATTTATCACAGAGGTATTAAAATTAGACGCAGAAAAATTATGGATATCTGTATTTACAACAGATGATGAAACTGAAGAGATTTGGAATAAAAAAATTGGTGTACCAATGGAAAGATTGGTAAGGTTAGGAGAGGACGATAACTGGTGGTCAGCAGGACCTGTGGGATCATGTGGACCTTGTAGTGAAATCCATGTAGACTTAGGAGTAGAGTATGGAGGAGACGAAAACTCGAAATTAGGAGATGAAGGAACAGACGATAGATTCATCGAAATATGGAACCTGGTATTCACTGAATATAACAGGATGGAAGATGGGTCATTAGAGCCATTACCAAAGAAAAACATCGATACAGGAGCAGGACTTGAGAGGGTAGCTGCAATGGTTCAGAAAAAAGCCAATAACTTTGAAACAGATCTAATTTTCCCCATTATTAAAAAAGCAGGAGAATTAACAAATTCTGAATATACATTTGGAAAAAATAATAAAATCGATTTCTCATTGAAGGTAATAGCGGACCATATTAGAGCTATTACATTTATGATAAGTGATGGGATCTTACCTTCTAATGAGGGAAGAGGATACGTTCTTAGAAGAATCTTAAGACGTGCAGTAAGACATGGAAGACTATTGGGAAACAAGAAAAATTTCCTATATAAATTAGTGGATACAGTGATATTATTAATGGGAGAATCTTACCCTGACTTAATTAAAAATAAATATCATATTGTGAAGATGGTAAGAATTGAGGAGGAAAAATTCTCAACTACCCTGGATCAAGGGATGATCATAGCATTGGATGAGATCAAAAAAGCTAAATCGGAAGATAAGACAGAATTAGATGCTGGTGTAGTGTTTAAATTATATGATACTTTTGGATTCCCATATGAACTTACAGAGGAAATATGTGAAGAAGAGGGAGTAACTGTATCTCACGATGATTACCTTGCAAAAATGGAAGAACAAAGACAAAGGGCTAGATCATCTAGAGAAGTGGTAAAAGAAGCTGGACAAGATTCATTTATAGAAGAATTCTTTGATAAGCATGGAAAAACAAATTTTGTTGGTTATGAAGAGTTTGAAACGAAAGCTAAAATATTAGATGTAAAAGATAACAATGAAGGAAACTATACAATAATTTTTGATAAAACACCATTTTATGCTGAGTCAGGAGGACAATCTACTGATACAGGTAAAATCATTGGAGAGGACATCTTTGGAGCTGTTACAAGTGTAAGAAAGCAAAAAGATATATTTATCCATACTGTGAAGATGGCAGAGGGTGGAAATAAGTTGAAAAAAGGTTTAGAGTTAAAATTATCTATCAATAAACACAGAAGGATAGAGATTAAGAGAAACCATACTGCTACACATATATTACACAAAGCTTTAAAAGAAGTTCTTGGAGATCATGTACAACAAGCAGGATCATTGGTATCACAAGATAGATTAAGATTTGATTTTACTCACTACGAGGCTGCAACAAGAGATCAAATTAAAGAAGTTGAAAAAATAGTAAATGAGCAAATATTTAGAAATGTTCCTTTAAGTATTGAAGAACTTTCTATGGATGAAGCTAAGAAAAAAGGTGCAACAATGTTATTTGGAGACAAATACGGAAGTAAGGTAAGAGTTGTAGAAATACCAGGATTCTCTATGGAATTATGTGGTGGAACTCATGTAGAAAGAACTGGAGAGATTGGATTATTTAATATCCTAACTGAAACTGGAATAGCTGCTGGAGTAAGAAGGATAGAAGCAACAACAGGATTTACTTCATATAAGGTAGTAAATGAAATGGAAGATGGTATAATTGAACTGGCGAAGATATTAAAATCAGATCCTTATCACGGACATTTAATTGCTAAAGCAAATAAGGTAGTAGAAGATTTGAAATCTGCAACTAAAGAAATAGAAGCACTTAAATCTAAATTAGCTGGATATGAAGCTAACTCATTATTTGATAATGTAGAGGAGATCAATGGCGTAAAAGTATTGGTTGCTGCATTTAAAGATAAAGAAGCAGGTGGATTACGTGAGATCGTAGACAAGGCTAAAGACAAATTAGGCAGCTGTGTAGTAATATTAGGAACAGATAATGGGAAAGCCGTATTTGCCGTAGGAGTAACAAAAGATCTTATGGGTAAGGTAAAAGCTGGAGATCTAGTTCGTGAAATTGCTAAAATTGCTGATGGGAACGGTGGAGGAAGACCAGATTTCGCTCAAGCAGGTGGAAAAAATGGAAATAAAGTTCCTGAAGCTTTAGAGGTAGCAAGAACTTTATTGGGAGAAAAACTATAATAAATCTTTTTCCCTTTAAGGGGTTATATTTAAAATTGACGATTATTTATTGTGAATTTTAATAACCACAAAAGATGTGTTCAAAGGATAAAAAGGGTAAAAAAGGAGAATTTATGTTTAAAAGATATTTGTCTCTAGATGTGGGAGATGTAAGGATAGGAGTAGCTAAATCTGATATAATGGGCATGATAGCAACCCCTTTAGAAGTAATAGATAGGAGAAAAACCAAGGCTGTAATGAGAATAAAAGAACTCTGCGAAGAAAATAATACTAAGAGTATAGTTATTGGAATTCCAAAGAGTCTGGATGGAACGGAAAAACGTCAGGCTGAAAAGGTAAGGGAATTTATAGAAAAATTGAATAAAAAGATAGATGGATTAGAGTTTATAGAGATAGATGAAAGGTTATCAACAGTATCAGCTGATAAGATGCTGCAGAATAACGGTGTAAAGGGTGCGATAAATAAAAGAAAAACCGTTGATCAGGTAGCAGCAGCAATTATTTTACAAACTTATCTGGATATGAAAAGATAGAAAGAAAAAGTTGAAAATTAAGTTTTTAATTATCAATTATTACTCGTAAAGGGTATCACCAAAGTATCTGCCAGCGAATGGTATCAACAAAATACTATTAGTTTACTGCGTAAACATAGGATTTTGAGATAGAAATTTACTGCGTAAATTAAGAACTTTGAAATAATTCGGCTAAAAGCCGTCAGGGGAGGCAGGAATAGTGGCTAGAATGAGAAAAGGATATTTGTACAGAATAATATTTGTGGCAATGGTTGTATTAAGTGCAGCATGGTTCACAATGACTAAACCGGTTAAATTAGGATTAGATCTAAAGGGTGGAGTATACGTGTTACTTGAGGCAAAACCAGAAGAGGGTCAAAGGTTAGATAATGAAGCTATGGGAAGACTTATTGAAGTATTAAATAGAAGGGTAAATGGTTTGGGAGTATCTGAATCTTCTGTGCAAAAAGTAGGAGATAGAAGGGTAATGGTAGAACTGCCTGGAATAACAGATACAGAACAAGCAATAAATATGATAGGAAAAACTGCACTTATGGAATTTAAGATACAAAATACAGATGGGACATTGGGAGAAACTTTATTAACTGGTGGAGCATTAAAATCAGCAGCAGTATCTTACGATAATTTAGGGAGACCTCAAATTTCATTTGAAATGACTCTGGATGGAGCAGCAAAATTTGCTGAAATAACTAGAAATAATATAGGTAAACAACTTGCGATCACAATGGATGGAGTAGTACAGACTGCTCCTAGAATCAACAGTGAGATAGCTGGCGGACAAGGAGTTATCACAGGTAACTATACGCCAGAGGAAGCAAAAAATACTGCATCACTATTAAATGCAGGAGCTTTACCAGTAAAGGCTGAGATTTTGGAAACTAGATCAGTGGGAGCTACATTGGGAGACGAATCTATAGCCGAATCAAAAACGGCTGGAATGATAGCAATAGGACTTATTGCTGTATTCATGATGGTTTTCTACAGGTTGCCAGGAGTGGTGGCAAACCTGGCATTAATTTGTTTTGGTCTGATTACCTTTGCTACACTGAATTTCTTTGATGCTACCCTTACATTACCAGGGATTGCAGGAATCATCCTTTCAGTGGGGATGGCAGTAGATGCCAATGTAATTATATTTGAAAGGATAAAGGAAGAGTTAAGATTTGGAAATACAGTAATGGCTTCTATAGAGGCAGGATTTAAAAAGGCATTCAGTACAATAATGGATTCAAATATCACAACCCTTATAATAACAACTATCTTATTTACTTTAGGAACGGGACCGGTAAAAGGATTTGCAGTAACATTAACTATTGGTGTACTGGCATCTATGTTTACTGCCATTACAATAACGAAGGTATTACTTAGAGGATTTACAATGTTATTTAAAATAGATAAGCCAATCTTATTTGGTGTTAGGGGGAAATAATAGTGAAAATAAAAATAATTGAAAATAGAAAAAAATTCTTTACATTCTCAACTATATTAGTGGCATTAGCTTTAGTTTCATTGGTATTTAAGGGTGTAAACTATGGTCTTGACTTTACTGGTGGAAATCTTATTCAGGTTAAATTTGAAAAAACTATGGAATTGAAGGAGTTGAATCCAATATTGGATGAAATTGCCAAGGAGATACCGCAGTTAGATAACAATAGTAGAAAAGTACAGGTCTCTGATGGGAATGTAGTTATTATAAGAACGCCAGAGATGAGCGAAGATGTAAAAAACAACTTTATGAAGGATTTAAAAGAAAAAAGTGGGGAATATGACCTGCTGAGATCTGATAAGGTAGGAGCCTCTGTAGGAGAGGAATTAAAGAGTACAGCTATAATAGCGTTATTCGTTGGATTGATCTTAATAGTTGGGTATATTACCGTTAGATTTGAATTTAAATTTGCACTAGCAGCGGTAATAGCTCTTTTCCATGATGTTATAATAGCTGTAGGAGGAATTGCGCTACTTGGATATGAGGTGAACACACCTTTTATAGCAGCAGTTTTAACAATCTTAGGATATTCTATAAATGATACAATAGTAGTGTTTGACAGAATCAGAGAAGTTTTGAGAAAGAAGAAGGTAGGTTCACTGGGAGAAGCTATAAATCTAAGTGTCAACCAAACTTTAACTAGATCCCTTAATACTTCATTTACTACATTTTTAGCTATTCTGGCTATCTTAATATTTGGTGGAGCCAGCTTAAAGGTGTTTATCACAACTCTGTTAATAGGAGTATTAATAGGAACATATTCATCTATTTTCTTAGCCAGCCCACTTATCTATCTATTGGATAAGGATGAAAAGTTAGAGGATATTGGACATAATTAAGCAAAAAGTAAATAAAATTAAATAATTTGTGCATCTATTATTAAATTAATGATAGATCTATCAAAATAGATAGCAAATAGATTGAATTTATCTATTTGCTATTTTTTTTGAAAACCTGAGAAAATCTGACCTTATTTTGGGGTGAAATTTTCTAAGAATTAAAATAACAGTTTGTGTTATAATTAAGAGTATAAAAAAAATTAAAAAATGTTTTGAGGAGATATAAAATGGCAAGAGTTATGTTGAAAAAAGGAAAAGAAAAGAAGATTCAAAATTTTTATCCAAATGTATTCAAAGATGAGATAAAGCAAATAATGGGAACAGTTAAAACTGGAGACGTAGTAGACGTATGCAGTGAAGACCTTACATTCATTGGTCGTGGATATGTTGTAGAAAACACCAATGCTTTAGTAAGAATACTTACAACTAAAGAAGAAACTATAGATAAGAAGTTTATATTAAATAGAATAAAAGTTGCATATGATAAAAGAAAATATTTAAATGAAGAGACTAACTGTACTAGAATATTTTTCTCTGAAGCCGATGGGATACCAGGGCTGATTGTAGATAAATTTGATAAATATCTATCGGTACAATTTAGAAATTCAGGTATAGAGGCATTTCGTCAGGATATAATCAATGCATTGAAAAAAGTATCAAAACCAAAGGGAATCTATGAAAGAAGTGATGTAGAAAATAGAACCCATGAGGGCGTAGAGCAGAAAACAGGAATAATATACGGTGATATTCCAGATAGAGTAACCATGGAAGACAACGGTTTAAAGTATACAGTGGACATAATTGATGGTCAAAAAACTGGTTTTTTCCTGGATCAGAGAGATTCTAGAAAATTTATAAGACCATTTTTAAACTCGAATACTAGATTTTTAGATGTATTTTCATCTAGTGGAGGATTTTCTGTGGCGGCACTTGCTGAAGGGTGTCAAAAAGTTGTAGCTATAGACAAAAATCCCCATGCTTTAAAATTATGTTTAGAAAACTATGAATTAAATGGTTTTGAAAATAAATTTGAAGTGTTAGAGGGAGACGCCTTTGCTATGTTAAAGACACTATCAAACAGAGGAGAAAAATATGATGTGATAACTTTGGATCCTCCTTCATTGATCAAGAAAAAAATAGATATACAGAGAGGAAGAGATTTCTTCTATAAACTATGTGTAGATAGTTTTAAAATGATGGAAACAGGCGGAATATTAGGAGTTATAACTTGTGCTTATCATATGAGTTTAGAGGATATAATGGAAGTTACTAGGATGGCAGCTTCTAAAAATGGTTTATGTTTAGAGGTAATAGGAATAAATTATCAACCTGCAGATCATCCATGGGTCTTACATGTACCAGAAACACTATATTTAAAAGCTCTTTGGGTAAGAGTAATTGAAAGATAGGAGGAGTTAATGTATATAGATATTATAGCTGGGATAATATTAATTTTAGGAGTGTTAATGGGGTTTAAAAAGGGTTTTTTCTTTGAGGTTCTCTCATTTTTTATATTGATATTAAATATAGTTTTAGCCAAGAAATGGACACCCTATGCCTATAAATATGTTAGTAACAGTATTAAAATAAATGAAAATGTTTTATATTTTTTAACTTATCTAGCTCTTTTAGTAGGACTATATATTGTAACTTCTATTATTTTATCTGTCTTAAGAAAAATCCTGCCAAAGGTGTTTATAGGATTGACAGACAGCGTATTAGGAGGAGTATTGGGAGGACTAAAGGGTGGTTTTATAATTTTCGTACTCCTAATGTTTTTTAATTTACTGTCTAGTATGGTTTCGGGAATAGAAGAATATTCAAGAGACAGCAGGGTAAATAAATTCTTTCTAAAGAATGTCACTAAGTTAGAAGGCTACTACCCTGAGGCTGTAAAAGAAAAATTAGAGGAACTTGAGTTTAGAAAAAGCATGGAAAAACGAATAAAAGAATATATGTCAAAATAAGGGGTATTTTATGAAAATAATAGATAAATATTTGTTTAATCAATTAAAGATGCCTGTTTTGTTTGGAATAAGTCTATTCACATTTATATTTTTAATAGAATTGATGGTAAATATGATGGAGAGTATCTTAGTTAAAAGGGTGCCGGCACTAGAGATGCTCCACCTGCTTACCTATTATATACCTCCAATATTATCTCAAACCATACCCATGGGATTTTTTCTAGGGGTAATGATAACTTATAATAAGCTGACTTCAACCAGTGAAAGTGTGGCTATGGTATCTATAGGAATGAGTCTGAATAAGATATTAAAAGTACCATTTTTTATGTCAGTAGGAATATTTGTTCTTACTATTTTTTTGCAGGAAAAAATAATACCTGAATCTTTTGTGAGAGCTGAAGCATTAGGGATAAAAATTGCTACTGAAACACCATCATTTCAATTGACTGAGAAGACATTTTTAGAAAATGTAGGAGACTACAGCATCTATATAGATACGCTGGATCCCGAAACAAATCAAGCAAATGATGTTGTTATCTTCCAAAAAAGTGAGGACGAAAGTTATCCTAATGTCATGCTGGCCGATAGAACTACTTGGAAAGATGGTGCTATGACTTTAAAAGATGCTGTTTTTTACCAATTGGATAATGAGGGAAAAGAAAAATTAAGGGGAAGTTTTAAGAGTCAGGTTCATCCATTGACTTCGTTTATCTCAGATTTCGATGTAGAAATAAAGGAGATCGACACGATGTCTGTGAGAATGCTCCTAAAAAATATAAAAAAGTTAAAAGTAAATAATGGAACTGTGGAAGAGATTCTGCCCTATAAAGTGGAGCTGCAAAAAAAATTAGCTTCTCCATTCTCTGCGGTATTTTTAGGGATTTTAGGAGTGTTATTTTCTTTGGGACACCATAGAAGCGGGAAAAGTGTCAGCTATGGACTTAGTATGGCGGTAATATTTATATATATAACCCTATTCAATGTAGCAATAGTGTTGTCTAGTAAAGGAACTGTCAACCCGATAATTGCTATATGGTCTCCGAACTTACTTCTAGCAGGTCTCACAGGAACTATGTATATTAGAAAGGCAAGGAGGGGATAGATGAAAAAAATAGATAGATATATAATAGCTAAATTTATAAAGTCAGTTCTATTATCCCTCTTTGCTTTTATAGGAATTTTTGTCCTATCTCAAATCTTTAAGGTAATAAACTATGTTACATCTGGAAGGATGACTACTATAGAAGGAGCCAAATATATGGCAGCATTGATTCCTGGTATATTGGTACAGGTATCTCCTTTAGCAGCACTGTTAGGCGGATTGATAACAATAAATAAGATGGCCAGCAGTTTAGAGGTGATAGCTCTAAAAACTTCTGGAATTAGTTTTAGAAGGATAGTACTTTTCCCTATAATTGCTACATTTATCATGGCAGGAGGAGTTTTTTATATCAGCAATTCCTTGCAGCCAAAGGGGCTAAAGGTCGCTAGAGAGTTAAAAAGAAAAAATCAAATAGATGAAGATAAGATTCCTGTAGAAAAAAATGACATATATCTCAGGGGAAATGGAGATTATATCTATCATTTTGACTATATAAATAGAGAGGAAAATATAGCCCATGGAGTAGAAATTGTAATTTTAAATAAAAATTTTGATGCTATAACATCTATAATAACGGCTAAGTCAGCAAGATATACTGCTGATGGAACGTGGGAATTAGATGAAGCCAATGAAAATAAGATAGAGGAGAAAACAGTAGTCTATCATAAGGTCTATACAAACACAGAATTAAAAGATGCTCCAAAATTATTTCTGACTCCTAAATATAGAAAAGAGGAATTAAGTTTAACAGAATTGAAAAAGATAGCCTTACTTCTTCGTAAAACTGGAGGAGAAGCTAAGGAATTTGATGTAGAATTCCATAAGAGAATAGCTTATCCATTTGCCTGTGTAGTCATAGGAATTTTAGGTCTGGCTCTAGGAAGCAGATATGTGAGAGGTTCATCAGCTATAAATATAGCCCTTAGTATTGCTTTTGGTTATGGGTATTATATTGTTCAGGCTAGTTTCGAAGCGGTAGCTATGGGAGGAATCTTGTCACCATTTATAGGCGCATGGCTGCCAAACCTTATCTTTATAGGGATAGGGATAACAGCAATGAATAAGGCAGAATATTAACAAGAGAGGGTAAAGGGAGAGAGATTATGATAATAGAAAAAAAATTAAAAAATGGGATTCCTGTTTTTTTTGATAAGATAGACGGGATACAATCAGTAACTGTAGGAATTTTTGTAGGAACTGGATCAAAAGATGAAAAGGTCGGGGAGTACGGTGTATCTCATCTTTTAGAACATATGATGTTCAAGGGGACTAATACAAGGACAGCCAAAGAACTATCAGAAGAGCTAGATGATGTCGGCGGGAATATAAATGCATACACTGGAAAGGAAACTACAGCCTATTACATACAACTGCTGTCTTCTAGATTAGAAGTCGGGGTGGATATCTTGTCGGATATGTTTTTAAATTCTACTTTTTCAGATGAAAATTTGGAAAAAGAAAAGAAGGTTGTTATTGAAGAGATAAATATGTATGAGGATATCCCAGAGGAAAAAGTACATGATATGAATTCTACATTTGCTATCTCCGGGGATCAGTCGAATATAGTTTTAGGAAGTATTGAAAGTGTAAACGGGATTAGCAGGGATATCTTGGTGGATTATTTCCATAGAAGATATACCCCAAATAATATGGTTATATCTTTAGCTGGAAATATGGATATAGATAAAGTTATGGAGATGTTAGAGGATACCATGGGTACTATAGAGAAAAAGGAAACTCAGATATCTAAAGGATTTTCTATGAAAATAAACTCCGGAAAACAGATTTCTAAAAAAGAAATGAGTCAGGTTCACCTATGTATAAACACTAAAGGAATTTCTTACTTAGATGAAGATAGATATAAATATTCTATAATCTCCAACATATTAGCTGGAAATATGAGTTCTAGATTATTCCAAAAGATAAGGGAAGATCGTGGGTTGGCATACTCAATCTATAGTTATATGTCAAATTTTAAAGAGGGTGGATTATTTACTATCTATGCCGGGACGACACCTAAAGATTATAATGAAGTAATCAAAATAGTTCTGGAAGAATTTGAGGAGATAAAGAAAAATAGTGTGACTGAAAAAGAACTGGAGAGATCAAAGAATCAATTTTTAAGTTCACTTACCTTTGGTTTGGAAAACAGCAGGGCTAGGATGAGCAGATTAGCAAACTCCTATCTTACCTATGGAAGGATAAAAACTGTAGAGGAAACTATAGAAGAAATAGAGAAGATAAGTTGTGAAGATATAAAAAAAGTGGCAAATAAAGTTTTTTCAGAAGAATATTATTCATATACTATCTTAGGAGATGTAGAATAAAAAAGGAGAGTTTTTAAATATGAAAAAAGTTGAAGTCAAGATAATAACAGAGGAAGGTGTAAGCCTTCCTAAATATATGACAGATGGTGCAGCTGGAATGGATGTGTGTGCTCATATTGAAAAACCTGTAACTTTAAAAAGTTTGGAGAGACAGTTAATTCCTACGGGAATAATTATGGAAATACCATTTGGATATGAGGTTCAGGTAAGGCCTAGAAGTGGACTGGCAATGAAACATGGGATCACCTTGGTAAATTCTCCTGGGACTATAGATTCAGACTACAGGGGAGAAGTAGGAATAATACTGATTAATTTGAGTTCGGAAGAGTACACTATAAATCCTATGGAAAGAATCGGACAGCTTGTTCTTCAAAAGGTGTACAAGATGAAATTTGTTGAAACTGACAAAGTGGAGGAAAGTAAAAGATCTACAGGTGGTTTTGGTCATACAGGGAAATAGCAATAATTATAGATAGGTGGAAATAATGAAAAATAATAGAGATGTAAGAGTTTTGATCAAAAAAGTAAAAAAAATGAGTTATAGAATTTTATTGAATGCAGTATTGATAGCTGTAATTGGTGCATTTACAATATATAGTGCAACTTATACCAAGACCACTTCTTTTTTTAAGAAGGATTTGATTTGGCTTCTCCTGGGGATAGTGGTATATTTTATCTTTTCTATGATAGATTTTAAGTTGTATAAACGATATTATAGGTTGATCTATGGGATAAGCATGCTCTCACTCCTGGCTGTTTTTGCATTTGGAGTCACTAAATTAGGAGCTAAAAGGTGGATAAACTTAGGGTTTATGAATTTACAGCCGTCAGAGTTTGCAAAAATCTTTATGGTATTAACATTTTCAGTTATCTTGGTAACTAGGTATAAAACCAGTTTTTCAGGTCTAAAAGATGTGATCAAGGCTGGAGTTCATATTCTGCCCATTTTTATACTGATATTAAAACAACCAGATCTGGGAACCTCTCTTACATTGATTGCAATATTTGGAGTGTTGATATTTGTTCATGGAATAGATACCAGAACAATAGTTATAATGCTTGGAAGTTTGGTAGCCTTTGTCCCATTTGCATATTTCTTTCTTTTAAAAGAATATCAACAGACAAGAATTTTAACATTTTTAAACCCTGAAAGTGATCTTTTGGGAAGTGGATGGAATGTAACTCAGTCTATGATAGCAGTGGGCTCAGGTGGATTATTTGGGAAAGGTTTATTCCAGGGTACTCAGAGTAAACTCAAATTTTTACCAGAATCCCATACAGACTTTATAGGTGCTGTGTTTCTAGAAGAAACAGGGTTTCTAGGAGGGCTGATATTATTAGTCTTATATTATTCCCTCATCTATAACATAGTCCGGATAGGAAATAATTCTAACGATGAATACGGCAGATTGATTTGTTATGGGGTGGCTGCCATAATATTTTTTCATACCACAGTAAATCTAGGGATGATAATAGGCATTATGCCAGTAACAGGA
>Ga0316198_10001339_pt1 | contig 14377 bp, 10 predicted proteins | sample OudBieAanoxic_MG_FD_204935 | JGI IMG/M metagenome (GOLD analysis project Ga0316198, IMG submission 204935) | Coastal sediment microbial communities from Oude Bieten Haven, Netherlands - site A anoxic | ecosystem: Environmental > Aquatic > Marine > Coastal > Sediment | place: Netherlands...
ACATCTGTCCCCAGAGCTTCAGCAGGAAGGTCTCCCTATCCCACTGTCTGGGTAGCTACCGGGATGAACCGACAATTTCCCGGACGGAACTCTCATCCGCTGGCACCTTGCGCCCTCGTGGCGCACCTATATATTGTGGTCAGGCGTAATTTCGGATAGGTGGTGATTACCTCGGTGAAAATAATATATCACATGAATACAGCGAGTTGCGAGTCGGGTAGCCCAGGGGAATTTCACCCCCAGGCTCCCACAGGTAGGGTCGGGAACTGGCGCGATGCCATGTAGGCCCGTTTCCAGTTCCCGCCTCGTCAAACGCAGCATGCGGATTTCCCGCACTACGCTTTCTCTGTTAACTTCATCTAAAGGGTTATGAGACTTATCCAACTTGCAGCGCTTTCAGGCTTGATAATGACGAACTCCATAATCATTAAATAATCCCAGAGTATCGTAAAACCAAACCCTACTCCACCTGTTCCAGCCGAAGCCACGGCGTTTCCTGGCACGCATCAGATGTCGTCTGATCTTTTTCTCCACCCAGTCTTTGATGTAACCAAAGCACTCGCTGGAGTTGCCGACCCGAAAATAGTTAACCCATCCCCTCAGGATCGGGTTAATCAGGTAGATAACCCGATCTACCGGTTGTGATTGATGACGGCGGAACACATCTTTGAGTTTCCGCAACAAGGTGGTTCGTGCCTTCATCCGGGGTGTGACTCTAACACCCCACACTTTTCGACGCGTTTTAACACGTCTATAGTCAAACCCCAGAAAGCTGAAGATTTGATCTTGGACGAGGTCTACTATTCGAGTCTTATCTTCATTCATCTGAACATCAAGTTTCTCAAACTCCTCTACAAGCCGTTTATAGGCGGCCTTTAAAAGCCACTCCCACTTCCTGAAGCCATCTACCAAGATTACCAGATCATCCGCAAAGCGTGCATATTCAATGTATGTGTATCGGCCTTGGCGGGTGACCTCTTTGGCCCGTTCCAGCATTTTATCCACCTCATTGAGATAGATGTTACTGAGCACCGGTGAAATCACGCCACCTTGAGGAACGCCCCGCTTGCCGCCAGCTTTCAAAATCAGCTTCAGCAATCGCATCACCTTGCCATCATTGACCCGTTCAGCCACTTTATTCAACAAAATATCATGACGAACATTGTCAAAATAGGCTTTAAGGTCTAAATCAATGACACGGGTTTTATTCTGCACAACTGCTTCAGCCACACGATCTATCGCTGCATGAGCGGTTCGCTTGGGGCGATATCCATATGACCCTTCTTGAAAGTCCGCTTCGAAAATCGGCTCTAAGATCAGTTTGAGAGCTCCTTGTACCACACGGTCACGAATCGCCGGAATACCTAAGACTCTGACTTTGTCATTGTCCTTAGGAATTTCTTTGATACGATTTCGCATGGGCCGGTATGTTTCAGAGATCAGCTCATTTTGAATCTGTTCGAGAAAAACACTCACACCTGCCTTTTCGATGTCGGTAAATGTCACACCATCGATTCCCGGTGCACCTCCATTTATCTCAGTATCGTTATAGGCCCGCTGAAGCGTTTCCATCTTACAGACATGAACATACAATCCCCAAAACCGCCATGTCTTATCAGACTTCGCCTTCAGGTATATCTTCCTTCTCAGGTCCTGCAGGCTAATGGACGCCTTTATCATCTCGCCCCTGCCTCCCGGTGTTGTCGGAAGATTGTTAACAGCAGGGTCCCTTCGCTCCCCAGGCGTTACCCCGGTTCATTGCTAATACGGACCCATCCGCCACCCTCTCGCCTTTCGGTTCATTTCCCGCTTTTCACGGTTATAGAACCTACCTTGCTCCAATGATTTCTCACTGGGACGAGGAGGGGTTCTCCAGTTGCTCGGTATGCCCTTGCCACCGTGCTGCCGCTACTACCCCGCCGGAGTGAATAACCGTATCAATCAGTTTTCAGTCACCCATACTGCCTTCACCCTACGGATACGGGCTCGACCTCCGGGGATTGTCACTTTCGGGGCCACCTGTGCGTTCACTCTCGTTACGGCCCGGTGACTCGCTCACTGTCCCAAGACAGCTTTGTCGATGGGCTTCAGATAGTTGGTTTCCCTTGTATCTGCCATCCAAGCTACAGGGCTTCTGATTATTACCCTGACAGGACTTACTCCTGCTGAAAATACCTACCTTATCTGGACACACATCCGTGCGTGAACCTCTCGATTCACAGCCTTACTCTTGAAACCTCGCGGTTTCAAGCCGACACGAAAAGAAATCCGGTTCCTCCCAGTTGCCTGGTTGACCATCACTTATCGCGAGTTGACTCATCCCCTTCGCTCCAGCCCCATTACAGAACCTTCAACACTAATACTGGATGATCCGCCCCTGTGCTTCGCATCGGTACTCTCATTCTCGTGGGGTCTCCACTTGAATTTCTCCCTTAACATCGAAACGACAGGTTGTTGGGTAGATCAGCCGTTACCGGCTTTCACCCCCGCAGATCCCATCGTGCGGCTTTCCCGCAATGGGCTCCTCCTGAGGGTAACCCAAAGTCAGCTGAGACAATCGTTTTAGGTACGCATGATTCTTGGTGTTGGCAGAACCAAGTCGAAAAATCTGCGTACGTCTGCGTCGCCGCCTCGTTCACTCTGGCAAGATTGGCTGGCAAGGCTGCCCGACCCTGTGTTCGGACCTTCGCCTTCCTACCAGAGTTCCCCTCAGGCCGGGGCCTTCCCTCCGTACACCTCGTACTATTTTCCTTCGGTGACATCATCAGTACTACACCCCAGTCCGCCACCCCGTCTCAGCTCAGATCAAGGCTCCGGTCATCCCTTGCCTTGACCCCCCTAAAGTGACCATCTATAGGACCCGACGGGGCTTCCTGGGTTCCTATGCCATCCTTTCGTACGTGATGTGGTCTCAGACCCCGGTGGAGCAACATCGTCTCGCGTTAGCGACGATGCATATGCTGCCTTCGACGCGTGGGACGGTCTCGGCCTCCACAATTAATGTATTTCGTGGCTCAATAGCACACCCCGCACGACTGCTGTCTACGCTTCGAACGCCCTGTTACCAGGACGCTCGCAAGACTCGCTCCCGGCTCGCTCGCTAAGCTTTAGCCGAACAGGACTTTCACCCGCAAGATGTCACAAGCTTCTCCCAGCGCACCCCACGTTCCACACAAAAGCCTAACTCAGATTCACGCCACCTTTACGCCGGAGGCCGCTTAGGCAGTAAGCAGGTTCCCCCTAAACTCATCCTGGAACGAATATAGAAACCCAGTTTTGACCTCGTCCATAATCTTTCGACGCCTCATCGAATGGTTCGCTTTCGCTCATCTCTCTGAGTCACACCTGCCACGATCCTATGCCGTGACTTTTCCTAAACGCTCACAACCCTGGCTCTTTACCAACGCAGCTTTAGGTGGTTTGAAGCCTGCTCCTGCAAGCCGGCTCCGAGGGGCCAAACCCTCATCTTTTGTGCAGTTACGCACACTTTATGAAAAAGTGCGCTCGTGGCGCACTGTATTGAGAACATCCAAGTTCCGCTAAAATTGCAGATAACATTGTTGGTTGTTGCTAAGTTAAGTGAATCTTGATTTTGATTGTTATTGGGAAATATTCTCATTTTGTCAACCACTGCTTCGATCTTTTATCAAAATCCATCAGAATCGTTACCCCATGATCGAAACATCTGAGGCAAACCGTCTCCTTCCCACTACCATCCCTTGCCCGGTAACTCTATCAGATCAGTCATTCGCCTCCGAATCGCTTTCGGTCAGCGGGGTAGAGGGAATGGGGGCCAATTCCGGGATGGGATCAATCTGATATCTGACTACCCTACGATTGAAATCCTGACGCGATTGATCAAAAGCTTCAATCTGGGAATTGAGTTCCAATATTTGTTTGTTCAGCTCGCTATGCCGCCTTCGGGATTTGCCGCGCGGAAGCCGGGGCACACTCGCCTTGGCCGCCACAAGGCCGGTCATGCTAACCGACAAACTCGTGTGGGTGGTCATCAACTCATTACGTTCCACTAAAAGCTTTTCCTGGGCTTTATCTTTCAGAGAAGGCTCGGCATCAGCTGCCTTTCCCAGTGCTGCATCCTGCTTATTTTCCTTATCTTCAGAGTTTTTGGCAGGGCTTTGGATTCCCCCGGGCGAAGAGACAATCTTTTTCTGAACTTTTGCAGCATCTCTAAGATGGGATGGGATCTGCCCTGCATCATCCGTGTAGCGGACAACACCCTCATCATCGGTATATTCGTAGACCTGTGCCATTATCGCCGGGGCGCCCCAACCCAGCCCCAGAATAAGACAAAAAATCAGAATCGATCGTTTCATATGAAACCTCATTTGCTTGATTGTGTTTTAACAGAAAGGGAATTAGAATCCGCAATATAATTAAAATGGCAACATAACTACTATGAAGGAAAAATCCCAATTTATTTTATAAATCCGAATTATGCGGTAAAAGTCTCCAAAAGGTTTCCCCGCACCCCATTTTGCCCGTTTTCAATGCTTCTGCCTTGGTTTGAAAACTCCAAACTGAGACGGTATCGGTTAACACACTGCAGAGTCGGGTAGCCCAGGGGAATTTCACCCCCAGGCTCCCACAGGTAGGGTCGAGAACTCGCGCGGTGCCACGTAGGTCCGTTTCCAGTTCCCGCCTCGTCAAACGCAGCATGCGGATTTCCCGCACTACGCTTTCTCTGTTAACTTCGTCTAAAGGGTTATGCGACCTATCAAACTGGCAGCACTTTCAAGCCTTGTAATGCAGAACTCTGTAATTGTTAAACAATCCCAGGGTTTCGTAAAACCAGGCCCTACTCCACCTGTTCCAGCCGAAGCCATGGCGTTTTCTGACACCGCCATGTCTTATCAGACTTCGCCTTCAGGTATATCTTCCTTCTCAGGTCCTGCAGGCTAATGGACGCCTTTATCATCTCGCCCCTGCCTCCCAATGTTGTCGGAAGATTGTTAACAGCAGGGTCCCTTTGCTCCCCGGGCATTACCCCGGTTCATTGCTAATACGGACCCATCCGCCACCCTCTCGCCTTTCGGTCCATTTCCCGTTGTTCACGGTTATAGAACCTACGTTGCTCCAGTGATTTCTCCCTGGGACGAGGAGGGCTTCCCCAGTTGCTCGTTATGCCCTTGCCACCGTGCTGCCGCTACCACCCCGCCGGAGTGAACAACCGTATCAGCCAGTTTTCGGTTACCCATGCTGCCTTCGCCCTACGGATGGGGGCTCAGCCTCCGGGGATTCTCACTTTCGGGGCCACCTGTGCGTTCACTTTCGTTATGGCCCGGTGACTCGCTCACCGTCCAAAAGACAGCTTTGTCGATGGGCTTCAGATAGTCGGTTTCCCTTGTATCTGCCATCCAAGCTACAGGGCTTCTGATTATTACCCTGACAGGACTTATTCCTGCTGAACATACCAGCCTTATCTGGACACACCACCGTACGTGAACCTCTCGGTTCATACGGCTCCTACCAGCCTTCCTCTTAAGACCTCACGGTCTTGAGCCTACGTAAAAAGAACCCGGTTCCTCCCCCGCTTTAGCGGGGTTGACCATCGCTTGCTGCGAACTGGCTCATCCCCTTCCCTTGCCCGGTAACCCTATCAGATCAGTCACTCGCCTTCAAATCGCTTTCGGTCGGCGGGGTATGGGGTATGGGAGGCAATTCCGGAATGAGATCCATCTGGTACCTGGCTGCCCTACGATTGAAATCCTGACGCGATTGATCAAGAGCTTCAATCTGGGAATTGAGTTCCAATATTCGTTTGTTCAGCTCGGGAAGCCGCTTTCGGGATATGTCGCGCGGAAGGCGAGACACATTCCCCTTTTGGGCCACAAGGCCGGTCTTGCTAACCGACAAACTATTGTGGGTGGCCATCAACTCATTACGTTCCACTAAAAGCTTTTCCGGAGCTTTATCTTTCGGAGCGGGCTCAGCATCAGCGGCCTTTTCCGGTGCTGCATCCTGCTTATTTTCCTTATCTTCAGAGTCTTTGACAGGGCTTTGGATTCCCCCGGGCGAAGAGACAATCTTTTCCTGAACTTTTGCAGCATCTCTAAGATGGGATGGGATCTGCTCCACATCATCCGTGTAGCGGACAACACCCTCATCATCGGTATATTCGTAGACCTGTGCCATTATCGCCGGGGCGCCCCAGCCCAGCCCCAGAATAAGACTAAAAATCAGAATCCATCGTTTCATATCCAACCTCCTCAGCATGTTTGCGTTTTGATCGATTTATCCCCGATGCACCACGGTATATCCACGCTCGAACATTCCTGTGGAAGATGACCTGCCCCCGGTTTTAGTGCCACTTGTTAAGTTAGAATCCGGGGCATATTTTCCATACCAGATGTAAACCAAAAGGTATTGTTGTCTTAGTTTCTGGCATATCCTTTCTCACTTCTTCACCTTTTTGATATCTGTCAAACGCCAAGTCTTGTCGAAGTAGTTTTCATTGTTGCATCCGTGACGGTCGATTGTTGATCCATCGCCTGCTCTTGCACTCTCGCCAAGAAGATGAAAGCACACATAATGACGAGGGCTCATTCTACCAGTTCTTTCTTCATAATATGCTCCATTCTTTCTAACCTCCATTAACTTCACTACTATCGTTCATCCTCCGCCCTCTGGAAGTAATCTTTAACTCCCCCGGAAAGGAATTGATCTGGCGCTACTGTTGCAAATATATCCATCAGTGTAGCAACCACACCGGTCCATCCGGTCTGGTGGCTGGCGCCCAGACCGGCCCCGTTGTCTCCATGAAAATACTCATAAAAGAGAATGAGATCCCGCCAGTGCGGATCATCCTGAAATTTGTGGGTACCGCCGTATATCGGTCGCCGTCCGGTATCGTCCCGCAGGAATATGGACGACAAACGCCGAGTGATCTCCTCGGCCACCTCATATAATGTCATTAAGCGACCTGAACCGGTGGGGCATTCCACTTTGAAATCGTTGCCGTAGTAAAGATAAAATTGGAGCAATGCGCTAATGATCAACGTATTCACTGGAAACCAAATAGGGCCCCTCCAGTTGGAATTACCACCAAACATCCCTGTGTTTGATTCTGCTGGAAGATATTCAACCCGGTACTCCACTTCTCCAACATGAAAAACGTAAGGATGCGCCAGATGATATCGAGATAGTGAGCGAATCCCGTAGTTGCTTAAAAACTCATCCTCGTCCAGCATCTTGACCAGAATCCGGCGCAGTTTGTGTTCATCTAGCAGGGACAGCAAACTCCGACCGCCAAAACCTGGCTCTCTGAGGTCGGTGATATCTGCCAGCACTTCCGGCCTCTTCTCGATAAATAACCGGGTTCTTTCCCGCAGGGATTTGAGCCCCTCAAATATCGATGGTTCGAATACCGCGGTGGCACAAAGCGGCAAGAGACCCACCATGGAGCGGACTTTGAGTCGGGTGGCCTGCCCGTCGGGTAACCGAAGGACATCATAGAAAAAACCGTCTTCATCATCCCACATTCGGCCATACCCTTCACCAGATCTGTTCATGGCCGACGCGATCCATAGAAAATGTTCAAAAAACTTGAGGGCCATATCCTCATATACCGAATCGTACCGGGCAAGATAAATGGCCATTTGCAGCATGTCCTGGGCAAAAATAGCCATCCAGGCTGTTCCGTCGGCCTGCTCAAGGTGCCCTCCGGTGGGCAGCGGTTTGCTTCGGTCAAATACCCCGATGTTGTCGAGTCCGAGGAATCCGCCTTCGAACACGTTTTTTCCAAATCGGTCCTTTCGATTGACCCACCAGGTGAAATTCAGTAATAGCTTCTGAAAAGCATGTTTGAGAAAGCGAACATCGGCCTGACCATGGCGAATCAGGCTCAGTTCATAATTAAAAACGGTCGCCCAGGCATGCACCGGTGGATTGACATCGCTGAAATTCCACTCATAAGCGGGAATCTGGCCGTTGGGATGCAAATAGTGCTCACGCAACATGAGATCGAGCTGTTCCCGGGCAAAATCGGGATCGACCATGGAAAGCGGCAGTACGTGAAACGCGAGATCCCATGCCGCGTACCACGGGTATTCCCATTTGTCCGGCATGGAGATGACGTCCTCATTGACCATATGGAACCAGTGATCGTTCCGCGGCACCGGTCGACGGTGTGCTGAATAGGGATCGGCACCCCGTTCCTTCAGCCAACCCGTCACATCGTAATAGTAGGTTTGCTTTGTCCAAAGCATCCCCGCAAAGGCCTGACGCATCACCTGCCGTCCGTTGTCCTTAATATTGGGGGAGATGACTGCATCGTAAAACGCGTCGGCCTCTTTCACTCGGTCGGCAAAAACGGCATCGAATTCAGAGCCGATCGGGTCGGTAAGTTCTTGTGGCCTTTGGTCCGACAACCGTAAGCGGAGGATCATTTCTCCACCAGAAGGCACCTCTACTGGATAGTGCGGCGCCGCTTTGGTCCCCTCCATAGCCGGGTTGACAGCATCCGTCTCTGCCTGAATCAGGTAGCGATGGAACGCATCCTTGACATAAGGGATTTGGTTGGGAACGCCGAAGAGTCGTTCCGTGTTGGTCTCGTTTTCGGTAAAAAGAAGGGTAGCAGGTTCGCAATAGAGAAAACGATCACCCAGTTCAGGGTGGGAGGCTTGAATCGTATCGAAATCTACCGTGCGCCTCCTTCTATCGGGCGCTTGATGTGGAGGAGTGTGTTTGAGCACGGGCTTTTCCTCTCCTGCCTGCCAGGACCAGGTGTTGCGAAACCAGACAATGGGGAGCAGGCGCAGAATACCGGCATCCGGCCCCCGGTTGGCTGCCGTAATCCGAATCAGAATATCTTCAGGCGCTAACTTGGCATATTCCACAAAGACGTCGAAGTAGCGGTCCTCGTCAAAAATACCCGTGTCGAGCAGCTCATATTCTAACTCATTTCTCGTTCTTTTCCGATTGGCTTCCACCAGGTCCAGATATGGATAAGCCGATTGGGGATATTTGTAGAGGTATTTCATGTAGGAGTGGGTCGGTGTCGAATCCAGATAGAAATAATACTCCTTAACATCTTCCCCGTGATTCCCTTCGGCGTTGGTCAATCCGAACAGGCGTTCCTTTAGAATGTGGTCGTAGCCGTTCCAAAGGGCCAATGCGAAGCAAAGCGTCTGCCGGTCGTCGCTGATCCCGGCCAGGCCGTCCTCTCCCCACCGGTAGGCTCGGGAGCGAGCCTGATCATGGGTAAGGTCGTTCCAGGCATCGCCGTCTTCGCTGAAATCCTCCCGCACCGTCCCCCATTGCCGTTCAGAAAGGTAAGGTCCCCATCGCTTCCAGCGGAGGCTCCGTTCCGATGTTTCCTTAAGACGTTTGTGCTCGGCGGTTTTAAAATTTTCAGTTTTTTTACGGTCGGTTGCATTCATTATTCTTCTCAGATTTGTTCTTCAGGATCACTGTGTGCGCTGGGGAGAAATCCATCCGCCGTATGCCTCCACGAGTCTTTCCGCCGCTCTCGGACCCCATGTCCCCGGCTCGTATTCGTAAACAGGTGTCACATCGCCGAGCAAAGGCTCCACCACCCGCCATTGGGTTTCCACACCATCAGCACGTGCAAAGGGAATGGCATCGCCCTGCATGGCGGATCGAAGCAAATCGCGGTAGGCCGCGACTTCGTCTTCCACAGAAGCTTCTCGGCACGCCACCATCTCCACATTTTCAAGCTCCCAGTTCAGTCCCGGTTTACGAATCATTGCACTCATGGCAATGGAAAGATCCGGTCCCAGACCGAATCGCAGCCGGTTTGCCTTACCGGGTTCCGAACCGCTAAACAAATTTCTCGGTGGCCGGCGCAATTCAATCAGCACTTCGTTGGAGGTGACCGCCAATTTTTTTCCGGTCCGGATAAAAATGGGTACACCTTCCCAGCGCCAGGTGTCCAGAAACAACCTTACGGCCACATAGGTTTCGACGTTTGAATCTTTGGCCACACCTTCCTCCTGGCGATAGCCTGAAAATTGGCCCCGCACTACATCGTTTGAGGTCAGAGGCCGCATGGATTTGTACACTTTTACCATCTCGTCGCGAAGGGCCTCTTCGTCAGTACCGGCCGGCGGTTCCATGGCCAGTAGGGCAACCACGAGAAACAGATGGTTTTGTAGCACGTCGCGGATCGCTCCCGCTTCTTCGTAAAACCGACCGCGGCCTTTCACCCCGAAGGATTCGGCCATGGTGATCTTTATGCTCGAAATAAAATGGCGATTCCAAAAGGCCTCGGGAAAGGCATTGGCAAACCGGAACAGCAGAATGTTCTGTACTGGGAGTTTGCCGGCGTAGTGGTCGAGCCGAAAAACATCGGACTCGTTGAACACACGATGAATCGCCCGGTTGAGTTCTTGGGAAGACGCTACGTCATAGCCGAAGGGCTTTTCGATCAGCAACCGCCCACCCTGGGCGCAGCCGGACTGCCCCAACTCGGTGATGATACCCGCGTAAGCGCTCGGGGGTATGGCAAGGTATAATACCGGGTTCGACTTCCCATTCAGGGTCTCCTTCAGCCTTTGGAATGTAGCGGTATCGGCATAGCCACCCGAAACGATTTTAAGGCGATCGGCAAGCGTACCGAAAGCGGCTTCATCTATGCCCCCTCCATGTGTTTTGAGACTCTTACGGATCCGATCCAAAAGATCTTCTTTGCTCCGCCCACCGCGAGTGACGGCAATGATGGGCATGTCGAGGAATTCAATTTGCTCCATGCTCTGAAGCGCCGGAAAGATCTTTTTAAACGCCAAATCGCCAGTCGCGCCAAAAAACACCAAGGCATCCGCTTTTCTTATTTGCATAGATCGATATCCTTTACGCTAGATTGCAAACTGCTCGGCAATCACCCTTTCCTCTAATGAACGATCCGGATCAAAGAGAAGGGTCGCACTGTTTTTATCATCCTCGCCGATAGTGATCGACAATACACCGAAAACTTCCATAAAATCGGCGGTGGCCGCCAGCGGTCGTTTGTCTGGATCCAGGTTTTCCAAGGTTACTTTAGCGGTGTGGGGCATCAGGGCCCCCTTCCAGCGCCGCGGTCGAAAGGGGCTCACCGGTGTCAGCGCCAAAAGGTTCGAGCCCAACGGAATAATGGGTCCATGTGCTGACAGGTTATAAGCCGTACTGCCGGCGGCAGTGGACACGATCAGACCATCGCCCACGAATTTAGCCAGGCGCTCCATCCCGTCGATGATAATACGCATGTTGGCCGACTGGCCGGAATGACGGGTCACGGATACTTCGTTGAACGCCAGGCCCTTTTCCACCCGACCATCTTCCAGCTCGGCTTCCATGGCCAACGGAAGCAGGCGTATTTCTTTGGCCGCTTCGATACGGGCGGGGAGATCATCGAGGCGAAAGTCATTCATTAAAAAGCCGACCGTGCCGCAATTCATGCCGAAGATGGGTTTGCCCAATGACAGGTAATTGTGGATGGTGTGCAGCAGGAATCCGTCTCCACCCAGGGCGACAATGACCTCACTTTGCTCCGGTGGCATAAAGTCGTAACGGCCGGATAGCTCTGTAAAACTTTGCGTGGCCTTTTCCGAGCCGGAATGGATGCAGGCGATACGAGAGTTTGTCATGTTTTTTTCACTTTTCCCTTTGCTTCACTTTGCCGCGTCGGCCTTCGCGGGCTTTTCCGGGAGTACCGCGTAGGCTTTATGAACAAATAGCGACCGCAGCTTCCCCCAAAAGTCACCGCCGAGCACGAACAGGCTGATGATAATTAGCGAATCGCCCACTATCGCTAAAATTAAGCTGTAATCTGAAACTAGCGCGAAGTACTGTGGAAGGTATTCCTGCACGTAGGGCCCCACAAAACCGTAAATAAACGGCACAAAAAACATTATTAATCCGATGCGGTAACGGATCTTGCCGACTTTTGCGGGGGGAGCGGCGTACTTCCGGAAGAACCCGAAAACCAAGGCCTTGATCTGGGCAAACCCTTCTTTGCCTGAAACAGCCGCACCCACGACCATCAAGATTTCGGCTGTAATGGTCCCACCGACAGTGTACGATGCGATGAACGAGGCTGAAAATCCAAGCAGCGCGAAGATCGGGATAAATGATGGCAAGACGATGGTGCTAAAGAGGATAATTCCAAAGCCAACCTCAAACCGCCAACCGCGTACTGGTTTTACTTCGCCTGCTTGCATGGTTTCTTCTTTCATATCGTTAGTCTCCTGTTTCAACTGAGGCTAGCACTCGCTCATATCACCCGCTTGCTTCACTTTGCCTTGATGTCTTTTCCCGCACACTCGGAATGAACGAAGCTACGACGAGTGCCAACAAAACAATTCCCGTAAGTACTCCGAGGGTGGTTTGAAAGGCGCTGACATAAGCTTCCTGCATGATCTCCTTGAGATTGGGTACTTTTTCGGAGACGAATTGCGCCACCTCGTGCGGTACTGTATCATCTTCGATCTCCAGTATCAAGGCGCTGCGTTCCTTCGGTGAAAGCTCGACCTGGGTCTGCAGCGCCACCGTATCCACCATTGCGCCCAGAGCCAGGCCGAACATAACGGAACCGATCTGTGAGGTGCCCAGACCGACCCCCACACCCTTGCACGCCTCAGCCAGGCCGCCGAATGCCCCGTTCATCTGCTTGAAAACTGCTTTTCCGGTGAGAAACAGATAAAGTTCGTCCGCCATGGCGGACAGGTCGACGTCGGTGAACCGCTCCGGAAAAAACAATTTTCCCAGAAAATAGGCATTGGCCAGGATAGATCCGAAGTTCTGTGTTTACCAGTTGTAGGGCAAAAGCCCGTATACCCGGCCGTTTCTTACGGCTGTCAGGCCCTGGTAGGCCGGGTCGGTTTTCAATTCATGCAGGGCGCCGGATTCGTTGCCCATCTGCAGGGTAGAAAGATCCATGAAGAGAAATCCGGGATCCCACATCACGATTTTCTCCTTGGTGATATTACTGTGGCGCAGGGCAGGTTTTCCCATTTTGGGATCGTGGGCTAGATTTCGCAGGCCGGCGAAGACAAACGGCGGATAGCCCGGTTCCGTGGCTTGGAAGCCATGGGGGCCTTTAAATGCAATTCCGCCGACAAAACAGGCGGGTCGCTGATCGTCCGGTATGTCTGAGGTGCGGCCTTTCAGATCGGCGATGGCGGTATCGAAAAATAAAATCAGCCGGTCGGCGCGCTGTTGCCTGTCGAGCACTGTGCCCATGATCTCGAGGGCCTGGTAGAAATGGCGGCGGTTGGCCCCGAGATCGCCGTAATTCAGGATCACAACCGGGATCCCGGTTTTCTGCTGCAGTTCCACCGGGTCATGGCCCATGGTGGCAAAGGTCTTGAAAATAACCTGGGGCTGCGGGTTCAGGCCCAGGATCAGTTCGGGGTGGTCGTGGCCCCTGAAATCGCCGAAAAGGGGCAATGATTTGAATTGCGGATTGGCCAGAGCGTAGGGGCGGGCCTCGAAGCGGGGTTTGCGCTTTTCCATGCTATCCACCGCCACGGCCCGGTCCTGGGCTCCGAGGTAGGTCAGCAGGCGCAGGGCGCCCGGGCCGGAGCAGATGACCCGCCCCACCTTGTCTGGTATGTAAACCCGCCGGCCGGAAGCATCAGTTATTACCCGGGCCTCGGCCGAGACTGTTAGCAACACGAACAGGATAAGGGCGGCCTCGGTAAGCCACCTGAATCCTGACATCTTTTTACTTCGCCTTCCAAAAAACAAAAAAGCCACGGAACTTTCCCCTTTTCAAGTGGATAGCCTTCGTGGCCTGGTTTTGATATTAAATTTACGAAACGTTTCTTGTCCGCCTCCAGACGGGTCTTTGAGTACATGCTTAATAGTTATTATGTGTTCTGTCAAGGCAGTTTATCAGCACTGAAGCCGGACTTTTGAGATGGTAGGCGATATAAATCGGGTTTACATCGCCGTAGCGGGCTTGAAACCCGATATCGTAAAACGGTTTCAGAGATTGAGAGCAACTTGATCAGCGAAAGGACCAAGCAATACAGCCGATAATGCTCACAATCAATACTGGCAAATGTATTCTTGAAAAGAGGCATCCTCAAACATTATGATCCGATGCTCAACTTTTGTTACCGCTATAAATGTCAACAATACCGTCAGTAGCTTTAAAAAATCCAAATTTTGCCTTTACAATATTCTGAGTTTTCGATCACCGATCACAGTTTTATCCAATCCTGCGATAAGAGAATAGTTTTTAGAGCTTTTGGGGAATTGAAAATTTGTGATAGCTTGGCACATCACAAATTTATTAAAAGTGTAGGGTCGGGTAGCCCAGGGGAATTTCACCCCCAGGCCCCCACAGAACGACACGTGACAGTCTCCCGTCATGCCGCTCTTGTCAGCCTTTTTCTTGAAACCTCGCGGTTTCAAGCCG
>Ga0316198_10001342_pt1 | contig 14368 bp, 11 predicted proteins | sample OudBieAanoxic_MG_FD_204935 | JGI IMG/M metagenome (GOLD analysis project Ga0316198, IMG submission 204935) | Coastal sediment microbial communities from Oude Bieten Haven, Netherlands - site A anoxic | ecosystem: Environmental > Aquatic > Marine > Coastal > Sediment | place: Netherlands...
TCGATTTCCCACAGGTAAGCAGCGGTCACGGATCCCGGACGTTTCACTGCCTCCGGGGTTAGCCATACTACCAGTTCAAAATTGAGGCTGCTGTCGCCGAATGCGACGAACCAGACCTGCGGATGTCGATTCTTGATCTTCGTCAGTGTCCAGGGTACCTTGTCTGCGGCTTCGAGCACCGCTTTTTTGACCACTTCCTTGTCAGTGCCATAAGCCACACCAAACGGCACGCGAACACGGCGGTAAGCCTCGCGTAGGGTCCAGTTGGTGACGCGCCCGCCGACGAACTCCGAGTTGGGCACCAGGATATCGATGTTGTCATTGGTGGTCATCAGGGTGCTGCGCATATTGATCTCCTTGACCTCTCCGGTGACACCCGATTCCAGTTCAACGAAATCACCCACCTTGAGACTTTTCTCGAAAAGAATAATCAGGCCGGCGACGAAGTTGCTGATCAGTGTCTGCAGGCCAAAGCCGATACCCACGCCCAAGGCGCTGGCGAACAGCGCGAACTTGGTGAAGTCGATGCCGATCGAGGACAGACCGATGATGATACCAATAGTCAGAACCAGGTAATGCACCAGGCGACCGAAGGTATACAGTGAACTCTGGTTCAGGCCACCGCGCCGCTCGCCGACGTGCTGGATGGCACGGCGTATAATGCGCGACAGCCACAGCGCGACGGTCAGTATCAGCGCTACGCGCAGCAGCCCCAGTGCAGTGACCGGGGTCTCGTTTATCTCGAACATGGTGGCGCCCAGGAGGTTGATGGTCGTTGCGCCGGCTTTGATGAAGCTGTCTGAAAAATCGGCCAGATTACGATCCATCCAGCCTTCGCTGGCGCGCAGCCGTTCGCTCAGCATCTGTGCGACAAATTCATCGGTCGAATTTTCCCGTTGCAGGCGGTGCAGTAACTGGTCGGTCTTTTCCAGTTCCTGTTGTATGTTGGCATACAGCTTGTTACCGGTGGCTTGTGACGCCCCCGAATCGGGCCCTGACAGCATGCTGCGCACTCGTTCGATAACCCGTTGCCAGCGTTTGCGTTGCTCGGATAGGGTTGCGTGCAGTGTCTCAAACGCGTCGATCTGGCTGCGCACTGCCTTGCTGTCGAACGTTGATTCACCAATCACCAGGTGGATCAGTGACAGTGCATTCTGCGCGCGCAGCGCTGTCAGTTCGTGGATACGAATATCGATAGCCTTGCGCACTGCAACCAGCGCCGTGTACTGAGGCGCGGACAGATCCTGTGATGACGAACTTGACCGGGCGTCTACCGGCTTGACGAGGTCGATCTCGTTTCGCAGCTTGTCGAGAGTCTTCTGTGCTTCGCTATATTCACGTTCCCAGCGTGGTATCTCCTCCGGCGTGGCGACAAGGTGCCCGGACATGCTGTCCAGTTCCGCGCGCTGGCGGTCCAGCTGTTCCCTGGCATGTTTCAACAGGATTTTGCGCCGATCGAGTTCCAGGCGCTGCAATTCCAGAGACAGGCGCTTGCCCATCAAGTCGAGTCCCCGGGCAAGACGGTCGGGGGATTGGTCATCCAGTTCAAGATACTGATTGCGCAGGCGGGACTGCTGTTTGCGCCGCTCGCCGAGGACTGTCGTCAACCAGGCGGTTTCCTCGGATTCAGCCTCTACACGCTGTTTTAGCGCCAGCCATTCTTCGAAGCGCTTAAGCGCTTCATCGAGCGTGTAGCTGTCTTGCGGTGCGGCGGCGGGGGAGGGGGCCGGGGCGGGGGTATTTTTCAGTTCCACGAAGTGATCTATATGGCTGAGAATCTTGTCGATCTGTTGTGCGTCCCGCGTGTCTCCCTCGCTCAGCAGGCGCTGGCGCAATTCGCTGTAGAACTTTTTTGCAGTTTCCACCCGCTTCTGTAGTGTCTCATCGTCGATCGGTTCTTTCGCCTCGAAATAGGTCCACCAGTCGCTGGGCAGGACGACCGGATCAGGTACGCTGACCGTCGACTCGTCAGCGCCGTGCGCCAGTGAGGCAAGCAGTGCCAGCAGTACAAATGCGAGCAGTCTGGTTGGAGTCATAGCCAATTTTTCCTGCGGAACACCGTCAGCAGCACCACGACGATGGTGAACATCAAACCGAGCAGGATGAAATACCCGGACCTGGAATGCAGCTCCGGCATATTCTCGAAGTTCATGCCATAGATGCCGGCCAGAAAACTCAGCGGAACAAAAATTGCCATTACCACGGTAAGAATCTTCATGATCTGGTTCAGCCGGTGCGAGGCGACCGATATGTAGCCGTCGGCCAGATCGGAGGCCAGCTCGTAATACAGGCTGGCGAGGCTGCTGGCGCGTTCCAGCTGTTCATAAACATCGACGATTTCGTGCGCGCGCTCGGCTTCGATGGCCGGGAAGCTTGCGGATTTCAGTTCCTGAAAAATCTGCTGGTGGTACAGAAACACCCGTCTGAATTTCTTCAGCTCGGTCTTGTAATTGAGCAGCTCGGCGAGTATCGAATCGTCCGGGTGCTGCATGATTTCGGCTTCCAGCGCCTCCAGGCGTGGTTCCAGCTTGAGCAGAATCTTGAGGTAACGGTCGACCGACAGGCGACACAGGCGCATCGCCAGCGCGGCCGGACCGCGGCCGAACAGTTCGATATCGTTTTCAGTCTGTTGAAACAGCATATCGGTACTGGGTGATTCACCACTGCGCCGGGTAACCAGGAAACGCTCACCGACAAATGTCGCCAGTTGAATGGTGGAAAATTGAAGATCCTGCGAATCAGCGCTCAAACCCTTCAGCAGAATAAACGTGAAATTGCTGAATGACTCGAGTTTGGGTGGGTGACGGCTTCGCTGCGCATCCTGTACGGCCATTGGGTGCAGGCCGAAGTTGTCCTGCAGAATCTGCCTTTCAACGTCACTCGGCTCGCCCTCGATGTCGAGCCAGATGCGGGTGTCTGCATTCTGCTGCCAGGCGTTCACCAGTTCTTTTCCGCCACTGACGACATCGTTGCTTGTCTTTTGATATAGAAGAGTCCGAATCAATGCCTGTTTCTCCGTTTGATTTTTCAGAGACGCACGCACGCGCCCAGTTTAAGTCTAACCGGGGCGTGCTGATCTTGTAACCCGTGCCGGCAGGGAGATGCTGACCGGGAATTAAAACAATGTGCCAGGGGCGGTAAGCAAACCCGAGAGCGGGCGGGTGCCAGGCCTTGAGCGGTGGCCGGCACCTGCCCTGCACGGTGCTCACTCGACAGCGTTGCCGCTGATCAGTATATCCACGCGGCGGTTCATGGCGCGACCCTCACGGGTCTTGTTGTCCGCCACCGGATTGGACTCACCTTCACCCTGTGTCGATAGCAACGAGGCACGAACACCGCGTGATTCCAGGAACTGACTGACGCTCGCGGCGCGACGCTCGGACAGCGACTGATTATAGCTTTCCGGGCCGCTGCTGTCGGTATGGCCGACAACGTCGATGGTATCTACTTCGTCAAATTCGTTGATTTTGCCGAGTAAGCGGTCGAGTTCCACGGTGGCAGCCGGGGTGAGCACAGCGCTGTTAAACTCGAACATCACGTTGCGCTTGTCAGACAGTCGTACCAGCGTGGGTTCCGGGGCCGGGCGTTCCAGTGCGGCCAGTTCCGCGGCACGTTCGGCTTTCAGGCGCGCGGCCAGGGCCGGATCACATTCCGGCGTGCTGAGATCCTGGCTCCAGGCGCTGGTCTGCACGCATTCGCCCGAACCGCTGGTGACCACATTGCCGGCAGAATCGAGCAAGTAGCCGGATGACGCCACGGCGGTACCCAGGCTGGCGGCGATAACTGCGCTCCCCAGACCAGCCATTAACGGTGACGTAAAACGTTTGTTCTGTGCCATTTGTAGACTCCTCCACATGTTGTGAGTGCGCTTGATTCGACCCTGAGACCCGGAGCCGGGTCGAAAAGTCACATGTTACGAGCAGCCGGCCGGGTTCCTTGCCCCCCATTACATTTAACTATGCAACCTCGCCTGCCGGGATGTGACTTTTTCGGTCTGTCCGGCGTCGAACCAGTACCCACTTCCGAGCGCACGGGACCACACATCATGCAAGATATAACCATCAACCTGGTCGCCGTGGTGTTGCTGTTGGCGGCCAATGGATTTTTCGTCGCCGCCGAGTTTTCGCTGGTCAAGGCCAGGGGTTTTCGCCTGGAGGGCGTGGCGCGGGGTGGCAGTGCCGGCGCCCGGCTGACACTGCGCATTCAGGCCAATCTGGAAAGTTATCTGGCGGCCTGCCAGCTCGGCATCACCATGGCCTCGCTGGGCCTGGGCTGGGTGGGTGAGCCGGCGGTCGCAGCACTGCTGGAACCCCTGTTCTCGCTGCTGGGTGTGCCCGAGCCTGTCTTGCATACCGTTGCTTTTGTGGTCGGATTCCTGATTTTTTCCTCCTTGCATATCGTGATCGGCGAACAGGTGCCGAAAACGTTAGCTATCCGGCGCGCCGAACCGGTCGCGGTCTGGTGCGCCTACCCGCTGCACGCCACCTACCGGCTGGTCTACCCACTCAACTGGCTACTGAATGTGTCTTCGCGCTCGATTCTGTCGTTTTTCAACGTCGAGGAGGTGTCCCATGCGGACGTGCTCAGTGGCGAGGAGCTCAAGGGCATGGTGCAGGATTCGCGCGAGCACGGTGAAATCGAACACAAAAAGGCGGACATGCTGCACAATCTGTTTGAATTCGACCAGCGCACTGTCGGGCGCGTGATGATTCCGCGCAGTGCCATGAACGTGCTGGATATCAGCGTACCGCCCGAACACAATCTGGCCATCATCCGTGACAGCGGGCACTCGCGTTTTCCGCTTATCGACACAGGCGGAGAAGAGGAGGTGCTCGGTATGGTGCTGGCCAAAGACCTGCACACCGCGGTGCTCAACGGCGACAGCGAACCATGGCGCAACCTGCCGGCCTTCTGCCGCGATCCGCTGCTGGTGCCGGAAAGCCAGAGGGTCTCCCAGCTGTTCGACAGCATGCGCCGGTATCGCGCGCACATGGCCCTGGTGATCGACGAGTACGGCGCACTGTCCGGTATTGTCACGCTGGAGGATCTGCTGGAAGAGATTGTCGGCGAGATTCAGGACGAGACCGATGTAGAAGACGAGGAGGCCATGCTCAGTGAAATCGACGCCGACAGCTGGCGTGCCAATGGTCTGTTGTCGCTGAGCGACATCGAACGCGCCATCGGCTTGAAAGTACCGGCTGCACTCGATGCCAATACACTGTCCGGGCTGTTTATGGAGCGCCTGTCACGCATGCCGAGAACCGGTGACAGTATTATTGAAGACGACTTCTATCTGACGGTAGAGTCGCTGGAAGACAAGCGTGTCGGTGAGGTCCTGATTGAAAGGCTCAGCGACGACAGCGACGACGTGTCCGGGCGGAAGTCCGGCTGAGCCCGCCGTGCAGGTGGCGTGCTCAGTAAAAGTCCGTTTCCTCCAGGGTAAAGGGCACCTCGGCGCTGACCAGTTTGAGACAGGATCGGATCAATTTGCTCTTTGCACCGCGCAAGGGGTACACCGCGTAAACATGGCGTTGCATCAGGGGGGCGTCCTCGACCAGGTGAAGGCTCGCGTCATCCAGATGTTCCGCCACCAGCGGTACCGGCAGATAGGCAAAACCGCCCAGCGCGAAGATATGGGCCAGCGCCATCTTCGCGTGCGAGACGCGTATACGCGGTTCCGGTGCATCGGGGAACAAGCGGCGGTGCTCCAGCGCATGGGCCAGACCCCACTCGACCATCAGGTAATTGTCGCCCAGCGCCGTTTCGGTGTCGACCGACGGTCTGTTACCCACCAGGACCAGGTCGATAACGCCGACATCCTCGATTTGCAGTGTCTCCACTTGCGCCGGTTCCAGCATGAAAGCCAGGTCCAGCAACCCGTTGAGCAGGTGCCGGGTGAGAATTTCAGAGCTGCGGGATTCGGCGCTAATCGCAAGTTTCGGCAGGTGCTGTCGTACCCGGTGAAACCAGTCCTGCAACAGGACATCCCACAGCCGCAGGCTGCCGCCCACCGCGAGTTGTTGCTGCGCACCACCAAAACTCACTTCCTGGCGCGCCTTGCGCCAGCCGGCAAGCAGGACATCCGCGTGTTTAACCAGCCGGTTGCCCTCCGGCGTGAGGCGGATATCGCGTCGCACTCGGTCGAACAGGCGCACCCCGAGGGTGTTTTCGAGCAGCTTGATACGCGCGCTCACCGCGGCCTGAGTGAGGGACAGCGCCTCGGCGGCCTGACCGAAGTGACGCGTACGGTTCACCTCTAAAAAGGTGCGTAACAGCTCGAGATCCATGCTGGCTTTATAACAAAAAATATTTTAAAAATCGACAAAAATATATCGCTTTATCTATCTAACAAGGTCGCCATATAGTGCCGTTCGTGTACTTCTCGCCCCGCCGGGGCGCTGAAAACTGGAGCGGAAAATGCGCAACAACACGCGCCTTGTGGCAACTATCGGAGCGGTAGAAACGCGTAAAGCGCTGACTGCGCGCAGCGACACCGAGCTTATCGTCATGGTGCGCGAACGCGGTCTGGGCTGGAAACTGGCCGTCAATGTACTGCTGGGGCGCCATCGGGACTGGCTACTCAGGCACTGCGTCTACCGTCTAGGCAACCGCCACGACGCACAGGATGTGACCCAGCGGGTGATACTGCGCGCCTGGCAGGCAATCGATCGCTTCGAGGGTCGTTCGGCGTTTCGCACCTGGCTGTATACCATTGCTGAAAACCAGTGCCGGAGTTTCGCCGTCAAGCGCATGCGTCATGTTCAGACCGAGCACATAGAGAGCCTGATCGACCTGTATCTTGAAGGTACGAGAATTCCCGATGAGGAACGTTACGCGTGTAACCAGGCAGTTGCCACAGCGCTGCAGAATGTCAGTGATAAAGCTCGAGAAGTGCTATTGTTGCGCTTCTTCCAGGAGTGCTCCCTGGAGGAAATCGCAACGACACTGACAATCAGTCTCAGCGCTGCGAAAATGCGTCTGTACCGATCCCTGGACCAGTTCAAGGCCGAGTATCTCCAGGTGGTCGGGGATCAGGCGGCCGCAGCGTGATGAGGCGCGGCTGAGAGCGCAGCGCTGATTGTGGACGTTCAGAACCTGTAACCAGAGCACCTCGTGGGGCTGGCTCTACGCCAATGAGCTCAGCGTGTCCTGTCCACAAGCGCGCACAAACCGGTGCCGTGATGATGATCCAATGCTTTCGGCCTGCGCGGAACATCGTGCTCAAATTATTCAGCGCGAATGTGACTTTGCCTGCTGACAGGGCGTCTCAACAAACAGGAAACCGACGCCCGGCTTTAATCCGCCAAGGTGGAAGAAAGTCAGGTTCCGGATTTGGACGCAATCATTCGATAAGGAGGGGAAAATGATGAAAAACCGCATGTATAGATCAATTGGTGTGTTTCTCGTGGTGCTTATTACCGCCTGCGCCTCCACGCCAAAACTCAGCCAGGAGCAGGTTCTCAGTCAGAACCAACAGATCGCCAGCCTGGACAAGGGCTTGAAGGATGCGCGCGCGCAGGGTGCGGATTACCTGGCGCCGGAGGGCTATAAGGCCGCGGCGGCGCAGCTCGATCGGGCTATGTCTGAAGCCGCCGGCGGGCGCAGTGATGCCGCCAATACTGCCGCGCGGGCAGGCCTCAGCGGCCTGAAAAAAGTGAACAGCGATGTCGGGAAAAGCAAGGACCTGCTTCGTGAAGTGCTGGCCGCCAGGACCCAGGCCATGAAGGCGGGTGCTGCCACCCTGTACAGAAGAGATACCGCGGATCTGGAAGCTAATTTACGCAAGACCACTGCTATGGTCGAACAAGGCCGGTTGGAGGACGTCAAGAAGCGCCGTCCAGATCTCATTGCCGGCTATGAACAGCTGGAGTTGATGTCCCTTAAAGAGGGGATGGTCGATACCGCCCAGGCGACCCTGGAAAAGGCCAAACAGAATCGTGCGCCCAAATACGCGCCCAAGACCTACAAACTGGCAGAGGAGGAGCTTGCTCTGGCGCTTTCCGTGCTGGACGCTGACCGGACTAAGACCGACAAGGCCAATGTCCACGCAATACGAGCCAAGTGGCTTGCCGAGCGCAGTATGAGCATTACTGAACTAATCAGGGATTTTGATCGCCGCGACTATACGCGCGAAGACGTGGTGCTGTGGTATCAGGGCCAGTTGAGCGAAATCGCTGAACCGCTGGGTAAAGATCTGCCCTTTGACAGCCCCAACCGCACAGTTGTCCTCGGCATGCAGAGCTCGGTGAAAGAGCTGATCGAGCAGCGCGACGACACCGCGGTGGCCCGCAGTCAGTACGAGCAGGAGCTGTCGTTGACGGAGGAGCAGAAGGGTGCCATTGATAAAGTGGAGGCGATGTTCACCGCCGCCGAGGCCAACGTCTACCAGCAGCGCAACAACGTGCTCATTTCCGCGCATGGTTTACGCTTTCCACCGGGTGGTAGCGAGCTGGAGGCTGAAAACTTCGTGCTGCTGAACAAAATCATCAAGTCGATTGATATTTTTCCGAGCAGTGCGATCAGGGTGTCCGGCCACACTGACTCGACAGGCGGTGACGCGGTGAACATGAAGCTGTCCGAGGAAAGAGCCGGCAAGGTGGCCAGGTTCCTGATCGAAGTGGGCGGCATCGCTGCCGACAGGATTAGCATCTCCGGTTATGGGGCATCACGTCCGGTGGCCAGTAACGAGACAGCGGACGGCAGGGCGTCCAACCGCCGGGTCGAGATCCTGATCGAAAACCCGTAAACCCGCCCTCAACACCTGCGGCCACCAGGCCGCAGGTGTATTTCGGCGCCACATTGACTGGTTGAGCGGTCGGCGTTGCAGCCGGAATTCTATTGTTGTAACTTGATGCGGGGAAAACACTCGCCGAGAAAACACCATGGCCGCGCCAGCTCCTGCTCCACCGGCAACACCAACGACCTCTCCGTTAAAAGAGATCGGGGTGAACCTCATTGACGCCCCGGGCCTCTGGCTGGAGTATGCACTCGAAGACCTGATCCTGGTGCTAAAGACCTTTCTTCCCAACCTTCTGGGGGCGCTGGCACTACTGCTCATCGGCTGGCTGACGGCCTTCAGCGTGCGTTGGCTCATCCATCGCTTCGGTAAAGGTCTTGATGCCATACTGGCTGTCATCCACCGTTGGCTTGGCCAGGAGGTCACCCGGCCGCGTTGGTCGGTCTCGAACCTCGTGGCCAACATTGCTTTCTGGATCACGCTCGCCTATACCGTTAGCGCAGCAGCCGAGCAGCTTGGACTCATCACTTTCGCTAACTGGGTACTGGGATTGCTCGGCTACCTGCCGCGCGTACTGATCAGTGCCTTTATTCTGTTTATCGGGTACCTCATCAGCAATGGCGTGCGGAATGTTATCGTAGCCGTTGCCGATTCCAATAATTTCCAGCACGGACTTTCGCTCGGACATTTGGCGTCAGGACTTATCCTGGCGTTCACGCTGTTGCTGGGACTGGCCCAGCTCGGGCTCGACGTAGCGGTGTTCGCCAATATCATCCTACTGGCAGCCGCGGCACTTTTCGGAAGCGCTGCCCTGGCGTTTGGCATTGGCGCGGGCGATGCCGTGCGCAATATCATGGCCTCACACTATGTGCGAAAGGCTTACAGGCCCGGGCAGAAGGTGCGTATGCAGGGGCTGGAGGGTGAAATATTGGAACTGACGCAGGTGGCAGTGATCGTGGAGACCGGGGAAGGTGAGGCTTCGATCCCGGCGCAGCATTTCCTGGAAAACGTTGCATTGGTCGTCGAGGAGCAGGAAAGTGAGCGTGTTTGACCCGCTTGCGAAAGGCTATATCACTCTGCACCCGGCCGCCGCCGCCCGCACACTGGCGCGCCTTGACAGTGATGATGTCAAGGCGATATTCCAGGTCATGCCACTTCAGCTGGCAGCGAATGTGTTGGAGAACATGACGCCGAGTTCGGCCGGCCGGTGCCTTGGACAGCTGACGGATAAGACGGGCGGTGAGATACTCGCTCGGATGCCTGTTTCGGCCGCTGTGGCGATTCTTCGCCTGATCCAACGCGACCGGTTGAAAGCGTGGCTTGCGGTAATGCCACGTCATGCGGCGGCGCGGTTGCGGCTGCGCCTGCGTTACTCGGAAACGGTGATTGGTTCGTTCCTGGATGCGGACGTCGTGACTTTTATGCCGGACCAGCGCGTGGGCGACGCATTGCGCCTGTTCCGGCGTGCCAGTCAGCGCACCGGGCAGACGATTCATGTGCTGGACCAGCACCGTCACCTGGCTGGTATAGTGGACTTGAGTGACCTGCTCGGCGAACGTGACCGCACCATGATTCAGCGTGTGATGCGACCGGCGCCTATCGTGCTCAGCGCCCGGGCCGCGATTCAGACGGTGACCAATCATCCCGCCTGGCTGACCCACGACAGTCTGCCGGTGGTCAACCGCGATGGCGTCTTTCTAGGCGTGCTACAGCGCTCAAAAGTAATGGCAGGGGAACAGCAGTTGCTGACTGAGGTCGCCGAGCGTAACGAGCTTGCCACGACACGCGCTGCGCTGGCGGACATCTTCTGGATCGGGGTGGGTGCGCTGTTCGTAAGTAATGCTGGGCCGGCAACCGAAAGCAAGGGGGAAGGCTGACATGAAACCCGGACTCGATAACGCCATCCAGGCATTGCAGCGCGATCTCGTCGAAAATCATCCGGACGATGCCGTGCAGCTATTGGAGCGACTGCCGCACGCAGAGGTGGCCGGGGTCCTGTCCGGGCACCCCATTTCCGTAACGGTATCTGTGTGGAACCGGTTGTCGCCGGACATTGGTATCCGCGCGGTTGAGGCGCTCCCTGAAACCGAGGCGGTAAAGGTTCTGCGCAATATGGATCCTTCCCGCAGCGCAGCAATGTTGTCCATGCGCGACCCGGAGGCGCAGGAAAACTACTTAACGCGGCTGCCCAAGGCGGATGCGGATGAATTGCGCGCAATTCTTGCCTATCCGATGGATAGCGCTGGTGCGCTTATGGATCCGCGCGTGCTGCTGTTGCGTGCCGACACGACGGTACGGGAGGCACTCGCCCGCATCCGTGCGCTGCGCCGGCGCGGTATGCGCATGCTCTTTGTTGTGGATGCCGACAACCACCTCAAGGGACAGGTGGATATCCAGGATATCGCGACCGCGACTGCAGCAACGCAGCTGGAGGAGATCCAGCATCCAGTGCTGGCGATGGTCACCGCGGTCGCACCGCGCGAGGAGGTGGTCGATATTCTCGAACGCTACCGGCTGACCGACTTGCCGGTTGTTGACGCCGAGGAACGTCTTATCGGCGCAGTCCGCTATCGCAACCTCGTGGCGGCCGCGGAGAACGAAGCCACGGTCGCGATGCAGACCATGGTGGGTGTCAGTAAGGATGAGCGCGCGTTGTCGAAGGTGTCCTTTGCCGTGCGCAAACGGTTGCCATGGTTGCACATCAACCTGGCAACTGCCTTTCTCGCGGCAGCGGTGGTCGGCCTGTTCGAGAGTACCATCGCAAAGTACACCGCATTGGCGGTACTGCTACCCGTTGTGGCCGGGCAGTCCGGCAATACCGGGGCACAAGCCCTTGCGGTCACCATGCGAGGTCTGGCGTTGCGCGAAATCCGAGCACGGCACTGGCCGCGTGTAGTGTTCAAAGAGATGTCGGCCGGTTTCTGGAACGGTGTCGCCATCGCGGCGACCACATCATTCGGTGTCTGGATCTGGAGTGGATCCACAGGGCTGGCGGGTGTCATCGGGGTGTCTATGATTATGTCCATGGTCATAGCCGGGATCTTTGGCGCAGCGATTCCTCTCGTGCTGACGACCATAGGGCAGGATCCGGCCCAATCCTCCTCCATCGTGCTGACCACCGTTACCGATGTAACCGGTTTCATGAGCTTTCTCGGTATCGCAACGCTTTTCTCCAGTCTGCTTTAGGAATTTTTCAGCATCATAGGTCTGTTAACGGAAATCGATCAACTTATTACTTTGCGGTGGATGAGTAAGAGAAGAGAGGAACTGTCGTATTGCCGGGTGCTAAACTCGACCAGGTTATGTTTGGCAAGCATTCAGGTGCGGAGATCAAGTTCGAGGGCGCTGTCAACACTATCGTTGGCGGGCCGTAGACCAGGACGGGAATACCATGAAAAGTACACACCTGCAGATAGCTAAGCGGATGGCTGGCACGTGAGTGGTTCCCAGCCGCCTTTGCAGCTCATTGGCTGGCGTGAGTGGATTCGACTGCCGGAGCTTGGAATCGATCGTATGAAGGCCAAGATCGATACAGGTGCCCGAACCTCTGCGTTACATGCGTTCTACATCGAGCCGTTTGATGCACAGGGATCGACGTGGGTTCGGTTTGGTATACATCCCCTTCAGCACCGCGAGGATCTGGTTGTGAATTGTGAGGCGCAGGTTCTCGACCAACGTCTGGTGACTGATTCCGGCGGGCACAGGGAAAAGCGCTATGTGATCGAAACACCGCTAGTCGCCGAAGACATGACCTGCTCGATTCAGCTTACACTGACCAATCGGGATACCATGCGCTTTCGTATGCTGCTCGGGCGCACCGCGCTGGAGGGGCGGTTTCTGGTTGACGCTGCACAGTCGTATCTGCTGGGTAAATGTGACCAAAGATAAAGTCAGCGAGTCCTATATAAAACAATACTTACGCATAACAACGAATTAAAGCAGTTACAAGCCTGCACTCGGCATGTTTCGATGTTGAGCCGCGAGGCGCCAAACAGAGAGGTAGACCTGATGAAGATTGCGATACTGTCACGCAACACTAAACTTTATTCGACCCGTCGACTGGTGGAAGCGGCCCAGAATCGTGGCCACGAGGTGCGCGTTCTGGATACGACCAAATGTTACATGAACATCAACGCCGCGCGTCCCAGTGTGCACTACAAGGGTGAGGATCTGCCGGATTTCGATGCCGTGATTCCGCGCATCGGCGCATCCATTACCTTTTACGGCGCCGCCGTACTGCGCCAGTTCGAGATGACCGGTGCTTATCCACTCAGCGAATCGGTAGCCATCACGCGTGCGCGCGACAAGCTGCGCTCGCTGCAGATTCTGTCGCGCGCCGGCATCGGCCTGCCGGCCACTGGGTTCGCCAGCTCGCCGGATAATACCCTGGACCTGATCAAGATGGTCGGCGGCGCGCCGCTGGTGGTAAAACTGCTGGAAGGTACCCAGGGCAAGGGCGTGGTGCTGGCAGAAACTCTCAAGGCGGCGGAAAGTGTCATCGATGCGTTCCGGGAACTGGAGGCCAACTTCCTGGTGCAGCAGTTCATCAAGGAGGCCGGCGGGTCGGATATCCGCGCCTTTGTGATCGGCGAAAAAGTGGTTGCCGCCATGCAGCGCACCGCCAAGGAAGGGGAGTTCCGTTCCAACCTGCACCGTGGCGGTTCTGCAGCGGTGGCCAAGCTGACCACGCTGGAGCGAACCACCGCGGTGATGGCGACGCGTAAGCTCGGACTCAACGTGGCGGGTGTGGACCTGCTGCGGTCCAACAGTGGTCCGCTGGTCATGGAAGTCAATTCCTCGCCAGGCCTGGAAGGCATCGAAAACGCCACCGGCAAGGATGTCGCGGGTCTGATGATCGAGTTCATCGAGAAAAACGCCAAGCCGCACCGCACCCGCACCCGCGGCCAAGGCTGATATGAAAGCCGTGCCGTTCGAGATCAATGGCGTTCACGTGGAACCCGGACAGCGCGTCGGTATCGATTTACCGGTGGCGCGCCTGTACACACACACCAGCCTCGCCATGCCGCTGCAGGTGGTGCACGGCAAGTTGCAGGGGCCGTGCCTGTTCGTCAGCGCGGCGATACACGGCGATGAACTCAACGGCGTGGAAGTGATCCGCCGCCTGTTACAGCAGGCCGCGCTGAAGCAGCTGCGCGGTACATTGATCGCTATCCCCATAGTCAACATACACGGTTTTCTGGACCGCTCACGCTACCTGCCGGACCGGCGCGACCTCAATCGCAACTTTCCCGGCAGCGGCAAAGGGTCGCTGGCGGCACGTATCGCCAAGCTCTTCATGACAGAAGTGGTGGCGCGCTGCGGCTACGGCATCGACCTGCACACCGGCGCCATACACCGTGAAAACATCCCCCAGATCCGCGCGAACATGGATGATGCGGAAACCGAGCGTCTGGCGCGCGCGTTTGGAGTCCCGGTGCTGATCAATTCGACGCTTCGCGACGGTTCGTTGCGCATGGCGGCGGCGGAGCGGGGCGTCACCATGTTGTTGTACGAAGCCGGTGAGGCGCTGCGCTTTGATGAGGTTTCCATACGCGCCGGTCTCAAGGGCGTGTTGAATGTCATGCGTGAACTCGGCATGCTGCCGGCCAGAAAGCGTAAAACGACAGGTCT
>Ga0316198_10001343_pt1 | contig 14366 bp, 11 predicted proteins | sample OudBieAanoxic_MG_FD_204935 | JGI IMG/M metagenome (GOLD analysis project Ga0316198, IMG submission 204935) | Coastal sediment microbial communities from Oude Bieten Haven, Netherlands - site A anoxic | ecosystem: Environmental > Aquatic > Marine > Coastal > Sediment | place: Netherlands...
AGAAGACCTGCAAGAGCCACATCGATGTCCTCCGCACGCCAGGTGAGATCGACTCCAACGTCACGATCTCCCCGAACGGGAGCGGCTGCACCTACGACGTCGAGTTCGAGGCAACCGCAAAGGTGCCGCTCATCCGCAAGAAGCTCGAAGCCTTCGTGGAAAAAACCACGATGGAAGGCATGCGCGATGAGCACGACTACAACCAGCGCGCGCTCAGCGAAGCGGGGTGAGCGTAGAGACTCAGTCTCGGAGCTCGCTGACCAGATAGTCCTCGCCCGCCCAGAAGTCGCACTTCTCCGCGGCGTTGCTGCTTACCCGCACGGTCGTGTCGTAGACCATGTGCTGGTCGGTTACCTCGTCGTAGGTCGGCCACTGAAGGCCCCCGATCGGGTTCGGATTGTCGGTAAGCGCAAAGCGCCAGAAGTCGCTCAGGATCTCGGTCCAAAGTGCCCAGCCCGCCGTACCCTCTTCCCAAGTGTTGAGCGTGGTCGAGAGGTTCTCCAAGTCGACCACGAGAAGCGGATCGTAGCCAAAGACGTAAGGAATATCCGCACTATGAAACGCACCCAAATCGTAGCTCGGTAGGCTGCCGTCGATGAAAGGCAAGACCACTTCGAGCTGCGAGTGTCCGTCCTGGTACTCGAACTGATAGAGATACGTCGGAACGAACGCGCTCAGCTTCGCGGCCTCGAGCTTGCCCGGACAGCGAAAAATCGTGTCCGTCGCGACCGCCGCAAGGGCTACGGCGGGCTCCGAATAGTCCGAGAGCGGGTATTGCTCCAGCGCTCGGGCAGCGAGCTCGGTGTTACCTCCGAGGAAGTACGCGATCAGTTCCTCGTAGTTCTGTTCCGTCACTTCGAGCGGCGGATCTGCGAGCTCGCCCAGCCAAACGAAGAGCCTCGCCTCTTCGCGCGTGAAACCGAGGATCGTCGGCAACTGGTTGAAATTGCCCGAGCTAAACGATTCGCTCGGCTGCTCGGTGAAGAACGAGCCGTCGAGAACCGGGCCCCAGCTTCCCGTCGGGCCTTCACTCGGGTTGAAGCCGAAGTTCGGCGCTGGTGGCAGTGCTGCGATGACGTCGTCCGCCGGCTTGGCCCGCATGCAGGCCAATACATCTTGCTCGGTGTCGCACCCCAATGCTGCGGCAAACGCGTCGCCCTGCGTCTCGGCCGCGGAGAGCGTCGGCCAGGGCCGCTCGCAGGAACCGCTTTGGAGGATGGCTCTGTCGAAGAGGCCAGCGCTCTTCGGAGAGGCGAGATGGCTGCAAACGCTGAAGGCACCGGCAGATTCGCCGAAGATCGTGACATTGTCGGGATCGCCGCCGAAGCGCTCGATGTTGTCCTGCACCCATTGGAGCGCGGCGGTTTGATCCATCAGGCCGTAGTTCCCCGATGCGCCTTCGGGGCTTTCGGAAGTGAGCCCGGCGTGCGCGAGGAACCCAAGCTGGCCTAGGCGGTAGTTCATGCTCACCACGACCGCACCCACTTTGCGCGCAATCAGGTCGCCCGACGTGCCGCCGTCGGTCTGCAAGCCCTCACCCAAGGTGAACCCTCCGCCATGAATCCAGACCATGACGGGAATGCCCAGGCCCTCGCTCGGCGTGTCGACGTTCAGATGAAGGCAATCCTCGCTCGGCATGAAGCCCGGGACGGGAAGACCCCCGAATGCGACTTGGGGGCAAATGTTGGGCTTCTCGGTCGCAGGAAGCATTTCGGTCCATGGCTCCGGGTCGATCGGAGGCTTCCATCGAAGCTCGTCGAGGGGCGGCGCGGCGTAGGGGATGCCTCGGTACGAGAGTACGCCGTCGTTCTCGTAACCCTCCACAGGGCCGAACGTGGTTTCCACTTGGACACCGCGGTCGCTCGGGCAGTTGTCGACGCAGACCTTATCGACTTGGGCCGTGCTGCAAGCACCCAAAAATGCCGCAAGAACAGACGCGCCCAGAATCAAACGTGTGACCATCGCAAACCTCTCAAGCTAAGGCCGTCAAGTTACATCGCGCGCTCGCTCTGCGCTATCTGACATGGGTCAACCTGCAAAAACCGCGCGATCTTTGGCCCAATCGCGGAGGGCTTGGATGCGCTCGGCCATGGTCACCGAGAGCGGCTTCGTCATCTCGATTTCATCGGCGACGAACTCGGTCGAGAGATCTTGCTGGTGCGAGAATGCCGTATAGAGAGCTGACACCACCGCTTGCTCGATCTCAGCGCCGCTAAACCCGTCGGTCAGCTCCACGAGCCGCCGGATGTCGAACTTCGAAGGGTCGCGTTTTCGACGCTTCAGATGGATCTGCAAGATCCGCTTGCGCGCCTCGGCCCCAGGAAGGTCGACGAAGAAGATCTCGTCGAAGCGCCCCTTGCGCATCAGCTCCGGAGGAAGCTTCGAGATGTCATTCGCGGTCGCGATGACGAAGACATTCTCCTTCTTGTCCTGAAGCCAGGCGAGAAAGGTCCCGAAGATTCGCTGCGCGGGTCCACCCTCTGCGTCTTCTTGCGAAAGCGCTTTCTCAATCTCGTCGATCCACAGAACGACCGGCGCCATAGCCTCCGCAAGCTTGATCGCGCGCTTCAGGTTTTTCTCGCTCTCGCCGACGTAGCGATTGTACAGGTTCGAAGGGTCGAGGCGGATGAGGGGAAGCTTCCATTCGGCAGCGACAGCTTTGGCACAGAGACTCTTGCCACAGCCTTGAACGCCGATCAGCATCAGCCCCTTGGGAGGCGACAGTCCGTACTCCTTGGCTCGCTTCGGGTCTTCGAACGCAGCCTGACGCTTGCGCAGCCAATCCTTGAGCTCGGTCAGACCGGCGACATCACCCATCTCGTGTTCGTGCGGGAAGTATTCGAGCACCCCGGAGCGTTCGATGATCTGACGCTTGGCCTCGAGCACCTTGACGATGTCTTCACGCCCGAGGACCCCGTCCTCGATCACCGCCTGGGTGATGATCTTCTGCACCTCGAAAAATGTCAGACCGTGCAAGGCGGCAAGCAGCTGTGACACATCCATGCTCGAGAGCTCGACCTTCACGTGAAGCCGCTTGGCCAGGTCCCGGAGCACCGCCTGGACGAACGAATGGTACGCCTCCGACGATGGCGCATGCAGGCTGAGCGGCGTGAAGAGGTGCTCGATTGCCGGGGGCACGTCGATGCCATGGCCCGACAGGACGATGGCCCCGCGGTGTCCGAAGTACTTCTTGTGAATGCTCTTGATCTGAGCGATCACCGCGGGCTCGTGAAGATAGGGCCCGAGCCCCTTGAGGTGAAAAATCGCCTCGAGATTGGAGCGCCCGATGAACGAAAGCGCCTTCTGAGGAGGTCCACTCTCGGGCGTCTGCCCTGGTTCGGGCAGCTCACGGCGGAGCCCATCGACCTGGTTCCAAGAGAAAAGGGGTAAGCCAATGTGCTCGGCGGCATGCTCTAGCAGCACGTGCACCCGCTCTTCTTCGACGGTATCGACGAGCAACAAAGGGTGGCGCGCGCGAATCAAGATCTCCAACTCGCGGAGCTGGTCAGGAGATGGTGGTACCGTCCGAAGCACGAATTCAGGATCGGAGGTCCCCGCGGGGGTGTCAAACTTGTGTGAGTTGACAGGCCGGGCGGCGAATCTACACTCGGCCGCATGGCAGCTCTGGGAGAGAAACTAATGGACAAGCGCATCGTGGAACGCAACATCGCGAAGGGCTTGATCACCAAACAAGAGTACGAGCAGCAACTGGCGAGCCTCGCCGATCGCGAAGGCTCGTACGACACGGTCGAGATCGAGCCAGCTGATTCGAAAGACGAGTCGCAAGCGGAGTAGCGCGCATGAGTGAGGAAGAGGGCACAGCTCCGAGCATCGACTTCAACACTTTCGTCTTGTCGCTGAGCACGTCCGCGCTCATCCATCTCGGCAAGTTGCCCGGTGCCGAAGACGACTCGACCGTGAACCTCGCCCATGCGAAGCAATCGATCGACTGTATTGCGCTCCTCGAAGAGAAGACGAGGGGAAACCTCACCGGCGAGGAAGAGCGGCTCATCACCGAAGTGCTCTACGACTTGCGGCTTCAATTCGTAGCTGCGAGGAAAGCCTCGGACGACTCCGCTTGAAGAAACTCACCCTGCGTCTCGATTCGTACAGCGAGGAGGCGCGTCGGTACGTCGCCGCGGCGCAGCAGCTCGCCGACGATCGCAAGCACGCAGACGTGCAACCGATCCATCTTTGGTACGAGTTGGTGGACCGGGCGCCAGCCGTTCAAGCGGCGCTCGAAGCCGCGGGCGTCGACGCCACGGACGTGCTGGTCGATTCCGAATGGGCGCTTCGCAGGCTCGCCAAGACCGCGGGCGAGGGGGTGGCGTACCTGTCCACGCGATTCCTCGAGCTCCTTTCGAGGGCCGAGCTCGAGGCGACTCAACACGGAGGGCTTCCCGTTGGCATCGCGAGCTTGGTTCTAGCCTGCGCACAGGAGCCCGAAGGCCTGCTCCGTTCGGTCCTGCGGACATCGGGCTTGAGCAGCGCGATCCTGAGGGAAGCCTTGGCGGGCGGCGGCGGAAACGATAGACCCGATACAGCTGCAGGAGCGGAAATGGGTGTTCTGGACGAATACGGCCGCGATGTGACGCGCTTGGCAGCCCAAGACGCATTCGATCCCCTCGTCGGGCGGGAGGCCGAGCTTCGCCGAATGCTCCAAGTCCTCGCAAGGCGCGAGGAGAACAATCCTCTGCTCGTCGGCGAAGATGGCACCGGCCGCACCGCGCTCGTCCACGGCCTCGCGTCGCGGATCGCGGCCGACGAAGTGCCCGACCTCTTGGCCGACAAGCGGATCATCGCGCTCGATTCCGCTGAGCTCGTCGCGGGGACCAGGCTTCGCGGGCAGCTCGAAGAGCGCATGCGCGCGATCCTCGATGCCGTCCGCGACTCAGCCGGGCAGGTGATCTTGTTCTTGCCAAACCTGGCTTCTTTCCTTCGCACGAAGGGAGGCGCCGGCGACATGCTCGCCAACGCGCTGAGCAGGGGCGAGGTTCGCGCGCTTGCTCGCTGTACGCCCGATGAGCTGCGGGAGATCAATGACGAAGCGAGCACGCTGTCACGGAGGTTCGTGCCGATCCAGATCGAACCGCCGAGCTCAGAGGAGGCAGTGGCAATCCTGCAAGGAGTGAAAGCCAGGTTTGAAGCCGCGCATGAGGTCGAGATCTCCGAGCCGGCGCTCGAGGCTGCCGTTCGCTTTGCACGCCGCTACGTGGCGGGACGCGAGCTGCCCAAGAGCGCCATCGACCTCATCGATGAAAGCGCGGCGCGCGTTCGTCTCGGACTCGACGGCGACGACTTGGACCGTACCGTAGGACCCGAGGACGTCGCCGCGGTCGTTGCGCTCTGGACCGGCGTGCCCGCTGCGAAAATGATGGAGGAAGAAGCCCAGAAGCTGCTCCACATGGAGGACCGGTTGCGCGCGCGCGTCGTCGGCCAGGACCACGCCGTGAGCGCGCTGAGCAAAGCGGTGCGACGAGGCCGTGTCGGCCTTCGCGATCCCAAGCGCCCCATTGGCTCGTTCCTCTTTCTTGGTCCGACGGGGGTGGGCAAGACCGAGCTCGCCAAGACCCTGGCCGAGTTTCTGTTCGACGACGAGGCCGCGCTCACGCGGCTCGATATGAGCGAGTTCATGGAAAAGCACATGGTCGCGCGACTCATCGGCGCACCGCCTGGATACGTCGATAGCGAAGAGGGCGGGTTTCTGACCGAAGCCGTGAGGCGCCGACCCTACTCGGTCGTCTTGTTCGACGAGGTCGAAAAGGCGCACCCCGACGTCTTCAACATCCTGCTCCAAGTCTTGGAGGACGGCAGGCTGAGCGACTCGCGCGGGCGGGTCGCACATTTTCGCGACACGGTCATCATCATGACCTCGAACGTCGGGAGCGAGCTCATCCTCGAGCACGAGGGTTCCGACGAGGCGCTGAACGAGCGCATCGAAGAACGGCTTCACGATTATTTCCGGCCGGAGTTCCTCAATCGCGTCGACGAGGTGCTGATCTTCGACCGGCTCGACAAGGAGGAGCTCGCGGCGATCCTCGAAATCCAGCTCCGTCAGCTCCAGAAGCTCCTAGACCCCCGGGAGATCGCTCTGACCTTGACGGATGCTGCAAAAACGCGACTGATCGACCTGGGTTACGACCCGGCATTCGGGGCGCGTCCGCTGAAGCGGGTCCTCGTTCGGGAGCTGCAGGACCCCCTGGCAGAGGCCCTTTTGCGCGGTCAGTTTGGCGATGGTGACGCCGTCGCAGTCGACTCTGACGGCACTTCTTTCTCGTTTGAAAAGGGCTGAACGCGTCAGGTACGCCGGCGGTCTCGACTCGGGTATGCTCGGGCGATGAGCAGCACCCACTACCGAACCTGCAACCTCTGCGAAGCGATGTGCGGGCTCGAAGTCGAAATCGACGGCACCGAGGTCAAGTCTATCCGCGGCGACGTCGCGGATGCGTTCAGCCAGGGCCACATCTGCCCCAAAGCGACGGCACTCAAAGACCTCTATGACGATCCCGACCGATTGAAGCAGCCGGTCCGGAAGGTCGGAAGCGCTTGGGAGCCCATCTCCTGGGACGAAGCCTTCGACCTGGCCGTCGATAGACTCCACGCGGTCCAAGAAGAGAACGGGCGCGGCGCAGTGGGGCTCTATTTCGGGAACCCGAACGCGCACAACTTCGGAACGCTGGTGTACGGTCCCGCGTTCTTCCGTGCGCTGGGCACGAAGAATCGGTTCTCGGCAAGCTCCTGTGACCAGTGGCCGCTCATGCTCGCCTCGTACTTCATGTACGGCCACCAGCTCCTGTTTCCCGTGCCCGACGTCGATCGGACCGACTACATGATGCTGATTGGCGCCAACCCGCTTGCATCGAACGGGAGCATCATGTCGGCCCCCGGGATCAAAAAACGCCTCGAAGCGATCGGCAAGCGCGGCGGCAAAGTCGTAGTGGTCGACCCCCGGAAGTCCGAAACCGCGCAGATCGCGGACGAGCACGTGTTCATTCAGCCGGGTACCGACGCGCTGTTCCTTCTCGGGATGCTCCACGAGGTGTGCCGTTCGGGCGTCGACCTCGGTCGATTGAAACCATACGTGAAAAACCTCGACCGTCTCCTCGAGATCGCCAAGGCGTATCCACCCGAAACCAGCGAGGCGATTACCGGAGTACCCGCAGCAACGGTGAAGCGGCTTGCACGCGAGATGCAAAGCGCCGCCACCGCCGTGGCCTATGGTCGAATGGGCGCCTGCACGCAGGAGTTTGGCGGTCTCAACATGTGGCTCGTCAACGCCCTCAACGCGGTGACAGGGAACCTCGACGAGCCCGGCGGCTGGATGTTCGCGACCCCCGCGATCGATTCCCTTCAGAAAATCGGCGGTTTCGGCCTCGGGCGAGGCTCCTACGGACGTTGGCGCAGTCGCGTTCGAGGCTTGCCGGAATTCGGAGGCGAGCTGCCCTCTTCGGTGATGGCTGAAGAGATCCTCACCGAAGGCGAGGGGCAGATTCGGGCCATGGTGATCCTCGCGGGCAACCCGATTCTGTCGACGCCGAACGGCGGACGCCTCGACCAAGCGTTCGAATCGCTCGACTTCACCTTGGCGATCGATTTCTTCATCAACGAGACTAGCCGGCACGCGGACTTGATTCTGCCGCCTGTTTCGCCCATTCAGCGGAGCCACTACGACCTTGCGCTCAACCTGGTGGCGGTCCGCAACACGGCGAACTACTCCGCACCGCCCTTCCCTACTGCGGAAAACGAGCTGGACGATTGGGAGATCCTAAGCGAGCTGAGCTGCCGCCTGGCCGCCAAGCGTCACGGCAAGCTGAGCAAGCAATACCTGCTGGCTCGGGCAGCGCAGAAGGCCGGCCCAGAGCGCGTGCTCGACGTGGGCCTGCGATTGGGACCCTACGGGAAGCGATTCAGGCCGCTTGGAACCGGGCTTTCGCTCGGGAAGCTCAAGAAAGAGCCGCATGGAGTCGACCTCGGGCCGCTTCAAAGCTGCTTTCCAGAGCGGATCCCAGAGGCCCATGGCGCAATCGACTTGGCGCCCGAGCTCTTCGTAGAGGATCTCGATCGGCTTCGAGCGCGATTCGCTTCAGAGGTGTCGGCTACCCCGGAGGGCAAGCTCCTTCTCATCGGACGCAGGCACCTTCGAAGCAACAACTCCTGGATGCACAACAGCCAGCGCCTCATGAAGGGTAAGACGCGGTGCACCGTGATGATTCACCCGGACGACGCCGAGCGACTAGGTGTGAAGGCCGGCGACGATGTGACACTGAGCTCACGCGTCGGCGAGGTCACCGCGCCAGCGGAGATCACGGGCGACATGATGCCGGGGGTCGTGAGCCTGCCGCACGGCTTTGGGCACGGTCGCGAAGGCGTGCAGCTGGGCGTTGCGACGAATCACCCGGGCGTGAGCGTCAACGACTTGACCGATGACCAGCTGATCGACGAGCTCAGCGGGAACGCGGCGTTCAGCGGGGTTCCCGTCACGCTCAAGACCGCAGAGCAGGTCGCTGCGGCGGAGTGACCAACCCTCAGCGGCGGCGTTTTATGGGCAGCTGTGGCGGCCGGACGCGTACCGGAACGGGTACTGGCGGTGGGCTGAGCAGACCTTCGAGCGCGTCGATCAAGGCGTCCATCATCTCGCGCACGCGGTCGGAAAACTTTTTCGAACTTTCAGCCACCTTGCTCTCATAATGGGCCCACCGGTGACTCTGTCAACACCCAACACGATATTGCACGTCAATTGCCGCGATCTGGAGCGCAGATGCACGTCCATTTAATCGGGGTCGCGGGCACGGGCATGAGCGCGCTGGCTGCGCTCCTCGTCGAGGCGGGGCATCGCGTGAGCGGGAGCGACACGGCGTTCGACCCGCCGGTCGGCCCGTACCTCGAAGAGCTCGGCATCGAATGCTACGAGGGTTGGCGGAGCAAGAACCTGGACACGAATCCGGGCCTGGTCGTGGTTGGCAACGTGTGCAGGCGAGACAACCCCGAAGCGCAAGAAGCGATGAGTCGCGAGCTTCCGACGCTCTCCATGGCCGGCGCACTCGCTGCCAAAGTTCTTTCGCGGCGCAAGTCCTTCGTCGTCACGGGCACACATGGAAAGACCACCACGTCGACCTTGCTTGCCTTCTTGCTTCGGCAGGCGGGAATGGACGCCGGCTTTTTCATTGGCGGCATTCCCCTAAACTTCGATCGAAGCTCACGACTCGGGTCGGAAGGCCTTCCGTTCGTCGTCGAAGGCGACGAGTACGACAGCGCATTCTTCGAGAAAGAGCCAAAGTTCTGGAGCTATCACCCGAGCGCGGCGATTCTGACCTCGATCGAATACGACCACGTCGACATCTATCCGAACGCCGAGGCGTACATCGCCGCGTTTCGTCGGTTTGTCGAGCTGATCCCTGACGACGGCTGGCTTTTCGCATGGGCCGGTGACCCAGTGGTTCGCGAGGTCGCATCGAGCGCACATTGCAGGGTGCGCTTCTACGCACTCGAAGGCGACGATTGCGGCGACATTCAACCCATGTGGCTTGGAATGCCCGCGCCGGGCGGCACCGTGGACCTGTTCGGTGGCGGCTCGCTCTGCGGGCGGGCCAACTTGCCATTGCTGGGCCGCTACAATGCACGGAACACCGTTGCGGCCCTTGCCATGGCAAGCGAGGCCGGCGGCGCGCCTCTCGACAGACTGATCGCCGCTCTTCCAGGCTTCCGTGGGACCAAGCGCCGCCAAGAGCTCGTCGGAATCAGCAACGGGGTAGAGGTCTACGACGACTTCGCACACCACCCGACCGCGGTGAAGGAAACGCTTTCTGGTTTCCGGGAGCGCGTGAAGGGAAGGCTGATCGCGGTCTTCGAACCGAGGAGTGCAACGGCCTCCAGGCAATTGCACCAGGGCACCTATCCCGATGCATTTGCGCCCGCAGACGTCTGCATTTTGGCGCCCGTCGGACGGACCGGAATTCCCGCCGAGGAGAAGCTGGACACGAAGGCCATCGCGGATGCGATTTCACACCGCGGCGGCCGGGCCAGAGCATGCGAAAGCGTGGACGAAGCGGTCAACGCAGCGGCGACCGAAGCCCAGCCGGGCGACACGATCGTCGTCATGTCGAACGGAAGATTCGAAGACGCACCGGATCGAATCTTGCTCGCGCGATTGCTAAATCAAGAAGCCCTCGCCGAAGGCGAGTTTCGCCGATGACCGATGAAAAAACACTAGTGATCGACCGGGTGTTCAACGCGTTGCGAGGCTTCGTAGCTCACGTCCATCTTGAGCTGGAACGCGCTGTCGAGCTCGATTTTCTCGGTGACGTTACCGGTCTTTACGGTGAGGGCCTCCGTCGATTGACCCTCGACTCGCGCGCTCCCCTCGAGCGCGTTGACGTTGAGGATGACCTGACCCGTGGCGGTCGTCGAAAGCGACTTCAGCTCGAACTCAATACCCTCTTCTACGAAGCTCAGGGTCTGCTCGGGCGCCGTGTGAATGATGTCGACCTTGAGTTTCACGTCGTCAGCATTCCTGTCTACGAGCGTGTAGCGGTCGATTCGCTGAATTGCGAACCCGTAGAGCTCTAGCTGCTGACGCGCCTCCCAAACCGCGCCCAGCCCAACCGAAGCGGCGGGAAAAACGACACGGGCCAGCGAGGTGCGCGCGTGGACGATCGTCATGAGGAGCCGGATCGGAACCTTTGGATTCTTTGCGGCCTCGTTGAGCTCGCTACGAATTGTGTTCCCGCGGTCGTCAACCTCGATCGAACCGCCCACGTCCCTAAGCAGTGCGGCGCTCTGGTTGAAATCAAGCTCGACCTCGGGTGCGAATCCCGGGGGCACGACCGCCTCGGCATGGACAATTCGGACGTCCAAACGCACGTTGCCACTCGGAAGCTTGGTCGCGGGACCGGAGGAGACCACGAACCGGAGGGTGGGCGCATCGGTCAATTCCTCCCCATCCCCGGTCGTCGTCGTCATCGACGAAGTCGAGAGCTCCAAGGTCGAGGTGGTCATGGATCCATCCCGGATCTGGTAACGCAGGGGACGCCTATACTGGTCGCCATAGTCGAGCACCACGACCGAGTCCTTTATTGCGTCTCTCGCAGTGTCTGACTTGCAACCTGTGAGGACGAGTAGAGCGCACGTCACCGTGAACGCGCGCTGAAGCGTTTGCTTGGTCATCACCACTCTCTCTTCATCGCACTCAACGGCACCGTACTCATCACCGCGCGCTTCCTAGCTTGGTTTTCGGATGAACTCAACCGCCGAACCCGTCGCGCGATTCTTTGGACGCGGCTGTTGCACACTCCCGGTCGTTGAAACGACCTGGAGCGCTGCCTGGCTATCTAGCTCTGCGGATAAGGCTTGGTGGCCTTGCCCGCATCTTTCCAGCCTTTGATGCCTTCACGCATGATATGGACCTTTTTGTATCCATTGGTGGAGGCACGTTCGGCGGCCGCGTCCGAGGCGGTGCAGTTCGTGTTCGAGCAGTAGAAGATGAGATCTTTGCTCTTGTCTTCGGGGAGCTGCGCGAGGTCGTACTTGTAGGACGAGGTCAAGATGACGGCGTTCGGCACCGTGCCATTCTTCTTCCGTGTGCGCTCGGAGTTGGCATCCACGGCGACGGCACCGGATTGAAGCGCTTTGTCGGCGTCATCGACCGAGATCACCGGCATCGCTGCTTCGGACTTCTCAGCTGGGGCAGGCTCCGCCGCGGCGGATGGGTTGGCGTCCTTGCAGCCCGCGAGAACGAAGGTGAGGAGTAGGGAGAGGAGAAGTGTTCGCATCGAGAAAGCTTAGAGCCAGCTCAGGGCCTAGCAAGGCCAAGATACGGCCGCCTCAACGGCACTGGATCGGGGCTTGCTGAAGCTCCGGCGGCATTTTCGCCCAGTCATAGCCGGCTTTGCTGCGCTCGTAGGCCAGGTCGAACAGCGCCTGCATGTAGGCCCGGTCGAACTCCCCGTCCGACTTCGCGGTAAAATCCGGAGGAATGGACGCGAGGTGAAACTCCAAACCGTCCCGGCAGGTCTGGAGGTAGATGCGGTAGAGGTCGCCAATCCCTTGGGTGCGAATCAGGGATTGGAGCGAGCGCCCAGCGATGGGGATGAGCTTGTTCTCGACTTCCTCGTAGATCGGGTCGAGGCGGGAATTTCGAATGATGTAAACCTTGGGTCGGCCTGGCACCCCCAGTTTCGCGAGCACGTCATCGTAGTCGACGCCGACCGGGTAGAAGAACACCTGCGAGGCGGCGCCACCGTCGACGTGGAGCTCGTCGTAGGTCGTCCCATCCACATCGACTGGAATGAGCACCGGAGGAAACGCGGCGGGCACGGAGGCCGAAGCGAGCAGGAGCTTTCGGATTAGCGCCAGGGCACCGGGGTGACCGCTATTGGCGATGGGGCCAATGCGCCAAATCACCGGCCGCATCGAGTCCAGATTGGCCGTTCCAATATTGAGCGAGCGTCCGTCGCGGTGCGCCGCGGCGATCTTCTCCATCACGTCTTCGTCCACGTACTTCGCGATCAGAGCTTGCAGCGGCTCGGTGGTCGCCATCGAGTCCGTGCGAAGGGCCCGAATCACACCGCGCCGCTTGTAGACATCGTCTGCCTTGAGCTCGGAAGACACGCTCTTTAGGACCTCGTCGTACTCCGATCCAAGAAACGCAAATGGCGCCACCAGCGCCCCTGCGCTGATTCCGGTGACGGTGGTGAACTCAGGCCGATCCCCTGCTGCGGTCCAGCCTGTGAGTATCCCGGCCACAAAGGCGCCGTTGGCTCCCCCGCCGGAGATCGCGAGATAGGTGTGGGGGCGACCATACACGCCGGAGTATCGTTCTTGTAGCTCCGCCTTGCTCCTCTTGAACCAGTCGTGCTCCCAGGGCGGAGGCGCGTCCCCCCACATCCGGGCGCGGGGAATTCCCAAGACCCCGGCGTCATCGACGCGCTCCGCAGGAAGCGGAGAGCGCTTGGGGACGTGGGCGCAAGCCCCGACCAGCGCGAGCAGTGTGCCCAGCGTGACCAGCACCGAGAGCTGGACAATAGAGCGAGCGGAAATCTCCATCTGCGATTGGATTACCATAGTCGGAGGGCAGATGAGAGTCTCTGGGCGCCGCCCCCTTTCCTCGGCCGCAGATCTCCCTATGATTCGCCCATGACAACCGAGATGACCCCGCAAACCACGACCGGCGCCTCGAGCGAGCATTCCGCTCAGCAGGTCGTCGAAACCTTCATCGCCGCTTTGGCGCGGCTCGACCTGGACGGAGCCGCCGCGCTGGTCTCGGATGACATCCGATGGGTCAACGTCCCTTGGAAAACCTCACGCGACAAGAAGGGCTTCAAGAAGGTGTTGGGCGCGATGTTCAAAGACGCGACGCGCTTCGAGGTCCAGTACTTCGACATCCACGAGCGCGGAGACGGCGTTGTCTACACCGATCGCGTGGACATCTTCGAAGGTGGCGGCCTGCGCATGAACCTCCCCGTTCAAGGGGAGTTCCGCGTCAAGGATGGCCTGGTGACCGACTGGGTCGACCGGTTCAGCTGGACGACGCTAATCCGAGAAATGGGCCGGAGTCTGCCCGGGATACTCAAGTATCGATTTGGCCGATAGCCCGCGGAAAACTAGTCCCAAGGGCTAGTCGGCTGGCATCCTGAAGCCGAATGCGCTTCCCCGTACGAGCGATCCTCGCCATCATGATTTTGGGGTGCGCCTCGGCCGCGCTGGCCGAGGAGCCGGATGCGGGTGCGTCCACTCGAGGGGATGAAGACTCCGCGCCTAAAGCGAAGCCGGAAGACAAACACCCTCGCCTGGTGAAGCCGAAGGGGGATCGGGAGGACAACGAGCAGCTCGGGGGCGAGCCCTCGCTGACGGAGACCGAACAGGGGCCGTCTGCCAAGTTGGACGGTGAGGCCGCTTCGGGGACGGAGACGGCGGCCGCAGAGGACGACTGCGACCTCGATTGCCTCGAAGCCCAGCTCGCCGAGGAGGAAAAGAAGGAAGACCAGAAGAAGGGCACGCTGCAGGTCGCTAGGGAAAGAGGCTCGATCAGCGAGGAAACCGGCGAAGATTCGGGGGACGCGCTCTCCGCCGAGCCGAGCACGACGAGCCTTGCCGAAGCGGAGCCCGGAGCTCCCGCCGACCGAACGCTGCCGATGCGGCTTGGCCCGGTTCGCATCAAGGTGGGCAAGACCGACGACTGGATCGGGATTGGCTTCGCCGCACAATTGGAGTTCGAGTACGACCAGCAGTTCGCCGGCGCGGGGCTTGAGAAAGACTCGAACGCGACCCTCGAGTTTCGCCGGATCCGGACGACCTTGTCGAGCTCCTTCATCGACGGACGGATCCGAACCCGGTTTCAGATCAACATGACGCCAAGCGCGTTCGAGCTG
>Ga0316198_10001344_pt1 | contig 14363 bp, 13 predicted proteins | sample OudBieAanoxic_MG_FD_204935 | JGI IMG/M metagenome (GOLD analysis project Ga0316198, IMG submission 204935) | Coastal sediment microbial communities from Oude Bieten Haven, Netherlands - site A anoxic | ecosystem: Environmental > Aquatic > Marine > Coastal > Sediment | place: Netherlands...
TGTCTGCGAAACCAGCCTTCGTGAACTCGGATCTCCAGGATCGCCTCGCCTTCGAGGCGATGCTCGCAGACCTGTCGTCGAAGTTCGTCAACCTGCCGCCCGCAGAGGTGGACCCCGCGATCGAAGACGCGTTGCGTCGCGTTTGCGAGCTTCTCGGCATCGATTTCGCGGTGCTGTGGCAATGGACGCCACACGAGCCGGAAGTCATCGCACCCACCCATGTCTACCCCCCCGTGGAGCAAGTCCTTCCTCCCGAGCCGCTGCATGAGGAGCAGTTCCCCTGGATCCGGCAGGAGCTTCTGAACGGCAGCGTGGTCTCCCTGTCGTCGCTGGCGGAGTTCCCGCCGGAAGCCCAGGTCGACTGCGAATACTTCCGCTATTTCGGTGTCAAATCGCATCTGAGCATCCCCCTCGCGATCGGGGGGGAAACGCCCGTCGGCCTCATCGGCTGGAATACCCTGCAGGAGGAACGCACCTGGCCGGATGCGCTGGTCAAGCGGCTGCAACTGGTCGCGAATGTCTTCACCAACGCGCTCGCCCGCAGGCGCCACGAGCTGAGCCTGCAGGAGAGCGAGGAACGCCTGGCCCTGGCAGCGGACTCCGCAGGGGCGGGGCTCTGGAGTTTGAAATTCGATACAGGCGTCTTCTGGGCCACGGAAAGAGGGCGGGAGATCTTTGGGTATGAGCCGGATGAGGTCATCAGCATGGAGCGTTTCGAGGCTTCGGTCCATCCAGACGACCGCAACCTCGTCTTGGGAGGTATCGAGCAGTCGGTGCGTGCGGGAGAGCCTGTCAATTTGGAGTACCGAATCACCCTCCCCAGCGATGGCCGCGTGCGGTGGATCGCTTCCCGCGGGCGGCTCCGCCTCAAACCATCAGGCGAGCCGGATCGCTTGATGGGCGTCTCCATCGATATCAGCGAACGCATGCTGGCCGAGGAGGCGTTTCGTGCGAGCGAGGCTCGTCTGGCGGCGGGCGCCGATCTTGCCGGTCTCGGGTTTTACGAGGTGGACTTCGGCGAAGGCGCCATCTACGTGGACGACCGGATGCGAGACCTCTGTGGCATCCCCCCGGAACTGGAGGAGGGCCTCGGGGCCCTCGAATTCTGGATGGAGCACTTACATCCCGACGACCTTCAGCGCGTGTTGCACCTGCGCGACCAGATGCACGACGGGAGCCTGGACCCCCTGTCCCTGGACTATCGCTTCTTGCATCCGGCCCGTGGCGAGATGTGGATTCAGCACCTGGCGGGCGCCAGCGCGCGCGACGCTGCCGGCCGCGCGGTCCGCACCTTCGGTGTCCTCCGCGACATCTCTGAGCGAAAACGGGTCGAGAACGAACTGCGCGACCTGAGCAGGCGGTTGATCGGCGCTCACGAAGAGGAGCGCGCACTGCTCGCGCGCGAGCTGCACGACGACCTGACGCAGCGGGTCGCCGTGCTGGCGATCGAGGCCGGCCGCGCCGAGCTCGCCGATTCAGACGGACCGCAGGCAACTGCGATGCGGTCGGTTCGCGAAGGGCTCGTGCGTCTCAGCGAGGACATTCACACACTGGCCTACCAGCTTCACCCGTCAGTCCTGGATGAGCTCGGGCTGGCCGAGGCGCTGCGGGCGGAGTGCGAACGGCAGGGCCGCCGGAGCCGGCTCGAGCTTTCGTTGAAGCTCGATCCCCTGCCCACCGAGGTCGGGAGAGAGGCTGCGCTCTGCCTGTTCCGTGTGGCGCAGGAGGCGCTGAACAACGTGGCCCGCCACGCCGGCGCGAGCGCTGCCGGCGTCACGCTGCGGCGGATGGACGATGGTCTGCTCCTCGCGGTCCGTGACGACGGCGTCGGTTTCGACACGGCGAGTCCGGGAAGAGGCAGGAGCCTCGGTCTGTCGAGCATGCGCGAACGGGTGCGGCTGGTGAACGGCACGCTCGACATCGAGAGCGCGCCCGGCCGGGGCACGGCGATTGTGGCCTGGGTGCCCAGGGAAGGGTGTTCGGAATGATCGCTTCGCACCGCCCACGAGTGCTCCTCGCCGATGACCACCTCATGGTGGCCGAGGCGCTAAAGAGCCTGTTGACTCAGGAGTTTGACCTGGTGGGTGTGGTGGAGGATGGTCGAGCATTGATTGAGGCGGCGGAAAAGCTGCAGCCGGACGTGATCGTCGCGGACGTCACCATGCCCCACCTCAACGGTATCGACGCGCTGGTTCGTTTGAGGCAGCAGGGAGATCAAACCCCCGTGGTGTTTCTCACCATGCACCGGGATGTGAGCTTTGCACGGCGCGCTCTCGACGCCGGGGCGTCCGGCTTCGTGCTCAAGCACTCGGCGTCGGCGGAGTTGGTGACGGCCATCCGCGCCGCGCTCCAGGGCAAGACCTACCTCACACCGCAGCTTGCGGGGGAGGTCCTGGAGGCCATGAAGGAGGGGCCGGAACAGGCCGGCGATCCGATCGCCTCCCTCACACCACGGCAGCGCGAAGTCCTCCAGCTCCTGGCTGAGGGGCGTTCGGCAAAAGAGATCGCCTCGGATCTCGAGATCTCGGCGCGGACGGTGGAGTTCCACAAGTACCAGATGATGGAGTCGCTCGACCTGCACACCAACGCCGAGCTGATCCACTTCGCCATCAAGCACGGCCTCGTCGAGCTCTAGCCTCGGAGGCTCTGAACAACAAGCCCCGTAAAATTCCGAGTTCACAGGCCTCCGGATCCGGGCTAGCCTTCCGTTGAAACTGGTTGTCGGAAATCGTCGAGACGGTGAAGGCTCTTCTCTTCACCTGGAGAAATCTAGGGAGATCCTCATGAACGAGCTGGGTTTATTTTTCGGAACGGTGTTTATGGGCTTCTTTGCCATCATGAACCCGATTGCCAATACTCCGGTGTTTCTCGGTCTGACCGCCGAGGACGATTCCGCGACCCGACGGGCGGTCGCCCTCAAGGGCCTCGTCCTGGCCTTTCTGATCATCGCGATCTTCAGTTTGGCCGGGAAGCTCATCTTTGATCTCTTCGGGATCACGTTGTCGGCGTTTCGAATCGCAGGCGGGATTCTTGTATTTCGGATTGGCCTCGACATGTTGAACGGGAAGCAATCCGAGGTTCACCATCCAGCCGAGACAGGGGCAGCCGGGGAAAGCAGCGCGGACCAACTCGGTGTGGCGGTTTCGCCTCTGGCTATGCCGATTCTCGCCGGGCCGGGAACGATCGCCACCGCGATGAACTTCGTGGCGGTGCGCGACTTCAGCCACCTCGCGATCACGATCGGGGTCTTTGCCCTGATGTGCGCCATCACCTACCTGTTCTTTGTCACAGGGGAAAAGCTCGTGAAGTACATCGGCCAGAACGCCGTCGACGTCGTGACTCGAATGATGGGTTTGATTCTGGCTGTCATCGGCGTCCAGATGTTCATTGACGGGATCTATGGCGCCGTACGGGGCTTCGCTTAGAAACACACGGACACCGTACACCGACATCTGACGGCGTCGACAACCGTCAGCTCTCATTGACCGTGTAATAAGAGGCATTTCGTTCGCAGCTCAACCCCACCCCCGTAAAATTACGGATTGATGCCCATCACAAACACCTCTACGATCCTCCTGTGCGTAATCACCGGAAGTCAAAAGGGGGCCGCTGATGAAGGATGCTGCCGACGCTCCAAAAAGTTCCAAACGATCGAAAAGGAGACGCTACGTGATCACCGCCATCGTCGTGTTGTTCCAGATCTTGGGCTTTCTCTCATCCATCCACGCCGTGATGACCGCCCGCACCGCCCAGGGCGCCATCGCCTGGGGCGTCAGCCTCAACACCTTCCCATACGTCGCGGTGCCAGCGTACTGGGTCCTCGGCCGCCGCAACTTCCAGGGTTACATCGAGGCGTTTCACGTCCGCCAAGCCGAGGTCGAGCAATTCAGGACCACCATGCAGGAGCGGATCGCACCGTATGCGGTGGAAACCCTCGAGCGGATTCCCAACTACGAGGCCATGAAACGGCTCTCCCATACCCCATTTCTCAACGGCAACGACGTGACGCTGCTGGTGGACGGAGACGCCACCTTTGACAGCATCATCGGGGGTCTGGCGAAGGCCGAAAACTACGCCCTGGTCCAGTTCTACATCATCCACGACGACGGCCTCGGGCGGCGGCTCAAGGCGGCGTTGATCGACTGCGCCAACCGCGGCGTCAAGGTTTTCGTGCTTTTTGACGAGGTGGGCAGCGCAGGTCTCCCCAAGGCCTATCTCACCGAGCTCGAGGCGGCCGGTATCCAGCAGTCCGAATTCAACACCACACAGGGGGCGCACAACCGCTTTCAGCTCAACTTCCGTAACCATCGGAAGAACGTGGTCGTTGACGGAAAGGTGACCTGGATTGGCGGCCACAACGTGGGCGACGAGTACCTCGGTCTCGACCCCAAAGTCGGTCACTGGCGGGACACCCACGTCCGCATCGAGGGGCCGGCGGCACAGGTCGCGCAGGCCATGTTCCTCGCCGACTGGTATTGGGCCACCCGGACGATCCCCGACTTGAGTTGGGAGCCGGTGCCGGCGGCGAGCGGCACTGACGTCAAGACCATGGTTCTGGCGATCTCCCCGACCGACATTATCGAGACCGCACAGCTGTTCTTCGTGCACGCCCTCAACGCCGCCCGCGACCGGATCTGGATCGCCACCCCCTACTTCGTGCCCGACGAGGCGGTGATGGCGGCGCTGCGTCTCGCCGCGCTGCGCGGGGTGGACGTCCGTATCATCGTGCCCGAAAAAGGCGACAACCCTTTGGTGGACCTGGCAACGCGTTGGTTTGCCAACGAGCTGTCCGACGTCGGGATCACGTTCCTTCGCTACACCGACGGGTTTCCGCACCAGAAGGTGCTGCTGGTGGACAACGACATCTCCTCGGTGGGCAGTCCCAACTTCGACAACCGGTCGTTCCGGCTGCAGTTCGAGATCAACGCCATCATGGTCGATGAGGACTTCGGGCGGCAGCTCGAGGCGATGCTCGAAAACGACATGGCCCATGCCATTCCCTGGGACCCGACCGACCTCGATGATGCTCCCTTCACCAGGCGCCTCGCGGTGTCGGTGGCGCGGCTGACGGCGCCGGTGCTGTGATCGGCCGTTCGTCCCGGGATCCCGGGCTGCGGATCGTCACGTCAGGAACCGAGGTTGTCGACCGCGGTGGCCGCAAAGCTCGCTGGGAAGGCGACCAGGATGGCCCGTTTCAGACCGACGAACGGATCCGAAAAGAGCTCCAGACGGTCCACCCCAAGCAGGAGCAGCGCGGCGATGAGCAGAGTCAGAAAGTAAGTGCTGAACACCCGTCGGACGAAGACCTTGTGGTCAGGTCCGACAGTTCCGTGTTGCAGCATGTACACCATCAGCGCGAGAAAGGTGATGGATCCGATCGCGAAGTACAGCACGTGCAAACCACTCAACTCCGCGCCGAGGTTCCAGACCTCTTCGGTCACAGCAACAGGAAAGGCCATGATGCACGCGCCCGTTGCGATCTCCGCCACGTCCTTCCTGGCAAACCGGGCACGCTTGTTTGTCGTTTCTACCATTGCCCCTCCAGTTATTTCGCGGGTGCGAGCGTACTCGCATCGGTTGGCGGACTCAAGGCCCGGAGTGTTCCCTGGAGAGGAATCGTCAATTCCCACCAAGCGGGAGGGATTCAATGACTGAAAGTACACAGCGTCACGTGATGAACCCGGCCGTTGTCAAAGGAGCAGCGTTCGGAGTGGCGGGTCTCATTATTCTGGCGGCGCCGCACGCGGCTGAGTTCGTGCTTCGCTTCCTCGTAGCCGGCACGCTCATGGTCGTGGCTGCGAGCGATTTCTGGGGTCACCGCCGCCATCGCGAAAGCGCGCACGGCCTCGTCCGGGCGGTTCTGGGGTTCGCCGGCGGAATCGCCCTGCTGATCTCACCCGGCGTCACGGTTCGTATCGTCGAGTTGGTGGTGGCCGGGTACCTGGCCGGTTTGGGGCTGCTAGCCCTTCACCGGTGGTTCAACCGGGACGCCGAGGCGGCAGACCGCAGTATCGACGCCTGGAAAGGAGCGGCCCAACTCGCCGTTGCTCTGTTGATCCTGATTCTGCCCGGAGTGCTGTTCTCGGTGGCGCTGGTTTCAGTGGCGGTGTGCGGTGTTGTTGTCGGCCTGGTGATGATTGCCTGGGGCCTCCGGAGTGGCCCGGAAAATGCCGAGGTCGCCAACCGTGGTCTCGCGGTCGAGATCTTCCGGTGTTGGCTGTACGACCAGGATCTGGGTCCGGATCGACGCGCTGCGATCGCGGACACCCTTTACTTCGAGGGGCCCAACCGGCGCGCCAAAATCACGTCCTATGTCTTCATGCTGTTGCTTTCGGTGGCGATCGCGAGCCTCGCAGTTCTCCAGGACTCCACGGCGGTGATCATAGGCGCCATGCTGGTGGCCCCGCTGATGACGCCGATCATGGGCTGTGCGGCAGGGATTGTCAGCGGCTGGCGCATCCGCGTGCTGAGATCCTTCGGGGTCGTGGCGGCATCGGTGGTGGCGGCGATCGGGCTGGCGTGGATTCTGGCTTCGTGGATCCCGGCGCTGGTTCCGCTCGGGGTGAACTCACAAGTCTTGTCTCGATCTTCGCCGACGCTGCTCGACATGGCGATCGCGCTCGCAGCCGGCGCTGCCGGCGCCTACGCTACCGTCGACGACCGTGTTTCATCGTCGTTGACCGGCGTGGCGGTGGCGGTGGCCCTGGTGCCGCCTCTCGGGGTGGTCGGGGTCGCGCTTCAGGCTGGGCACTGGCACGCCGCCTTCGGGGCATTCCTTCTCTTTGCCACCAACCTGGTTTCGATCATTCTGGCTTCGATGGCCGTCTTCGTGCTGATCGGTTTATCCCCAGTCAAAAAGGTCCTTGAGGACCGCAAGTCGATCGCCGACCTGACGGCAATGGTAGCCGTGGCGACCCTGTTGATCATGGTTCCGCTGGGACTCACCGGCAAGGGAGTATTGCAGAATTCGGAAAGGACGCGCCGAGCTCAGCGCCAGGTCGTGGCCTGGCTTGGAGAAGACTCGACGGTGCAGCTCGTCCGGGTGACCACGCGAGGAAAAGAATTCAGTGTTGTGCTGACCGGGAGCGGCGAGGTGCCGAGCGTGGCGGAGCTCGAGAAAACGCTCGCGCAGAAATTCGGGGCACCGGTCAATGTCACCGTGGAACACTTCCCATCAGTGGTGATCACTTCTACGAATCAGGTGGTGTCCGCAGAACAGGAGACTGACCCCGAACCCGGGACAGATGGGAGTTCACCGAGCAAGACCGGGCAGGAGATACCATGAAGCGCGCCGTGTTCGACCCCGGCCGGATCAGCGCCCTCAGCGATGGGGTTTTCGCCATCGCCATGACCCTTCTGGTACTCGATCTTAAAGCGCCCGATTTCGGTGCGGGCAATGAACCCGGTCAGTTCGCGGCCTCCCTCATGGAACAGGGCCCGAGTTTCCTCTCGTGGCTGCTGAGCTTTGCCATCCTGTGCCGTCTGTGGATCATTCAACATGACCTTCTCGCAGGAGGCGACACCAGGTCGCGCGGTTTCCTGGCCTGGAACTTCCTGTTCCTCGGTTGTGTCGCTCTGATACCGTTTCCGACTTCGCTGCTCGCCGAGCACCCCGACAAGGCTCTGTCGGTGATCGTATTTTCGACCGTCTTTGCGACCGCGGGAGTGGCGCTTGCATTCATGCGGAGGGCCTTTTCTGCCGGAGAAGAGACCGGCACGGAGCGACGCCGACCAATGAGCAGGTCCGCAGCTCTTCTCTTGGCAACAGCGGCAACCTCGTGCTTGGTGGCCGTGTTCCATCCGTCGCTGGGGGCCCTGGTGTGGTTTAGCTATCCAATTACAGCGGCTGAGATCCGGCGGAGGGATCAGCGATCAGGTGGGCAGCAAACCTACGAAGCGTAGATCAGGCCACAGTGGCAACGGTTGAGCTCCAGGCTGCGGACGCCAACCCGCTGGTTGAGAGTTTTGGCGAGTTGGAGATAAATGGGCCGGGCCACGAGGCCAAGAAAGGCAGGGGAAACTCATGCTGCAGAACATAGCGATCGGAACCCTGTTGATCGTTTTGACGACGGCCATTCATGCGTCGTGCATGGTGATCACGCTGAGGGTGCTCGAGCACCGTACAGGCCGCAGGCGCATGGCGTTGAAGTCGCAGAGGCTCCTCGTGGTCTCCGGCACTATCCTCCTGTTCTTTGGGGCCGCCCTCCTCGAAGTGACGGTGTGGGCTGTCGCATTTCTGATTCTCGGGGCGATCTCCGGCCTCGAGCCGGCGCTCTACTTTTCGATGGTCACCTACACGACCCTCGGCTACGGCGATGTCCTTCTCGGTGAACAGTGGCGCCTCCTCTCCTCGTTTGAAGCGGCAAACGGCATCATGATGTTCGGCTGGACGACGGCTCTGGTGATCGCTGTCGTCCAGCGGACCTATGCCAAGGAACTTCAACGTGCCTATCGAAAAGAGGATTCGTGATCGGGGCAACCGGTTAGCTGCACCTCGTGTTCATGCAACGGCGAACCCGGTAATTTTCCGAGGTCACAGCCGTTCGAAATCGGACTATGTTCAGGTGGTGAAAGATCAACAAGACCCATCAACGTCGAAACTCGGCGCAGTTGCACCTGGACAAAGCGACCGAGTATTTCAATGGGGCAGCCTTGAGACGAAGGGAGTTAGAAGAGGTTAGGCAAAATAAAGCACATGTTTTGTCTAGAAAATGAATTTGAGTCATGATGGCAGCTGCAATTTTTGCAGATTGACGTTCTTTCCCCCAAAAAAGGTAGGGCAGAAAAATGAACAACACGTACAAATTAGACACGATCATCAAGGTAGATGAAAGTATGTGCATTGGCTGCGGCGGTTGCATCAGGGCCTGCCCAGGTGCATTAATAACGAAGAAAGAATTCCCGGTTCCAATAGAAGACTCCTGGGATCAGTGTATCGACTGTGGGCATTGTGTAGCCATATGCCCTACCGAAGCCATGCACCAGCGCTCTATGAGTCCTGAAGATTGTTTGCCAATCGATATTCACCAGGTTCCTCAATTGGATAAGGTTCAACAATTTTTGATGACCAGGCGCTCCATTCGGACCTACATCAATAAACCTATTGAAAAAGAAAAAGTAGAGAAATTGCTGGATATCTCGCGATATGCTCCAAATGGCGCCAACCGCCAGGTGCTTCATTGGGTAGTGGTTAACGATCCGAAACGGGTTCACCGGATCGCTGAGTTGACAATCGAATGGATGAAAGAAATGAAGGAAAAGAATCGTGCGCTTTATGATGAAGCCAACCTTAAACTGTTTATCGATCCCTGGGATGCCGGAAGTGACCACATTTCCAGAGGGGCCCCTTGTTTTATTATGTCCACCGCACCAAAAGATGAACGTACAGCTCCTCCTGCAGCTATGATTGGCATTCATCAAATTCAACTGGCAGCGACGGCTGTTGGATTGGGCACTTCATTCACCGGGAGTATCAATACAGCCGCCCAGGGTTATCCACCGATTATTAAGGCCTTGAAAATACCTGAAGGATACATTCCCTTTGGTACATTTTTAATTGGTTATCCGGCTGAAATATACCAGCGCATTCCGGTGAGAAGACCGCTGAATGTAACATGGTGCTAATAATTGAACAAAACGGAAGGAGAAAGATATGACAAACGGAAATAAAAAAAAAGATTTTACAACAATACTGGTCGATAGGCACGACAATGGACTGGTAATAATAACACTAGACCGTCCCGAGGCGGGTAATGCGGTCAACACAGATATGGGGCTCGAATTACTCGACGTATGGACAGACTTAGTGCGCAACAACGACGGGCTTCGCTGTGTCGTGTTAACCGGAGCTGGTGAGGAGGCTTTTTGTGCCGGTGGTGATATGAAGCAGCGACAAGGGATGGATGAATATGCTTGGCGCCATCAGCACGAGATATTCGAGCAGGCCGTATGGACTATGATGGAATGTCCTGTGCCGGTTATAGCTGCTGTAAACGGAAAGGCTGTTGGTGGAGGCTTGGAAATGACCCTTGCCGCCAATTTTGCCTATGGTGTGGATAGTGCCCAACTATGGTTCCCCGAAACGACAATCGGAATTCTACCTGGTGTGGGAGGCACCACAACGCTGCCACGTGTTGTTGGCGAACGTCGCGCCAATGAAATCATATTAACCGGTAAGCCTTTTAGTGCCGCTGAGGCCCTGGAATGGGGTATTTTCAATCGTGTTTGTAGTGCTAAAGATTTAATGCCTACCGTGATGGCTGTTGCCGAGCGTATAACAGAAAATGCACCATTGGCGGTGCGTCGGGCCAAAGAAGCGATCCACGAAGGGCTGCAAATGGATGTGCGCACTGCACTACGCTTTGAAGTTGAAGCTTATAACCGCCTAACCGGAACTCAAGACAGGGTAGAAGGCACAAACGCATGGAATGAAAAGCGCAAACCGGTATTTAAGGGATGCTGATATTGTTGTGAGAAATATTCGAAGCTGATTCGAGAGGGTTGAATCAACAGAGTCATTTAGTTTGATTTGTCCGTTTCAGCCGGGCGAGGATCGGGCTAGGGCAGAAATCAATCGCACTGCAAAATGTTGAATATTGATGACGTCGATGTAGCAGGCCGTGGTCTTCCACACCGCCGCGGAGACGATCAACCTCGCCATCAGGCAGGGTCTCGTCGAGCTCTGACGTTTTCCGGGGGCAGACAGGTTTCCACCTGCTCCTCGGGTTCGTGCAACAGCGAGCCCGGTAGTTTTCCGAGGTTACAGAACTTGCGATCAGGGCTAACATCTGCCTCGAAACTCAGCGCCTCCAGACATCGTGGAATCGTAGCCGCGGAGAAGGAAGTGCCTTGAGTACACAAGACCCAAGAAGGAGGAAAGACAATGAAGAGAACCGGAACATTGATAGTGGCTGCTCTAATGGTGAGTGCTCTGTGCATGGCGTGCGCGGACAAACCCGAGACGACCACGGAACCGGTGGCTCCCGCGGCTCCGATAGAGGCCGAGGCCGTTGTCGAGACCGCAGAGGTTTCCGCGACCGTGGTGGAAATCGACCACGCGACGCGTGAGGTCACCCTCATGACGGAGGACGGCGAAGAGTTCTTCCTCGTGGTCGACGACATGGTGGAAAACCTCGCCCAGGTTCAGCAGGGCGACGTGGTCATCGCAACCTACACCGAGGCCCTTGCCTACGAGGTCATACCGGGTGGCGAGGAAACAGGTCTGGAAACCACCGTTGCAGCCGGGGCCGCCGAGCTCGGCGAGATGCCTGCGGGCGTTGTCGCACGGGAGACCACCTTGGTGGTCACAATCACCGCAATCGACACCGAAACTCCCTCGGTCACCTTCATGGGTCCGGCCGGCAACACGCGCACGATCAGGGTGATGCACCCGGAGAAGCTCGAAGGTGTGAACGTCGGGGACACGGTGGTGATCACGTATGCCGAGGCTCTCGCGATGAGTGTCGAGAAGGCGCCGGCAGAATAATTCTCATTCCAGGCCCTCAACAAGGCCGGATTACATTCAAGGAGGAGTGTCATGGAAAACGTCAGAGAAGCGATAGGAGATTGGGCTCAAGAGGCGCACAAACACGCCGGATGGATCGTGGCATTGGGGGTGGTGACGGTGATCGCGGGTGTTCTCGCGATAGCGTCTCCATTTCTCAGCGGCGCCAGCATTTCTGTTTTTCTCGGGATTGCCATGGTCGTCGGCGGCGTGGCGCGGCTCATGGGCGCCTTCAGAGCGGGCTCGTTCGGCCGCGGCACTCTTGCATTCATCGGCGGCGCCTTGACCCTTCTTTTTGGTTTGATCATGGTGTTCCGACCCGGAGTCGGGCTTGCGACCATGACCCTGATGCTCGGCGTCTACCTGCTGGTGGACGGCATCTTCGGCACAGTGCTCGCCTTCCAGGTCAAGCCCGAGAAGGGCTGGGGCTCGATGTTGTTCAGCGCCGCGATGGGTGTTCTGCTCGGCATCATGCTGCTCAAGGAGTGGCCGGTTTCCGGACTGTGGGCCATCGGCACCCTGGTGGGGGTCAACCTGCTCTTCGCCGGTTTCTCCATCATTTCCATCGGTACGGCCGCGCGGGGCGTGACCAAGCGCTTGTCATAGTTCGAGCAAAGAACCCCGGCCGACCGCCACTCGTGGCGGTCGGCCGCTTTTCCTTACGTCATTTGTCGAAATAGTATTGAAACTTGAACTGAAAAATATTATCGGTTCGGTCGAATTGGTGGACGAGGGTGTCCACTGAGTCCTGCGCGATAAACTCGAATTCAGCACGCCACTTTGTATTGATTACGTAGCCGATGCCGAGCGAAAATCTATATTTTGCGGCGTTTTGTTCGAAGGCCGCGCCGTCGAAGTTGTGAAAGCCCTCGCCATACCACGGCATGTAATAGGTCTTTTCTACCAGCTTGTCATTGTTGAGGATGAATGTCCCTCCAACCTTCAACCGGAGGCGTTCCTTCTGATCCTCTTTGTCGTCGTCGGGATACCAGAGAAATCGTTGTTCGACTCTGAGGTCACAGTAGGGTTTCTCCAGATGAATCGCGCGAATGAACTTCGGCAGGGTGACTTTCCCCCCCAACACGAACCGGAGTTCCCCGATATCCGCGCCCTCCGGATCTGAGGTGTAGAAAACATCGAGACCGCCCTCCGCCGCGAGCCACGGCCGGATCTTTCTGCTGAAGGTGTTCTTCAAACCGATGCGAGTCCACCCCTGGCTTGTGGCCTCCGATCGAGAGTTCGGACTCCCGGTGTATTTCCATTTTTTGCTGAGTTGCTTGTGACCATCGACCTCGAGCCAGAGCTGAGCATCTTGAGAATGGACGTTGATCGAGGAAAAGAACACCAGCAGGACGGCGCAAACGAACATTCTGACTGGCGACGAGCATTTCAGGATTGCACCCAAGATTTGTTCTCCTGTCGATTTCATTTCACACACACCTCGTGGGAGCCTGCGCCGGGCGCGCGGCGCCTGATCTCGACTCTGACGTTATCCGGATTGCCATGAGTTGTAACCTCGAAAAACTACGGGGCTCGGCTCTTGGCGGAGGGGTGGTCGGCGAAATTGATCGATGCGAGCCTCGTGACCTCACCCCGTAATTTTCCGAGGTCACAGCCCTTCAAATTCGGGCTATTCTCGGTTCGAATCCAGGGCCTGCGGGGCTCGCGACGAGCACGATCGTAGGGAAGGTAGGGAGGAAATCAAGGTGAATGACCTCAAGGCAGAAAAGTTGGGGAACTGTTTCAGGGCCAAACGGGTGCTGATACCCGTGATCCTGGTCGCCGGGATCTGCTTCGCGGCGACCGCGAGCGTTGTCGGAGCGCCGACCGCGGAGCCCTCGTCAGCGGCCGTGGACCGCCAGCTTCCCGAGAGGAAACAGACCACTCTCGGTCTCTACGTGACGGCGAAGGAAGCCTACGCAATGTGGCAGGCCGCACCGGATCAGGTGAAGATCATCGACGTGCGCACGCCCGAGGAGTATGCCCTGATCGGCCACCCGGAGATGGCGTGGAACATCCCCTACGGCTTCATCACCTACCAGAGGGTCGATGGCAAATTCGAGCACGGCGCCAGCCTGAACCCGGATTTTATCGCCGAGTTCAAGGAAATGGCCGAGCCGACCGACACCCTGTTGCTCACGTGCCGTTCAGGCGACCGCTCCGCCAGGGCGGTCAATCTGCTCGCGGAGGCCGGTTTCACGAACGCCTACACGATCACCGACGGGGTGGAAGGGGACAAGGTGGAGGACCCCGAAAACGTGTATTTCGGGAAGAGGATGAAGAACGGTTGGAAGAACTGGGGACTGCCCTGGGTCTACAGCATTGATCCCGACATGGTCTTGATCGAGGAAGGCACCTCCAAGCAGACGGCTTCGGGTCAGCAATGAGGCGGAAACCTCGTGGTTTTCCTAGTCACGAGCCCCGTAAGATCCCGAGTTCTCAGCCTCGAGATTCCCAACTAACCTCCGTCTGATGCAGGGAGCATAAACGATCTGTCACGAGCACGGCCGCCAAAAAGGAAAGTCTCAATGTCCGAGAAGCCTCTGACCTGCGTACTGCTGGCCGATCGCCACCACGGTCTCACCGAGGGCGTGCGCGGACTGCTCGAGACGGCGTTTGGGACAGTGGTCATGGTGGCCGACGAGGCGTCGCTCATCGAGGGGGCGGTCCGACTCCGGCCCGAGTTGGCGATCGTGGATCTGTCCCTGGCCAGGGACAGCAGTTTGGGCTGGCTGAAGGCGCTCAGGAACCGCTGTCCCGACCTCAAGGTGATCGTCCTCAGTGTCCATGACGAGCAGAGCGTGCGCAGCGCGGCGATCGAAGCCGGCGCTGACGCCTTTGTTCTCAAGCGGGCGATCGC
>Ga0316198_10001345_pt1 | contig 14356 bp, 11 predicted proteins | sample OudBieAanoxic_MG_FD_204935 | JGI IMG/M metagenome (GOLD analysis project Ga0316198, IMG submission 204935) | Coastal sediment microbial communities from Oude Bieten Haven, Netherlands - site A anoxic | ecosystem: Environmental > Aquatic > Marine > Coastal > Sediment | place: Netherlands...
AGGCTCCGGGTCAAGTTTTGCCTCATCAGAAAAGGGTCTTTCCTGGGCGGTGGAGCAATAAGGAGAACCCAGTTCAATACCTGAGACAGCATCAAGAATGGCTGCAGAGTCGCGTACTGAGCGCGTGACCACATGGCTGGTAGACATACCATCCCAATCCTCGTCAAAATCAGGTCCAACCGGATTACGGCCTCTGCTCGGTTTAAGGCCGAATAAACCACAACAGGATGCGGGTACGCGTATAGACCCACCTTCATCCGTAGCTGATGCCAATGGCACTATGCGTGCAGCTACCGCAGCAGCTGAACCACCACTGGAACCACCTGGTGTGCAATCGAGATTCCATGGGTTTCGGGTTATTCCGAAGGCTTTGGGTTCCGTAACATAGGCAAGTTTGAATTCTGGCGTGTTTGTTTTTCCAAGTATGACTAAACCGGCCCGTTTAAAACGGCTAACAATTTCAGAGTCGTTCTGCGGCAGGTAACTTTTTAGCAGGGCACTACCAGAACTCATGGCAAATCCCTTCAAAGCATGGTGAACATCTTTAAGTAAAAACGGGACACCAGCAAAAGTCGCGTCTGATGACAAATTTCTGGCAGCCTCCCGTGCATAATCATATAGAGGCGTAATGATCGCATTAAGTTTTGGATTCAGGATTTCTGCCCGGCTAATCGCCTCTTCACAAAGTTCTGTGGCATTAACCTCACCGTTTCTTATCAATTGTGCCAATCCTGTACCGTCATACTGATCGTATTCTTCAAAAGAAGCCATATCGTCCTCCACTTATTTAAACGAATCTTGACCTACAAAGTTCTTAGGGCATGATTACCTCGTTCAGGGTGCTTGCTTAACCGGATAGGGGCTCCGGAGCAGAGCAATATCGAATAGAATATCAGTGGATTAGGAAAGAGTAAAAATTAGCTATCAGTCGGGGCACAAAAGGTCAACAAATGGATAAATATTGGTCTGATTTAATATTATTATCTCCTCATATTGGTAGGCTGTCGTTTTCGTCTACTCGCTTTTGGTGACATAGCCGGAACATACTTGCCTAACCATTTAACTCAATCCTTTGATCCACCGACCGCCTATCCCTGATTATGTCCTTTTTACCTTAAAAACTGACAATATGTCAGCTATAAATTGGCATTATGTCATTTAAAAAAAATTTATCATCACCGTTGCGTGTGCGTCCCCAACCGATACTCACGATTACTAAATCCGAACTTACGCGCACAAAAATTCTTAATTCGGCATTGGATTTTCTCTGGTCAAATCCGTTTCGCGACATGACCGTCAGCTCGCTGATGGCTGTCACAGGCGTGAGCCGCTCGGCGTTCTACCAGTATTTCAATGATGTGCATGTGGTTATGAAGGCATTGCTGGACATCTCACAAGAGGAAATCTTCGCGGTGTGCAATCCCTGGCTTAAGGGCGTCGGGGATCCAGTCGCCCTGTTGAGCGAGACCCTTACCGGCTTAGTTCAACTCTGCTATGATCGCGGCCCCATTTTCAGAGCCGTAGCTGATGCAGCCACCACAGACAGGCACTTCGAAGAAGTCTGGAGACGGTTTTTAAGTGGGTTCGATGATGCAGCTTGTGCCCGCATTCAAGCCGACCAGGAACAGGGCCTGATCTCGGATTTCGATGCTCGTCCCGTCGCAATTGCGCTCAATCGTCTCAACGCCTACACGCTCATCCAGGCGTTCGGGCAACGCCCGAGGAGCCAGCCGGAACCGGTCCGGGAGGCTTTGGCTCGGGTCTGGATATCCTCGCTTTATGGCAGCGAGTGGCTCGGGAACGGGTCCTCGAATCTCGTCCGCACAGGAATCGGTTAGAAATTTCTGTTTCTAATTTGGATTAAGTACTATTCAAATTTTAAGATGTCGAAACTTTAGTTTGAGTAAAGTTGATCTTATCGCATATGGATTTCTATCTAAGCAAAGAGAGGACCATTTTGTGAACTACAAGTGCCGATATTTTTGGTCAGGGATTCTTCTTGTTTCGTTGATTGCATCTTCGTCACAGGCCGGTGGGCTCTATTTGTACGAACTCGGAACTCCCGATGTGGGTGCAGCCGCCGCAGGCTGGTCGGCCCGGGCCCAAGATGCAGCAACCGTCTTCACCAATCCGGCGGGAATGACCCGGCTTGAAAAATCGGAATTGCTGGTCGGTGTCCAACCGCTTTATCTGCATGCGGAGTTTTCCCCGGACGCCGATACCACCACCACCGGCAGTGACGGTGATGCGAGCACCTGGCTACCTGCCGGCGGCCTGTATTATGTCCGTAATCTAATGCCGAAGCTTAAATTCGGAGTCAGTGCTGTTGGATATTTTGGCTTGGGATTAGAGTATGAAAACGACTGGGTTGGACGCTACTACGTTCAGGAAATTAAATTGCAGGCACTGGGGGTTCAGCCGGCACTGGCCTACCGGGTGACGGACTGGCTGTCGGTCGGTGCCGGAGTCGTGGCACTATACGGCGTACTGGAACAAAAAGCCGCCGTGAACAACATCGGCCCGAATCAACCGGACGGCAAGCTCAAGATTGAGGATAGTGATTGGACCTTCCAGGCAAACCTGGGAGTTTTGGTGGAACCGCGCAAAGGTACGCGCTTCGGCCTGACATATCTTTCGGAGGGAGATCTGGAATTCAAAGACGAGCCCGATTTCAGCAATCTTGGTCCCGGATTGGAAGCCATCCTGCGGACCCAAGGGCTGCTCGACTCAGAAATCAAGATAGAGTTTACCATGCCTCAGGCACTCATGTTCAGCGCCTACCACGATCTCAACGACCGTTGGGCAATTATGGGCAACCTGGGCTGGCAGGATTGGTCGGAGTTCGGTAAGGTGGGTGTCGCCGTGACCTCTGAGGATACCTCGAGTCTCACTGTCGATCGAAACTACAAGGATACCTGGCATGTTGCCTTCGGTGCCCAATACCGCGTGGCGGACCCCTGGCTTTTGACTGCCGGGGTCGCCTACGACAGTTCCATGGTGGACGACAAGGATCGAACCCCCGATCTGCCCATGGGTGAGGCGTGGCGCTTCGGGCTGGGTGCCCGCTACGACTGGTCCAAAAAACTGGCTTTGGGTGTGGGGTACACGTTTCTTTGGAGCGGGGACCTGGACATGGACGTTAACCGGGGGCCTTTGGCGGGGAGGGTTTCGGGTACTATGAGAACACGTCAATGAGCTTCATCAATTTCTACCTGAATTGGAAATTTTAATTAGATAAGTAAAGGATGAATGACCTAAAAAGGAGAGAGAAAAATGAATAAAACATGCTCCAGAATCTGCCTGAACATTGTAATAACGCTTGTCGTTGCATACTTCATGTGCTTGCCGATTGGCGCGCAAGTCAGCAAGGAAGTTCTGGATTCGATTTCGACTCCGAATCAGGTCGAAACTTCAATCGGCACCCTCAAGTTTCTTGATGGAGCACCTTATCCTGAAACAGCAGAGAGTGTTTATGACTATCTCGATACTATGCGCGGTGTGGACGCCTTTCTCAAAGGTATGCCCGGCGCTTCATTGCAGGCGCTGATTCATGGCAATCACGATGTGGGCGCGGTGGAGTGTCATCAAGTGATGATCACAGATAAATTGATGGATTCCGCTTCACTCTTTCTGACGGCAAACACATCCACGATGTATGTCATTCCGACACTCAACCTGAAACGCGACGGCGCCACCGTGATCGAAGCCCCGATGGGCATGCTGGGCGCCTTTAATGACGCCTGGTTTCGTTACATGCAGGACATTGGACCGGCCGGCCCCGACAAGGGAAAAGGCGGCAGATACCTGGTGCTTCCGCCTGACTATGAAGGCGACATTCCCGAAGGTTACTTTGCTGTGAAATCAAAAACATATAACGTCTGGGTTTTTATGCGCGCTTCAATTGCCAAGGGTCTGGATGCGGCGGCGAAGAATGTGAAAGAGAATCTGCGGATTTACCCTCTCTCGAAAAAAGACAATCCACCTATTATGGAATTCATCAGCGGCTCGGGCGTCGCGTTCAACACTATTCACGCAAATAACTACTTGTTTTATGAACACATCAACGAGTGGATCCAGCAAGAGCATATCGATATGCTGGATCCGGAAACACGCGGTCTGTTTGCCTCAATCGGCATTGAAAAAGGCAAGCCTTTTCGCCCTGATGAACGTATGAAAAAAATCCTAACAGACGCAGTGGCGATCGCCAACGCCGCCGCCCGTTCTATCGTCTGGCATCCTCGCACAGATGGGACCATGAAGGGTATAAAAGTCTATCCGGGCACAGACAGCGCCTGGCTAATGGCTTGGGTGGATAAGAACGTTTTTTTCAACGGCAAAGATGGCAAAACCATGAATTCCGACGCTCGTGTGATGTTCCACTATCCGTATACCGCAGTGACTCCTGCCATGGCGGTCACCAAAGCCGGGGCAGGTTCGGACTACGGATTAGCGTATGTCGACTCAAAAAAGATGCCCTTTGATGGCTCTAAAACGTATAAGCTGAATATCCCGGCAAATCCTCCGGCAAAAGATTTCTGGGCACTGACGATGTATGACAACCAAACACGCTCGATGCTCCAGACGAGTCAGGCTTTCCCGACCGTCGGCAGCCAGACTGAAGGCCTCAAGCAAAATGAAGACGGCTCTTACGACATTTACTTCGCGCCGAAACCACCTAAAAACTTTGAGAATAACTGGCTTGAAACGGTGCCGGGAAAAGGCTGGTTTGTGGGCTTGCGACTTTATGGTCCGCTCGAACCCTGGATTGAGAAAATCTGGCGGCCGGGTGAAATTGAGCTGGTTGAATAAGTTTAAGATAAGGAGAGAATGATGAAACAAGCATTGGGAAATCTAACCTTGGTAAGGATATTATTATTTGCCATTTTAGTAATAGCATTATTTTTCACTTTGCTGTCACCCTCGCATGCAGGTAATAAACCAAAACTTATCCTCCAGATCACGGTTGACCAGCTTCGAGGGGATTTGCCGACACGTTACTATAATCGACTCGGAGAAGGAGGGCTCAGGTATCTTCTGGATAAAGGTGTGGTTTTTAATAACGCCCATCACGCCCATGCAAACACCGAAACCATTGTTGGACACGTGACGCTCGCAACCGGCGCCCATCCATCCGAACACGGGATGATTGGTAATATCTGGTTTGACCGATCGACAGGTGTGACTACCTACAACATCGAAGACCCGAATCATAAGCTGCTAACCGAGGGTGCGGATGTCGATGCCAGCACCGAGATTGACCCAACTCAAAAAGCGGCCTCGAGTGATGGCCGATCACCTGCCTCTATTCTCACAACCACCTTTTCAGATGAACTGTCTTCACTGACGGCCGGAAAAGCAAAAGTATTCGGTATATCCGTCAAGGATCGGGGTGCGGTTTCTATGGCCGGACATTCCGGGAAAGCATTCTGGTTTTCAAAATCGACCAACGAATTTGTTACCAGCAGTTATTACTATAAAAAGTACCCACAGTGGGTGGTCGACTGGAATGCCAAAAAACTGCCCGAGCAATATTCAGGTAAAGCCTGGGAGCTTATGCATCCCTTAGACACGTATCTATTTGCCGACAGGGATGATCAGGAATGGGAATTTGACCTCGCCGGGTATGGACGGACTTTCCCTCACCAATTCAACACGCCGGATAACAAGTACTATTCCACCTACCTTACGGTAAGCCCTGCTGGTGACGAACTAACATTAGAGTTTGCCAAGGCAGCCATCGATGCCGAGCAGATCGGCGACGACGATATTACCGACTTCCTCGGCGTCAGCTTTTCTGCGACAGATTATATCGGACATTTTTTCGGGCCTTCGAGCCTGGAATCGGAAGACAATATTCTGCGGCTCGATCGTACACTGGCCAACCTGTTTGCGTTTATCGACGAGAAAATTGGCCTGAAAAATACCCTGATCGTTCTCTCAGCCGATCACGGTGGTCCGGAGGCTCCCGGGTATCTGAAATCTATGGGAATACCGACCGGCTATGTTTCTCCCGATACATGGGACAAGCAACCCGCAATCGATAGAATCAAAAGTAAATTTGGTATTAAGGGAAAGCTCATCGAAGGATATGACCATCCCTATCTTTATCTCAGCAACGAAGTGATCGGCAATTCCAAAGTCGATTTGCTGGCGCTTGAAGCGGCTATCGTTGATGAACTGGTTCGTTTCCCAGGTGTGTCCACCGCTGTCTCCAGTTCCGCTTTGGCACGCGGTGTCGTGGCTGATAATTACCTTACCCGGGCGATGACCAATAATTACCATCCCAAGCGATCCGGTAATGTCTATGTCGTTTTTGAGCCGGGTTGGTTTATCAATAATCTGGACGGTCTTTCCGTAGCAGTGGTGCACGGTTCTCCGTGGCCATATGACACCTTTGTTCCCATTATTTTCGCGGGATACAAATTAAAGCCACAGACAGTTTCACGCAGAGTCCATACGGTTGACGTTGCGTCTACTTTAGCGAATATAGTCGGCGCCAAACCCCCGTCCGGGGCTAGTGGAGAGGTTTTATTGGAGGTACTAGGGCAGAAGCCCTAAACGAAATTGATCTGGTTGAATGAGATCGAAATATTTACTAATAGGAGAAGCAAGTATGAAAACGCAAAGGATTTTTCAACGAACCCTGCAAGCCTTGTTGATAACAGGAATCTCAATCTCTGCCCTGGCGCCGGCCCATGCTGCGGAGGCCCCTAAGGTCACCGCCAACAACTACGTCCGTGCCGAATCGGACTTTCAGATGAAAGGCTATATCGAGAACCTCAACTGCTTCGGGAAGTTCGAGCATTACCGGAAGCCCTACGACGTTGACAACCAGGTGACTGTTAGCGGCAACCGGGACACGCTGTACTCATTCGGCGTGTTTGACCTGAGGTCGCCGGTCACGGTCACGCTTCCGGAAACCGAAGGGCGCTATCAGTCCATTATGATCGTGAGTCAGGATCATTCGATCTGGGGGCTCTACGGCCCTAAGACAGGAACTCTGACAGAAGAAAAGGTCGGCACGCGATATGTTTTTCTTGCCCTTCGAACATTTGCGGATCCGGACGATGAGGAAGATATGAAGGCGGCGCACCAGCTTCAGGATGCGGTCAGCGTCAAGCAGGCTGATATCGGAAAGTTTGAAGTGCCCGATTGGAACAAGAAAGAAGTCGAGCAGATGCGAGACACGATCAGAGTGGTCGCCTCCACGGTCACGGATCTTTCAAAAATGTTCGGCAAGAAAGAGGATCTGGACCAGGTCTACTGGATGCTGGGCGCGGCACTCGGCTGGGGCGGGTTGCCGGCAGAGGTCGCCAGTTATGTGAATGTGGTCCCCGAAAAGAACGATGGGAAGACCGCCTACACCCTCACCGTGAAGGACGTGCCGGTGGACGCCTTCTGGTCCGTGACCCTTTACGACGACAAGGGCTGGATGCCGGTCAACAAATACAACGCCTACTCCTTCAACAACGTCACGGCAAAGAAAAGCGAAGACGGAAGTATCACGATCCATTTCGGCGGTGACCCCAAGCAACCCAACTTCCTGCCGATCGTTCCGGCATGGAATTATATCGTGAGGTTGTATCAGCCGAGGAAGGAGATCCTAGATGGAAGCTGGATGTTCCCGAATCCGAAAGCCGTTGAATAAATTAAACTGAAGGTTCCTAACCCATAAGCGAACTACCGTATGGCTGGGTGCCCAATATGTCCACATAGCCACCAGCCGCAGCGTTGAAAGTGCTGCCCTATGACGTGCTCGAATTCATCGAGCGGCTGGACGATCTGCCATACGACGCGAGCGGCGACCCGGGCCCCGGGGAGTAACGCACTGAGTTGTACTGAATAGAAACGTAAATAAAAAGGAGGCGTGAATTACATGCTGAGATCACAACTTAAAAAGCGAATTTGGTTATTGTCCAGCCGGCTGTTGGCCATCGCTATCCTGTTGACGGTTGCCGGCTGTGCCAGCACTTCAACAATGAAGCCGGTGCCAGAGGAACTGATTTCACAGGTCGGGATAGAGGGAATTCCGGAGGCCCGCTTCTGGGCAGATGAGTGGCCTAAATTCTCTCTGGAGATATTCGAAACTTACACCGATACTGATTTTCGGAAACATTATTCAGGGATCTACGAGAAAGCTCACAGTTACCTGGCAATCTCGGGCGGTGGTCCAAACGGAGCTTTTGGCGCCGGACTCTTTGCGGGGTGGACGGCATCCGGCACTCGCCCTGAGTTTACAATGGTGACCGGGATTAGCACCGGCGCGCTAACGGCACCTTTTGCTTTTCTCGGATCGGACTATGACGACACGCTCAAGGAGGTTTACACAACCACTTCGACCAAGGACATTATAGAAGAGCGAAACATTCTTAGCGCTCTTTTCAGTGATTCGATGGCCGACACAGCGCCCCTGAAGTTACTGATCGCCAAGTATGTTACGTCTGACGTAGTGAGCGCGATAGGGAGAGAGCACCAGCGCGGCCGCCGCCTGCTCGTTGGTACGGTCAATCTCAATGCGGGTCGGTCTGTCATCTGGAATATCGGGGCTATCGCCTCAAGCAATCATCCTCACAAGCTGGATCTGATTCACGACATTCTTCGGGCTTCGGCAGCCATTCCGATCGCTTTTCCACCGGTGGCCATAAATGTAGAGAAGAATGGCGGGCAATATGAAGAGTTGCACGTTGATGGTGGTACGGGGTCCCAGGTCTTCGTCTACCCGGCAAGCGTGGACTGGCGGCTGATTACGAAAAAGCTCAAGGCACAGGGAAAGCCCATGGTCTACGTGATTAGGAACTCATTTGTAGGTCCGGACTACCAAAGCATTGACCGCAGCATGCTGCCGATTGGTCTCCGCTCGATAGACTCGCTGATCAGGACACAGGGGATCGGCGACCTCTACCAGATTTATGCCTTATGTGAACGTGATGGCAACAATTTCAACCTGGCTTATATCCCGGCGGAGTTTACCGAAAAACCGAAGGAAGGATTCGACCCGGTGTACATGGGTAAGCTATATGAGCTCGGATACCAGATGGCACGCAAGGGGTATCCATGGGCCAAGGCCCCACCGGGTTTCATCAAGGGCGACTAGCAAGTACATGAGTTGGATCCAGCATTGTCGTGGTTGATAAGGGGACAGCTGTTTTTCCATCATGGGCGGACGAAAGGAAGGCGCAAATGAAAACCAAACTAATATTCATTCTATCCCTAATCGCTGCTTTGACGATAGGCAATATCGTATTGGCTGACAGTTCGAAGAAAACTCAGCAGCAAGATAATGTAAGAACGATGGCCGAGCAAAAGCTTGCCGAACTTTACAAATTGCAGCCAAAAGCAAAGTCGGCAGTACAAAAAGCCGCCGGTTACGCTGTGTTCAGCAACTTTGGTATGAAAATTCTGGTTGCGGGCGGCGGGTCTGGCAAAGGCATTGCCGTCAACAACAAAACCCGACATGAGACTTTCATGAAAATGGTGGAAATTCAGGCAGGGTTGGGATTTGGGGTTAAGCGATTCGGACTGGTATGGGTTTTCGAAAAAGAAAAAGATCTTAACGGCTTCGTAAACTCCGGCTGGGAGCTCGGCGCTCAGGCCACGGCCACCGCCGAACTCGACAATCAGGGTGGGGGCTTTGCAGGCGCCGTATCGATTTCGCCCGGTGTCTGGTTGTATCAAATTGTGGGCGACGGACTGGCTTTGGAACTCACGGCCAAAGGGACGAAATACTATAAGGATTCCGATCTCAATTAGTTTCCATCCATAATTGGATTTACAATTATGGTAAAGGTGCAGGGGGACGCCCTTGCTTTATTAACTTGGTACGATTTTATATCCGTTTCGCTCGGCAATGACAGCCCCCCGGGCCACAGCCTTGCTTACCGCCGGCGTGAAGATGCCAAGCCGCCTGGCCACGGTCGTCATGCTATCGCCCATCTCCCGCACGGTCCAATAACACAGCAGACTGCGCGCCTGAACCTGCGGTCGGAATTTGCCCGGTTGCCAGACCTGCTCGATGTCCATTCCCAGCAACTCGGCAACACGCGCCGCCACGTGGTCCAAATCGATTCCGCTCGCTTTCAGGGCGTATTGCCGTTCGTATCGCTCGCGGCTTCTGGAAAGGGCGTCAACATCCGGGTCGTGCAGGAATTAATGGGGCATGCCGACGTCAAAACCATCGAAATCTACACCCATGTCATGGCAAAGGACATATCGGTCGTTTCTATCCCGCTCGACCGCCTCATCGAGAAGACATCATAGGCAGATTTCTTCAACTCACGCCGCAGGATTTCTGTGAAATGCCCTGTAATTCTTGAAACGTCAGTTTTCCCGCTCGATGACACATCTTTGATCAGCATAGAATCTATCCTCTTTTGTCAACCTTTCAGGAATTCTCAAGCGTGTGTTGCATCTGGACCCATGCAAGGGGTTTGGTCGCCTGGATCAGCTGAACCATCGCACGGGCCATGGTGACCGTGGCCGCCTGCAGCCAACGATTTTCGAAGAAGCAACGCCGCACGTCCTCTAAGGGCTGCATGCTGTGACCGGTATGATAGATGAACCCCTGGGGCGGCAGGATAAAACCATAGAGGTTCAAAATGTACATTATATCTTTGATCGTATTCGCCTGTCCGATCTCGCTTCCGGCCACCACCACGGCGCCGACTTTGCCTTGCAATGGATTGGAAATGTCGAGTTTACCGTTTGCCAACTCACTCATCAGGGCGAAGCACTCTTCCAGAGATTTATTGGCCTTCGAGGAATCGATAGGCGGTGCTTTAAAGCTGATCCAACGTTCGAAAAACATTTTGAGCACCGCCGACATCCCGCACATATAGGTTGGGGTGGCAAAGACGACGGCATCGGCATCAATCATCTTTTGAGCAATCCGCTGGAAGTCGTCCTCGTAGCAGTCGCACAGGAAATGGCAGCGGGTTTCCATATCCGAAAAACAGCCGCGGCATGGATTCAGCCGGCAAGCCGACAAATTGATCCTTTCCGTGGTCACACCCGCAGATTCACCGGCAATCTCCAATACGCCCTGCAACATAATGCCTGACAGGGAGTCAAACAGCGCATGGCTGTTTTTTCGCCGGGGTGAACTTTCGATTCCAAGGATCTTTATCACGGTATGGGTATTCTCTCATCTGTAGGTGTGCGTGCGCTGTTTTAACGTCAATCAACTCGATTTCTTCCTTCCGCCGTCACATCCGGCAGATGTCCAACCGGCATTGTTGCCCTCCGGTTGGTTCCTGTCCGGTCACCACTGACTCGATAATGTGCAGCAGTTTTTCGCAGGCAATCGGTTTCTGGACCACCTGATCGACGCCGGATTCTTTGAGTATCCGGGATTCGAGCTTCTTGTCCAGACCGGTGTAAAGAATGAAAGGAATTTTTGGGATACCGGCCTTTCGGCAGTGCGCCTGGATGGCTTTACCCACTTCAAGACCGTTCATGTCATCCATGGCCAAGTCGCACAGAACCACATCGAGGGTATTGCTGTGGATGGTTTGGAGCCCTTCCCTGGCGGTTTTGGCGGTCAGGATTTCGATTTCGGAATCTTCGAAAAACATCTCCATGGATCGGAGAATATTGACTTCGTCATCGATCAAGAGAAATTTTATCTTTGTCAACCGGGTCAGCGGCAATGTTTCTGTTTCCGCTTGCCGGACTCGTGTGGATTTGGGCAAGATCAAGGTAAATGTCGTTCCTTCTCCCAGCGTGCTTTCTACCCTGATGTCTCCTAAATGTCTTTTGATAAACCCGTAGCTGGATGACAATCCCAACCCGGTGCTTCGGCTTCCCTTGGTTGTGAAAAACGGTTCGAAAATTCGCTGGAAATTCTCTTTGGCAATGCCGTTGCCCGTATCCGCAACTTCAAGGTAAACCTTGTCGTTCTTAATGTAGCTGGTAACGGTCAGGGTACCGCCATCAGGCATAGCCTCCAGTGCATTTTTGATCAAATTGACCAGAACTTCGTAAATTTCGGTCGGTTTGCCTTTTACATAGCATCCCGTACACTTGATCACGTTGACGCGATACTTGCGGGGCTCAGAAAGAGTTTTCCACAACGGTTTCGTCAGTTCCAACGCTTCTGACATCAGCTCCTCGAGGTCGAATATCTGCGCCTCATCTATGCCGTTGGTTTTGGAAAGGGTAAAATCCTTGATCCGCCGCACGATACCGGAACCCCTGCGGCAGGCGTTCAAAATGCTTTCAATCGCTTCGCGGCATTCCCGAATTTTTCCGCCACCCAGTTTGGCCAGAGCCGCCTCGCCACTGCCCATGATCATCTGTAGCATGTTGTTGAAATTATGGGCCACACCGCTGGCCATTTCTCCCACGGCCAACAGGCGTTCGGTCTTCACCAGGGTTTCTTCCATTTTTTTTCGGATGCTGAGATTACGGGCGACACTCAGGACGCAGGGGCTGCCTTTGTAGTGGATACGGCTGGAATGGATTTCATATGGAATGGGAAGACCCATACGGGTCTGTATGTCGAGTTCGAACTGAACGTTTTTCTGCCGCTGGAGGCTTTCAGCCGCCTCGACGAGTAAACCGAGCTGTCCGGGCGGTGTCAGGTCTCGTAAGGCCAACTGTAGCATCTCCTCTCGTGCAAATCCAAGCGAGCTGCAGGCCACGTCGTTTACCTCGAGAAATCGGCCCTGGGCATCGTTGATGAAGACCGGGTCCGTGACATTTTCAAAGAGTTCCTTGTAGCGGGTGAGCTCTTCGATTTGTTTTCTCTCGGTGATGTCACGCACCAGCGCCAAGAAACAGGTCTTTCCTCGATACTCTATCAGGGTGCCGGTGATTTCTGCGTCGGCTAAGCTGCCGTCCATTTTTTGGAAGCGTCGTTCCTGGATGTGCACCTTGCCGGCGTCGAGAGCCTTGCGAATATTTTCGGGAATTCCTGACGCTCCCGGTTCGAGGATGTCCTCGACTTTGGCAGAGAGAATTTGCTCACGCGGATATCCCAGCCATTCGGCAGTGAACGGGTTGCAATCGAGGATCCGGTGGGTTTCTACATCGATGATGTAAATGGCTTCCGGAGCGTTTTCAAAAATGGCGCGAAAATTTTCCTCAGAAGTCGTCACCCTTTCGAGGGTTTGTTTGAAATCGGCACTGGCCTCTTTCAAAAGGTTGGTTAAAATGTCTGATTTCTGTTCGGCCTGCTTCAGCAGTTTCTCGAGCTCACTGATGCGAGCGATATATGGTTGTAATTCCATCATGTTTCAAGTTCCGATGACAGACAGGGTGACGGTCTCGTTGTGGAGATAGCTGGGGCCGCTGCACCGCATGCGACAGTATTCTCCATAGGTGTAAAAACCGAGTATCGGAACCGATGCACCGACAACACGGCGAATACGATCGATTTCTTCATGGGTGCGCCGGCCGAGGACAATTTTGCGCGCCATGCAGGAATAACAAAAAACCAAACCCGGCTTCGAGTCCCCCAAATCGGAGAGAGCCACTTGAGCGGCTTTCTCCGCGGCGTCAAGGATAGATGTCGTATCACCGCACGTCAGGCTGACCATCGCTCCCTCGGGAATTTCGCCGGCGAAACTTATCGAGCCGTCTTCCCGATTAACCGACATGGTGGCACGCAACAGGCAATAATCATCCGCTCCAACGTCACCCCATTGACCGAGAAGGCCGAGCGGGTACTCAACGCCTATGGTCGGCAGTTTCCTGGCATGTTTGCCCAGAAACCGTTCGAATACTTTCAACGCGGATTCGCCGTTGAGTTCATAAAGAATGTTCCCCGATGCTCGGGTAACCTTTTTAGCCAGTCCAATGGGGGTCCAGCCGCTGCGAATACCGGTGCCGAGCTTCAGGTCTCCGGAAAAGCCGATGGCCACCGCTGCATCACTGAACACCCGATTACCGGCGAACTGCCAGGTCCGCTCGAATTTTCCATTGTCACCGGCCGTTCCGCCGGAAATCGGTAAATCCTCGCCCAGCACCGCGGCCATGCCTCTAAGCAGGGCGCAGCCGTTACCGGACAAACCATCAGAAAACAACTGAACATAATGAATCGATGGCGGCAGATCACGAGCCAAATGTCGACCCGCTGTTTCACCGTTGTCACCGAGACCTTCGGCAACAGCCACGTGAAAATGCAGCTCATCGGCAGCTATACCGCCCAGAACGGCCGTTCCGGTTGTCAGTCCCTGGTTCGAGATTTCCCCGTCCGTCGTGCAGCCGATGATGGTTTCTATGCGGAGCACATCGTAAATGCCGGCGAGAAGTTCCTCGATCCCATTTTGGGGGGCACAAAACAGCCAACAAGCGTTCGGTGGTCGATTCAGTTCGCCGATCAACCCCTCTGCGAGACGCTGCCCCGAAACGCGTGTGA
>Ga0316198_10001346_pt1 | contig 14352 bp, 11 predicted proteins | sample OudBieAanoxic_MG_FD_204935 | JGI IMG/M metagenome (GOLD analysis project Ga0316198, IMG submission 204935) | Coastal sediment microbial communities from Oude Bieten Haven, Netherlands - site A anoxic | ecosystem: Environmental > Aquatic > Marine > Coastal > Sediment | place: Netherlands...
GATCGAGCCTGGCGTCGGCACGCAGTGCTGAGGCGCCGAGTCCCTCGGCGGTGGCTACAAAGGAGTCCTGCAGATCGATGAAGTACTGCTGGTCCGCGCTCTTGTTGATGACATAGAGCAACGGGCCCTCGTCCTGCGCCACGACCGGCAGCGCGGACGCGGTCAGCAGCGCAGCGCCACCGACGGCGACCAGGGTCTTCTTGAAGCGGGAGTCAACCACGAGCGTTCCTCCGATTCCTCCAGGAGTGGTTCGTGGAGCGATCGGGACGGCCAAGCCGAACCGAGGCGACTGCCTGGCCCGACATGACAGGGTTCGACAACGGATGCTGCGAACTCGTCCTCCTCTGCTCCGCGCTGGCGGGTCTCCCTTCTGACCCCGCCAGCCAAAGGTACGATTGGTAAGGACCAATCGCCCCGGATTGTTCTACAGTCAGGGACCGGATGCAAGTCCAGACAGAGCCGTCGGTCACACAGGAGACGGCCAGAGGAGAGGTGGTACGCGGTGTCGAAACCCCTGCGCTTGCCCGAGCGCCCGGCTCATCTTCGGGACCGCGCCGTGGCCGCCTGGTCGGAGCCGGTCACGATCGAGACCTACCCGCTGCCCGCCCCCGACCGCAATCCACTGTTCCTGGAGCGACGCGTGTACCAGGGCTCCTCCGGGCGGGTCTATCCGAACCACGTCACCGACCGCGTCTCCGACCGCTCGACGCCGGCCGCGTGGGAGGCCGTCCACCTCGAGAACGAGTACCTGAGGCTGATCATCCTGCCCGCCCTGGGCGGACGCATCCACGTGGCCCAGGACCGCCGCACCGGCTACGACCTCTTCTACCGCCAGAACGTCATCAAGCCCGCGCTCGTCGGTCTGCTCGGTCCCTGGATCAGCGGCGGCGTGGAGTTCAACTGGCCCCAGCATCACCGGCCCTCGACGTACCTGCCCACCGACTGGCTCATCGAACCGACGCCGGACGGCGGGGTCGTGGTGTGGTGCTCGGAGCACGAGCCGACCGAGCGCATGAAGGGGATGCACGGTGTCACCCTGCGTCCAGGTTCGGCGGTGCTCGAGCTGCAGGCGCGGATCGTGAACCGCACGCCGCTGACGCAGACGTTCCTGTGGTGGTCCAACGTGGCCGTGCGCGTGCATGACCAGTACGAGGCCTTCTTCCCGCCCGACGTGACCTACGTGGCGGATCACGCCAAGCGCGCGACGTCGACGTTCCCCTACGCGAGCGACCGCTACTACGGCGTGGACTACGGGTCCAGACCGAGGAGCGAAGCCGATCTGCGCTGGTACCGCAACATCCCGGTGCCCACCTCATACATGGCCATGGGTACCGAGGAGGACTTCTTCGGCGGCTACGACCACGCTGCGGGCGAGGGCTACGTGCACTGGGCCGACCACACCATCAGTCCCGGCAAGAAGCTGTGGACGTGGGGTGACCACGAGTTCGGTCATGCCTGGGACCGCGAGCTGAGCGACGGTGACGGCCCCTATGTCGAGCTCATGGCCGGCGTCTTCACCGACAACCAGCCCGACTTCGGGTTCCTCCTTCCGGGTGAGGTGCGCACCTTCAGCCAGTACTGGTATCCCCTCGTGGGCACGGGTCCGGCCCATGCCGCCAACCTGGACGCGGCCGTGCATCTGTCGCGCGCTCCGGCGGGACTGCGGCTCGGGGTCGCCGTGACGAGGCCGCGGCAGCGAGCGACCGTACGCCTGCTCGAGCGTCAGCGGATCGTCCTCGAGGAGACCGTGGACCTGGCCCCGGAACACCCGTTCGTGTCGCAAGCGGCGGCCACCGACGCACGTCTGACCGACCATCGTCTGGTCGTGGAGCACGGCGGCGCGACGCTCATCGAGTACCAGCCGCGCCCGGTACGCCGCGGAGCCCCGCCGGCCCCCGCCGAGGAGCCGCCGGCCCCGAGCGACATCGAGACCCAGGAGGAGCTGTGGCTGACGGGCATGCACCTGTGGCAGTACCGCCACGCCACGCGACGCCCCGAGCCGTACTGGCGCGAGGCCCTCGCGCGCGACCCGGGCGACGCCCGCAGCAACACCGCCATGGGCGAGTGGCATCTGCGTCGCGGTGAGTACCGAGAAGCCGAGCGGCATCTGCGCGCTGCGCTGGAGCGGTTGCGGCTGCGCAACAGCAACCCGCGCGACGGTGAGGCCAGCTACCTGCTCGGCTTGACGCTGCGCTGGACCGGTCGACCGGCCGAGGCCGACGAAGCCTTGGGCAAGTCCGCCTGGAACGGCGCACACGCGTCCGCGGCGCACACCGCGCGCGCCGAGATCGCCGCCGCCGGGGGCCGCATGGACGAGGCCCTCGAACTCGCCGAGCGGGCGCTCGAGGCCAACCCCGGCATGACCGGCGCACAGGGCCTGAAGGCTGCCCTGTTGCGTCGAGCGGGCCGCGCCGACGAGGCCCTGGAGCTGGTGTCGGCCATGCAGGCCGCCGACCCGCTCGACGCCCGCGCATGCCACGAGCGATCGCTCCTGGTGGGCACGGACGATCCGTTGCCCGGCGGCGCGCAGACCGCGCTCGACGTGGCCCACGACGAGGCGCGAGCGGGGCTGTTGGACGAAGCCAGCGACGCGCTGGAGCGGGTCCTGGCCGCCGAGCCCGCTGCCGGCCGGATACCGATGCTGCGCTACACCCTCGCCTGGCTGGAGCATCGACGTGGTGCGATCGCAGCGTCGCAGGCGCACCTGCGTGCCGCGCAGGCGAAGCGTCCGGACCATGCCCTGCCGGCTCGGCTGGAGGACATCGAGGTCCTCGAGTGGGCCATGGCCGAAGACCATGACGACCCACGTGCCCCCTACTACCTGGGCTGCCTGCTCTACGACCGGCGGCGCTATCACGATGCCATCGCGCAGTGGCGCCGCGCGGCGCGGCTCGACCCTGCCTTCCCGACCGTGCAGCGCAACCTCGGCATGGCGGAGTTCAACGTGCTCCACCGTCCGCGCCGCGCGCTGGCAGCCTATCGTCGGGCCCATCGCGCGGACCCCTCGGATGCCCGCGTGCTCTATGAGCTCGACCAGCTGCGAAAGCGCATGGGCCACGATCCGGCCGCGCGGCTACGGTCACTCGAGCGCGAACGACGCGTGGTGCTCGGCCGCGATGACCTGACCGTCGAGCTGGTCACCCTGCTCAACCTTCGCGGACGCTACGGTGAGGCAGCCGAGATTCTCTCCCGGCGACGCTTCCATCCGTGGGAAGGCGGCGAGGGCCTGGTCTCGGCCCAGTGGGTCGTGACCCAACGGGAGGGCGCGAAGACGCTCCTGGCCAAGGGCCGCGCGGAGCTCGCCTGCGGGCTGCTCCAAATGGCCATGACCTATCCCCAGAACCTGGGCGAGGGCAAGCATCTGCTCACGCCCGAGAACGAGCTGCAGTGGCTGCTCGGGCAGTGCCGTCGCACACTGGCCGATGAGGCGGGCGCGATCGAGTGGTACCGGCGGGCTGCCGAGCCGCAGGGCGACCCCCGCGAGCCCGCCGGTGACGGGCCCTACTGGCAGGCGCTCGCGCTCCGGGCGCTCGGCGACGAGTCAGCGGCCGGTGCGAGGCTGGCGGCTCTGGCCGATGCTGCCGAGGCATCGGCCCACGCGCAGGAGCAGATCCCCTACTTCGCGACGTCGCTCCCGACCCTGCTGCTGTTCGACGATGATCTCACGGAGCGCGCCCGCCAGGGATCCCTCTACCTCGCCGGCCTGGCGCTGCTCGGCCGCGGGCAGACGCGGGCTGCGCGTGCGCGCTTCGAGCGTCTGCTCGCGATGAGACCGGACCACCTCGGCGCCAGCCTGCGCCTGGCGGGACGATAGCGCCGAGCCTAGGTCCCCGCGTGCTCCGAGACGGCCGCGGCGACGCGGCGGGCTCGCGCGGTCACGCCCTCCGGGTCAGCGTCGCCGATGAGCCAGCTGCCGACCCCGATGGCCACCGCGCCGGCCGCGATCCACTCGGCAGCGGTCTCTGCCGAGACACCACCGGTGGGTACGAACTCGATGCCGGGGAACGGCCCCGCCAGCTGCCTGAGGTAGCCCGGGCCGACGGCCGCGGCCGGGAACAGTTTGACCGCGCTGGCGCCGGCGTCCCAGGCGGCCAGGATCTCGGTCGGGGATAGCGCACCCGGGAAGCAGGGCACGCCCCTGGCGGCACACCACGTGACGAGCTCGGCGTCGGTGTGGGGCGAGACGATGAAGCTGGCGCCCGCATCGACGGCACGCTCGGCAGAGCTGATGGAGAGGACGGTCCCGGCCCCGACCACGACGCCCAGGTCGGGCGCACGCGCGGCCAGCACCTCGATGGCGGCCAGCGCTTCCGCCTCGGGCGCATTCAGCGTCAGCTCCATGGCCGGGACGCCACCGACCGCTAGCGCCTCGCCGATGCGTGGGCCTCGTTCAGCCGGGAGACCGCGACCGATGGCGATGACCCGGCTGTCGCGAATGAGCTGTGGCATGGCTGGTCGATGGGCCATGGGTGGATCTCCTCACGGTGTTCAGGCGAGCCTATCGGCAGACGAGACTGCCTGCAGCGGCCGGGCGTGGCACCATTCGGCCTGGCCTGCTGCGCCGCCGACCGCTTCCCGCTCAGCTCCGGAGGACGATGTGACCTACCGCACCCTGCCCGCCGCGCAGGTGCTCTACGAGCACGATGCCTTCGTCGGCGAAGGGCCGGTGTGGGATCCGCGCGTGGGCCGGCTCGTGTGGGTCGACATCCCCAACAACCACCTCTTCACCACCGACCCCGCCACGGGCGCGACCACGCGCCGGGAGCTGGACCGATCGGTGGGAGTGGTGCTGCCGCGTGCCTCCGGCGGCTACGTGGCGGCCCTCCAGGACGGCTTCTACGCGCTGCCCGAGGATGGCGAACCGGAGCTCATCGCGGCCGTGGAGGCCGACAACCCGGTCACCCGCCTCAACGATGGCGAGATCGATCCGCAGGGCCGCTTCTGGGCCGGGACCATGGGCTGGGAGGCCGAGCCCGAGGCAGGCGCGCTCTACCGGCTCGACCCCGACGGCACGGTCACGCGCATGCTGGACGGCATCTCCATCAGCAACGGCCTGGGCTGGAGCCCCGACGGGGCTACGATGTACTACGTGGACACGCCCACGCTGCGCGTCGATCGCTTCGACTTCGACGCGGCCACGGGCGACATCGCGAACCGCCGCGAGTTCGTCACCATCCGGCATGGTGGCGGGCGGCCCGACGGGCTGACCGTCGACAGCGAAGGCGCCGTGTGGGTGGCTACCTGGCCCGGCTACGGCGTGCACCGCTACCTGCCCGACGGCACGCTCGATGCCGTCATCCCGCTGCCCGTCTCCAACGTCTCCAGTATCGAGCTGGGTGGGCCGGATGTGCGCGACGCCTTCATCACCACCGCCTGGGAGCTGCTCTCCGAAGCGGAGCACGCGGCACAGCCGCTGGCCGGTTCGCTCTTCCACACACGCGTAGAGGTGCCGGGCCGGCCGCGCGTGCCGTTCGCCGGCTAGGGTGACAGCGCGTCCGGCCCGCGCACGCGGATCTCGATCATCTCCGGCCAGTTCTTGCCCGTCACCAGGAAGGTGTCGGCCTCGGCGTCATAGGCGATGCCGTTGAGCACGGCACCTGCGTCGGCCTGCGCCGGATGAGGCTCGATGATCCCGCTCAGGTCGAGCCGCCCGGTGACCTGTCCGCTGGCCGGGTCGATGCGCACGATGGTGTCGGTCCTCCACACGTTGGCCCAGACGGCATCGCCGACGCACTCGAGCTCGTTGATGTCCTCCAGCGGCCCCCCATCGAGGGTCACGCGAACATGGCCCAGCGCCTCGAAGGTCTCTGCGTGGCGGAAGGTCAATCGCTCGCTGCCATCGCTCATCACCAGCCGCTGACCATCGTGGCACAGCCCCCAGCCTTCACCCTCGTAGGTGTGGAGGGTGAGCGCATCGAAGCCGTCCTTGTCCCAGCGCACCGCGACGCCGGCCTTCCAGGTCAACTGGACGAGCTCGTCACCCACCAGCGCCAGCCCCTCACCGCGCCACGCCGCAGGAAGCCGGGCACTACGCACGACCGTTCCGCTCCGTGGCCCCACCTCCCGCAGGTCGGCGTCTCCGTAGAGGACCGATTCGAAGAGCCGGCCCTCATCGTCGAAGACCAACCCCTGCGTGAAGGCAGCGGTGTCGTGCGGCCGGCGTGACACCACGTCCCACTCGAGGGCGGGGGCAGGAGCGGGAGCGGCAGGAGCGGCTGCGAGGATGGCCGCGAGCATCGTCACCGTGATGAACACCTGTCGCAGTCTGACGCGATCGGGCGGCGAGGCAGCGAAAGGCGCCGGGCCGCTCGCCTGCCTGAGCGGGATCCGGCGCTAACCGGAAGGCTAGGCGCGCGAGCCCTTGATGGGCATCGTCATGTCAGCGCCGTCCGCGGTAGGCCGTCGGTAGGGGGACCACCACCATGGACCGGCCCACTCGGGCGGCAACCATCACGCACCACCTATCCTCGTCGCCGCAGCAGCGAGTACCCCCGCAGACCATACTTGAGTGCAAGCCGCCGGCTGGGCCATACTGCCGCGGCAGCACGCCACCGATAGTCCCGTGCCGGAGGAGTACGGGCTGGGCTGTCGCGGCGAGGTTCGAACGCGCTAGAGTCACGCACACGCCTGTCACGTAGGAGGAGAGACTTCCATGTCCGGACCGAAGAAAGAGACCCCCAAGAAGGCATCTGCCGAGAAGCCGAAGGAACAGTCGAGCCAGTCGACCGAGCCGACCGAGCCGACCGAGCCGACCGGTCCGTCGCAGACGCAGCAGGCCACTGCTGCTGCGAGTGCCGCGATCACCGATGTCCGCAGCAAGCTGATCCACGGCGAACAGTTCATGCTCGGCGCGGCGCTCGTCATCGTCGTCGTCTCCTACTTCATCTTCGACTTCCTGCTGGAGAACCCGGTCGTCGGCGACTTCTCGGTCCTCCTGTCCGTGCTGACCGTGCTGGCCATCTGGGTCCATCGCTGGGGTCACTACGACTTCGGCAACGGCTATCGCATCCTCATCGGCGCACTCGGCGTTTCGCTGGCCATCCTGGCGCTCATGAACCTGCTGGCCTGGGCACGCCTGGGCGGACCGTCCGACGACTTCCTGCATCTGCTCGGCCGCCTGACCTACTGGGCCGCGGGCGTGGCCGCCTTCGTCGGCGCCTGGCAGGTCTTCCGCACCCGCGAGAGCTGACGGGCTCACACCCCGGCCGCCCGAGGCGGTCGACCGACTTATCCACGACCGGGTCGCATAACCAGCGGCCCGGTCTTCGGTATTGTGGATAAGTCGGCCATATCCTCGTGATATCGAGGCAGCGTTATTGCTGACGCCCTGTTACGCTAACCGTCGTTAGCCCACGCCAACGAGGCTCGTCCAACCAAAGACCCGCCGTCCCAGCGGCAGGGCCCCTGATCGGCACGTCCACCGTGGCCGCCCGATCGCTCGAGTCCGCCCGTCATCCCCAGGTGCCAGGGCGACTCCTCTACCGTCCCGGCACGCCGAGTGCGCGCCGGTGACGTACGGTCCGCGACCCAGACCCGGACCGTCCCCCCTTCCCGTCCTGTCCAGAGCGGCACCACCGTCCGCGTCCGCCCCAGCGCTCGCGTGCGGACCAGGAGGCAGCTGTTGCCCGATCCATCGACCCACGCCGCGCACGCGCTCGATCCCGATCGCCGGCCGCGCGGCGCCGTGCTCATGGTGCGCCTTGCCGTGGGCGCGCTCTTCGTCCTCTCGGCGCTGCTGGTACCCCAGGTGACCGACCCGCCGCCGACCGCCGCGGGGTCGTCGTGCACCGGCTGGACGAGCCAGGCCGTGCCGCCCGCTTCCATCCGCGTCCTGCGCACCCGCACCGGAAGGGTCGAGACCGTGCCCTTCCGCAAGTACGTGGCGCGCGTCATGGCCTCCGGTGAGTGGCCCAGCCGTCTCAAGATGGCCACGCTGGAGGCAGGCGCCCTGGCCAGCAAGCAGTACGCCTGGTACTACGCCATGAAGGGCAACCATCGCGCCGACTACATCCGTGGCGGCAAGTGCTACGACGTCCGGGACGACACCCGCGATCAGCTCTACCGGCACTACGCCAGCCCGACCGATCGTCAGTGGAAGGCCCTGGACAAGACGTGGGGCCTGACCCTGCGCAAGAACGGCCGCTTCTTCCTCACCGGCTACCGTGCCGGCTCGAGCGGGACCTGCGGCGCCGACGCCAACGGCTGGAAGCTCTACGCCAGGAGCGTGGAGGCGTGCGCCCGCCAGGGCTGGAGCTACGCCCGCATCCTCAGGAAGTACCTCAGTCCCAGGCTCGACTTCGTCTGGTCCGACAAGATCGGTCCGGTCGTGTCCAGCCCCAAGGTGCGGCTGAAGGGCGGGAACACCGTGGCCACCGGTGCGGCCACGGTCTCCTGGCGACCGGTCCCAGCCAAGGCAGACGTGGTGCGCTACAAGGTCCAGCGCAAGGCCCGCGGCGGGGTCTGGAAGGCAGTGGAGCTGCCCAGCCCCAGCGCTCGCAGCGTGGACTCATATCTCAAGGTCGATACCACGACGCGCTTCCGGGTCAGGGCCCAGGACTCCAAGGGCAACTGGGGCCGGTGGGCCTACGGCGACGGCCGCCGCGCCGCCGTGCGCGGCCCGGCGGGTACGACCATCGCCGGTGTCGTGGGCACGGCGACGGTGACGACACAGCGCGTGAAGAACCGCTTCACCGGCCGCTCGGTCGCAGTCGTGGCCCGCACCGGACCCGGCATGGGCACCATCAAGGTCTTCATCAACGGCAAACGCCTGGCCACGGTCGACCTCGAGAACATGGCGCCCAACCGGCGCAAGCTGGTGTGGGCCAAGAACTTCAAGCGCTCGGGTCCGCGCACCGTCGCGGTCAAGCCCATCGGCGAGCGCGAGCGCGTCGACTTCATGGGCTTCTACGTCCTGCGCTAGGGCGACTCCGGCGCCCGTCGGACAGGACCTTCGGGCGAGGGACGCAGGGCTACCGGCGGGACATGGTCGGGCCACCATGCACAGGCCTGCCCGCCACGTCCGCCCATGCCTGCTTTTCCCTGAAGCCACGGCTTTCGTGCGCTCGTGCTCGTGGGCGCGACCTGCTGAGTGACCGACGCCGACATCGCAGCCGCACGAGCGCTTGATGCGGCGGTGTACGCTCCCTCGATCCGATCGGAGCAGCATCGCTGGAGGTCCGCGTATGTCTCGAGTCGTCCGTGGCGCCCTGGTCCAGGCCACCTGGACCGGCGACAAGGAGTCGATGATCCAGAAGCACGAGCAGCACGCCCACGAGGCGGCCAGGCAGGGTGCCCAGTTCATCCTCTTCCAGGAGCTCTTCTACGGGCCCTACTTCTGCCAGGTGCAGGACACCAAGTACTACGAGTACACCGAGCTCATCCCCGACGGACCGACCACCGCCCGCATGCAGGACCTGGCCAAGCAGACCGGCATGGTCATCTGTGCCCCGATGTACGAAGAGGACGAGAAGGCCTCCGGCATCTACTACAACACCTCGGCCCTCATCGACGCCGACGGCACATACCTGGGCAAGTATCGCAAGACGCACATCCCACACGTGCAGGGCTTCTGGGAGAAGTTCTACTTCCGGCCCGGCAACATGGGCTACCCGGTCTTCGAGACCGACATCGCCAAGTTCGGCATGTACATCTGCTACGACCGGCACTTCCCGGAAGGCGCGCGAGCGCTGGGCCTCAACGGGGCCGAGATCGTGCTCATCCCCAGCGCCACCTCGCGCGGGCTGTCCGAGTACCTGTGGCACATCGAGCAGCGTTCGCATGCGGTGGCCAACGGCTACTTCGTGGGCACCATCAACCGCGTGGGCATCGAGCCCCTGGGCGAAGACGACTTCTACGGCCAGTCCTACTTCTGCGACCCGCGAGGCCAGTACCTGGGCGAGATGGGCCACACCCACGAGGAGGAGCTCATCGTGCGCGACCTCGATCTGGACATGGTCAAGCAGGTTCGCGATACGTGGCAGTTCTACCGTGACCGCCGACCCGACGCCTACGAGGACCTCGTCCGGCCATAGCGCGGAGAGCTCCCCCGCCGCTCCGCCGGGCCGGGAGCGCGCGCTCCTGGCGGGGTTCGGGCTGGCGATCCTGGGCCTGCTCTGGCTGGCGCTCGGCTTCGTCTCCTTCCCCGGTGGCGAAGGCTGGGGCTACGACTACCAGTCATACGTCAACGCCGCAGAGCGGCTGGGCGAGACCGGCACGCTCTATCCAGCCTGGGCCCTGGAGGGGCCGTACCGCACGGGCTCGATCTTCAACTACTACTACGCCCCTCCCCTGGGCATCGTCATCGGGCCGCTCGACGAGGTCGGCGGCGAGCTGGCGGTGGAGGCCTGGTTCCTGCTGCACGTCCTGGCCCTGATGGCCGCCTGCGCGCTGCTGCCGGTACCGCCCTGGGTGCGCCTGGCGACCTTCGGTGTCACGGCGCTCAGCTACGGCGCCACGCGTGATCTGGCCCTCGGCAACGTGAGCGTGCTGCTGCTGCTGCCGCTGGCCGCAGCCTGGCGCTGGCTCGACCGGCCCGCGGGCGCGGTGGCGCAGGCCGTGGCCATGTCGGTGCGTCCGATGCTCGGCGTGCTGCTCATCTGGCAGCTCCTCCGCCGCCGCTGGCGAGCCGTGGCCTGGACCATCGGCAGCGGCCTGGTGATCATCGCGCTCTCGCTGCCGTTCGTCGGCCTCGGTGGCTATGTCGACTATCTCACGGTGCTACGCAACCTCAGCGGGCTGAGCGGTGAGGCCAACAACCTCGACCTGAGCACGACGGTGCTGGCACTGGGCGCAGACCAGTCGCTCTCGGAGCTGGCGCTCCTGGTCAGCTATGCCCTGGGCATCGCTGCTATCGGCCTCAGCCTCCGGCGTGACCGCGAGGTCGGGTTCGTGGTGACCTCCACGGCCTCGCTCCTGCTCGTGCCACTGCTGTGGGACCACTACCTGGCGATGCTGGCGCTGCCGGCGGCGCTCCTGGCTGCCCGCGGCAGGCCCTGGGGGCTGGTCCTCCCGCTCCTCGCCTGGCTGCCGGCGCCCGCCCTGCCGTTCGTGGTGATCGCTGCCGTTTGGCTGCCCTTGCTGGTGCCGGAGCGTACGCCCGTGCCCGCCGACATCGGCACGCCGCGAGGCTCGATGCCTCAGGCCGACCTGCCCTCATGAGCCGTCCGCAGCTCGCGGCCGTAGCGCTGCTGCCCGGCGTCGACGTCCCCTGGGTATGGAGCTCCAGCGCCTGGTTCGCGTTGCTCGTTCTCGTGCCGCAAGGGGCGCGGTCGTGACCCTGTGGCGCGAGCGCCGGACGGAACTGCTGGTCAGCACCTTCGGCTTCGTCTTCGGGCTGGTCTGGCTGAGCGGCATCCTGCTCGTCTTCAGCCAGCGCGAGGTCGTCGACGGCGAGGTCGTCTACGTGCTGGGCGACCACTGGCGCTACGACATCGAGGCCTACGTGCGGGCCGCCGGACGGCTCGTCTCGGACGGCTCGCTCTACCTGCAGGAGCAGATCGAGGCGCCCTACCTGCCCGGTGGCAAGGACTACTACCACTACTCGCCACCGTTGGGCGTCGCTCTCGTACCGCTCTCCGGTCTGCCTGAGCACGATGTCTCGGTCCTGTGGTTCGTGCTCAAGTCGCTGGCCCTGCTGGCGGCCTGCCTGCTCATGCCGGTCAAGCTGCCCGTGCGCGCCCTCACCTTCGTGGGCGTGGCCGTCTCGTTCTGGGCCATGCGCGACCTCGTCCTGGGCAACGTGGGCGTGCTGCTGGTGCTGCCCATGGTGGTCGCCTGGCGCTGGCTCGATCGACCCCTCGGCTCCGTCGCCCTGGCCGCCACCATCTCCGTCCGCCCCAGCACCGGTGCGCTCCTCATCTGGCAGCTCCTGCGCCGCCGCTGGCGGGTCGCGGCCTGGACCATCGGCACGGGCATCGCCCTCATCGTCCTCAGCGCCGTGGTGGTGGGCCTCGACGGCTATCGCGACTACGTCAGCGTGCTGGGCAACATGGTCACGCCCGGCGCGGGCTCGGAGAACCGCGACCTGGGGGCCACCGCCGCGACGCTCGGGTTGGATGAGCGCTGGATCGACCTCGTGCGCCTGGGCAGCATCGCGCTCGGTGTCGCCCTCGTGCTCCTGGGCCTGCGCCGCGACAAGGAACTCGGCTTCATGATCACGCTCGCGGCGTCGATGCTCATGGTGCCGCTGATGTGGGAGTACTACCTCATCATGCTGGCCCTGCCGCTGGCCCTCCTGGCCGACCGCTGGCGCCCGCTCGTGCTGCTCATGCTGGTGCTTTCCTGGCTGCCCTCCGCGGTGGCCCCGGCCCTGCTGCTGCTGACGCTGCTGCTGCTCTTCGTGCTGCCCACGCGCCCGGCCGACGAGGCCTCCGAGCGGTCGGCGACCGCAGAGGGGCTTCCCGCGTAAGGCGCCGGGCGTGTAGTCTGCCCGGCCATGGACTTCGGATTCACCCTCAAGCCCGAGCACAGCATCGAGCGCACGGTCGCCCTCACCAAGCAGGCGGAAGCGGCCGGCTTCAGCTACGGCTGGCTGTTCGACTCCCACATCCTGTGGAAGGACGTCTACCCGCTGCTCACGCTGATGGCGGTCAACACCGAGCGCATGCGCCTGGGCACGTGCGTGACCAACCCCGCCACGCGCGACATCACGGTCACGGCCAGCGTGCTGGCCACGCTCGACGAGATCTCGGGCGGGCGCATGGACCTGGGCATCGGGCGCGGCGACAGCGCCCAGCGTGTGCTGGGCAAGGGCCCGGTCAAGACACGCGTGCTGGACAACGCGGTGCGCATCATCAAGGACCTCGTCGAGGGCCGGACCGCGACCTACATGGACACCGAGCTGGACCTGCCCTGGAGCCCGGGCGACGAGCTGCCCGTCTGGATCGCCGGCTACGGGCCCATGGTGCTGGGCATGACCGGCCGCACGGCCGATGGCGTCATCCTGCAGCTGGCCGACGTGGACCTGCTCAAGTGGATGATCGGCATCATGCGCGACGCAGCGGCAGAGGTCGGACGCGACCCGTCGGTCATCAGGGTGCAGGCGGCAGCGCCGGCCCACGTCGGGCCGGTCGACGAGTGCCGCGAGCGGGTGCGCTGGTTCCCGGCCCTGGTGAGCAACCACGTCGTCGACCTGGTCAACAAGTACCCGCGCGAGCAGCTGCCCGAGTCGCTCACCACCTACGTCCGCGACCGCGAGGGCTACGACTACCGCCACCACGCCGAGGTCGGCTCGGACAACGCCGAGTTCGTGTCCGACGAGGTGGCCGACCGCTTCAGCATCGTGGGGCCGCCGGAAGAGCACCTGCGGCGGCTGGTCGAGCTGCACGAGGCCGGGGTCGATCAGTTCAACCTCTACCTCATGAACGGTGACGAAGAGGTCCAGCTGGAGGCCTACGGGCGCGACGTCATCCCGGCCTTCCGCGCCGCCGTGGGCGAGGCCTAGTCCCGCTCGTCGGCCGCGACTCGAGAGGGGCGCCGGAGCGCCACGCCCGGAAAAGCGGGGCCTGTGGCACCATCCGGGCGGATGACATCATCGAATCGACCCCCGAGCGGGAGCGGGCCCGGGCAGCCGTGGACGCCCGGCACGCCCGCCGCCGGGGTCAAGTGCCCCGCCTGCGGCCTGGCCAACGAGCCTGGGGCACGCACCTGTCGCAACTGCGGCCTGCCCATCGCCAGCTCGGAGGACCCGGTGCGCGGCGTGGCTCCGGGCCGCGTGGACCTGCCCAGGGTGCAGCGCTCCGGCATCTCGGCCACGGTCGGTTTCGTCATCGTCATCGCGCTCCTGCTGGTCGGCGGCACACTGGCCGTGTCCGGCGGTGGCGGCTTGCTCAGCGGCGGCGGCCGCTTCTTCGGTGCCGAGCCCAGTCCCTCGCCCACCCCGGCTACGGCGCAGGTGAACGGCGGCGAGGCGGTCGGCAACGGCGACATCTCGGACCCGGAGGAGGAGCCCACGCCCAAGCCCAAGGGCACCAAGTTCGACTACACCTGCGCCAACAACGCCATCAAGGACCTCAGCCGGGGCAAGTGGTTCCTCATCGACGTCCAGGCCGGACTGCGCACCGCCGATAACGGCGACCTCTACGACCAGGTCTACTGGCGCCTCTCGCGCACCAACAGCAAGCGGCAGAAGGACCCCACGACCGTCTCCATGATCTGGTCCACGCCCAAGGAGCTGCAGGAACGCTTCGACATCCCGCGCGTGGGCGGCGATCGCGCCATCCTCGTCACCTTCAGCGGGCCCGTCCAGCTCGACACCGACCAGACCATCGAGCGCGGGCAGTTCGAGGACGAGGGCATCGACCAGGTCCGCAACGTGCGCATGTTCGAGCGCAACGGCAAGGTGCGCACCGTCGT
>Ga0316198_10001347_pt1 | contig 14346 bp, 15 predicted proteins | sample OudBieAanoxic_MG_FD_204935 | JGI IMG/M metagenome (GOLD analysis project Ga0316198, IMG submission 204935) | Coastal sediment microbial communities from Oude Bieten Haven, Netherlands - site A anoxic | ecosystem: Environmental > Aquatic > Marine > Coastal > Sediment | place: Netherlands...
TGGATTATTACAACCATAACCTGGATACCTCGCCGGAGTTTTACGGCGAAATTATCAGTACGCGCAGCTACCAGGATCGCCTCGACACGATTCAACGCGTGCGTGATGCCGGTATTAACGTCTGCTGCGGCGGCATTGTCGGCATGGGGGAAACGCGCGCCGATCGGGTCTCGCTGATGCAGCAGCTGGCCGGACAGAAGCCGCACCCGGAGAGCGTGCCGGTCAACCTGCTGGTGCGGGTGGAAGGTACACCGCTCGCCGAACAGGCCGATCTGGATGCGTTTGAATTTGTGCGTACCATTGCCGTGGCTCGCATACTGATGCCGCAATCCCGCGTGCGTTTGTCGGCGGGTCGCGAACAGATGAATGATGAACTGCAGGCGCTGTGCTTCCTCGCCGGCGCCAACTCGATATTCTATGGGGAGAAATTACTCACCACCCCCAACCCGGAAGCCGATCGGGACCGGCGGTTGTTCGAACGCCTGGGACTGCGGCCTGCCTGAGGCTTCATGCAGAATCTCGCCGCGGCGCTTTTCGAGCGTAAACAGCACCAGCTTTATCGCACACGCCAGACCCTGGACGGTCCGCAGGATGTTGTTGTTCAAATCGACGGTCGAGAGTATCTGTCTTTTTGCAGCAATGATTACCTGGGTCTGGCCAATCACCCGCGGCTGATCGAGGCCTTCAAACAGGGTATCGAGCGTTTCGGTGTCGGCAGTGGCGCCGCACACCTGATTACCGGTCACAGCTATGCCCACCAGGTACTGGAGGAAGAACTGGCCGAGTTTGTCGGCCGGCCCAGGGTGTTGCTTTTTTCGACCGGTTACATGGCTAACCTGGGCGTCGTGTCTGCGTTGATGGGAAGAGGCGACAGTGTGTTTGAAGACCGTTTGAACCATGCCTCCCTGATTGATGCGGCGTTGTTGAGCGGTGCCCGGTTGATTCGTTTCGCGCATAAGGATAGTGAAAATCTGCACAGGAAAATGGCGCAGACAGGCACCGCTAAGCGTCTGATCGCCAGCGATGGTGTATTCAGCATGGACGGTGACTGTGCGCCGCTTGTCGATCTTGCCGATGTGGCGGCTGCTGTCGACGCCTGGTTGCTGATCGATGACGCGCACGGGCTTGGCGTGCTCGGCAAGCAAGGTTGTGGCTGGTGTGTGGATCAGCTTCCAGATGCGCCTGACAACACCATACTGATGGCAACCCTGGGTAAAGCCTTTGGTACCTTTGGGGCGTTTGTCGCGGGGTCTGATGAACTGATTGAAACGCTGATACAACAGGCGCGTACTTTTGTATATACCACCGCAGCTCCACCGGCGCTTGCCTGGGCAACACGAACCGCACTACGGCTGGTCCGGGAAGGTGACGACTTGCGAGAGAAACTGCGTGAGCTGGTCCGGTACTTTCGTAGCGGGGCGGCTGAACTTGGTCTGCCGTTGATGCCGTCTGAAACACCGATTCAGCCCTTGCTGGTCGGAGCAGCCGGTGCGGCACTGGAACTGAGCGAGGCCTTGCGTGAGCGAGGCGTTCTGGTAACCGCGATCAGGCCACCGACAGTTGCAAAAGGTGCTGCACGCCTGCGCATTACGCTTTCTGTCCGACACCAGCGGCTGCAGCTGGACCGCCTGCTGGAAACGCTGGCGTCCTGTTATGGTAAAGCATCCTGTGCTGCACGTTGATGTACAGGGTGATGGGCCTGACCTGGTTCTGCTGCATGGCTGGGGTATGCACAGTGGTATCTGGTCGAGCTGGGCAAGGCAGCTCGGCCAGTACTTTCGCATACACCTGGTCGACCTGCCGGGACACGGCGACAGTCCCTGCCAGTGGCAAGGCGGGCTGGACGATTGGGCGACAGCTGTGCGGGAGGTGGTGCCGGAGCAGGCCTGGTGGCTGGGTTGGTCGTTAGGTGGCCTGGTTTCGCTGGCGGCGGCGGGCACTCATCCGGGAACTATCCGTGGTCTGGCGCTGTTGGCGACAACGCCAAGATTTGTGGCCACCGCAGGCTGGCAACAGGCTGTGGATGAGCAGGTGTTTGATCGGTTCGCAAAACAACTGCAAGCGGATGTTGAACGGACCCTGCTGCGTTTCCTGTCCTTGCAGGTAAAAGGTGCTGAGCACAGTGGTGAAACCTTGCGCTGCCTGCGTTCCGAGTTGAGAAAAAAATCACAGCCGGATAGCGAGGCACTCAGCACCGGTCTCAGGTTCCTGCAGCAAGCCGATATGCGTCATGTGCTGGCAGCACACGAAATACCGCTGTTCTGGTTGCTGGGCGAGCGGGATGCGCTGGTACCCGCCGACGTGAGGCATGAATTCCCTGCTATTCAGTCATCGATGATTTCCGGCGCCGGTCATGCGCCGTTCCTGTCACACCCCGATCAGTGCACCGGGCAGCTGAAACACTGGTTGTTAAGCGGGAAAAGGTACAGGCATCATGCAGCCGGCTGACCAGGTTCCGGATAAAATGCTGGCGCGCCGCAGTTTTGAATCGGCCGCTGCAGCTTATGACCGGGCCGCTGCTCTGCAGCAGGAAGTCGGTAAACGCCTTTTGCAGCGCCTGGATCTGGTGAAAATGCAACCGAACCGTATTCTTGACCTGGGATCGGGTACCGGGCAGTGCATTCCCGATCTTTTCTCACGTTATAAAAAAGCACAGGTGGTGGCGCTGGATATCGCCTTGCCCATGCTGGAGCATGCACGCAAGCGCGGCCGCTGGTTGCGCAAGCCGCGTTGTGTCTGTGCCGACGCCGAAAGTCTGCCCTTTGCCGACAGCAGCTTCGATCTGGTATTTTCCAATCTCATGCTGCAATGGTGTGTAGAGCTGGAGGTGGTGTTCGCCGAGTTGCAGCGTGTGTTGCGGCCGGGGGGGTTACTGCTGTTTACCAGTTTTGGTCCCGACACCCTGGGCGAGTTGCGCGGCAGCTGGCAGCAGGTGGACGGTTATAGTCATGTTAATGCTTTTCTGGATATGCATGATGTCGGTGATGCCCTGGTGCGTACGCGCTTTGCAGATCCCGTGATGGATGTGGAGCGGCTCACGGTAACTTATCCGGATGTCTGGAAACTCATGCGTGAACTCAAGCAGATCGGTGCACACAATGTAACCGCAGGAAGGCCTCGTGGCCTGACGGGTAAAACACGCATGCAGCATCTCGTTGGAGCGTATGAACAATATCGCAGTAACGGTGTGTTGCCTGCCAGTTATGAAATCGTTAACGGGCACGCCTGGTCGACCAGCAGTGAGTGCGGGATTTCACTGGAAAGCATAAAAAGATGAAGAACCACGGATACTTTGTGGCTGGTACTGACACGGGCGTCGGTAAGACTTGCGTCAGTCTGGGATTGATGCGGGCGTTGCAGCGGCGGGGTCACGTTGTGGTGGGTATGAAGCCGGTGGCGAGCGGCTGTAGCCAGACCTGCTGGGGGCTGGTCAGTGAGGACGCCCGTCAGTTGCAGGCTTGTGCATCTTTTAATGTGCCGTATCAATATGTTAATCCCTACGCCTTTGAGGCTGCCGTGGCGCCGCATCTGGTGGCGCAGTGCGATGGCGTGCACATAGAGATTCCGGTCATTAAGAATGCATGCCAGGAACTGACCACCGAGGCCGACCGCGTGGTGGTGGAAGGTATCGGCGGCTGGCTGGTGCCGATCAACGACAATCAGACCATGGCAGATGTGGCGCTTGCCCTCGACTTGCCCGTGATCATGGTGGTGGCGATTCGTCTGGGTTGCCTGAACCAGGCGCTGCTCACGGCGGCGGCCATCCACAGCTCAGGATTGCCACTTGTAGGGTGGATCGCCAATCGCATCGATCCGGCTTGTGAGCAGCAGGATGGCAATATCACGACACTGACACAACGCTTGCCGGCACCCTTGCTGGCCGATTTCGCTTACTCGGATAATGCCGTCCGGCTGGAGGAGCTGGCCGGGCGAATTAATCTGGATTTACTGCCGGCTGCTTAGGGGCCTGTTAACACATTGTCGGCATCTGTTTGCACCAGCAGCAAAAAACAATAAATAAGTTAATTATAATATAATTAATAATACTCTTCTGTCATAACTAGATTTTATATCCATACTTTTTAAATTTTTTTGTAACGCTTTTAAACGTTGCTGTAGCATGCGCTACTCTCCGGGGCTGAGATTTCCGTCAAAAGCCCACGTCACAAAAAGAGATAACGCCTTGGTCGCACGGCAGGTTGATAATTTTCAGGGCTCCAGCCGGTTTCTGATTCGGCCGAACCGTTCGCTTCCCTGGCGGGGCGTCGTGCGCTTTTATATAGGTATGGTGATGGTGTCTTTCGGCATTGCCATCGCTTTTGCACTCAAGGGGGCGTGGCTGATTTTGCCGTTTGCCGGTCTCGAGATGCTGGTTTTAGGCGCGGCTTTGTACGTAGTTGCGCGTCGTGGTTGCTGTTGGCAGGTGGTATCGATTCACGGCGACCATATCGAGGTTGTCGACCATGATTCGAAGAGCAAACGGCAGCAAACATTTATACGCGCCTGGGCACAGGTAAAGCTGGAGCAGGCGCGGATCAACGGCTATCCATCAAGGCTGACCATCCGCTCGCATGGCAGGGCTATTGAAATCGGAGGATACCTGGCCGATGAGGAAAAGCAGCAGTTGGCGCTTGAGTTGCGCCAGGCGATGCGCCCGTCGAGTTTTACCGGCCTGGGGTCAATGTCATACCAGGACGCTGTTATTTAATTGTTTTAAATAAAGAATCACGCATTTTGGAGTTGGAAGGAGAAATATTGGCATGTTGCTATCAAAAGTGAAACAAACGCTGACTGCGCTTGCAGGCTCGGCGTTGCTGGTTTGTTCAGGAGGGGTGTCAGCCGACTACGGCTTGAACCTGCCCCGCGGTGTTACATCGATCAGTAAGGAAGCCTACGACCTGCATATGCTGATTATGTGGATCTGTGTGGCTATCGGTGTCGTGGTGTTCGGCGCCATATTCATTTCCATACTAAAACACCGCAAATCGAAAGGTGCCAAGCCGGCAACGTTTCACGAGAGCACCACTGTAGAAATTATCTGGACCATAGTGCCGTTTTTGATTTTGATCGGTATGGCGATTCCTGCGACCAAGGCTCTGGTCGCCATGGAAGATACCAGTAACCCCGATCTCAGTATCAAGGTGACGGGGTACCAGTGGAAATGGGGTTACGATTACATGGATGAAGGTGTCAGCTTCATCAGTTCCCTGTCCACACCAAAAGATCAGATTCTCAACGAGCAGGAAAAAGGCCAAAACTACCTGCTGGAAGTCGATAATCCGCTGGTCGTCCCGGTGAACAAGAAAGTGCGTCTGCTGCTCACGGCCAACGACGTCATCCATTCCTGGTGGGTGCCCGATCTGGGTATGAAAAAGGATGCCATACCGGGATTCGTCAACGAAATGTGGTTCAGGGTTGACGAGGAAGGGACTTACCGGGGTCAATGTGCTGAACTCTGTGGTAAGGATCACGGTTTCATGCCGATTGTCGTCGTTGCCAAGAACGATGAGGATTATCAACAATGGGTGACGGCACAGAAAACAGCGATGGATGCCGATGCCGCCGCTGCAGGTCGTGATTGGAACATGGCCGATTTGATGGAGCGTGGCGAGAAAGTCTACAACACCAGTTGCGCAGCCTGTCACCAGGCCAACGGCGAGGGCATTCCCGGCGCGTTTCCGGGGCTAAAGGGCAGTGCAGTCGCGACCGGTCCCATACCTGCTCATATCGACATCATTATCAATGGCAAGTCCGGGACAGCGATGGCTGCCTTCGGTGGTCAGCTCAATGATATTGATATTGCTGCAGTCGTTACCTACGAACGTAACGCCTGGGATAACAACACGGGTGATCTGGTTCAACCTTCAGAAGTCAAGGCAGCCCGCTAAGGGCCGTGGAGGATCTATTCAAATGAGTACTGCTACTACACACGATACACATCACGAAGATCATCCCAGTGGTTTGCTGCGCTGGGTTTTCACTACTAATCACAAGGATATCGGCACGCTTTACCTGATATTCGCGCTTATCATGCTGTTCGTCGGCGGCGCCATGGCCATGGTCATACGTGCCGAGTTATTCCAGCCCGGGCTGCAGTTTGTGGAGCCGCAGTTCTTCAACTCCATGACCACCATGCATGCGCTGATCATGGTGTTCGGCGCCATCATGCCGGCGTTTGTCGGGTTGGCTAACTGGCTGATCCCGATGATGATCGGGGCACCGGACATGGCCTTGCCGCGCATGAATAACTGGAGTTTCTGGATCCTGCCGTTTGCCGGCGTCATGCTGGTCAGCACGCTGTTCATGGAGGGCGGGGCACCGGCGGGTGGCTGGACCATGTACCCACCGCTGGTTCTTCAGACCGGTGACGCATTTCCTTTCCTGATCTTCTCGGTTCATCTGCTGGGTATTTCATCCATCATGGGGGCGATCAACGTTATCGTCACCATCGTCAACATGCGGGCTCCCGGTATGACGATGATGAAGATGCCGCTGTTTGTCTGGACCTGGCTGATTACCGCCTACCTGCTGATTGCCGTTATGCCGGTGTTTGCCGGCGCGGTGACCATGTTGTTAACCGACCAGTTCTTCGGCACCTCGTTCTTTAACGCCGCCGGTGGCGGTGACCCCGTCATGTTCCAGCATATTTTCTGGTTCTTCGGGCATCCCGAGGTGTATATTATGATCCTGCCGGCGTTCGGTGTGGTCTCACAGATCATCCCGACCTTCGCCCGCAAGAGGCTGTTCGGTTACAGTTCCATGGTTTATGCCACCGCATCGATCGCATTCCTGTCTTTTATTGTATGGGCGCACCACATGTTTACTGTCGGCATGCCGTTGACGGGTGAGCTGTTTTTCATGTACGCAACCATGCTGATTGCCGTTCCGACCGGTGTGAAGGTGTTCAACTGGGTGTCGACCATGTGGAAGGGTTCCATGACCTTTGAAACGCCGATGTTGTTCTCCCTCGGTTTCGTTGTCCTGTTCACCATTGGCGGTTTCTCCGGCTTGATGCTGGCGATTACGCCGATTGATTTCCAGTATCACGATACCTATTTCGTCGTCGCACACTTCCACTATGTGCTGGTGACAGGATCGCTGTTCTCACTGTTTGCCGCGGCCTACTACTGGCTGCCGAAGTGGACCGGCAACATGTATGATGAGAAACTGGGTAAGCTGCACTTCTGGCTTTCGACCATATTCGTCAACGTCCTGTTTTTCCCGCAGCATTTCCTCGGTCTGGCCGGTATGCCTCGGCGCATTCCGGATTACTCGGTGCAGTTCACTGAGTTCAACCAGATCTCCAGTCTCGGTGGATTTGCTTTTGGTCTCACGCAGCTTTTGTTCGTATACATTGTGATCAAGACGGTTCGTGGCGGCCAGAAGGCCGACGACAGGGTATGGGAAGGAGCGGAAGGGCTGGAATGGACGCTACCTTCGCCTCCTCCATACCACAGCTTTGAAACCGCACCGGAGGTTAAATAATCCGCTTGCAGGGGCGCTGTGGATAACGGCGCCCCGCTTTACGGTGATAAAGCGTATGGATCCAATTTCTGAACAGAAGCGGGCGAATATCAGGTTGGCCTTGTTGCTGGCGGCTGTGGCCGTTGGAGTACTGGTTGCGTTCATCTGGTCGACTGCTGTTGATGGGGGATCACTGTGACAAGCGGCACTCGTTCACACTTGAAGGTTTTGAAGCGCTTGCTGCTGGTTGCGGTCGGCATGTTTGGTTTCGGGTTCGCAATGGTGCCGTTGTACGACGTTTTTTGCGATCTTACCGGCCTCAATGGCAAGACCGGGGGACGGGCGGCCGTTGCCAGTATTGAGCCGCAGTTGGACAGGACCGTGATGGTGGAGTTCATCGCCAGCGTGAATCAGTCGATGCCCTGGGACTTTCAGCCGAAGGTGATACGCATGGAAGTGCACCCGGGCCAGATGTATCGCACCAGCTACTATGCGCGAAACCGCACCGATCACGCGATGGTCGGACAGGCTATTCCCAGTGTGGCGCCGGGTGTTGCAGCGCCGCATTTTAAAAAGACCGAATGCTTCTGTTTTACGGAGCAGGAGTTTGCGGCCGGGGAAGGGCGGGATATGCCCTTGCTGTTTATGGTGGATCCGGAGCTGCCCGACGACGTCGGGGTGGTGACCTTGTCGTACACTTTCTTCGACAAGCAGAAAGCGATCAATTGAAGCAAGATTAAAATCAAATGAGGATGGAAGGATGAGTACTACAAACGGCAGCTATTACATCCCGCATGGCAGTCACTGGCCGATTATCGGTTCGATCGGCCTGTTCGTCATGTTGCAGGGATTCGGTAATTACCTGAACGGTTCCGGGTTTGGCAGCACGGTGATGCTGGCGGGCTTCTTAATACTACTTTTCATGGTATTCGGCTGGTTCCGGACCGTCATCAACGAAAGCGAAGCCGGCACCTACAACATGCAGGTGGACAAGTCCTTCCGCTGGGGGATGAGCTGGTTCATTTTTTCGGAAGTCATGTTCTTCGCGGCTTTCTTCGGGGCGCTCTGGTACGCACGGGTTCTTTCCGTACCGTGGTTGGGGGGCGCCGATCCCAGTACCAATGAGCTACTGTGGAGTGGTTGGGAAGCCGTATGGCCAACCAACGGACCTGGAAATGTCGGTGGCGAATTCACCCTGCTGGATCCCTGGAAGATTCCGGCGTTGAATACCCTGTTACTGCTGTCCAGTGGTGTCACCATCACCTTTGCCCACTGGGCCCTGAAAAAGCAGCAGCGTGGTCCACTGGTGTTGTGGATGCTGGCAACGGTAGCGCTGGGTGCGACGTTCCTGGGTTTTCAGGTATTCGAGTACGGTCAGGCTTATAGCGAGCATCACAATCTGACACTGGGATCCGGTATCTATGGTTCGACGTTTTTCATGTTAACGGGGTTCCACGGTCTGCACGTGACGCTGGGCACGATCATGCTGATCGTGATTACCCTGCGTTGCATGAAGGGCCACTTTACGCCGGAACGCCATTTCGGGTTCGAGGCTGTTGCCTGGTACTGGCACTTTGTTGACGTGGTCTGGTTAGGCCTGTTTATCTTTGTTTATCTGCTGTAGCAGAGACGACAGAGCAGGAAAAAAGCGCCGCATTCGCGGCGTTTTTTTATTCCACCGGCTGTGCGGGTTGGGTTGCCGGGTGACCGGTCGGATATATGCCGTGCGGTTTGATATGTCCGGTGAAAATACCGAGCATCAGCAGGCCGAACAACAGCACCGACAGGCTGATTCGAACCGTCAAGGCCCTGGCCGTACGCTCACTCTGGCCTTTGTCCTTAACCAGAAACACCATACCGCTGGCGAGACTGGCTATGATCGCAATAAGCGCCACAACAATAAGTATCTTGATCATTATTTATAGTATCCCTTGAAGGGGTACTAGCCTCGGCTGCCTATTAGAATAACTGAGTATAGGGTAAGGAGAATTCGCTTGCGAGCGTTACAGCCTCTGAGTAATCTCACCACATGCGTTTCGGTAAGCTGGATTTCAGACCCGGCCTGTGGCCGAGCCTTATTACCATTGTGCTTTTGGGGGTATTGGCCTCGCTGGGTTTCTGGCAACTGGACAGAGCGCAACAGAAACGCGATCTGCTTGCTGGCTACAATGTCAATCCGAATGCCACGGTTGTTCAGCTTGAGCCAGACCTGCAATCAACCACCGGCATGCAGTTTCAGTTTGCCTCGGCGGTTGGCTACTATGACGACAAACACCAGTTTCTATTGGATAACCGCACTTATCAGGGGCGAGCGGGGTATCATGTGCTGACCCCGTTCAAATTGCGTGAATCGAAGGTGGCGGTGCTGGTGAACCGGGGCTGGATTCCCATGGGTGGCAGCCGGGCTGAATTACCGGATCCTGGCGTCGCCGGTGACCGGCGGTCGATCGAGGGGCGTATCAAGCAGCCATCGGCTGACAGTTTTATGCTCGGCGACGAACAGCCGCGGCAGCGCTGGCCCTATCGCATACAGCGCATTGACACCGGAAGGCTGGCCACGGAATTGGGGTATCCCCTGTTGCCCGTCATCCTGATGCTCGACGGCGAGCAGCCGGATGGTTTTGTCAGGGACTGGAATCCCTTACCGTCCGGGCCTGAGCGCAATGTCGGCTATGCGGTGCAATGGTTTGGTCTGGCTGCAGCCCTGCTGATTATTTATCTGGTGGTAAACACACGAAAGGCGCGTTGAACGAATGAATCCTGCTGATACAACATCGGGTTCACAAACCCGCAAGCGAATGTCCCTGGTGCTGCTGTTCGCCCTTTTTCTGGCGCCTTTGCTGCTTGCCATACTGCTGTTTTATATGTTTCCGGACTGGCGTCCAACCGGTACCAGCAATCACGGGCAACTGGTCGAACCGGTCCGGGAGTTGCCGCCCTTTCAAATGGAAACCCTTAGCGGCGAACAGATTGACGAAACCTTTCTGCGTGGAAAATGGACGCTGGTTTACCTGCTGCAAGGCGCCTGTGACAAACCCTGTGTGGCGCAGCTTTATAACATCCGCCAGGTGCGCCTGGCGCAAGGTAAGAATATCGATCGTCTGCAGCGCTTGTTAGTGTGGGAGAGTGGTGCCATTAGCCGCGAGGATCAGGTGGAGTTGCAGGAGCATTTCCCCGGCCAGGTCATTGTGCCGTTGACGGGACAGCAGGCGGTGGTTGAGGTGTTTTCGCTTGACGAGCAACAGCCTATGGCGGCGCGTCGAGTCTATCTGGTTGATCCGTTAGGAAATCTGATGATGCGCTATGAGCCGGACGACGAGCCCAAAGGCATGATCAAGGACCTGGAAAGGCTCTTAAAATATTCGGGATTAGGGTAGAATGCCCCGCATATCGCGGCGCTGGCTTGCGGTGACGGACAAACTGACGCGGATTAACGGTTGAAGCGAAGCAAGGCATGAGTTATTCGATGGCGGTCAATGTTGCAGGCCAGTGGCGCGATTATCTGGGTGTCTGCAAGCTCAAGGTTGTCGCCTTGATAGTCTTTACGGCCCTGGTAGGCATGTTCCTGGCCACACCGGGTATGGTGCCATGGTCGGCTCTCGTGTTTGGAACCCTGGGTATCGGGATGGCCGCTGCCTCGGCTGCTGCCATTAATCACGTTGTGGACCAATACGCCGATGCACAGATGGCGCGCACCCGCAATCGCCCGGTCGCCAGCGGGCACCTCACGGCACGTAGCTGCCTTACCTTTGCGCTGGCACTGGGCGGCCTGGCCATGTGGATACTGGTTCAGTTTGTCAATCCACTGACCGCTGTTCTGACCTTTGCATCCCTGATCGGTTATGCCGTGGTTTATACCCTCTATCTGAAGCGGGCAACGCCGCAGAATATTGTCATTGGGGGCGCCGCCGGTGCTGCTCCGCCGGTGCTGGGCTGGACGGCTGTTACCGGCACGGTCGATCCCAACGCACTGCTGTTGTTTCTGATTATCTTTGTCTGGACGCCACCGCATTTCTGGGCGCTGGCGATTCACCGTCGTGATGAATATGCCAAGGTCGATATCCCCATGCTACCCGTCACCCACGGTGTTAATTTTACCCGCCTGCAGGTTCTGCTCTATACGATTCTGCTGGTTGTGGTCACTGTTATGCCGTTTGCAACAGGTATGAGCGGGCTGTTGTATCTCGTCGGTGCCCTGGGCCTCGGCGCCGTTTTTCTCTATCACGCCTGGGCGTTGATGCAGGATGTCAGCGAAAGACAGGCCATGAAAACCTTTGGCTATTCCATCGTCTATCTGATGGCGCTGTTCGCCTTTCTACTGGTGGATCATTACGTACCCTATCTGATGATGCGCCTGGGCTGATCCGGGGCAAACACCGGGAACTTCGTCTTACCACCGGGTGTTCAAGCCGCTGCGTCATGACTTTAATGACAGACCGAGGCAGCTTGTGCGCCTTGTATCCATGACGTGGAGCTGATCTATGTCAAGGACCGGCGTTGGCGCCTGATCTACAATCCACCCCCAGTGACGATTTTTCATTACTTTTGAATTTGTTATGTTTTTCATATAACTACAGGACAGCGCACAGGGCGGTCTTAACTCCATGGATACATTGCTGGAACAATCACTATCTGCAGGCGAAATTGCCACTTGCGTCAAGGACTCAGAAAAGCGGGTTCTGAGTCAAAATGATTACTGCCGCAAGATATGCGGGGAGCGGCAAGGCGAGGTGTGTGAGACCGGGTGCATGGAATTGTACGCTCGGGACAACAGGCAGCAGTGGAAAGGCTGGGGCAGCCGTGTGTACAAAAACAGTATTCTTCACAGCAGCTTCTTCGATGTCACCCTGTTGTGCAGTGCGGGAAATATCATTACTTTTCTCCAGCCGCTCAAAGATAAATATGACATGGCGCTTGCCTATTACAGGAACAAGGGTCTGACCCGGCGCGAGACCGAAGTGGTCTCCCTGACCATCAGGGGTGTATCCAATCCTGAGATCTGCGAGCAACTGTCGATTTCCAGAGCGACACTGAGAACTCATCTCAACAACGTGTATCGCAAATTCCGCGATTTGGGGGAAGTGCCGGCGTTCATGCCGGCCAATCGAATCGTTGGTTGAACGCTAGCTCCGCACCCGCAAATGAATACTGCAGGGATTAATGGAAAGGGGATTTATTGATGAAACACTGCGTCTTTATTCACACCAACCACAAGCAGATTGTGGGTGCTTACGTTGCCGAGCACGCCTTGCGCAGATACTCGAGGCACAATGACAAATTTGACGTCAAATTAATCCAGCTCAAGGATCACGCCTTTTTCAACGCACGCGAGGGACAGCTTTACCTGCGTGACGGCATGAGGCGCCACTGGCTCAATAATGACCTTCAGTCCTTTACGCCACTACGCTTTATGCCGCCCGAACTGATGGGTTACGAAGGGCGCGCCGTTGTCATTGACCCGGATATCTTCGCCGTATCGGATGTGTGGGACCTGTTATCGCGCGATATGCAGGGCAAGGCCATTATGTGTCGTGCCCGCACCGGTACCAAGGGTAAATTCGACCGCTGCCTGGCCAGCAGTGCCATGTTGCTGGACAACGAAAAGCTGACGCACTGGAAGGTCGAGGACAACTTCAACGAAATGTTCGAAGGCAGGCGGGATTACATGAACTGGATCTGTCTGAAGACGGAGCCCCGCGAGTCTATCGCTTTGTTCGAGAACGAATGGAATGACTTCGACAGGCTCACAGCGAAGACCAGAATGCTGCATACCACCAAGCGCAAGACCCAGCCCTGGAAAACCGGCTTGCCGATCGATCACCGGCCGCGTGAAAAATTCCCTTACTTTCCACCGCTTGCCTGGGTGATGAAGGCGCGGCGGAAATGGTTCGGTGAGTATGCTTTTCTCGGTCATTACAAATCTCATCCAGATTCAAACCAGCAGCATCTGTTCTTTGGCCTGCTAAAGGAATGTATCGAAGAAGGTATCGTCAGCGAGGAAATGGTTCGTGAGCAGATGAACCAGAATCACGTGCGCCACGATGCCTTCGAGGTCCTGGACCACACACCACCGCTGGCACCGGCCTGATTTCGGGACACGCTGTGAATACATCCCTGTACGCTCGACTGCCGCGTCCATCGGCAATTGCTCCTGCATGGCGCTACCTTCGCCCATCCATGGGCTCGTGCGGCCGACGGTCCCGAAAGCTTATATCGGCTAACTTCCGTAATCATTAGTAACCGCTTGACTTTGCGGTCTCCCGACCGCGAATGTTGACACTGATAGACGAGTTTCCCAGTTGACTGACCCGAGTGCCCAAAAGGAATGTTTCCATTGCGGTTTGCCGGTACCGCCCGGTGCCGGCTACGCAGTAGAAATTGATGGTCAGCGACAGCCCATGTGTTGCCGCGGCTGCCAGGCAGTCGCCAGCGCCATTGTCGATGGTGGTCTGACAGACTTCTACCGTTATCGAACCGAAAAATCCCCGCAGGCGCAGGACCTGATTCCCGCACAACTCAATGAGTTTGAGCTGTACGACCGGGATGATCTGCAGAAAAGTTTTGTGCAGCAGGTCGGTGACGCACGCGAAGCATCTCTTATTCTGGAAGGTATAGTTTGCGCAGCCTGTGTGTGGCTGAACGAGCGGCATGTCCAGGCCTTACCCGGAGTGCTTGATTTTTCCGTTAACTATTCGAACCATCGTGCGCGGCTCCGTTGGGATAACCAGCGCATCAGCTTGAGTGAAATTCTTGACGCCATCAGCGCCATTGGCTATCACGCCCATCCTTTTGATCCCGGTCGCCAGGAAGAGCTTTACCGGCAGGAAAGGAAGAGCGCCCTGCGCCGTCTGGCAGTGGCCGGGCTGGGCATGATGCAGGTCA
>Ga0316198_10001349_pt1 | contig 14342 bp, 8 predicted proteins | sample OudBieAanoxic_MG_FD_204935 | JGI IMG/M metagenome (GOLD analysis project Ga0316198, IMG submission 204935) | Coastal sediment microbial communities from Oude Bieten Haven, Netherlands - site A anoxic | ecosystem: Environmental > Aquatic > Marine > Coastal > Sediment | place: Netherlands...
GCCCGCCCACCCCCACCCGTAATCCTCCCTGCCGCACCCTGCGCTTCGCTTGGGCTTGGCGGCGCTTCGCGCCGGGCTTCGCCCTTCGGGCTCGCGGCTGTCACTGACGCTGCCACTGACCCCGCCCCCTACCCCCGCGCCATCTCCCGCCGCAACACTTCCCCAGTGTGACTCCGCTTCCGCTTCGCAATCGTCTCCGGGGTTCCCTGCGCGACGACGCGCCCACCGTGCACGCCGCCTTCTGGGCCGAGGTCGACGATCCAGTCTGCGGCGAGCATCACGTCGGGGTGGTGCTCGATGACGGCAACGGTATCTCCTCGTTCCACCAGCCGGTCGAGCACGGTGAGGAGGCGGTCGACGTCGTCGCGGTGTAGGCCGGTCGTCGGCTCGTCCATCACGTAGAGAGTCGGCCCGGTATGCAGCCCCGCCGCCAGCTCGGAGACGAGCTTGATGCGCTGCGCCTCTCCGCCGCTGAGCGTGTTGGAGGCCTGGCCGAGGTGCAGGTAGCCGAGGCCGAGCTGGTCGAGAAGCTCGAGCGGCTCGCGAACCTTTCGAACAGGTGAGAAGACCTCGACCGCTTCGGCGACTTCGAGCTCGAGCAGCTCGCCGGCGTTGAGGCCTTGCCAACGTACCGAGAGTGTCTCCGGCGTGAAGCGCATCCCGTTGCAGGACTCGCATGGCACGTCGACGTTCGGGAGGAAGGCCATCTCCACGTGAATCGAGCCCTGCCCTTTGCACTCCGGACAGCGGCCTTCCTCGACGTTGAATGAGAAGCGGCTTGGGGTGTAGCCGCGCGCGCGCGCCTCGGCGGTTCCGGCTAGGAGCTCGCGCACGGTGCTCCAGATGCCGACATAGGTTGCCGGCACCGAGCGCGGCGTGCGTCCGATGGGGCTCTGGTCGATCTCGATTGCGCGCTTCAACGAAGCGAAGCCGGCGATCTTGCTGAAGTCCCCAGCGGGCAGATCATTGACCATGCCGACCGCTTCTCGGGTTGCGCGCAGCAAGACCTCGCGAATCAACGAGCTCTTGCCCGAACCGCTGACGCCCGTAACCGCGATGAAGCGTTCGAGCGGGAACCGCACGTCGACGTCTTGGATGTTGTGATGGTTTACCCCGCTGAGCTCCAACCAGGAAACATCGCGCGTCTGGCGGCGCTTGGCGGGCAGATGTGGAGGGCGTTCGAGGGCCGCTGCCGTGACCGAGCCCTTCATCTCTTTCAACGCGCCCTGGGAGAGAATGCGGCCGCCGTGTTTTCCGCCGCCCGGCCCAACGTCAATCACCGTGTCGGCCGCACGGATGGTGTCGGCGTCGTGCTCGACGACCAGCACCGAGTTGCCCCGGTCGACCAGTCCGCGAAGCGCGCCAAGCAGGCGTCCGGTGTCCCGTGGATGCAGGCCGATGGTGGGCTCGTCGAGCACATAGAGCACACCGGTGAGGCCGCTACCGAGTTGCGCCGCCAAGCGTACGCGTTGCATCTCGCCGCCGCTTAGCGTGTTTGCCGCGCGCCCGAGCCCCAGATAGCCGAGGCCGACCTCCTCGAGAAAGGAAAGCCGGCGCAGCGCCTCGTGCAGAGGCGTCTTCGCGATGGTGGCGTCGCGGCCCTCGAGCTCGATCTCTCGCAGGGTATCAATCACCTCGGAGACGCTCTGATCGAAGAGCGCGGTGATCGACATGTCGTCCACGGTGACCCCGCGCGCCAGCGGCGACAGGCGGGTCTGTTCACACTGATCGCAAAGAGTTGTTTCCACAGCTCGCTTGCGCCGGCGCCCGCGCCAGCTCTTCTTCGTGATCTCGCCCCGGCCCTCGCATGCAGGGCACTGGCCCTGCCTGGTGTTGAACGAGAAGAAACGTGGATCGAGCTCCGGATAGCCGACGCCGCAGCTCGGACAGGCACGCTTGCTAGAAAGCTGCATCTGCTCCTTGGCAGCGATCGCCCAGGCGGCGCCGTCGCCTACCTTCAGGGCCTTCTCGAGCAGCTCGAGCAAGTCCCGGCTCTTTGCCGGTGCGCGTCCAACGACCAGCTCCACGTCGTGCTCGGTATATCGGTCGAGCTTCATTCCCGGCTCGAGCCGCTGGATCTCGCCGTCGATGCGTGCCTCGGTGAAGCCGTCCTTCATCGCTTTTTTGAGCAGCTCTCGATGGATGCCCTTTCGGCCGCGCACGACCGGCGCGAGCAGCGTCACCTTCTTGGCACCGAAGCGCCGCCCTAGATCCCGAGTCAGTTGTGCAGCGGGCCTCGCCGCGATGGGCACCTTGCAGTCGACACAGTGAAGGACTCCAATGCGTGCCCAAATCAAGCGCAGGTAGTGCGAGACCTCGGTGACGGTGGCGACCGTGGAGTTGGCCCCGGCTCGGGTCATGCGCTGTTCGAGGGAGACGCTTGGGGGCACGCCGACGACTTGGTCGACCGCAGGCCGCGGGAGCTGGGGCATGTATTGACGGGCATAGGGCGAAAGCGTTTCGAGATAGCGGCGCTGCCCTTCGGCGAAGAGCACGTCGAAAGCCAAGGTGCTTTTCCCGCTGCCGCTCGGGCCCGTCAGCACGACCAGCTCGTCGCGCGGGATGTGAACGGTGACGTTCTTGAGGTTGTGCTCGCGCGCCCCGGCAATTCGAATCTCTCGAAGCGCTGTGCCCTGCGCCTTGCCCTTCTTGGTTCGGCCGACGGGCTTGGTCTTTGCTCCGCTCCCGAGCGTGCGAGCGAGGTACGGGGCCGTCAGTGACGACTTCTTCTTCGCCACCTGCTCAGGGGTGCCGCTTGCGACGAGCTTGCCGCCTTCGCTGCCGGCCCCCGGCCCGAGGTCGATGACGTGGTCCGCATGGGCGGCCACCTGCATGTCGTGCTCGACGACGACGACTGTGTCGCCTCGCTCGACCAGGTCGTCGAGCACCTTCATGAGCGGCTCGACGTCGTTGGCGTGAAGCCCGGCCGTCGGCTCGTCGAACACCAGAAGCGAGCCGGGTGCGGCACGAAGGAGCGCTTCGGCCAGCTTGAGGCGTTGCGCCTCTCCGCCTGACAGGGTGTTGAGCGGCTGGCCTAAGCGCAGGTACCCTAGCCCCACATCCAACATCGGCCGAAGCGCTCGGGTGGTCAGGGCGTCCTCGGCGAAGCGCTCGCTTGCCTGACGGGCGGTTAGCTCCAGGACCTCGGCGATGTCGAGTCCCATATACCGGACATCGAGAACCGGACCGACGAAGCGGCGCCCCTGGCACTCCGGACAGCTAAACACCACATCGGCCAAGAACTGCATCTCGACCGTCTCGGCCCCGTCGCCGCGGCAGGCCTCGCAGCGTCCTCCTGTGACGTTGAAGGAGAAGAACCCAGGCTTGTACCCGCGCTCTTTGGCCAGGGGCTGCTGGGTAAAGCGCTTTCGAAACACCTCCCAAATCTTCAAATATGTCGCCGCGTTGCCCCTCGAAGTTCGGCCGAGCGGAGCTTGATCCACGCCGACGACGCCATGGAGCGCGGCAAAGCCCTTGATGCTCTGGTGCTCGAGCGGGGCCCCGCTGGCCTTGAGGCCGAGCTTGCGCTGAACGGCGGGCAGCAAGGTCTCGAGAACCAAGCTGCTCTTCCCCGAGCCGCTGACGCCGGTCACGCAGGTCATGACCCCTCGCGGAAAGGAAGCGTCCACCGAGCGCAGATTGTGGCCGGATGCACCCCGGAGCTCGATCCAGCCACTGGCTTCGCGTCGCCTGCGCTTCACGCGGCCGTTCGCCCGGAGTGCGGCGCCCGTCGCCGTCTTGGCCCTGCGGAGTGCCGCTGGAGTGCCGTCGAAGACGATCTGTCCGCCATTCTCGCCGGCTCCCGGACCCAGCTCGATCACCCGATCGGCGCCAAGGATCATTTCCCGATCGTGCTCCACCACGACCGCGACGTTCTCGTCCTTCGACAGAGCGCGAACCACGCCCAGCAGCCGCTCCACGTCCCGGGGGTGCAAGCCCACCGTCGGTTCGTCGAGCACGAACATGGCGCCGTTGAGTGTTGCCCCGAGCGCGCTGGTCAGCGCGACGCGCTGGGTCTCGCCGCCCGAGAGCGTTCGAGAGGTGCGATCCAAGGAAAGATAGCCCAGGCCGACATCGTGCAGTGCACGCAGCCGCCCAAGGGCCTCGCGCCAGAGCAAACCCGCACCGGCGTCGCCGGTGAATCGCGCCTTCTGCTTTTCGAGGAACGAAAGCGCGTCGGATGCAGGGAGAGCATAGAGCTCCGGAACGCTCAGTCCGTCGATGTGCCAAGCGAGCGCTTCGGGCCTGAGTCGTGTGCCCTTGCAGTCGACGCAGGTTTCGTACTTTCGGTACCGAGAGAGAAACACGCGCACATGCATCTTGTATGCGCGCGATTCCATCCACTTGAACCAGCTACGAATCCCCCACCAACCTTTGGGGTAGCCGATATCGTCGCCGTCGATGAGCCAAGCGAGCTCTGCCGGGGTCCATTCGCGCAGCGGCTTGCCGAGCGGAATGCCTGCCTTCTTTGCGTTCTTCTTCAGCTCGCGGCGTTCCCAGCTCGTCGCCTTGCCCTGCCATGCGCGAATCGCGCCCTCGTCGGGTGACAAGTCGTAGTCGGGAATCACCCGATCGAGATCGATCTCGATGGTGCGTCCGAAGCCACGGCAGGTTTCGCAGGCGCCGATCGGGCTGTTGAAGCTGAAGAGCCCCGGTGTTGCGCGTCGGAAGGAGCGCTCGCAGCTGGGGCAATGCAAACCTTCTGAGAAACCGAGATCCTTGCCCTCGGCTGTCCAGACCGTGGCTCGGCCGGCGCCACGGCGCATGGCGTTCTCGAGGGCCTCGACCAGGCGCGCCCGATCACTGGGGCGTGCCACGGTTCGGTCCGCGATGACGTCGAGGTGCGTGCTTCGGCCCTTGATCAGCTCGCTCGGTCGGAGCTGCTCGAGCTCGCGAACCTTGCCGTCGACCCGGACGCGTCGGTAGCCGTCGCGCAGCAGGCCTTCGCGAACTCCGATGTAGTGCTCCGCATCGGCCACGGCGACCGGATAGGTTACCAGGATCTTCTCGCCGGGGACCTCGCTCATCACGCTCTGGGCGGCCCGCGTCGGCGCGTCCCGGTGCACCAGGGCGCCGCAGCCCGGGCAATGCAGCTCGGCCGCATGCGCCCACAGATGCTTCGCGTAGTCGGCGATCTCGGTCATCGTGCCAACGGTCGAGCGGCTCGTGCGCACAGGCGCCTGTCGATCGACGGCGATGCCTACCGGGACGGGGTCGAGCTGGTCGACCGGCGGTCGTGAGAGCCGCTCCAGGAACTGCCGCGCATAGGCGCTGAAGCTCTCGACGTAGCGGCGCTGTCCCTCGGCATAGAGGGTCTTGAAGGCCAGCGACGACTTGCCGGCGCCCGAAGGTCCTACGATCGCAACAAATGTCCCCGGTTCGATATCGAGGTCGATGGAACGGAGGTTGTTCGTGCGCGCGCCGCGTAACTTGGTGGGCTGCATGACCTAGCGGCGCCCCCAGCGTCGTCGCAGCACCCAGGTCGCGCCAAGCAGCAGCACCGTGGAAAAGATGAACCATGGGTTCGAAAGCGGCTGCCTGGAAACCAGGCCGGCGGCACGGCGTGTGGTCGATGCGAGCTCGGACAGCGGAGGCACGTCTTTGATGCCGAGGAACAGTCGCCCGCCAGTCTTCTGCGCCAGCGCTTCGAGCTCGGCCGGCAAGGCTTCGAGATCCGCGAGCTCGTCGCCGCTCTCTTCGACGATGAACACCTCGCGCGCCACGTCCTGCTTTTCTACCGAAGCGACAATCTCGTATGCACCTGCCTCGGCCGGTGCGCGGACGGTGGCCTGGAGCTGTCCGTCCTCGTCGGTCTCGACAACTGCCACGGCATCGTCGTTCGCCGCCGGCTGAAACTGAAGCTCGACGCGAGTCCTCTCCATCGGCCGGTACTTCTCGTCACGAAGCCTTCCAGAGACGACGATTTCGCCGCCAAGCCCATAGCGTTCCCGGTCGGTCGAGATCCTGGCCGGTTCGAGAAGTGGATCGTGCGTGAGCCAGCGGATCATTCGGTCCCAGAAGAGCTCGTACTCATCGGAGCCGACGGTGCTGTCATCCGCAGCAAAGCGCCAGCGCCACGATGCGTCTGCCGTCATCGCCGCCACTCGCCCTCTTCCCGCCTCTCCGACGACCAGAATCGGAAGCCGTGAACCGCCCTGCAGGCGCGCCCGCGGGTGGCTGAGCAGGACCTGCGCACCTTGCTTGACCGAGCTCACCACGTTGGCGCCGTGCAAGGCGGGAAGCGCCCTCCACGTCTGCTTGGTCAACGCGGGGTCCGGGCCCAGTGCAACGATGGGGTGCCGGGTGAGCGTCTTGCTCACCTTCGCCCTGTAGCTGCCCTTGAGCAGTCCGGGAGCGCCGAGCTTGACCGGCAGTATCTCCTCGATGGCAGTGCCCGCATAGCCTCCCTGGGCAAAGGAGCGGTCGCCGCCGATCATCACGAACGAGCCGCCGCGCTGCACGTACTCTTTGATGCGTGGCAGGTAGCTCTGCATCTCGTAGGGCGCGTAGTCGAAGTTCTGGAAGATCACGACATCGAAGCTTCCAAGATGCTCGCGGAAGAGCTCGTCGGTCGGAAACGGAATCAAGGCGAGCTCGTTGGTCGGCGCGGCGGTGAGGTCCGCCGCCGCACGCAAGATGAAGAACGAAACCAGGTCGACGGATCCGTCGCGCTTGAGGAAGTCCCGCAGAAATCGCACGTCCCAACTGGGCCGCCCTGCGACTAGCAGCGCGCGAAGCCGTTCTCTTCCGACCCGCAGGAGCGCCGCGCGGTCGTTGTTCTGGGGCACCTCGTCTTTTGATGAGGCGGGGATCAATAGTCGATAGAGGGAGCGCCCGGTTCGCTGAGGAGTCACCTCGAACGCTATGGTGCCGCGCCCCGCTTCGTCTAGTGCCGCGACGACCTCCTGTTCGAGCCGGCTCTCGTGCCAGAGCTGAACGCGAAGCTCGGCACTGCGCAACTTGCCGACTGCGCGGACGTCCGCCCGGATAATCGCCGGCACACCTACGTACGCCGTCGTGTCGGCGCGCAGCGAGACGATGGCCTGATCGTCGAGCGGATCGTCTCCGCCAACGACGACGCTGTGAATCGCCGGCGCGTTGTGGCCGAGCGCCATCGTCTCGGCGCGGAAGCTCGGGTCGGCGCCATCGGTGATCACGACGACGGAGCCAATCTCCCGTTCGGCGCCTTTCTCGAGAACGTAGCTGAGCCCGTTTCGGATCTTGGTTTCGTCGTCGGAAGGTTCGTAAGCTTCCGCGAGCCCGTTCCAGGCGGCGGCGCGAACGTTGGAGCCGAACAGATATACGACCGGACTGACTCTGTCGTCGTCTTGCCAATCGCCGAGCAGAGCTTGGACCGCGTCGCTGCGGGGACCGCTGTTGCCCGAGAGCGTCATGCTTCGCGAGTTGTCGAGGAGAATTGCGGTTCCCCCGGCGACATCTTCGAAGGTCTCGCGTACCAGGGTGATCTGGAGGGCGAGCAGATAGACCGCCAGGATGCCGAGCCCGCCGAGCGCGCCCAAGACGAATTTCCGCCGCCGGTCACTCTCTCCACGAATGGACCGAAGCTCCACGAGCCAGAGCGCAAATAGGGCGAGGCCGAGCACCCAGGCCGTCGTGTTCCCTCCCCAGATTCCTAGTTGCCAATGCCAATCCGCCACGGGCAAACCTCAGAGGCCCGAGCCCCGGCGACGCATGATGAACGGCGCGTGCACCTGGTCATCTTTGTAGTCGGTGCAGAGCGCATACATCACTAGATTCACCCCGAGACGAATGGCCTGTTCGCGCTGCCGCTCGCCGCCGGGAACGACCGCCTGACTCCAGGCGCCGAGCTTGTCGCGTTGAAACGCACCCCCGAGGTCGTGACGCGAGTAGACGACGGCAATGCGATCACCGTAAGTGATGCCTTCGAGAAACGCGGGCCCGCGCACCCGGCCCACCGGCCTTTGAATGAGATAGAACGAGCGGTAGATCGTGTGCTCGGTCGAAATCGGTTTCAGTGGCATCGCTGGGAAGGCGCGAAGGAGCTCACGGCGAACGGCCCGGTCGAAGGCCTCTGCGCCGGCAGTCGCATCGTCGATCAGAATGAAGCCACCGCGGTGAATGTACTTGCGCAAGCCTTCGATGGCTTCTTCGCTCAGCGGCGGAAAGTCTTCGCGGCCGCGCCAGTACACGAAGGGACTTCGAAACAGCGAGGCCTTGTCGAGCCTCGTTCGTCCGGGCTCCAGGATGGGTTCGACGCTCGAGCGCTTGCGCACCTCCCAGGCCAGGCGCTCCGTCACGCCTCGGGAGCCCGCGTCGCCCTTGCCTATGTTCAGAGATACGATTTCCACATCGGTCGCATCGCCAAACGCAGCGGCGCGTGGTGCCGGTGACACTGAAAGGCAGGCCAGTACCAACAGAAGGCGACCCGACTGCGCCCCGAAGATGGCCCGCATGAGCACAGGAGTACCAACCATGCGTCAAAGCGCAAGCCGGGTTGACGTAGGCCAGGTTCGCGACGAAAGTGGCGCCGTGTCGAAGGGCCCAGCTCGTGCGTGCGCCGCGATCGCATTGCTCGCATTCGGATTCGGTTGCCAAGACAAGGGCGAGACGTCCCGTCCGTCTTCTCCCGAGACTACGTCCATCGGCGAGGGCTCGGCTCTGCTATCGCGAACCCGTCCTTTGATGAGCACGGTGTTTCGGATTCAGGTCGACTCGGCGCCCGCCAACGCCGAGATGGCGATCCGTCACGCGTTCGAAGAAATCGAGCGCCTGGAGACGGTTCTTTCCGAATGGCGCGACGACAGCGACATCGCCAAAGTCAACAGCCTGGCCGGCAACAAGCCCGTGAAGGTGGGCGCCGATGCCTTGCGGGTCATCGATGCGGGCATGGACGTGTCGATGTGGTCGCGTGGCGCGTTCGATCTTTCCTGGGCGAGCCTTTGGGGCCTGTACGATTTTCGTCCGGACTCGATCAAAATTCCAAGCGCTCAAGAGCTCAAGCCCCGACTCGCGCTGATCGACTACGAGAAGATCCGCGTGAGCAAGAAATACAAGACGGTGTTTCTGAAGAAACGCGGGATGGCGATCGGAACCGGAGGCATCGCCAAGGGCTACGCACTCGATCAAGCCGGCGCGATTCTCCGAGGCGCTGGGGTCGACAACTACATGATCTTTGGCGGCGGACAGGTGCAGGTGCACGGCGAACGAGACGGCCGACCCTGGCGTGTGGGCATCCAGCATCCGCGCGACCCGAGCAGCTACTTCGCCGCGCTAGAGTCGACCAGCGCCTCCTTTTCGACCTCGGGCGACTACGAGCACGCCGTGTTCGATGGCGCGGGCAGGCGCTGGCACCACATCATCGACACCAAGACGGGCCTTCCCGCCGACAAGTCACTCTCGGTGACGATCATGACTTCGGAGGGCATCTATGCCGACGCCCTGAGCACGGCGGCATTCGTGCTGGGCCCCGTAAAGGCGCTCAAGATGCTTGCGCGAATTGCCTACCCTGCGGAGGCCGTGATCGTGGGCGCCGACTGCAAGGTTTACATGACCCCGAAGGCCAACAAGCGCATTCGCTTGAACGTGGACCTGGTCGACGGCCGCTTGCCGAACTGTAAGCCTTAGCCGCGATCGTCTATCGGCACGAAGTCACGGTCAGCTTCGCCGACCCAAATCTGGCTGGGACGGAAGATCCGATTGCCTTCGAGCTGTTCGAGCAAGTGTGCGATCCAGCCGGCCACCCGCGAAATCGCAAAGATCGGCGTGAACAGATCCGTCGGGATACCGAGCTTCTGATAAACGATGCCGCTGTAGAAATCGACGTTGGGGTAGATGCCCTTGCCCCCGACAAGCTCGGCCATCTGGCGCTCGAGCTCGACGGCCACGTCGTAGTCCGGCGTGCTGCCGAACTTGGCGAACAGCTGGGTTGCAAGTCCTTGAAGAATCGTCGCGCGCGGGTCCTTGACCTTGTAGACGCGGTGACCGAAGCCCATGACCTTTTCTTTTCGGGCAAGCCGATCCTCGGCCCAGCGTCGCACACCATTGGGAGAAGCATCGGAGATCGAATCCAAGCTGGTCAAGACCTGCTCGTTGGCACCGCCGTGCAGCGGGCCGGCCAGGCTGCCGATGGCCGACGCGACGACTGCGTAGGGGTCCGTCAGCGTCGAGCCAGTGACCCTCGCCGTGAAGGTGGAGGCGTTCATCGAGTGCTCGGCGTGGAGAATCAAGGCCACATCGAAGACCTTTTCGGCTAGCCGGGTCGGCACCTGTCCTTCGAGCATGTAGAGAAAGTTCGCCGCATGGCCGAGCTCGGTACTCGGCTTGATCGGGTCGTCTCCGCGTCGAATCCGGTCCCAGGCGGCGACGATGGTCGGAACCTTCGCAAGCAAGCGGATCACGCTGAGGCGAAGGAATTCGGGGTCCGAGATGTGGTCGCCCTTGTAAAACATGCCCATCGCGGCGACCGCTGCGGTCAGAGCATCCATGGGCTCACCGCTCTCGGGCAGTGTCTTGAGTAGGTCGATGATGCGGAACTTGAGACCCCGCTCGGCGATCATCTGATTGCGGAATTGCTCGAGCTGCTGGGTCGTCGGCAGGCGGCCGAACACGAGGAGGTAGGCGACTTCTTCGTACGAGCATTGCTCGGCGAGCACCTCGATGGGGTAGCCCCTGTACTGGAGTTTCCCGACGGAGCCGTCGATCAAGCAAATGCTGCTACGGGCTGCCGGAACGCCGGCAAGGCCTGGAATGTATTCGGGCACTACCGCCATCCTCTCCACTTTCGGGCTCAAAGTTCCGGCGGAAACCTAGTCGTTCACCCTACAGGCGCAAGCCGATGCCAAGAGCCTTGCAAACGCGGGGCGAGCGGCTCCGAGGACCAGATCCGCAGCCTCTTCCAAAATCTCGGCACGGAGGCGTGCCTGCGCGGAAGCGGGCGCCCCGCGAATCACAATACGAAGGTCGGGCTCTGCATCGTGCTCGTCGTCGAGTGGAGTCGCGCCGGCCACAAAGAGTGCATCGGCAAAGCGGCGGCTCGCCTTTCCATTTTCGGTATCGACGATCGAAACGAGCCGGCTCCCCATCCTGAGCAGCACGGGCGTCCAAATCGGCGGGTCGCGGGAGTCATCGACGACGTGGAGCGAACGCTTCAACCGCGCTCGACCTCGAAACCGTCCGCTTCCCAGTGAAGAAAGCCACCCGAGAGGAAACCGACCTGCACACCATCGGCCTGAAGCTTCTCGCCCCAGTCCTTCGCCTCTTCGCTCCGACCGTAGAGCACACGAATGCGACCGTCGAAGGGCTGCAGCTCTTCGACCCGGCTCGCCAACTCGCTTGCTGCGATGTGAATCGCCGAGGGGATGCGGTAGCGGCCGTAAGAAGCTTCATCGCGGATGTCGACTGGAACTGCCTTGCCCTCCGCCACCCATGCGGCCAGCTCCTCGGGGCGAACCTCGGCTGCAGAGCGGGGCATCACCGGTTCGAGCAGACGCAGCACGCCGGGCTTGTCGAGCACACCCACGTGTTGCCCAGCCACCCTGCCCTGGGCGATGACGAGAAGCATCGGAATCGACTGTGCTCGGAAGGTTTGCGCGACCATTGGATTGTGGTCTACATCGACGCTGACGACCTTGATCTTGTCGGCAAGCTCGTCGGCGACTTGCGCGACGATCGGCGCCAGCTGCTTGCACGGTTGACACCAGTCCGCGTGCAGGTCCACGAGGACCGGGAGCTCCGAGCGAAGAACCTCTGCTTCAAAAGTTGCGTCCGTAACCGGCTGAACTGCCATCTCAGTATCCCCTGTTTTCGATTCCCGATTCTGTCACGATCGCTACCCCTGCGCTCGTCCCGAGCCGGCTAGCGCCTGCTGCGATCATCTTGTCAGCGGTCGCCGCGTCGCGAATGCCGCCGGATGCCTTCAGGCCGAAATCGGGCCCGACTTCCGCGCGGAGCAGTCTCAGGTCGTCCTCGCTGGCTCCGCCGCTCCCGAAGCCCGTCGAGGTCTTCACGAAGGCGGCCCCCGCTCCCAGCGTCCATTGGGCACCTCGGCGCTTCTCATCGTCGCTCAGCAGGCAGGTTTCCAGGATGACCTTGACCCGAGCCCCGTCGGCCGCTTCGACCACCCTGCGGATCTCGTCCATGAAGCGCTCCCTGCGGCCCTCCTTGAGCGCGGAGATCTGGCAGACCATGTCGATCTCGGAGGCACCGTCGAGCAGCGCCTGGGCCGCCTCGGCCGTCTTTGCGGCCGTGCTGGACGCGCCCAGCGGAAAGCCTACGGTGGCAGCGATGGGGAGCTGGCAGTCCGCCAGCAGTGAGGTACAAAGCGCCACGTGGGACGAGTTGACACAGACGGTCGCAAAGCTGTGCTGAACGGCCTCGTGGCAGAGACGCACGAAGTCCGGCTCGACCGCGTCGGGCCTCAAAAGCGTGTGATCGATGAGCGCTGCCAGGTCCTGACGCATGGAGCGCCTTGTCCTAGCAACGAATTGACAGGGCGACCAACCGCACACACCCAAGAGCCTGGGGGGCTTCTAGACTGATGGACGTTACTTGCGAGCGCTGCGGCACCGAATACGAATTTGACGAGACACTGCTTTCCGGGCGCGGAACCAGCGTCAAATGCACCAATTGCGGGCAGGTGTTCAAGGTGTACCCGACGGCGGAAGCGGACGCTGACCGAACGACCAGCGTCTGGCGCCTGAAGTTGGAGGACGACTCGATCGACATGATCGACTCGCTTCGCGAGCTTCAACGGCGCATCGCCTCGGGCGAGCTGACGCCAGAGAACCAGATCGCCAGAGGCGACGAGAACTGGAAGCCGCTGGGTTCGATTCCCGAGCTCGAGACTTTCTTCGAGGCCGCCGGCGTCCCGCTTCCTCCGGCGGGGAGCAGCTCGTCGGTTCCACCGGGGTCTGAGCCGCCGCTCTCCGAACCACCTCCAGAAACCTCGAAAGAGTCGAGCTTGCCGCCCGGAAGACGCCCCAGGCAGCCCACTTTGCTCGGGGTGATGCCGGTGGAGAAGATGATTCCTGTGGGGGCTCCGCTGTCTGGGACAGAGACAGGGGCAGAGTCAGGGGCAGAGACAGGGGCAGAGTCAGCGGCAGGGACAGCGGCAGGGACAGACACAGGGGCAGGGACAGCCGCAGAGGCGGATTCGGAGGCGGTGGCGGAGTTTGGGGAGGATGTGTCTCCCTATTCTTCGGGCCGGGGTGCCGATCCTGGGGCGGACACGGCCCGGGCGGCGGTCATTTCCGAGGCTCCGCCCGCAGACGAGATCGAGGAGGCCGAGTTCGAGGAGCGTCCGCTTTCTGGGGCGCGCCCGAGCAGCCCGCCGCCGCCGTTCTACGACGATGATGACGACATCCCCGGATTGCCTGGCCGCGGCGGATCCCCTCTGCGCTGGCTCATTTTGATCGTCCTCGTCGGAGGGCTTGCCCTCTTGTTCGCGCAGTGGCCCCGTGTCGCTCGCCTGCTCGGCATCGCTGGGGACCCTGCTTTGATCGCGGCAAGCGTCTCAAACGGCGACGCCAGCCTGTCCGAGGGCCACCCGGCGGCATATGCAAGCGGGATTGAAGCCTACGGTCGGGCCATCGAATCGGGCGGCGACCGTGACACCGAGATTCTATCGAAGCTCTCGAACGCCTATGCCCTGGCCGCGCAAGCCCAAATCGATGATGGCGCGACCAGCTATAGCACCGACAAGCTCACCGCCGCCGCGCTGACGACCGCCCGGAGCGCGCGTGAGCTCGAACCGCGCGATTTGCAGGCAATGCTTGCGGAGGCCGATGCGCTCCGCCTGAACGGGGATCTTCCCAAAGCCCGCGACGTCTTGGAAGACGTCCGCTCGATGTCGTTCAGCAGGACGCCGGAGTTCTTCCGCATCGACGCCCATCTGAGCGCCGCCGAGTCCGGCGAAGGCTTAGAGGAGGGCCTGCGAAGCGCGAAGCTCGCGGTCGAGCTCGCACCAGACGGAGTGCCCTATCTCCTGTTGCTGGCTCGGACGCAGAAGGCGGCCGGCAACGACTCAGAAGCGATGGAGCCGTTGGAGACGATCGTGCAGGCGCATCCGGGACACCCTGTGGCAACGAAGCTCCTGGTCGAGCTGCGTGGTGCTCCGGTCGAGGCGGAGACACTGGCGGATGCTGGGGTTGAGCCGGATGCTGGGGCTGAAGGGGATGCTGGGGCAGAGGCAGTCGCAGAGACAGCGGCAGCGGCAGAGACAGGGGCAGAGACAGCGGCAGCGGCAGCGGCGGTGTCAGTGACCGGGAGCGGGAGCGAGACTGGGAAGGTGGCCGAGGCCGATAAGGTGGTGGACGAAGTGACCTTGGCCCCGAAAGTGGCTCCGGCTCGAAAGCCCAGTGCGC